>Ga0209700_100043_pt1 | contig 167890 bp, 156 predicted proteins | sample SiratroredBW_FD_187528 | JGI IMG/M metagenome (GOLD analysis project Ga0209700, IMG submission 187528) | Root nodule microbial communities of legume samples collected from California, USA - Siratro red BW (SPAdes) (version 2) | ecosystem: Host-associated > Plants > Roots > Nodule | place: USA... | reverse complement strand
TGCATCTCTGGCGCTCCTTCGAATCAAAACGCCAGACAGAGAATCATACAAGTCGCTGCGGCGACCGCACATCATGCCGTCCCGAGTCAATCTGTCGCGCCCCAAAGATGTGTAGATGCCCTAGTGCTTTCGCAGGGACGACGATAACGGAGAGAGAATCTCACATGCCCACTTCCCACGGTCCGCTCCGCGTCGGTGTCGGCGGCCCGGTCGGCTCCGGCAAGACCGCGCTGATGGATCTGCTCTGCAAGGCAATGCGTGAACGCTACGACATCGCCGCGATCACCAACGACATCTACACCAAATGGGATGCCGAGTTCCTGGTGCGGTCGGGGTCGCTGACGTCGGATCGTATCGCGGGCGTCGAGACCGGCGGCTGCCCGCACACCGCGATCCGCGAGGATGCCTCGATGAATCTCGCGGCGGTCGCCGACATGCGGGCCAAGTTTCCCAACCTTGATCTGGTGCTGATCGAATCCGGCGGCGACAACCTCGCCGCGACGTTCTCGCCGGAATTGGCCGACCTGACGATCTATGTCATCGACGTTGCCGCGGGGGACAAGATTCCCTCCAAGGGCGGTCCCGGGATCACGCGGTCCGACCTGCTGGTGATCAACAAGATCGACCTCGCCCCCTATGTCGGCGCATCGCTGGAAAAGATGGACACCGACGCCAGGCGAATGCGTGGCGAGCGGCCCTTTGTGATGACCAACCTGAAGAAGAGCGACGGCCTCGACCGCATCATAAGCTTCATCGAGAGCAAGGGCGGCCTTCGGTCGCAGGCGGCCGGTCGTTAATCATTGTGGCGGGCTCCCTGACGCCGGTCCGTCATCCTCGCGCAGGGGCTTCGCCCTTCTCGCTGGAGCAGCGCGGTGGGCGTGGCTCGTAGGATGAACGGCCCGCTCGGTGGCCGCCGTGCTTCGAGACGACGGCTTGCGCGGCCTCGCCAGCAGGGCGGATTTGGCAGGCCGCGCATCCGCTTGCCGCAAAAAAAGCTGCGCAATCGCCGGAACAATTTCCCAGTTCGCCGATTAGCAATCTCTGGCGTCGCCACAGATCAGCCAGTGGCGTCGGCGTTAATGTTGCCGAGCAGCTCTTGTTGCGTACCGATGATCGCTACTCCATATTCCGCAGCGATTGGCGTTCATCGCACCCTGATTTGTCGCCGCCCCCGCAGACTTCAGATGCCTTCCATCGCCTTCTGTCACCCCCTGATTGCCGAGTAAGCGAGTGGTTCGGCTGGGCTTTATCGTTGCCTTGATCGCGCTGATCGGAGTGCTGCTGTCCGGTCTCGCGGCCTATCGTGTGCACGATCAGGAGCTCGCGCTCGACAGCATCGCGCTGGCGCGGGCGATCGATGTCCACGCCAGCCTGGTGCAGGACCGTCTGACCGAGCGCGAGCTGCTGGCACGGGTGGCTTCGGGACTGTTCCGCTCGCCCTCGACGGTGAAGGCCAACATGCTGCAGCCGCTGCGCTCGGCGATCTACGCCTTCAAGACCGATTTCGTTGTCGCCGCCTGGATTGCGCGGCTGAAGCCGAACGAGCTGTCGGCGGCTGAGGCGGAGCTGAAAGCCGCGGGCTTCACCAACCCGTCGATCCGCGACTTCGACGATCAGCCGCTCGATCTCAAGGCGCTCGACCGGCCGATCAACGTGCTGATGGACGTTGAGCCGCGCAACCAGGAAACCCTGAGCATCCCGGGCCGCGCGTTCGATCGCCATTCGGTGGTCGGCCCGATGCTGGCACGGGCGATGGCGGAGGCCAAGCCGGTTGCGTCGGACCCGATCCCGCTGCTGCGACAGAACGGCCCGGTCGGCGTCGCGCTCGCCGCGCCGGTGTTCCAGGAGCACGCGTCGGAGCCGGCCGGCTTCATCACCTTTTCGTACGAGCTGTCGTCGCTGATGCTGACCAATGACGATACCTCGCTGTTCTCGGTGGCGCTGAAGGACCCGCGCGATTCCAACGACGAGTTCATCGCCAACGAGCAGGGCGTCGTCACCTCGCGCGCTGTGCGTCAGGAGGGGCCGGCGCCGTCGATGGTCCGTACCGTGACCTTCGGCGGGCGCGACTGGTCGCTGGATTACTACGCCAAGAGCAACGCCACGATGCGCGCGCAGCAGACCGCTACCATCGTCGCCGCGATCGGACTCGCACTGACCGGCATTGTGTGCGGCCTGTTCGGCTATGTCGCTTACAACAACCTGCGTCTGAGCCGCGAGATCGAAGTGCGGATCGGCTTCGAGCGGCGGCTGACCGCTGTCATCGACGAGCTCAACCATCGCGTCAAAAACATCCTCGCGGTGATCCAGTCGATTGTGACGCGAACGCTGCGCCATGGTTCCGACATCGAGGTCGCGCGCGAGCTTCTGATCGGCCGCATCCACGCAATGTCGAATGTCGTGACGCTGCTCAGCGAGAGCCAGTGGCAGGGCGTCAAGCTGAAGGGCCTGTTCGAATCGCGATCGATCCCACATGCCGACCGGATCGCGGTGAACGGCCCTGACATCACCGTCAGCGCCCGCGCGGCGCAATCGCTGTCGCTGTTGTTCTTCGAGCTTGCCTCGCATTCCGACGAAGGGCTGTCGCTGGTGGGCAAGCACCCGCACATCGTCGCCAATTGGGAAGTCAACGGCGACGCCGCGGACGCGATCTTCCATTTCCGCTGGGAGGAGTTCAACACCAGCGAGGCCACGCGGCGGCCGGATAGCGACTTCGGCCTGATCCTGCTCGACCGTGTCGCGCCGGAGGCGCTCGGCGGGACGGCGAAGCGCTATTTCACCGACGTCTCCTATGTCTACGAGCTGATCGCGCCGATGGATACCGTCGTCGACATGACCGAACGCGACCGCACCGAGCAGTTCTCGGCCCCGGTCCGTCCCATCAAAATCAAATAGCGGGCCGGCGGTATCGCGCCGGAGGGCCAATCACGGGCAGGTGGCCGTCATTTCGCGTTGCGGCGAATGGCGTTACGACTGGTCCGCGGAACCTGCCCCCCGGGACATTCGCCGCCCTCCCGGCTGCTTTGCAACTCATTGTTAAACCTTCATTGAGCATGCTTGGGGCTAATGGACCAGGATACCGTCTGAGGACCCCGATGCGGCTTTGGGTCAGCCTGACTTTGCTGGCGGCAATTTTGCCGGCAGGGCTGTCGTTCGCCTTGACCGGGACGGAGACGCCGGACGACCTTGCGAAGGTCCGGGCCAGCTATCGCCGGCCAGATGCCGTTCCCTTCCCAAGCAGCAACCCCTATTCCAAGGCGAAATCCGATCTTGGAGAAATGCTGTTCTTTGACCCGCTGTTCTCGCGGTCGAAGACGCACTCATGCGCGTCCTGCCACAACCCATCGCTGTCGTGGGCCGACGGCCTCCCCCGGGCCATCGGCGAGGATCCCAAGGGGCTGCCGCTTCGCGCACCAACCCTGATCGACGTGGCCTTCATCGAACCGCTCGGGTGGGACGGCAAGTTCGGCACTCTCGAGTCCGTCGCATTCGGACCGATCGAGAGCCCGGCCAACATGAATATGACGGAGCCGGAATTGATTGCCCGCCTCTCGGCGATTCCCGGTTACGTCGATGCGTTCTCCCGTGCCTTTGGCGACGGCGCGATCACGCGGTCGCGGATCGAAGCCTCATTGGCGACCTTTGAACGCTCAATTGTGGCCGGTGAGGCGCCGTTCGACCGCTGGATCAACGGAGACGATGCGGCAATCAGCGCGGCCGCGCAGCACGGTTTTCGAATCTTCAACGGCAAGGCGCGTTGCTCGTCCTGCCACAGCGGCCCGTCCTTCTCGGACGGATCGTTTCAGGACATCGGCACCGCCAAGGGCAAGGACATCGGGCGGGGCAGCTTCTTTCCGACCTCCGTGAAGCTGCGGTACGCATTCAAGACGCCGACATTGCGCGACGTTGCGCGCCGCGGGCCTTATATGCATGACGGATCGGTCGCGACTCTGGAAGACGTCATCGAGCTGTACAACAAGGGCGGGATCGATCGGCCGAGCCGGTCGCCGGACATCAAGCCGCTGTCCCTGACGGCAAGCGAGAAGAAGGACCTGATCGCTTTCCTTCAGACGCTGACTGCATCCTCGCCACCGTCCGCCGTGCCAAGGCTGCCGCGCTGACGGACTGACGCGCGTCAGGATACGCTCGGCAGCACCCATCCCATCAGGCCGAGACCCACGACCAGAAGCGCGCCCGCGCAGATTTCCAGGGCGTCGGTCCGCTCCGGATACCGTTTTGCCCCGAGGGCCAGCACCGACCCTACCCCGACACTCACGACGCTCAACGCTCCGAGCATGTACCGGCCTCCCTGTCCGCCTTGTCGGCGCTTCATTACGACAGGTCGAATTGAGGCTCCGTGCCGGAACTAGTTAAAATCCGAGATAATCGACGGAAAGCGGCGGAAGGGGCTGCCGGGCATTGTTAACCACGAAACAACCAGTGGGTGTTGGCTGGCAAAAACCGTTAAAATTTGATGTAAGATGAATAAATCGTTGATGTTGGGCGGTAGTTAAAATGTTTAATGGGTGGGGGCGCGGTGCTAGTTCGGCACCGGTTGGGCGCTCTGTGTTCGCCAAGTGCATTCTCGGGATTCTGTTTTGCGTCATAGCGGCGCAAGCGGCCGAGGCGCACGTCAAATGGTTCTGTGCCTATGATGTCGCCGGGCAGCCCCGCGGTCTCGAGAATGTTCTCTGTCAGGATTTCGAACTGCTGCTCGGCGTAGCCGTCTTCTGGCTGTTCGCCGGCTGTCTGATCGAGCCGACCGCTCTGGGTACGGCAACGATCCGCGCCCTCGACCGGATCACCGAGCCGTTGCGGCTGCGCACGGAGACGATGATCCGCGCCGTCTCTGCTTTCTTCTTCATCTCGATCTGGGCCGTCGGCGGAATCCTGCTGACCCCGGAGTTGAAGACGACGTCGCCCCTCGTGGGCGTGCTGCAGCTTGGCATCGCCGCCGGCATGCTGTCGCGACGTACACTGCCGCTGTCCGCAGTCGGGATCGTGATCCTGTTCGGAATCGGCGTGCACGACTACGGCGTCTTTCATCTTGCCGACTATCCGATCTTTCTCGGCGTCGCCGCCTACCTGGCGCTGGTCGGACTCAAGAAGGATCTATTCGGAATTTCGCCGCTCGATGTGGTCAGGTATTCGGCCGGCGTGACGTTGATGTGGGCCTCGATCGAAAAATGGGCTTACCCGGAATGGAGCTTCCCGCTGCTCATCGAGCACGCCACCATCACGTTCGGCTTTGACAACGAATTCTACATGCGCGCCGCGGGCATGGTGGAATTTACGCTGGCCTTCGCGCTGCTATGGACGCCGCTGATCCGGCGCTGTGCGGCCGTGGTGCTGACCGGGATGTTCATCAGCGCATGCTTCGAATTCGGAAAGATCGATACGATCGGGCACTCGGCGATCGTGGCCGTCCTGCTCGCGATCGCCTGCGACGATCGGACGTCCGCGCGCGACGTTCGTGCGGCGTGGCTCGCGCCCGTCAGCCTTTGCGCGGCGCTGACGGTGACGTTGTTCGTCTACTATGCCGGTCACGCCGCGCTGTTCAAGACGTCGATCTTGTAGGATCGCACGCCTGCGCTCTCTGCTTGAGACCGCTATTTGGCGACGTGGACGGTCAGCTTCATCTTCGGATGAATGCCGCACAACACCGTGTAGTCGCCGGAGACGGGAAAGGCGACGTCATATTTGCTGCCCGGCTGCTGGTCGCCGGAATCGAAGCTGAACTTGTCCGAGCTCAAATATGCGTGATGCAGGAGTTCGCCGTCGTCGTTAATGAACCGTAAAGTTTCGCCGCGCTTGATCGAGATCTCCGCAGGTCTGAATTCCCGATCCTTCTGTGAGATGGCAAGAGGGCTTGCGCCCAGGGCCGTTCCGACCAGCGCTCCCGCGATCATTGCGGCCGCAACCTGCACGCCGCCGAACCTGCCCAGCCTCATATCGCGCAACAAGCCTGACTGCATTTGACCCCCGCTTGAAAGTCGGACATCAGACATCCTACGGCGCAAATGGTGCGTCCAGGATTACCCGTGATGGTGATTATCGGTGGTTGATCTTAACGATTTTGGCATGAGTTGCCGTCACAACTAGCGCTATTTACGCATGCAGTTTTCTTTCCGCTGCGTCAGGTGTTCTGCGTGGCTTGAGTAACGTGTACTGCGGCGGGACACGGACATGGACCTTCGCTCCAGCCTGAGAACGGGAAGTGTTGCAGTGTTTCGGTTTGTTGCCGAGCGCGTGTCGCGTGTTGCTTTGACCAAAGGCTCAATTCGTACTCAAATTCTCATTTTCTCCCTCGCGATGAGCGCCATCGCAGTCGCGCTCGGCGGATACTCCGTGCTTGGGATCCGCCATGCCGGCGATCTGGTGGCGAGGACGTTCGACAGATCGTTGATGTCGATCAACTATGCCCGGGCCGCGGGCGCGGACTTTGCCGCCATGCGGGTGGCGTCGTCGCAACGCCTGTTGACCACCGATCCGGCGGCCCGCGCCAGGCTCGACGGTCAGATCGAATCGCTGGCGAAGACGCTGTCGGAAGACCTCAGCGTCGCGGCCGATCGGTCGCAATCGTCGCGGGCCGCGAAGGCCGCCGCCAAGGTGCAGGAAGCCGCCGACGCCTGGATGGCGCTGCATCGTCGCGCCGTCGAATCATCTTCCGACGGAGGCGCTGCGTCAGGCCTGCATGCGCCGGGCACGTCGGTTGGCGACGTCGATCGATACTCCGAGATCGTCAGTCAGCAAGTCGAACTGCTGGTCAACTATACGGCGGGCGACGGCTTTTTGTTTCGGCAGCGAGCACTCTCGACGATCAAGCGCGATCTGCAGCTCAACGTGGCCGGGTTGACCGCTGCGCTGTTCTTGTCGGCGCTGTTTTCCTGGTTGTTGGCGCGCCGCATCATTGGTCCGGTTGCCATCGCGTCGAAGGCGGCAAGGCGCATCGCCGGCGGCGATCTCGACGCGACGATTCCCAAGGGTGGCACGGACGAACTCGGCACCCTCCTGACCGCGATGGAAACCATGCGGGACAACATCAGGCGGACGGTCGATCAGGAGGTGTCGCAGCGTCGGTCGGCGCAGACGAGGCTGTCCGATGCGCTGGAGACATCGCGCGAAGGCGTCGTGCTGCTGGACGCGGACGGCGAGATCGCGCTGGCGAACTCGCGCGCAAGCGAGCTCATCCGCCTCTCACCCCAGCTTCTGCGTTCGGATCGGATCGATACGGCGGCGCCGGCCGATGGCGAGGCCAATGGTTTCGCGAGCGAAGCGCAGCTTTCCGACGGCCGATGGTTGCGCGTGAGCCGGAGCGAGACGCAGGAAGGCGGCGTCGTCCTCGTCTACAGCGACATCACCACGCTGAAGGAGCAGAAGGCGGAGCTGCACGCGACCAATCTGCGGCTCGATGCGGCGCTGACCCACATGTCGCAGGGCTTGTGCCTCTACGACCGCGACGGCCGCCTGCAGGTCGTCAATCCGCGCTTCTGCGAGATCTTCGATGTTTCGCCCGAACTGATCGTGCCGGGGATGACGCTGGAGGACGTCCTCGAGATGAGCGTTGCCGCGGGCAGTCATGGCAGCCGTACCGTGGCCGATCTGCTGGCGGAGCGCGACCGGTCGATCGACGGGCGCGAAGGAGGCAACTATCTCCAGCATCTGAGCGATGGGCGCATCATCTCGATCGCGCAGCGGCCGACATCCGACGACGGCTGGCTCGTCACCTGCGAGGACGTGACCGAGCAACAACGGGCCGAGTCGCAGATCGCATTCATGGCCCGGCACGATGCCCTGACCAAGCTGCCAAACCGAACCTTGCTCGCCGAACGGATCGAGCAGGCGGTGGCGCAGGCCGGCCGCGGTCTCGGCTTTGCCGTCTTCTGCCTCGACCTCGATAATTTCAAGCAGGTCAACGACACGCTCGGGCATCCGGTGGGCGACGAATTGCTATGCGCGGTCGCCGACCGGCTCAATGCCTGTGTCCGCGAGGTCGATACCGTGGCGCGCCTGGGCGGCGACGAGTTTGCGGTCATACAATGCGGCATCCAGAACGCCGAGGACACCGAGCGGCTCGCGCGGCGCATCGTCGAGTGTGTCGGCGCCCCATACGAACTGAGCGGACATCGCGTGGTTGTCGGATGCAGCGTCGGAATGTCGGTATCGCCGAACGACGGAACGACCGGCGAGAAGCTCCTGAAGAACGCCGACGTGGCGTTGTACCGCGCCAAGATGGAGGGCAGGGGGACCTGGCGGTTCTTCGAACCGGCGATGGACGCCAGCCTGCAGCGGCGCCGCGCGCTCGAGCTCGATCTCCGTGAGGCCATGGTGAGGGACGAGTTCGCGCTGTTTTATCAGCCGCTCTATGATCTGCATCTCGACCGCATCTGCGGCTTCGAGGCCTTGCTGCGCTGGCATCATCCCAAGCGGGGGCTCGTGCCGCCCGATCAGTTCATCCCGATCGCGGAAGAGATCGGGCTCATCGTGCAGCTCGGGGAATGGGTGCTCAACCGCGCCTGCGAACAGGCCGTCACCTGGCCGAGCGAGATGAAGCTTGCGGTCAATGTCTCCGCGGCGCAGTTTCGCGACCCGGGACTGATCGACATCATTTCCGGCGCGCTCACGACTTCAAAATTGTCGCCGCGCCGGCTCGAGCTCGAGATCACCGAATCCGTTTTTCTGGCGAACAGCAGCGAGACCATTGCAACGCTCCACAAGCTGAAGGCGCAGGGGCTGCGGATCGCGTTGGACGACTTCGGCACCGGCTATTCGTCGCTGAGCTATCTGCGCAGCTTTCCGTTCGACAAGCTCAAGATCGACAAGTCATTCGTCCGGGACGCGACGGCGGCCCACGGATCGAAATCGATCGTCCGCGCCGTCATCAGCCTTGGCAGAAGCCTCGGCATGACGACGATCGCCGAGGGCGTCGAGACTGTCGAGCAGCTCGACCATATGAGGGCCGAAGGCTGCAACGAGGCCCAGGGCTTCCTCTTCAGTCATCCGGTCCCGGTGACCGAAATCGCCGCGAAGATCCTGGAGCTGAGAAACGGCTTCAAGGCCGACGCATTCAGGAATGCGATGGCGAGCTAGATCCGGAAAAGTGCGAAACGGCGTTGCGAAGAGATCATGCTCGAACAAGGCGCCGTGACGATTGAGCGTGATCTCGCCGCAGGCTCAGCGGCGTGATCGCGCTCGCCGAGTCAACCTTGCACCACCCAAAGCGAAAAAGGCGGCCCAGTCGAGCCGCCTTTCCGCTTCGGTGTGTCTGTTGCCTAGCCGCCATTGCCGCCGATCACGGCGCGCACGGTGTTGTCGGGGCCGAAATCCTCGGCGCTGTCGACATAGAGCAGGGCGCTCAGCTTCGATCGCGCGCGGTTGACGCGGCTCTTGATGGTGCCCACCGCACAGCCGCAGATCGCCGCGGCATCCTCGTAGGAGAAGCCGGAGGCGCCGACCAGGATCAACGCCTCGCGCTGGTCTTGCGGCAGCTTGTCGAGCGCGGCACGAAATTCCTCGAACTCCAGATGCGCGGCCTGCGACGGCTGGCTCTTCAGCGTCTTGGCATAGTTGCCCTCGGCGTCCTCCACCTCGCGCCGCCGCTTCCGGTAGTCCGAGCGAAACAGGTTGCGCAGAATGGTGAACAGCCACGCCGGCAGGTTCGAGCCCGGCTGGAACGAGTCGATGTTGGCGATCGCGCGCAGCAGCGTCTCCTGCACCAGATCGTCGGCGCGGTCGCCATTACCGGACAGCGAGATCGCGAACGCACGCAGACTCGGCACGGACGCCAGGATGTCGTCGCGGAGCTCATTCGTGAGAGGCATTAGTCCCCTCCATTGTTCTTGTCAGCATCGCCCCCGGCAACCGCGGCCGCAGCAGCCTCTGGTCCGTCGAGTTTGCGGATCAGCTCCGCAAAGCGGTCGGGCACCCCCTGTCGCACCACGTCGTCATACATGGCGCGAAGCTGGTGGCCGATTCTCGATTGAATCTCGGCGTTGAGACCGCCCTGCTTCTTTACTTCCTTCATGATCTGATCCACGTTTCCCCGGGAGTTAAGTCTCTGATTTCCAAGTCATTTCCTCGAACAGAGAGGTTGGCCGCGTCGCCTCGTCGGTTGGGAGCTAATGCAAAGTTGCGCAGAAAGTTCCGGGATGCTGGAACAATTTCGTGGAACTTTTTTGCCGTTCGCGCGTAGTCGGGCATGCAGGGGAACCGGGGTTGCCCTAGGAGCTTGATACGTCGCCGCTTGACACATCGGCGCAGGACAACGGGTTTCAGGCCGCAGGGCTTAAAAACAGGATGGAGTCGGAATGTCCCGATCGCAGGTCGTAGCTGAACATCTTCCGTTGCTGCGCCGCTATGCGCGCGCGCTGACGGGAAACCAGGCGTCGGGAGACGCCTATGTGGGCGCCATGCTGGAGGCCCTGCTGCAGGATGGGTCATTGCTGGATCAGACGCACGGCCCGCGCGCCGGTCTGTTCCGGCTGTTTACCCAGATCTGGAATTCGGTGTCGGTGAATAATGACAACGCCGATGTTGCGACGCTGTCGCTGCCGCCGGAGCGCAGGCTCTCCAACATCACGCCCCTGCCGCGCCAGGCCTTCCTGCTGCTGTCGCTGGAAGGCTTCTCGGAGGAAGAGGTGGGCTACATCCTCGGCACCGACATCGCCGAGACGCGCAAGCTCACCGATGCCGCCGGCCGCGAAATGGCCGCCGAGATCGCCACCGACGTGCTGATCATCGAGGATGAGACCTTCATCGCGATGGACCTCGAGAGCCTGGTGAAGAATCTCGGCCACAACGTCATCGGCGTCGCCCGCACCCATTCCGATGCGGTGGCGCTTGCCAAGAACAAGAAGCCCGGCCTGATCCTCGCCGACATCCAGCTTGCCGACGGCTCGTCGGGCCTCGATGCGGTGAACGAACTGCTGCGCACGTTCGAGGTGCCGGTGGTGTTTATCACCGCCTATCCCGAGCGCTTCCTGACCGGCGAGCGGCCGGAGCCGGCATTCCTGATCTCGAAGCCGTTCCAGCCGGCGATGGTGTCGGCGGTGGCGAGCCAGGCGCTGTTCTTCCAGCGCAACTCGCGCAACCGCACCGCGCGTGCAGCGTCGGCGTGATGTCCTGAATTCAGATAGGCTGGCAGAACCTGGTACCGGCGCGCCGAAAGGTGCGCCGGTTTTTCTATGGCTGCGGATTTTTCGCGGCCCGGCATGCATCGCAAGCGGTGGAGCCGGGTGTGTCCGCCTGCTAAGCGCAGGCCATGGATACGACGCAGCGTGATAGACCGATCGGCTTTCTCTGCCTGGTGGTGACGGCGTGCGGCTGGGCGCTGAATTGGCCGCTGATGAAGCTGTTGCTCCAGCAATGGCCGCCGCTGTTCGCGCGCGGGCTGGCCGGCACCTGCGCCGCCTTGATCCTTGGGCTGCTCGCGCTGGTGCGTGGACAGTCGCTCGCGGTGCCGCGCGATGCGATTCCGCGGCTGCTGTTCGCCTCGTTCACCAACGTCTTCGCCTGGATGGGCTTCGGCACCATCGCGATGAAGTTCGTCACCGTCGGCGAGGGCGCCCTGCTGGCCTACACGATGCCGATCTGGGCGATGCTGTTCGCCTGGCCGGTCCTCCATATCCGGCCGACGCTGCGGGACCTTGCGGCGCTGGTGCTCGGCGTGGCCGGCGTCGTGCTGCTGCTGGGCGGAGGCGGCCTGGCCTTCACCGCAGGCAAGCTGACCGGCATCGCGCTCGCGCTCTCCTGCGCGATCCTGTTCGCGCTCGGCAACGTGCTGAACCGCAAGCCGCTGCCGATGCCGCCGCTCACCGTGGCCGCCTGGCAGGTCGGCATCGGTTGCCTGGTGATGCTGGTGCTGGGTGTGCTGTTCGAGCGCCCGGACTACACGGCGATCACGCCGCTCGGCATCGGCAGCTTCGTCTATATGACGCTGATGCCGATGGGCATCTGCTACCTCACCTGGTTCGAGACGCTGCGCCGTCTGCCGCCGACCTCGGCGTCGACCGGCATGCTGCTGGTGCCTGTGATCGGCGTGGTCTCCGCCGCGATCATCCTGGGCGAGCCCTTGGGCCTGCGCGAAATCGGCGCCATGGTGCTCACCCTCGGCGGCGTGACGCTGGCGCTGCAGCGGGCCTGATGCAGCGCCTCATCCTCCGACAGCGGAAACGGAACCGCCGTCGACCGCGCGCGTTCTTTGCAAGAGAGGAGCTTAGCCATGCGCAAGGCACTCGCGCAGCTAGATGAAGAGCAGAGGGCGCAGCTACTTTATATCGCGGACCTCGGCACGGCGACGTTTTCGTCGGCGCTCGTGGTCTGCATCCTGAAGGGGATCGTGGACCTCTTCAGCGGAGCTTGAGCCAGCGCCGCATTGTGCCCCGTGCACAGACCGCGCGGACGCGCCGTCAATCCTTCGCGGGCACGTCCGGCTCGGCATGCGTGTGCCCCTCAGGTCCTCGATTGAATACCCCAAATTCGCTGGACTTCACTCCGATCGCGGCATCGACCGGCCGGCCGGCGAGGCCGAGCTTGAGCAGTTCACGCACCGCCGCAGCGCGGGTCGGCATCCGGTGCCTGAATCGGAAATCGTCAATTGCCGTCAATTCCTCAGGGGAGAGCATGACCTGAAGGCGCTCGGCACGAAGCTCATTCATTGCAAGCCACCCAAACTTAGCCAATTGAGCAATTTGCTGAACAAACCAATTCGCGGCAGGTTCCTCAAGTCCCGACAAAAAAGTCAAATTAGTAAAATCACCAAATGAAATCAACAGCTTGCAAGAATTTGAGCGGAACGAATCCGCTGTCTGGCTCTTTCTATGTGGAGAGTGGCCATGACCAACGAGATCAAGCTGCCCCGCAAGTTATCCGATGAGCCTGCCGCGCCAGAGCCGCTGCGACCGAGCCACGCGCGGGTCATCGAGCAATTGGACCGCTGGGCCAATAGTCCTGGTCTTCAACCGCCAAAGGTGGACGATGCAGACGACACAGAAGACGATTCGAAAAAGGAAACGATCTGAGCCGCACACGTTCGAGCAACGTCTCGAGGAGCACCGGCTGCGGCTTGAGAACGAATTGGCGCGGCTGCCTGCCGGTGCCAAGCGCGAGCAGGTCATCGCCCGCATCGAGCAATTGCGGGCCGCGGCCGAACTGAATGCGATGCTGTCGCGATAGCAAGGCGGTCGTATCGGTAAGGGTCGGCTCAGCAGCCGCGGCAGATTGATCGCATCTTAGCGCTCACTGCATCACCATCCTTCGAGCTTTCCGTGGGTGGTCCTAGCCATCGGGGGCGCTCCCATCCCGCCATGGAGGAGCCTTCCCATTCCGGGCTTGGCTGAAAGACGACGGGCAAGGTGAATCTGAGCGAATCCTCGTCCAGTTCTGCGGGCGGCGCGGGAAACGGTTGTGCTCGTTCGACGAGCGCGAGCGCTTCGTGGTCGATTGCGGGGATTCCACTGTTCTCCACCAACCAGGTCGACAGCAGTTTGCCGGTCCGGTCAAGGCGGAAGCCAACTTTGACGGTGGCGATCTTTCCCGCAGGCGGTGTGGACGGCCGCTTGACGCCGCCCAAGCGCGCTACAAGCTCTTTTGCCCATGCCTCGGCCGCGCCGCTCTGCGCAAACGAGGAGGTGGCAGTCGTGATCGACAACGCAACAACAACGATCAGCCGCCACATGAAAAGACCTGGTCAATTCCAATCAACCGCCCGCACAATTCTATTCACGCAACGGTTGATGGCAAGTGACACTGCTCGTTGTGTATCGGCTTTCCCAGCGTTTCTTTGCGGTGTTTGGCGGCGGCCTCCTTTTGGTACGGGCGTTCACGCCGTAGCGCTCTCGCCGGCGCCAGGCTGAGTTGGAACGACAACGGGGTTCACATCGCGGTTGGGAGTGGTTGGCGCATTGCACCGGATGAGGGCCTTTGGTTTCTCGCTAGAGCCGCAGCCCTTCACCCCGGTTTGCTGCGCAAATCACCTCTCTTCATCGCGAAAAGGTGAACCGAGGCTGGGGCAAAACCGATTGGGTCCTGGCGCGGCTTTAGTCGGTCGGGTGGCGGCCGGTGCGCGCGTTCAATGGCGCGGCGGGCTTCCGCCGCAGTGCCTCGGGGAGGAACGCCTCGCTGCGCTTGGGCGATGCGTCGGCACGGACGTCGGCCGCCCATTGCTCACGCTCGTGCGAGGTCTGGTTGTCGTCGAATGTCCGCTTCACGTCGGTCCCATCGACCGGATCATTGACGCCGTGCTGGCTCACCGAGGCGCCGGCGTGGGCGGGGCTGTGGATATCGCTGCGATCGTCCATGGCGGGCTCCGCTTGCGGTTCTTGATCTAGGAGAACGTGGCCCGTTCGCGTGCCGTTCCAAAAATGTGAAGGGCTGGAGGCACGATCCGTGGCCCGGAATCCTTGGCTCATGCAGGGCCAGTCGGTAGTATGCAACCCGTTTGGGGCCCAACGCCAAGAAAGACCAGGGAAAGACGGGGAATGAAGCATATCGACGTCGCAGTGATTGCTGCCACCTTGTGGCTGCTGGCGTCGATGGTGCTGGACATCCTGACGCCGAAGTCCATCACCGCGCTCATGCTTGCGGGCGCGCTTGCCCCGCCGTTTCTAATCGGGATCGGCATCCATTTTGCGCGCGAATATTTCAAGGCGAAGCGGCGCAGCTATAGGCCGCCGCCCCGGTGGGACGAACGCTTCAGGAACTAGGGCATTTTTGAGCGACGTGGGTCGCGCAAGGAAAACGCATCAAGACAAGGGTCGGGAGCAGGCGTGCGATTGCTGCATTGAACTGCGGCAAGGCGGCTTGCTATAGCGATGCCAAGCGAGGCGAAAAACGCTCGCACGAGGACAACGCATCAAGGCGAAGGGTACGCGGCATGGCCGACACACTCCCCGATACGATCAGCCGCCTCTACACCGTCGCAGGCGAATATATCGACAGCGACCATCCCGCCGTCGAGCAGTTCGCCCGCGCCGCGGTCACAGCCGATGCAAGCGCCCGCGACAAGGCGAGCCTGCTGTACAAGGCGGTGCGCGACGGCATCCGCTACAATCCCTATGTCAGCATGCGCACGCCCGAGAGTTACCGGGCGTCCAGCGTGCTCGCCGCCGGTCACGGCTATTGCGTCGGCAAGGCGGCGCTCTACGCAGCCACCTGCCGTGTCCACGGCATTCCGGCCCGTGTCGGGTTCGCCGATGTCCGCAACCACCTCAGCACCGAGAAGCTGCGCCAAAGCATGGGGACCGACCTCTTCACCTGGCACGGCTTCACCGAAGTGTTCGTCGACGGTGCCTGGCGCAAGGCGACGCCAACCTTCAACGACACGCTGTGCGCCAAGCTCGGCGTCAAGCCGCTCGATTTCGACGGCCACTCCGACGCGCTGTTGCATTCGTTCGACGGTGCCGGGCGCGCCTACATGCAGTATGTCAGCGACCACGGCACCTATCACGACGTTCCGGCGAAATTCCTGATGCGCGAGATGGCACGCGAATACGCCAACATGCATGGCGAGGACCTCTCCGGCCGCGACATGGAGCGCGAGGCGGCGGAGCAGTAGCGGCGGACGGTGACGGCGAGCGCCTGCGCTGGGGCAAACCGGCTTCATCGATGGCGCGCCGGCTGAGGGAGCGATGTCATGGATGCGGAGGTGCCGAAGGCAGCGGTGAGCCGTCCGGCCACGGGCTGGCAGGACGCGGTCTCGCTGACCGGCTTCATCCTGGTCGCGGTCGGGCAGGCCTCCAACCAGGTTCTGGCGCGGGGCCTTGCCGGCTCGGTGCCGCCGTTTTCGCTGGCCTTCTTCCGCTGGGGCATCATCGCCATCGGACTGGCGCCCTTTGCGATCGCGGCTATCCGGGACGGAAACATCGCGCCGAAGCAGACTTTCTGGCCGATTCTCGCCGCTGGCTTCCTTGGCATGTTCCTGTGCGGCGGCCCGGTCTACATCGCGGGCATCACGACGACCGCGATCCATATCGCGCTGATCTTCGCGCTGTCGCCGATCATGGTGCTGCTGATCTCGGCAGCGCTCGGCATCGAGCATATCGGCCCGCTGCAGTGGCTCGGGACGGCGCTCGCGTTCGCGGGCGCGCTTCTGATCGTCTCGGGCGGCCATCTGGGAACGCTGACGCAATCCAGCGCAGCATGGGGTGATCTGCTGGTGGTGTTCGCAATGCTTGGCTGGTCGGGCTACACGCTGGTGCAATCGCGCGTCGCGCCGCAGGCCTCGCTGCTGGCGCGGGTCAGCCTGTTCGCTGCGGCGGGCGCCCTGTTCTCCTTGCCGCCCGCGCTCCGCGAGATCTGGATCGAGCCGGCACAGGTCTTCAACGCCAGGGCGGCCGAGGCCTATGTCTTCGCTGGCCTCGTGCCCGGCCTGCTTGCCTATGCGGGGTTCGCCTGGCTCGGCAGCAAGTTCGGCTCGGTACGGACGTCACTGGTGCTCTACGTCGCGCCGATCGCAAGCGCGATCCTGTCATGGATCATCCTCGGCGAGCCGCCGACCATGCTTCACGTGGTCGGAGGCGTGCTGATCCTCGGCGGCGTCTGGGCGAGCTTGCGAAAGTAGCCACGGCGCGCACAGCGGCCGGCCTCAACGGTTCAGCGCGGTGCAGACAAAAGCAGGGCGCGACCGGCATCACCACGATCGCGCCCTACGTCGCCGGTCAATGGGGCAGGGGGAATAACCGGCTGCCGTAACGACTCGGAAACCCCCAGAGTCGTTCCTCGCGAGTCAAAAAGTTTTTGTACACGGTTAAGTGATTGCGGAGGGCCAGAACCCCACAGCTTTTGTTCGCGTTGTGTCCGGGATCGCCAAGGGAATTTTAAAGGCAATTTTTCACGGGGCGAAGGACATCACCATGTCACAGATTCAAAAGGGAATTTTCGGCGTGCTCGCTGTCGGCCTGACGCTCGGAGCCGTTCAGCTCGCGTCCGGCCATGATTTGATCGGCGGTCAACAGGTCACCACGACCCCGGCGCCCGAGAGCGCCGTCAATCGCACCGCCAAAACCGACCGTGTCGCGGCGCCGGTGGTCGGCGCGAAAACCAAGACCGTCGCGTTGAAGTTCGACGGGCTTCCAGCCACCTCCGTCCTGGTCCGCGTCCCGATGATCAAGGAAGAGGCGCGCAACCGCCCGGCAGGGCCTGGCCTGGCTCGTCCAGGTGAAGCCCGCAAGATCGCCTGCGAGCCTGTCGTCAGCGTGTTGACCGACGTGGCCAAGCTGCTGCAACCCGGCCGCTGCGTGACCTGAGCCCGGTTGCGCCGATCCGTGACGGGTCGGCACGGCGAGTGATCCCGATCCATGTCTGTGCCAGCCCGAGCTTGCGCCAGATGGCGCGCCGCCCCTTGGCACTGAGTTGCTCGACGGCGCAAGACCTTCATGCAAAAATATTTCTGTTTTCAGGAAATGCAACTCAGTGTATGAATAACCCGTCTCACCCGCTTGAGGGGCGCTTCGCGATCGTCACGGGTGCTGGGTGAGGTGCGGTGGACGCCGCTTGCGCAACTGACGAGGGCGCATGAGGCGGACGGCGAAGTCGTGCAGGCCTGACGCCCTAGTGGCAGGTGTCCTGTTGCAAGACGTAATTGCGTCTTGCAACGGCGGTGACAACCAAGCCCAGTCTCGCCGGGGCGAGCACGTATAAGCCGTAACCCATCGCGCAGGGAAAGCCGGGATGCTCCGGTTACACCTGTGGTCCTACCCCCGAGCTTTCTACCATTGCTCGGGGCCCATGGGTGCGATCGGCACCCGGCTTTCCCTGCGCCCTCTGCTCGAAGAGGGCGAAACGAGATGCAAAGCTCGGACAATTCATGTCGCGAGAACGACAAGCCATATCTCAACGGCTGTCATCGCCCGCGAAGGCGGGCGATCCAGTATTCCAGAGACAGCCGTGATTGGTCCGAGAGGCCGCAGCGTACCGGATCCCCCGCATGCGCGGGGGATGCCGGCGGAGAGACGGATTGCGTCGCGGAGCCTGTCATGGGGCGCGCGTTCGCGCGACCCGTTGGCTCGCAATGACGGGAGTGCGACGTTGCGGTCGCGCCACAAACTCAGTGTCGTCATGCCCGCGCAGGCGGACATCCCGTGCGCCGCGGCCTCTCAAATTGAACGAAGGCCTCTGGAATACTGGGTCACCCGCCTTCGCGGGTGACGACAGCGCGGCAAGACGGCAAGGCTGTTTGACATTTTGAAACGGCGGCGCGGGCCGCTACTCCTCCGCTTGCTTGCGGTTACCCTCCGCGCGGCTGACCATCAGGCCGAGCGCGAGGCCGGCGACCGCCAGGATCGGGATCAGTCGCTTGGCGCCGATGGCGCGGACGATCTGCAAGCCGGTCGCGATCACCACCGGATCGGTGAATGCGTTGGCCGCCGCTGCCTTGGCCATTTTTTCGGCGTGCCGCTTCATCTCGCGCTTGCGCATCGTGTAGGCGACGGCGGCGATCAGCGTGATCACGAAGAACAGCGCGGCAGCCGCAAGGCACGCCTCCACCGGTCCGTAGTGCTGCAGCACGAACACGAAGGCGGCTGCGCACAGGAAGACGATGGTGATGAACAGCGCGACGGCGATGGCGCCGGCGAGCGAGGTCAACCGCAGGGCATTCCCGGCGGATTGCTTGGCGTCATCGATCAGCCGTTGAAGCATTGCGATGCCTCGCCCTGTAAAGTGCTTCGACAAACGAGGTGGCGACGCGCCAGCGCCGCCACCTCGCCAAGAGACGTGATTTGCGCATGACGGCCATCGCTCGCCTCACTCGCGGAAAGCCATTGGCCGCCTACCGGCGCCAGGTGACGCCGATCAGAAAGCCGAGGCCGAGCGCGAGCCCGACGGTCGCCAGCGGACGCTGCGTGATCACCTCCTCCAGCGTATCCTCGATCGAGGAGGCCGCATCCTGGGCCGCGCCCATCATCGCGCTGCCGCGCTCCGACATGTCGTCGAGTGCCGATTCCGCATTGGCACGCGCCTCGGTATAGCGGCGACGGGCCTGCTTGCCGGCATTGCCGGCAAAGGAATTGAGCGCGTCGGTGATCTGTTGGGTGAGGGCGGCAATATCGTTCTTCACGGCGATGACATCTTGTTCGAGACGTTCATAGGTCGCTTTGTCCGTCATGTTCTTGATCCCAAATGCGCTGGACGTGCCCGATATCGAAAGCACTGCCGGAAAGCTTGGCGTGGAAAAAACGCTACTTGGTTGGCAAAGTTCCAGCCGTGAAACCGCACATTCGCGTCTGACGCCTTCTCTTCGCGCGAACCGGTGCCCAGTTCGCCTGGAAACGCATCTAGCCTTCAGGTAGCTGCGACGAATTGACCGGCATCAAATGCTCTTTCACGATCAGCCCGACGATCAAAAGCGGCGACGACAGGAAGGCGCCCATCGGACCCCACAGCCAGGTCCAGAACGCCAGCGAGAGGAAGACCGCGAGCGCGTTCAACGACAGCCGGCGGCCGACGATCGTCGGGGTGATGAAATGTCCTTCCAGGAAGGTCACGACGGTGAAGCAGGCCGGCGCGATCAGTCCGGCACCGATGCTCGGCAAAGCGATGATACCGACGGTGACCAGCACCACGAACGTCGCGACCGGTCCGATGATCGGGATGAAGTTCAGCGTCGCGGCGAGCGCGCCGAGACCTGCCGGGCGGGGCATACCCGTCATTGCGCAGATCGCCCCGGTGACGATGCCGACCCCGGTATTGATCATGGTCACGGTCAGCAGGTAGTTGCCGAGATGCGTCTCGACCTCGTTCAGGATCCGCAGCGCACGCAGCCGCGCCTGCCGCTCGCGGAACATCATGACCAGCGCCCGGCGCAGATCCTTCCAGCTCGCGATGAACAGGATCAGGGTCGCGATGAACAACAGGAATTCGGTGAAGGTCGGTGACAGGAATTCCAGCGTCGGCTGCACCCATTCGAACTTCGGTAGCTGGACGGTAGGGAGCGTTTCGGAGCCGCCGATCATGCTTTGCAGTTCCTGCCACAGCGCAAGCGGGCGGTCGAATACGTGCAGCTTCTGCTTCAGGATGGCACCGAGCTCGGGCAGGCGCGAACTCCACTCCACGATCGGCGAGGAGATCAACCCGACCAGGACGGCGACCGCCGCCGCGCAGGCGATCACGATCAGCACCGCACCCAGCGGACGCGGGATCCGATAGCGTTCGAGGAAGCTCGCCGCCGGCGACAACATGGTGCCGATGACGAAGGCCATGGTGATCGGCAGGAAGAATGCGCGTGCCAGGTCGAGCACCGTGACGACGGCGATCACGAGAAGCGCGACCAGCGTGAAGGCCACGACCTCAGCGCGGCGGATCAGCGGCGGCCGTTCGGCCTTGCTGTCGGGGACCGGCGTACCCTCCGGCGTGTCGGTGAGGAAACGTTCGCTAGGAAGAACGCGCACCAGACCTCTCCCGCGCGGGCACGACTACATCCGCGCCGCGAAGTCATCCCGCGCGTCGAAATTGTTCGAACGACAACCGCGCGCTTCGATAAAGGTTCCATCGCGGAATCGTGAGGCTGCGTGGGTTGACAGTCGCGGCCTTGAGATGATTCGCGGCGGAACCGCCGGGCGGCTGCGTGCGTTTGTCCCGCATCGCATCACCACGATGCGCATCCCTTCAGGGGCAGCACATGACACAGCAGTCTCTCGTCAGCCGCCGGCTTTCGTCGCGCGCCACGCGCACCTTTGCGCTCGTCAGCGTCCTGTTCGTGACGCCATTCATCGCCACCAGCTCGGCCAATGCGCAGGTCTACACCCGGGCGTTTGGCTACGCGGCGACCGAGCCCGGCGCGTTTCCGACCGACGGGGTGTTGAACGATCCCGCCACCGAGGACGGTGCTCTGCCGGCGCGCCTGCGCCGCGCCACGGTCGCGCTCACCACGACTGAAGCGCCGGGCACCATCATCATCGATACGGGCAACACCGCGCTCTATTACGTGCTCGGCGGCGGCCGCGCGATCCGCTACGGCGTCGGCGTCGGCCGCGAGGGCTTCACCTGGTCCGGCGTGCAGACCATCAGCCACAAGGCGGAGTGGCCGGACTGGCATCCCCCGGCCCAGATGATCAAGCGCCAGCCCTACCTGCCGCGCTTCATGGCGGGCGGCCCGGGCAACCCGCTCGGCGCGCGGGCGATGTATCTCGGCGCGAGCGAATACCGCATCCACGGCACCAACGATCCGTCGACAATCGGCAAGTTCGTGTCGTCGGGCTGCATCCGCCTGACCAATGAGGACGTCACCGACCTGTTCAACCGCGTCAATGTCGGGACCAAGGTCGTGGTGCTGCCGAAGAACGGGCCGCATATCGCCGCTCGTGAACTCGGCCCGGCGGCGGCCGAGATTTCGGTCCGTCCGGGCCTGACGCCGGCGCGCCCCGCAGTGGTGACGCAGCGCGCGGGCCGTCAGGCGATGAACATCCCGGTCTCCTCGGCGCAGTATTGAGGACGGCATGGCGAAATGGAATGCGAGGCGGCGGGTGCTCGGGACGGCCGTGTTGTTCGGCCTCGCGCTTGCTCCCGCCGCGCAGGCCCAGGATTTCTTCTCGGCGCTGTTCGGTAGCCTGATGCGGGGACATGAGCCGGTCATTCAGATGCCGTTCGACGACGGATTCGCGCCTGTCGCGCCGCGGGTCGAGCGCCCCCACTATGGCGGCGGCCAGGCCTATTGCGTGCGGACCTGCGACGGCCGCTACTTCCCGATCTCGGCCTCGGGCAGGGAGAGCAAGGCGGATATCTGCAGCAGCTTCTGTCCGGCGAGCGAGACCAAAGTCGTCTATGGCAGCGGCATCGACAATGCCGCCAGCGAAAACGGACAACCGTATTCCGAGCTGCCGAATGCATTCCGCTATCGCGACGAAATCGTCGCGGGGTGCACCTGCAACGGCAAGGATTCCGTCGGCCTGGCCGCGATCAAGGTCGAGGACGATCCGACCCTGCGCAAGGGCGACATCGTCGCCGGCAAGGATGGGCTGATGTCGGTTGCCCGCGGTGCGGACCGGCGCGGCGCGCAGCTCAGCTTCACGCCGGTGCCCGAACGCATCCGCGCCAAATATGGGCATCCGCCTGTGATGGCGCGGCAGTAGTCCGCGGTCCATTGTCCGGATGATGTCAGGGCCGGAACTGGCCCCAGATGTCGGACGTTGGGGAAGGCTGTCTTTCACCGATGTCTTGAGGAGCCCGCATGCTGGTCGGCGTACTCGTCACATTCCTTGTCGTTATTCTCGTTCTTTATCTCATCAACATGCTGCCACTCGACGGCCGCGCCAGGCAGATCGCGCGCGTCGTCGTCATCATCATCGGCATCGTTTCGCTGCTGAAATATCTCGCGGTGTTCTAGCGCCGTGCATCGCCAACAAAAAAGCCCCGGCTCCACGCCGGGGCTTGTGCTGGCTACCGAGGTCGCTCGGATCAGCCTGCGGCCTTGGCCTCGCGGCGGCGCGCGGTGAGGATGTATTCGGTGTAGCCGTTCGGCTGCTCGCGGCCCTTGAACACGAGGTCGCAGGCGGCCTTGAAAGCAACGCCGTCGAACGCCGGCGCCATCGGCCGGTAGAGCGGATCGCCGGCGTTCTGCTTGTCGACCACGACGGCCATGCGCTTCAAGGACTCCATCACCTGATCCTTGGTGACGACGCCCTGATGCAGCCAGTTGGCCAGATGCTGGCTCGAGATGCGCAGCGTGGCGCGGTCTTCCATCAGGCCGACATCGTGGATGTCTGGCACCTTGGAGCAGCCGACGCCCTGATCGATCCAGCGCACGACGTAGCCGAGGATACCCTGACAGTTGTTGTCGATCTCCTGCTTCACGTCGTCGGGCGCCCAGTTCGACTGCGACACCGGGATGGTGAGGATGTCGGAAAGCTTGGCGCGCTGGCCGCCCTTGGCAAGCTCCTGCTGGCGGGCGAGCACGTTGACCTGGTGGTAGTGCAGCGCATGCAGTGTCGCTGCGGTCGGCGACGGCACCCAGGCGGTGGTGGCGCCGGCCTGCGGATGGCCGAGCTTCTGTGCCAGCATGTCCGCCATCTTGTCGGGCGCCGCCCACATGCCCTTGCCGATCTGGGCGTGGCCGGGCAGGCCGTCGATCAGGCCGATGTCGACGTTCCAGTCCTCATAGGCCTTGATCCAGGGCTGCGCCTTCATGTCGTTCTTGCGGATCATCGGTCCCGCTTCCATCGAGGTGTGGATCTCGTCGCCGGTGCGGTCGAGGAAGCCGGTGTTGATGAACATGATGCGCTTGGAGGCGCGCTGGATGCAGGCCTTGAGGTTGACCGTGGTGCGGCGCTCCTCGTCCATGATGCCGACCTTGAGCGTGTTCTCCGGCAGGGAGAGCATCTTCTCGACTTCGGCGAACAGATCGCAAGTGAGCTGCACCTCGTCGGGGCCGTGCATCTTCGGCTTGACGATATAGGCCGAGCCGGTGCGGCTATTCTTGACCTTGGAGTTGCCCTTGAGGTCGTGGATCGCGAGCAGGCCGGCGACCGCCGCGTCCAGGATGCCCTCCGGAATCTCCTCGCCCTTGGCGTCGAGCACGGCGTCGGTGAACATGTGGTGGCCGACATTGCGCATCAGGAGCAGGCTGCGGCCGTGCAGCTTCACTTCGCCGCCCGCGGGCGTCTTGTAGATGCGGTCGGCATTGAGCGAGCGGCTCATGGTCTTGCCGCCCTTCTCGAAATCTGCCGACAGCGTGCCGTTCATCAGGCCGAGCGTGTTGCGATAGACCAGCACCTTGTCCTCGGCATCGACCGCGGCGACCGAGTCTTCCATGTCGAGGATGGTGGAGACCGCGGCTTCCATGATCATGTCGGCGACGCCGGCAGGATCGTCCTTGCCGATCGGATTGTTGCGGTCGATCTTGATCTCGACATGCAGGCCGTTGTTGACCAGCAGGATCGCGGACGGCTGGGCCGCGTCACCCTGGTAGCCGGCGAACTGCGCGCCGTTCTTCAATGCGCTGGCATTGCCGCTCTTCAGCTTGGCCGAGAGCTGCCCGGAAACGACGGCATAGGAGGTGACATCGGTGTGGCTGCCGCTCGCGAGCGGCGCGGCGGCATCGAGGAAGGCCTTGGCCTTGGCGATCACCTTGTCGCCGCGCGCCTTGTTGTAGCCCTTGCCGGTCTCGCTCGGATCATGCGGGATCGCATCGGTGCCGTAGAAGGCGTCGTAGAGCGAGCCCCAGCGCGCGTTCGCGGCGTTCAGTGCATAGCGAGCATTGGTCAGCGGCACCACGAGCTGCGGGCCGCAGATCTTGCTGATCTCTTCGTCGACATTGGCGGTCTCGACCTTGTGGGTCGCGGGCTCGGGCAGCAGATAGCCGATCTCCCTGAGGAAGGCGGTGTAAGCGTTGGTGTCGAAGGCCTTGCCCTTGTGGGCGCGGTGCCAGTCGTCGATCTTGGCTTGGAGCGTGTCGCGGACAGCGAGCAGTTCGCGGTTCCGCGGCCCGAGCTTCTGGATGATGGCGGCAAGTCCGGCCCAGAACGCATCGGGCGCAATCCCGGTCTTGGGTGTCGCCTCTTTGGCGATGAAATCGAACAGGACAGGGGCGATCTTCAGTCCGTGGGCGTCGACACGAGTCATGATGGGCTTTCTCAAAAGAACCGGGCGTTTCGAGGCCGTTTTCACGCGAAAACAGCAAAAAACGCGCCAAAGGGCCGCGTTCACGGCCCTTTTAGCCCTAAAAACCCGGCTCTGAGAAGGCCCCTGTCGCCCCACTCTCAGGTGTCATGTCCCGCGCATGCGGGGCATCCAGCACGCCGCGGCGTCTCGGCTCTGGCGTTGACGTCTCTGGAATACTGGGTCGCCCGGTCAAGCCGGGCGATGACAGGCGAGCAAGATCAGATATTCGCCGCGAGATCGGTAAGCTCATCGAACACGATGCCGGTCCTCGTCAGCATCCGCTCGATCTCGTCGGTGGCGTCAGCGACCGAGCGGTTCGAAGTGTCGATGGTCAGTTCGTTGCCGGTCGGCGGCTGATAGTCGTTGCCGATGCCGGTGAAGCCGTGCAACGCGCCCGAGCGGGCCTTGGCGTAATGGCCCTTGGGGTCGCGCGTCTCGCAGACTTCGGCCGGCGTCGCGACGTAGATCTCGCGGAACGCGCTGTCGGCGATGCGACGCGCGGCCGCACGATCCGCCGCCGACGGCGACACCGCGGCGACGATCGCGATGTGGCCGTTGCGCGCAAGATGGGTCGCAACCTCGGCGAGGCGGCGGATGTTCTCGGCGCGGTCCTGCGGCGAGAAGCCGAGATCGCCGTTCAGGCCGGCGCGCAGCGTGTCGCCGTCGAGCAGGATCGGCGAGCCGCCATTGCCGAACAAGCGACGTTCCAGCGCACGTGCCAGCGTCGACTTGCCGGAGCCGGGCAGGCCGGTCAGCCAGATCACCGCGCCGTGGTGGCGGTAGCGCGCCGAGCGCTCGTCGGGACGCAGCGCGGATTCGACCGGCACGATGTCGACAGGCACGGCAGGACGGCCGGCGTCGACCGACAGCACGAGGCCACCGCCGGCGATGCGGCCGTTGACCTCGATCACCAGGCGGCCGGTGCGCGGATTCTCGGTGTAGGGATCGGTGGCGACCGGCTGTGCCAGCGAGATGTCGATCTCGCCGACATGGTTGCGCGCGATCGCCGCGTTCTCCTCATTCGACAGCGCGCCGGGATCAATCGCCTTCTCGATCGCGACAACGGTGGCGCGGCTCTCTCGGGTGCCGAGCCGGATCAGGATCTGCTCGCCCTTGGCGAGCGGCTTGTCATGCAGCCAGAAGATCCGCGCGCGGATGCGGCGGGTGTCACGCGGGCTTTGCCCGGGATGGCCGATGATATCGCCGCGTTCGAGGAACAGCTCGCGGTCGAGCGTGATGCCGACCGAGCGCCCCGCGCTTTGCTGACCGTCGACCGGTGTCACCGGCCAACTCTCGACCGTCTTGATCCTGGCGATCTTGCCGGCCGGCATGATCACGATCTCGTCGCCCGCCTTGAGACTGCCGGACTCGATGCGGCCCGCCACGATGCGGCGGTCGTCGAACTTGTAGATCGCCTGCACCGGCAGCCGCAACGGAAGCTGCGCCAGCGGTCGCGCCGGCTCCAGCGCATCGAGCGCCTCCACGACGCTCGGTCCAGCGTACCAGCCGATCCGCGGCGTATGCGCGGCGACGCCGTCGCCGTCGCGTGCGGAGATCGGGATCACCGCCGACGGCGTCACGCCGAGGCCGATCAGGTGCGCCGAAATCTCGTCGCTGATTTCCTTGAATCTGGTCGCGCTGAAATCGACCCGGTCCATCTTGTTGACGACGACTGCGACCTGCTTCACGCCGAGCAGATGCAACAGGTAGCCGTGCCGCCGCGTCTGGTCGCGCACGCCCTCGAGGGCATCGATGATCAGCACTGCGCCGTCGGCCTGCGAGGCTCCGGTGATCATGTTGCGCAGGAACTCGGCGTGGCCGGGCGCGTCGATCAGCACGACGTCGCGCGAACGGGTGCGGAAGCGGATCTGCGTGGTGTCGATGGTGATGCCCTGGTCGCGCTCGGTCTGCAGCGCGTCGAGCAGGAATGACCACTCGAAGGGCATGCCGCGCCGCGCGCTGACCGCCTTCAGCATTTCCAGCTTGCCGTCGGGCAGGCTGCCGGTCTCGTGCAGCAGGCGGCCGACCAGAGTGGATTTGCCGTGATCGACATGGCCGACGATGACGATGCGGACCTGCGGCCGCGTGGTGCCGTTGGGCGTTGCCGAGATCGAGGCTGTGGGGAGGATCATGTTCATCGAAACGCTCGCGCCAATATGAGATCAGAGATAACCGGCGACACGCAGCCGCTCGAACGCATCCTCGGTCTCGTGGTCGAGCGCCCGGCCGGCGCGCTCCGGCACCTTGGTGCCGTCGAGCTCGGTGAGGATCTCGTCGATGTTCGACGCGGTCGAGGCGACCGGGAAGGTGATGTCGGCATCGCCCAGCGAGCGATAGCGCTTGCCGTCCCTGGCGAGATAGAGCGGAATGATCGGGATGTTCTCGCGCTTGGTGTAGGCCCAGATGTCGGCCTCGGTCCAATGCAGGATCGGATGGATGCGCAAGTGCGCGCCCTGCGGCGGCGAGGCATTGAAATGATCCCAGAATTCCGGCGGCTGGTCGCGCACGTCCCAATCACCCTCGACGCCGCGGGGCGAGAACACGCGCTCCTTGGCGCGCGTCGCCTCCTCGTCGCGGCGAATTCCGGCGATCAAACCGTCAAAGCCGTGCTTGACCAGAGCCAGCTTCAAGCCCTCGGTCTTGCGCGCGGCGGAGCGCGCGGCGGGCGGCAATGTCGGATCGACGCTGTCGATCGGCGGGCAGGGCTCGACGCGGAGGTCGAGCTCCCATTCCTTTCCGAAACGGTCGCGGAACGCATACATCTCCGGAAACTTCTTGCCGGTGTCGACATGCAAGGCCGGGAAGGGGACGCGGCCGAAGAACGCCTTCCGCGCCAGCCAGATCATCACGTTCGAATCCTTGCCGAGCGACCACAGCAGGGCGAGCTTCTTCAGCCGCGCGAACGCCTCGCGCAGAATGTAGATGCTCTGCGCCTCGAGCTCGTCGAGATGATCCATCGACGGGGCCGCCCGATCGGCCGAAATAGTCGGCACGGAAAATGCTTTCGGGAGGGCTGCGGTCCGCGATCCGGCGGCGGCGGATTCGTTGTCGAGAAGATGCATCTATTGGCCCTCGGCCGATGGAGGTGAAAATTCCAAAGTTGCGCCGCAATAGAGAAGAAATAATTTTCTATTTACCGGCCTTGATCCAGAGATAAATAGAAAATAATTTCAGTCAACCCCCAAGTTGGGGAAGCGAGTGCCTGATGCGATACCTGCCCGTCTTTTTGGATCTGCAACGCGGCAAAGTGCTGCTCGTCGGAGCTGGCGAGCTCGCGCGCGCCAAGTTGCGCCTGCTCGCGGCCGCCGGCGCCGCCATTCGCTGGTATGCGACCGACGGCGATCATGAGGTCGCGGGCCTTGCGGCAGACGAAGCGGCGCGCGTCGAACGCGCGGAGGGTGATCCGCTCGCGGCCGACCTCTCCGATGTGATCGCCATTCTGTGCGCCGGCGCGGGCGACGTCGGCGTTGCGATGTCTCTGCGTGCGAAGGCGGTCGGCCTGCCCGTCAACGTGATGGACGATCTCGCGCATTCCAGCTTCATCTTCCCGGCGATCGTCGATCGCGGCGATGTCGTGGTTGCGGTCGGCACCGGTGGCGCGTCGCCCGTGGTGGCGCGGCGTGTCCGCGAGCGCATCGAGGCGGTGCTGCCGGCGCGCATCGGCGATCTCGCAGGCTTCATCGGACGCTTCCGCAAATCGATCCACGCCCACCTTCCTGAGTTCTCGCTGCGCCGCCGCTTCTGGGAGCGTATTGTCGACGGTCCGATCGGCGCATTGGTGCTGGCCGGCCGCAACGACGAGGCCGAGCAGGCGCTGGATGCCATCGCCGATCCGGTCGCCTTTGCCGGTGCAAATGCGGAAGGCAAGGCCGAAGGGCATGTGACGCTGGTCGGCGCCGGTCCGGGCGATCCCGATTTGCTCACCGTCAAGGCGCTGCGCGCGCTGCAGGACGCCGACGTCGTGTTCTACGACGAGCTGGTGTCACCAGAGATTCTGGATCGGATCAGGCGCGACGCCGCGCGAATTCCGGTCGGCCGTCGTGTCGGCAAGCCCGGCATCGGCCAGGACGCGATCAACAAGCTGATGATCGAGGCCGCGAATTCAGGCCAGCGCGCGGTGCGGCTAAAGGGCGGCGATCCCTTCATCTTCGGCCGCGGCGGCGAGGAAATCGAGGCGCTGCGCGACGCCGGCGTCGCCTATTCGATCGTTCCCGGCATCACGGCCGGCCTCGGGGCTGCCGCGCAGTTCGAGGCGCCCTTGACTTATCGGCACGAGGCGCTGCGCATCACTTTTCTCACCGCGCACAAGGCGCGCGACGCTTGTAACGTCGATTGGTCGGTGCTGACCGACAGGAAGATGACTGTCGTCGTCTACATGGGCATGACCGCGGCGCCTGCGATCAGCGCCGGTCTGCTTGCCGCAGGCCGCTCGCCGGAAACCCCGGTCGGCGTGTTCGCGCGCGTGACGCGCCCAGACGCCAAAGCCGCGGTCGGCACGCTCGCGCGGCTGCCCGAACTGGTCAAGAAAATCGATGGCGGTCCCGCCATCCTCATCATTGGCGACGTGGTCGCGCATTCCGCGCCTTGGCGTCAATCCAACCTCACCCAAGTCATCACAGAACTGCTGGAAGCTGCCCAATGACCTCTCCGCTCGAACAGAAGAAAATCCGGATCACTGGGCCGTCGGTGGTGACCGCGAACCGCACCTGGGATGGTGCCGTGGTGTACCGCACCACGCAGAAGGGCTGGTCGACCGATCTGCCCGATGCGGCGATCGTCAGCACATCAGACGATGCACGTGCGCTGCTGGCCGACGCGGTTGCCGACGACGTCGGTGCGGTCGGCGCCTATATCGCGCCGGTCGAGCTCAAGGACGGCGGCAAGGTCCGGCCCGGCAATCTCCGCGAATACATCCGCGCCAAGGGCGTCACCATCGACCTCCAAGTCCCGGCCTAAGGTTTGCCGGCGTAAGGTTCATCGATCATGTATGCTTATGACGAACTCGACCGCACGCTCATCAACGAGCGCGTTTCGGAATTCCGCGACCAGGTGAAGCGCCGGCTCTCCGGCGAGCTCACCGAGGACGAATTCAAGCTGCTGCGGCTGCAGAACGGCGTGTATTTGCAATTGCACGCCTACATGTTCCGCGTCGCGATTCCGTATGGCACGCTGTCCTCGAAGCAACTGCGCCGGCTCGCCCATGTCGCGCGCCGCTACGATCGCGGCTACGGCCATTTCACCACGCGGCAGAACATCCAGTTCAACTGGATCAAGCTCGCTGAGCTGCCGGATGCGCTGGCCGATCTCGCGGAGGTCGGCATCCACGCGATGCAGACCTCCGGCAACAACATGCGCAACGTCACCTCGGACCAATGGGCCGGCGTCGCGCCCGGCGAGATCGAGGATCCGCGCATCTGGTCGGAGCTGATCCGTCAACACACCACGCTGCACCCGGAATTCTCGTTCCTGCCACGCAAGTTCAAGATCGCGATCACGGCGTCCGAGCATGACCGCGCCGCGATCAAGATCCACGACATCGGGCTGCGCCTGCACAAGAATGCCGACGGCGAGACCGGATTCGAGGTGCTGGTCGGCGGCGGCCTCGGCCGCACGCCGTTCATCGCCAAGTCGATCAAGCCGTTCGTTCATGGCCGCGACATCCTCAGTTACACCGAGGCGATCCTGCGCGTCTATAACCAGTACGGCCGTCGCGACAACATCTACAAGGCGCGGATCAAGATCCTGGTGCACGAGCTCGGCGTCGAGAAGTTCGCCAAGGAGGTCGAGGAAGAGTGGAAGCAGATGGGCGACGGCGAGCTGCGGCTCGACCGCGCCGCCATCGAGGAGGTTCGCTCCCGCTTCTCCTACCCGACCTACGAGAAGCTGCCGCACATGCCGGATGAGCTAAAGCGCGCCGCGGCTGATCCGCTGTTCGAGCGCTGGCGCAAGAACTCGGTGGCGCCGCATAGGGTGCAGGGCTATTCGATCGTGACGTTGTCGCTGAAGCCGGTCGGCGGACCGCCTGGCGATGCCACCGCCGAGCAGATGGATGCGATTGCCGACCTTGCCGACAAGTATTCCTTCGGCGAGATCCGTGTCGGCCATGAGCAGAACCTGGCGCTGCCGCATGTCGCCAAGCGCGACCTGCCTCAGCTCTTCAAGGCGCTCGACCGGCTCGGCCTGGCTACGCCGAACGTCAACCTCGTCACCGACATCATCGCCTGCCCGGGGCTGGATTACTGCTCGCTGGCGAATGCGCGCTCGATACCGATCGCACAGGAGCTGACGCGCCGGTTCGCCAACCATGACACCGCCGATCTGATCGGCCGGCTGCACATCAACATCTCCGGCTGCATCAATGCCTGCGGCCATCACCATGTCGGCCATATCGGCATTCTCGGCGTCGAGAAGAACGGCGAGGAATTCTACCAGATCACGATCGGCGGCCGCGCCGACGAGAACGCGCAGATGGGCACGCTGATCGGCCCGGCCGTTCCGTTCGCGGAAGTCGCCGATGTGATCGAAGACATTGTCGAAGCCTACCTCGCGCTGCGCGACCGTCCCGAGGAATTGTTCGTCGATACGGTGAAGCGTCTGGGCGTCGAGCCTTTCAGGGAGCGCGTCTATGCCACTCGTTAAGAACGGACGGATCACCACCGACCTCTTCGTCCATGTCGCCGAGGGCGCGGAGCTGCCCGGCGACGACGGCGCGATCCTGGTCACGGCAGAGCACTTCCTGGCCGATCCGGAGGCGCTGCTGCGCCGCTCCGGCAAGCTAGGGGTGGTCTGGCCAAACAACCGCGACCTCGACGAGCTGGTGCCATATCTCGATCGCATCGCCGCGGTGGCGCTGGTGTTCCCGACCTTCCGCGACGGCCGCGCCTACAGCCAGGCGCGCCTGTTGCGTGAGCGTCACGGCTATGACGGCGAGCTGCGCGCCACCGGCCAGGTGTTGCGCGACCAGTTCGTGTTCATGACGCGCGCCGGCTTCGATGCCTTCGAAGTGAAGAAGGAGGCGGACGCCGATGCCTTCGCCGAGACCATGAAGCGCTATTCGGTGTTCTATCAGCCGACCGGCGATGGCCGCATCACCGCGCTCAACCGCCGCATGCAGCTCCGTCACTCGGAGAGCGCCGGCCAGTGAGCATCGTCGCACCAGAGCTGACAGTACCGCCGCCCGGCACGTTGCCATCGGCCGATGCGCTCAATCAAGCACTGCGCACGGCTTCGCCCGCCGAGGTGGTCGCCACCGCGTTGAAGACGGTCGGCCGCGCGCGCCTTGCGCTGGTGTCGTCGTTCGGCACCGAGTCCGCAGCGCTGCTCAAGGTGATGGCGGATGTCGATCCGTCGATCCCCGTAATCTTCCTCGACACTGGCTGGCTGTTCGAGGAGACGCTCACCTATCGCGACACGTTGATTGCGGCGCTCGGCCTCACTGATGTGCGCTCGATCAAGCCGCTCGACGAGACGCTGTCGCGCGAGGATCCCGATCGCGAGCTGTGGTTCACCGATCCCGACGCCTGCTGCCGGATCCGCAAGGTCGAGCCGTTGGCGCGGGCGTTGAAGCCGTTCTCGGCCTGGATCAATGGCCGCAAACGGTTCCAGGGCGGCGCCCGTGCCGACATCCCGGTCGTCGAGGACGACGGTAACAGGCTGAAATTCAACCCGTTCGCCAACGTCTCCCGCGAGGAGATCGACGCGATCTACACGCTCGGCAAGCTGCCGCCGCATCCACTTGTCGCATCGGGTTATCTCTCGGTCGGGTGTATGCCTTGCAGCAGCCGGTCCGCACCCGGCGAGGATGCGCGCGCCGGCCGCTGGCGTGGCCGGGCGAAGACGGAATGCGGCATCCATACGGCCAAGATGGCGTGATCCGGAAAAGTGTGAAGCGGTTTTCCGAAGAGATCACGCCCAAACAAAGGCTCACACGACAAAGACGTCGCAGCGCGACAGCTTCGTAGCACAGCTACGCTGCGCGGCCGCAAACAATGAAAAGCGGTTTCGTTGACTTGAGACCACTTCACCGCGAGTTATGTCCGGGCGTGTTCCCCGACGTTCTCGGGTTGAATGGAGACAGAAATGATCCGTCGTATCCTGCCGCTGATCGCGGGATTGCTGTGGGCAACCTCGGCCTTCGCCGCCGACTATTCGCTGCTCAACGTGTCCTATGATCCGACCCGCGAGCTGTATGTCGACTTCAACAAGGCATTTGCCGCGGCTTATCAGAAGGAGACCGGCAAGACCGTCGAGATCAAGCAGTCGCATGGCGGCTCCGGCTCGCAGGCGCGTTCGGTGATCGACGGGTTGCAGGCGGACGTCGTCACGCTGGCGCTCGCTTACGACATCGATGCGATTGCCGCGAAGGGCCTTGTCGCTCCCGATTGGCAGAAGCGGCTGCCGCTCAACGCCTCGCCCTATACCTCGACCATCGTGTTCCTGGTGCGCAAGGGCAATCCCAAGGGCATCAAGGATTGGGACGATCTGATCAAGCCTGGCGTCGCCGTGATCACGCCGAACCCGAAGACGTCGGGTGGCGCGCGCTGGAACTATCTGGCCGCCTGGGGCTATGCGCTGAAGAAATATGGCTCGGCCGAGAAGGCGAAGAAGTTCGTCGCAGATCTCTACCAGAATGTCCCCGTGCTCGACACCGGCGCGCGCGGCTCGACGGTGACCTTCGTCGAACGCGGTGTCGGCGACGTGCTGCTGGCGTGGGAGAACGAAGCCTTCCTGGCGCAACGCGAATTCGGCCAGGACAAGTTCGAGATCGTGGCGCCGCCGCAGTCGATCCTCGCCGAGCCGCCGGTCGCGGTGGTCGACAAGGTCGTCGACAAGAAGGGCACGCGCGCTGTCGCCGAAGCCTATCTGAAGTATTGGTACACCAAGGAAGGCCAGGAGATCGCCGCGCGCAATTCCTATCGGCCGCGCGATCCTGAAATCGCCAAGGAGTACGAAAAATCCTTCGCCAAGGTTGAACTTTTCACCATCGACGACGTTTTCGGCGGTTGGACCAAGGCGCAGAAGGATCACTTCGCCGAAGGCGGCATCTTCGACCAGATCTACAAGAACTGATCGGCTGGCGCATGATCCGGACCCGGAGGGCCGCGCTAGCGCAAGGTGTGAAGCGGTTTCTTGAAGGGATCATGCGCAGACAAAAAAGGCAAAGCGCGATGATCGTGCTTCGGTTCGAACAGGGGGATTTGTGAGCATAGCGGTCGCACGGCGCAGCACCTTGCCCGGGTTCGGTCTCACCATGGGACTGACCCTGACATGGCTGTCCGTCATCATCCTGATCCCGCTGGCCGGCCTGTTCCTGAAAACTTTCGAGCTCAGCCTCGATCAGTTCTGGGGCATCATCACCAGCCGGCGCACCTTGAGCGCGCTGAAAATCTCGTTCGGGCTGTCGTTCGCCGCTGCTTGCGTCAATCTGGTGATGGGCACCATCATTGTCTGGGCGCTGGTGCGCTACCGCTTTCCGGGCCGGCGGCTGTTCGATGCCATCGTCGATATTCCGTTCGCGCTGCCGACCGCAGTGGCCGGCGTGGCACTGACTCAGCTCTTCGCGCAGAAGGGCTGGCTCGGCGCGCCGCTCGCACAGCTCGGCATCAAGATCGCGTTCACGCCGATCGGCATCTTCGTTGCGATGATCTTCATCGGCATCCCCTTCGTCGTGCGCACGGTGCAGCCCGTCTTGATCGATCTCGATCCTGAGATTGAGGAGGCCGCGGCAAGCCTCGGCGCCAATCGCTGGCACACCGTGTTTCGCGTCATCCTGCCGAGTCTGATCCCGGCGCTGCTCACCGGGTTCGCGCTCGCCTTTGCTCGCGCCATCGGAGAATACGGCTCGGTGATCTTCATCGCCGGCAATCTGCCCAACGTCTCCGAGATCGCGCCGCTTCTGATCGTGATCCGGCTGTCCGAATTCCGCTATGCCGATGCCACCGCGATCGCGGTCGTGATGCTGGTGGCCTCGTTCCTGATCATCTTCCTGATCAACCGGCTGCAGCGCTGGGCTCAGGCCCGCATTCCCGTGCATTGAGGACCGGCTATGTCGATGCAAACGGGATGGGTCTCCTCCGCGCCGCAGTTGCGGAGCTACGCGACCGACGTCAGCGTCGCGGCTCCGGCGCCGCGTCTGGAGATCGCGCGCGCACAGCCCGTCATGGCGCCGCGCAATCTGCGCACCGAGCCGGGACCGGTCCGCTTCATCATCATCGCGCTGGCGCTGACCTTCCTCGGTGTGTTCGTCGTGCTGCCGCTGGTCGTGGTCTTTGCGTCGGCTTTCTCGAAGGGCGTCGGCGCCTATCTCGCCGCGCTGGCCGAGCCGGAGGCGCTGGCCGCGATCTGGCTGACGCTGCTGATTGCGGCGATCTCGGTCACGCTCAACCTCGTGTTCGGCGTGATCGCGGCCTGGGCGATCTCGAAATTCGAGTTCACCGGCAAGACCTTCCTGATCACGCTGATCGATCTGCCGTTCTCGGTCTCTCCGGTGATCTCCGGTCTCGTCTTTGTGCTGCTGTTCGGCGCGCAGGGTTACTTCGGCCCGTGGCTGCAGGCGCATAACGTCCAGGTCCTGTTCGCGGTGCCCGGCATTGCGCTGGCAACCGTGTTCGTCACCTTCCCGTTCGTGGCGCGCGCGCTGATCCCGCTGATGCAGGAGCAGGGCACGCAGGAGGAGGAGGCGGCGATCTCGCTCGGCGCATCGGGGTTGCAGACCTTCTTCCGCGTCACATTGCCCAACATCAAATGGGGTCTGCTCTACGGCGTCCTGCTCTGCAACGCGCGCGCGATGGGCGAGTTCGGCGCGGTGTCCGTGGTGTCGGGCCACATCCGCGGCGAGACCAACACGATGCCGCTGCTGGTCGAGATTCTCTACAATGAATATCAGTTCGTATCGTCGTTCGCGATCGCGTCGCTGCTCGCGATGCTGGCGCTGATCACGCTTGTCGTGAAGACCATCCTCGAGCGGCGGCTGGATGAAAATGAGGCGCCCGATGGCGATTGAAGTCAAGAACATCGCGAAGACGTTTGGCAGCTTTGCCGCGCTCGACAATGTCGATCTCAAAGTCGCCGACGGCGAACTGCTGGCGCTGCTCGGGCCTTCCGGCTCCGGCAAGACGACGCTGCTGCGGATCATCGCGGGACTGGATTGGCCCGATAGCGGCGAGGTCGCGATCGACGGCGAGAATGCGTTGAGCCGCGGCGCCAGCGAGCGTCAGGTCGGCTTCGTGTTCCAGCACTACGCGCTGTTCCGCCACATGACGGTGTTCGAGAATGTCGCCTTCGGCTTGCGTGTGCAGCCGCGCGCGATCCGCAAGGACGAGGCGACGATCCGTGCCCGCGTCAAGGAGCTGCTTGATCTGGTCCAACTCGATTGGCTCGCCAACCGTTATCCCAATCAATTGTCCGGCGGCCAGCGTCAGCGCATCGCGCTGGCGCGCGCGCTCGCGATCGAGCCGCGGATCCTGCTGCTCGACGAACCCTTCGGCGCGCTCGATGCCAAGGTGCGCAAGGAGCTCAGGCAATGGCTGCGCTCGCTGCACAACGAGATCCACGTCACCTCGATCTTCGTCACCCACGACCAGGAGGAGGCGCTCGAGGTCGCCAACCGCGTGGTCGTGATGGACAAGGGCCGGATCGAGCAGATCGGCTCGCCCGGCGACGTCTACGACAATCCGGCGACCGCCTTCGTGCACGGCTTCATCGGCGAATCCATCGTGCTGCCGGTCGATGTTGCCGGCGACGCGGTGCGGCTGGACGGCCGCCCGCTGAACCTTCTTGCCGATGGCGTGGCGCCGGGTGCGGCCAACCTGTTCATCCGTCGCCATGACATGGCGATCGGCCCGGCGGGAGCCGGCGCGCTGGAAGGCGCCATCCGGCACGTCCGCTCGTTCGGCCCGATCCAGCGCGCGGAGGTCACACTGGCCGGGAGCGAAGGCAAGACCGTGATCGAGATCGACGCCCCGCGCGATCGCGAGCTGCAGGCCGGCGAAATCGTCTCGCTGCAGCCCCGCCGCTACCGCATCTTTGCGGCGCAGAGGTAATTCCGCCGGGCTACGGGCTTAAACCTCCCCTTGAAAAGGGGAGGTCGCTTTGCTCGCCAGAGCAAAGCGGGTCGGGATTTGTCTCCACGACATCTGCTGTGGCCTGTGGCTGCCCCCCATCCCGACCTTCTCCCTTTCAGGGGGAAGGAGAAGCAGGGGCCCCGTGGGCCACCTAGCCCAGATGGCGGCTTTTGCTGGTCGAAGTCAGCCCCTGTTCACCATTCAGCCACGGTTGGCATGCAACAACGGCGCTCCAACCTTGGGGGTTCTCAGTGACACGGACGATCGTCGCCCTTTTCGGGCTTCTGGTGCTTGCCGGCTGCGCCGCCGAGACCAAAATCCCGGAAGAGCCGGCCATGTATTTGAACATGGCTCAGCCCGGCGCGGTGCTGGACACCCAGGCGGCGGCGATCATGTTCTCCCAATACCGCCAGAACAACGGGCTCGGCACCGTCGTGGTGGATCCGGACCTGACGCGGCTTGCCGAGCAGCAGTCGCGGGCAATGGCCGCCCGCAACAAGATGGACCACGATGTGAAGGCCCCCCTCGGCAAACGGCTTGAGGCCGGCGGCTATCCCGCAACCGTCGCGGTCGAGAACATCTCCGCCGGATACCACACGCTCGCGGAAGCATTTTCGGGCTGGCGCGATTCACCGCCGCACAAGGCCAACATGCTCAAGAGCGGTGTCACAAAGATGGGCATCGCGGCGGTCTATGCTCCGAACACGAAATACAAGGTGTTCTGGACGCTCATTCTCGCGGCAACCTGATTTCGATAAATTCAGCGTGATCCGACCTCGCATCTGACCGATTGACGCCGTCGCGAACTCTCGCCACGGTGCCGCCGGAAGTCATTTCTGACCGAACGGTTTCGAATGAACATGTCGGATTCCGCGCCAGCTTCGGCGCCCGCGCAAGCGCAGCGTGTGCTGGTGCTCCAGGGCGGCGGTGCGCTCGGCTCCTACCAGGCCGGCGCTTTTCAGGCACTCTGTCACGCAGGCTTCGAGCCGGAATGGATCGCAGGCATTTCGATCGGCGCCATCAATGCCGCGATCATTGCCGGCAACGAGCCGAGCAAGCGGGTGCCGCGCCTGAAGGAATTCTGGGAGATGGTGTCGTCGCCGGTGCCCTGGAATCCGGTCTCGAACCATGAGCGCGCCCGCTCGCTGTTCAACGAGACCAGCGCCGCGATCATCGCAACCTTCGGCGTGCCGGGCTTCTTCGCGCCGCGCATTCCGCCGGCGCCGCTGTGGCCGCCCGGCAGCTCGCAATCGCTGAGCTATTACGACACCGCGCCGCTGAAGAGGACGCTGGAGCGCCTGGTCGATTTCGATCGCATCAACGATCTGAAGACGCGCCTGTCGGTCGGTGCGGTCAGCGTCACCTCGGGCAATTTCCGCTATTTCGACAATTACGAGTTCAAGAAGCGCGGCAAGACAATCGGCCCGGAGCATATCATGGCGTCCGGCGCGCTGCCGCCGGGTTTTCCCGCCGTCGTCATCGAAGGCGAGTATTATTGGGATGGCGGCATCGCCTCCAATACGCCGCTCGATTTCGTGCTCGACGAGGAGATCAACCGTGATCTGCTGATCTTCCAGGTCGATCTGTTCAGCGCGCGGGGACCGCTGCCGGAGACCTTGCTGGAAGCCGCCGAGCGCGAAAAGGACATCCGCTACTCCAGCCGGACGCGGATGAACACCGACAAGAACAAGCAGATCCACAACGCCCGCATGGCGGTGCGCGACCTGATCAGCAAGCTGCCGGACTACCTGAAGAACGATCCGTCGGTCGAGCTGTTGCGCAAGGCCTCGAAGGAGAACACCGTCACGGTGGTTCACCTGATCTACAAGAGCAAGAACTACGAGACCAATTCCAAGGACTACGACTTCTCCCATGTCGCCATGGTCGAGCACTGGAACGCCGGTGTCCGTGATGTCCATTTGTCGATGCGTCACAAAGAATGGCTAGAACGGCCGCAGTCCGGGGAAACGATGGTGACTTACGACCTCACGGGGGACGAACCCAAAGCCCCCGAAAGCAGATAGGAGCGAACAAGAATGGGTACGCTGACAGGCAAGACCGCCGTTGTGACAGGCTCGACCAGCGGCATCGGATTGGCTTACGCGCGCGCCTTCGCCGGCGCCGGCGCCAACATCGTCCTTAATGGCATGGGCGTTCCGGCCGACATCGAGAGAGAGCGCTCGGGCATCGAGACCGACTTCAAGGTGAAGGCGGTGCATTCGCCGGCCGACATGACCAAGCCGGCGGAAATTGCCGAAATGGTCGCGCTCGGCGAGAGGACCTTCGGCTCGGTCGACATTCTCGTCAACAATGCCGGCATCCAGTTCGTCTCGCCGATCGAGGAGTTTCCGCCGGAGAAGTGGGAAGCGATCATCGCGATCAACCTGTCGTCCGCCTTCTACGGTATCCGCGCCGCGGTGCCGGGCATGAAGAAGCGCGGCTGGGGCCGCATCATCAACACCGCCTCGGCGCACTCGCTGGTGGCCTCGCCGTTCAAGTCGGCTTACGTCTCGGCCAAGCACGGCATCGCCGGCCTCACCAAGACGGTCGCGCTCGAGGTCGCGCAGCACAAGATCACCTGCAACTGCATCAGCCCCGGCTATGTCTGGACGCCGCTGGTCGAACACCAGATCCCCGACACAATGAAGGCGCGCAACATGACCAAGGAGCAGGTCATCAAGGACGTGCTGTTGGCGGCGCAGCCGACCAAGGAGTTCGTGACCTCGGAGCAGGTCGCAGCGCTTGCGCTGTTCCTGTGCAGCGACGACGCAGCGCAGATCACCGGCGCCAACCTGTCGATCGACGGCGGCTGGACCGCGGAGTAAGTCCTTCCCCGCGGACTGATGCAGGATTTGTCAGCTACGCGCAGCCGGCTCTGATTGGATCGGGGCCGGCTTTTGGTTGGGGCGAGGAAACCAGCTTGCCTAGCGGGGCTCCAAATCGGGCGGCGAGAACGGCATGCGGGACGTGTGCCTTATGTGCAAGATGTCGATTGTATCGCTGCGGACCCGATAGAAAATCCGGAATGGATAGCGCAGCACGGTGATCGCGCGAACCGTAGAGCGCTGCGAGACACGCGGCGCTGCCTCGGGCGTGCGACCGACGCGATCAATGACATCGCGGAAGCGGCGTTCGACGGCCGCAGCAATTGCTGGGCTGGCGTGGATTGAATAGTAGGTTGCGATTTCGTCGAGGTCTTTCAGCGCTTGCCGCGAGAAAAGGATCTTCATTTGCGCCGAAATTTGGCAAATGCTGCTGCGACCTCCGCATCGGTCGCACTTTCTCCCGCGTCGATGGATGCCATGGCTGCGTCGATGATTCGCAACTCGTCGCGGGTCGCGACGTAGTCATCTGCGAGCAGCTCGCTTTCGATCTGGTTGGCAAGCGACACAAGCTCATCCTGCGCTGACTCCGGCCAGGATTGAACGCGCGCAAGCAGGTCCTTCAGTTCTGTAGTCGTCATTCTGCAAATATATGCCGGAGTCAGCGAAAAAGCTATGGCGCCGGCCGCGCCTTGCCGAAGGCGAGCACATGAAGCCCGAGGCGGGAGCGCACGACGTAGAACAAGAGGATGGTCTCGAATGTCAGCGACAGCGAGGTCGATGCCGCTGCGCCGATGCCGCCGTAGCGCGGCACCAGCGCGACGCACAGTCCGACATTCATGAGGAAGGCCACGGCGTAGGCGGTCGCGCAGATGTGCTGGTGGCCGAGCATGTTGAGCAGCCGCTCCACCGGCCCGATCGCCGAGCGGACGACCAGCCCGATCGCGGCGACCAGCATGATGTCGTAGCCGGCCACGAAGTTCCGGCCGAACAGCCACAAGAGAGGCTCGCCGAACGCGAGAAGGGCGATGGTCGCGAGCAGCGAGGGCCAGAACGTCCAGTTGATCGCGTGCGCGACATAGGCCGACAGCCGGTCCTTGTCGCCGAGCGCGTTGTATTCGGCGAAGCGGTGCGCCGTTGTCGCCGACATCGCATAATGGACGAAGGAGACCAGCGCGAGCGTCTTCACCACGGCAAAGTAGACGCCGACCTCCTCGGAGGGGCGGAACTGCTGCAGCATCAGCACGTCGGTGTAGGACAGCAGCATATAGAAGCTTTCGACCAGCAGGATCGGCAGCGCGATCGCAAGCCAGCCCCTGATATCGTAGGCCTTCTCGCCCGGTCCGACATGCGCGGCGAGGCGGCGGTTCAGCACGATCATCTGGCCGATCGCGGCGATGTACACCGCTGCCGCGCTCGCGGCCATTGCGACGGTGGCGCCGAGGTGGAGGCCGAGCGCCAGCGCCCCGGCGGTGAGCGCGATGATCAGCCCCTGGCGCACGATGAACTGCGGCATCAGGCCGAGCTGCATCCAGTCATGCGCGCGCGAGATTCCGTCTTGCGTGTTGGCGACGACGAAGGGCGGCAGCGTCAGGCAACCGATATAGAGCGGCATGATCGTATCGGCGTCGATCCAGGGTGACAGCAGCCGGACCAGGCCCGCCAGCAGCAGAGCTGCGACCGAGGAGGCTGCAAGGGTCATCCAGCGACTGCCGGAGAGGAAGCCGCGCAGCAAGGCGTGGTCGCCGCTGGTGCGGTACTCCGGGATGATCTTCTGCGCGGAGGCCGCTATGCCGAAATCCATCGTGCTGCCGATCAACAGCACCCAAGTCCAGACATAGACATAGATGCCGTAGTCCGAGCCGCTCATCCAGCGCGCCAGCAGGATCTGCGCGAGATAGGCGATGGCGGCGCTGATCACGCGGATGACGAAGATAGTGCCGGCGAGCCGCTTGGTGACGGAAGCCTCGTTGGTGCCGCCAAGCAGGCGCGACGTTGCGCCGCGCAGACGTGCGATCGGGCCTGACAGTGCAGTGGTTGCGGACTGGGTATCCATCACGGCCAAAGCGGGAAATTCCCAAGACGCCGCGAGGCGGCGGCAATGGCCCGATCTATCAACGAAACGTTAAGATTGGGTTGGGCGCGGGCACCCGGCGCCGCGGAACCAGCCCTCGGCATCAGTTCAGGTTGATATTGAATTCGTAGCTCTTGTCGCCGCCGACCAGCGTCAGCTTCAGCGCGGCGCCGTCCGGCTTGGTGCCGGGCGGCAGGCCGTCGAGCGCGAAGGTGAAACGCTTCATGCCGGGCGGCGCGTGCTCGACGAGCTTCGGCACCGGGAGCGCCCAGTCGGGCGTCGGCCCCTCGACGAATAGGCTGAGGCCCTTGGTCTCCGGCGCGGCGACATCGACCAGCACATTGTTCCCATCCCGCTTGACGTCGCGGATCGTGACCGGGTTCGGATCGCCCAGATTGGCGGGCTTCGGCACCGCGTTGAGGGCCTCCGTCAGCGCGCCGTCCTCGGTGCTGGCGACGCTCGCGAATGTCAGCTCGGCCTTCGCCTCCACCGGCACGCAGAGCCGCTCGCACACTGCATAGTTGATGTCGGCACGCAGCGTCAGCGGCTTGTCAGGATTCTTCGCGACGATGCGCAGCGGCAGCACCACCTGATGCTTGTAGCCGAGTGAGGTGCCGCCGGCGCCGTCGTCGAACTGCCGCGGCGCCGGCCACATCACGGTCACCGCTTCGACATTGTCCGACTTGGAGAAGTCAAACCTGGGCGGCACGCCGGAATCGCCAGGTGTCCGCCAATAGGTCTTCCAACCGTCCTGGAGCTGGAAGGCGATGCCGCCGAGCAGCACCGCACCGCTGCGCGATCCCGCAAGCAGCCGCACCGCGGAATGCGCATCCTGCTGCCACGGCGAGGCGTCATCGGCGCGGACCTCGGTTGCCATACATGCGACGGACAAAATAGCGGCAAAGCCGAATGCGGCCCGCAATGGAACTATAACGATCATGAAACGTCTTTACCTGCAACTTTTGTTGCAAACCATTGAATTGCTTGTGATGCATTGCCGCGCCCGGGGCGGAGGTTGATTGACAGAACCGCCACCCAATATCAGGATGCCGGATCAGCAGGAAAGGCCTCTGCCGATGAGCCCTGAAGGCAAAACACGCAAGACCGTCGCGGGCAGAAGCGCCGGCATCGGTCACAACGCAGCCGACGATGGCTACCTCGATGGGCAGTTGCTGATCGCGATGCCGGTGATGAGCGATCCTCGCTTCGAACGCTCCGTGATCTACATGTGCGCCCACTCGTCGGAGGGCGCCATGGGCATCATCGTCAATCGCCCGGCGGGCAGCATCGACTTCCCCGGACTCCTGGTTCAGCTCGACATCATCAAGGAGGCGGACCAGATCAAGCTGCCTGAGAATGCCGAGATGATGAAGGTGATGAAGGGCGGCCCGGTCGACACCGGCCGCGGCTTCGTGCTGCATTCCAGCGATTTCTACATCCAGGATGCGACGCTGAACATCGACGACGGCATCTCGCTGACGGCGACCCTCGACATCCTCAAGGCGATTGCCAAGGGTGCCGGTCCGAGGCACGCGATCCTCGCGCTGGGTTACGCCGGTTGGGCGCCGGGCCAGCTCGAGAACGAGATCCAGCACAATGGCTGGCTGCATTGCGACGCCGATCCCGATTTGATCTTCGGCGACGACGTCGACGAGAAATACGCACGCGCCCTGCGCAAGATCGGCATCGATCCCGGCATGCTCTCGAACGACGCCGGGCACGCCTGAGGGGTGGCTGCCAATCAGCCGCAGGACATGCCGCATACTTGATGTCGTCCCGGCGAAAGTGATAGTCCGCGCAGCCGCCGCTTGCTCGAACGCGCCTCTCCCCTTGTGGGAGAGGCCGGATCGTATGCAGCGAAGCGAAATGCGGTCCGGGTGAGGGGTCGCGGTCTCTCGAGGGACCTCTACTCGCCGATAGACCTAAACCCCTCACCCGGACTGCATCTGCGATGCAATCCGACCTCTCCCACAAGGGGAGAGGTGGAGTATGCCGCGACGGCAGCGCGCAAGAAACTGCGTGCTACGCCGCCGCGTCCTGCGCCACTGTCGGTGCCGTTCCCGCCACCGTGGCGCGGCGCATGTCGCGGGGTTGCGACTGGTCGTAGCGGCGCACGCGGTGCACGGTCTGCCGGTTGTCCCACATCACGAGATCATGCACCGTCCATTTGTGCACATAGACGAATTCCGGCTGGGTGGCGTGCTCGGTGAGATCGCGCAGCAAGAGCCGCGCCTCCGGCACGCTCATGCCCCTGATCGCGCCGGCGTGCGATGAGAGATACAGCGATTTGCGGCCATGCACCGGGTGGGTGCGCACCAGGCGCTGCAGCACCGGCTTGAACATCTCCTTCTCCTCGTCGGAGTAGTCGAGGAAACCGAGCGAGCCGCGCGAATACATCAGCGAGTGCTCGCAGATCAGATCATCGATCTCCGCCTTGGTCTCGTCGTCGAGCGCGTCATAGGCAGCGCGCATGTCGGCGAATTCGGTGTTGCCGCCCTTCGGGTTAACGACACGCGCCGACAGCAGCGAGAACTTGGCGGGAATGACGCGGAACGAGCTGTCGGAGTGCCACAGGCAGTTGCCGAGATTGAACAGATGGGTGCGGTGATCCTTCGGCAGCGGCTTGCCGTCCTTGCCGAGGTTGCCGACGTCGTTCAGTCCGGAGTTGAGGCGATAGTCCTCCTTCTTTGTCACCGTGCCGCCGCGGGATTTTTCCCGCTCGCCGAAATTCAGCGCGAAGGCGAGCTGCTGCTCGTCTGATATGTCCTGGCCGTGGAACACCAGCACCGCGTATTTGTCCATGCCGGCTTCGATGTCGATCGCTTCCTGCTTCGTCAGCGGCTTGCGCAGATCGACGCCGGAGACCTCGCCGACGAAATGCTTGTGAAGCTGCCGGATCAGGACCGTCATAGCGTATCTCCCCGTGCGTTGCGGGCGGTTGACCCGCTTTCGTTTGCGGGAAGGCTACTCCCGGCGCGCGGCCTGTCAACGCATCGTACCGCATGCGGGGTTGCGCTGAGTTGCCGCTCCAGTGCAGTGGCTGCGCTCGCAGGCCGAGCTATTGCAACAGTCTCACGCGTTCCTGGCCATCAGGCCGCCGTCCACCGGAATGACCGCGCCGGTCAGGAAGGAGGCGGCGGGCAGGCACAGGCTCAGCGTCATATGCGCGACCTCTTCCGGATCGCCGTAACGGGCGAGCGCGGTGCGGCGCTTGGCGTAGATCGTCTTGTGCTCCTCGGAGATGCGATCAGTGATGGCCGTGCGGATCGGCCCCGGGCAGATGCAGTTCACTGTGATGCCTTCGCGTCCCAGTTCGACCGCGAGCGAGCGGGTCAGGCTGGTCACGCCGCCCTTGGCCGCGGAGTAGGGGCTGTGCAGCGCGGTCGCGCCGAGTGCTTCGGTCGAGGCGATGTTGACGATCCGCGGCGAAGCCGACTTACGCAGATAGGGCAGCGCGGCCCGGATGATGCGCGGATGCGCCGTCAGCATCACCGCGATGCCCCTAGCCCAGGCATCTTCGTAAGTGGGATCATCGATCGGCACGCGCACCGAGATGCCGGCGTTGTTGACGATGATGTCGAGCCCGCCGAAATGCGCGGCTACGTCGTTGACTACGCTCGTAATCGCGTCGCGGTCGGCGACGTCAAGCACCCAGGCTCTTGCCGAGCCGCCGGCTGCGGTGATCTCGTTCGCCACGGCCTGCGTGCCCTCAACCGTGAGGTCGGTGACCGCGACGTTGGCGCCCTCATCGGCGAACACGCGGGCGGTGGCGCGGCCCATGCCGCTGGCTGCGCCGGTGACGAGGACGGTGAGGCCCCTCACCGAGCGGCTGAGCTGCTTGAATTCGGACATGATGGTGCTCGCGGAAAGATGCTTGATCAGTTGTGGGGCCGACAAGGCTGGCACCGATCCGCAAGCGCGTCAAACCGATCATCCGATCGGCACGCGTCGGCAGCGCATTAACGCAAGTCCGATGGTGGCTTTTCGAAAAGGATCATGCTCAATCAAGGAAAGCAAAGCGAGAGAGGAACGCGATGAACGAGCTCGATTTCTCAGGCAAGCAGGTGTTGGTGGTCGGCGGCTCCAGCGGGATCGGCAACGGTATCGCGCAGGCATTCCGCACCAAGGGCGCGCACGTCGCCGTCTGCGGCACACGTGCGCAGGCGAGCGATTACTCCGCCGAGGACGGCTCACATCTTGAAGGCCTCACCTATGCGCAGCTCGACGTCAGCAGTCCGCAGGCGATCGAGGCGTTCAAGCCGGCCTTCGATCGTCTCGACGTGCTGGTGCTGGCGCAGGGCGCGGTGATTTACCGCCGCGGAGAATTCGCGATGGACGGCTTCCGCAAGGTGATGGAGGTCAACCTGATGAGCCTGATGGCCTGCGCGACCAAATTCCACGACATGCTCGGTGCGAGCAAGGGCTCGCTGATCATCGTAAGCTCGACCGCGGCCTATCATTCCACGATGGGCAATCCGGCCTACAACGCCTCGAAGACCGGCGCGGTCGGCTTGACCCGCACGCTCGGCGAGGCCTGGGCCGAGGACGGCATCCGCGTCAACGGCATCGCGCCCGGCCTCGTCGACACCAAGATGACCAAGGTGACGACGGCAAATCCAAAGCGTCTCGAAGGCGCGCTCGAGCGTATTCCATTGAAGCGTCTCGGCACGCCCGCCGACATGGCCGGCGCCGCGCTGTTCCTCGCCTCGCCGCTGGCGTCCTACATCGTCGGCCAGACCATCGTCGTCGACGGCGGGCTTATTCTCTAGTGTGATGATGCTCTAGGAACTCGTTCGCGTGCGCCCGGTTAGCCCTGAAACATCAAGGGAGCACGCGATGGACAAGGATCGGATCTACGGTTCGGCCAAGGAGTTCGCCGGCAAGGCCGAGGGTGCGGTCGGTGATGCGACCGGTGACGCCGGCACGCAGGCCTCGGGCCGCATGCGCGAGGCTGCCGGCACCATGCAGGACCTCTACGGCCAGGCCAAGGATGCCGCGCGCGACGCCGCCGACACCGCAGCCAATTATGCGAAGGATGCCTATGAGCATCACGGCGAGACGATCCGCAGCGGACAGAAGGCGATGGCGAGGTCGGTGCAGGAGAATCCGCTCGGCGCGCTATTGATCGCCGGAGGCATCGGATTTGCGCTGGCACTGCTGATGACCCGCCAGCCGCGCCGTCCGCCGCCGCGTTGGCGCTATTTCGGCTGAGTGAGGTTGCGCAGGCGTGGGGGTTAGTCTTGCTGCGTCATGAAAGTTGTACCTCCTCATCCTGAGGAGGCCGCAACGCGCCGTCTCGAAGGACGTAGGCCGACAGATGAGGCCTCATGGCTGGCCTGACGATGCGCAGCATTGTCCAGAGACGGGCGTTCCGCGCTTCTTATTACCATAAGAGTTGTGACGCAGTCGGATCAGCCAACTGGTCCGCGCAACGGGCGACCCGATGACATCTTCAAACCTCGGAGCGCAGCAGCGGATTGGCTTCGGCTATCCGCCCGTAACTGTTCCCGCGTGACGCGACGCAGCGCTCACTACTCACTGCATGGGGTTGTGTGGCGGCACCGACGCGGATCGGCCGACATTGGCGGGTGGTCGCGGCGGCCGTGGCGGCGCCAGCAACGGGCGCTGTGGCGCGCCAAAGCCGAAGAACTCGCGGTACCAGGGTTGCGGCTGCGGCGGCGGTTGTGCCTGGGCCGGACGGAACGCCCGCTTGGGCCTTTGCGGCCGCGTGATGATCGAGCCGTCGGGGGCGATCGCCGTGGTCGTCGGCGGCGGATTGGCCGGCGCCGGCGTGGTCGGTGGCGGCGGCGCCGCGGCAACCGGCGCGTCGCCCTTCGCCAGCTCGCGTTCGATCTCGCGCCGCGGCCAGGCGAAATCGTCGGCGCGGCCGGCCGGCGGCGCCAGCGGTTCGCCCTTCACCAGCGTGCGCGCGGCCAGCGCATCGACGGCGGCGGGCCGCGAGCCCGGTCCGCCGAGCAATTGATCGGAGCCGACCGAGGAGGCGACCAACGGCAGCACCGGTCCGGCCAACGGACGCGGCGCGGGTTTGCCGGGCTCGGCGTTAGTGTCGGGGGTGGCAGGTTCGTTTGGCAGCGCGATCGGGCCTGAGCGCGCGGCGAGCAGGCGGTTGACCTCGCGCTCGACATAATGGGCGAGCTTGCGTGCGCCCGCCTTGGTGAAGAACACGCCGTCATAAGTGCGGAGCTGGCGGATCTGGCCTTCGAAGTCGGGGCCTTTCTGCAGGAAGCGGCCGGACTCGTCGACGAATCCATCCCAGACGTCGACATAGGTGATGCCAGCCTTGCCAGCCCCGTCGCGATAGAGCGCGTCCAGGAACAGCATGTCCGAGGTGCCCTTCTGGCCGCGGATCGCGGGCAGGCCGACCCACAGCACCGGCACGCCCTTGCTCTTCAGCACGTTGATCATCTCCTCGATCTTCTTGCTGTAGAGCTCGGCCCAGCGCTCGTCGCGGAATTCGTAGAGTCCGTTCGGCGTGCGCGCGGCCTTCTCGGGCGCGGGCTGCGGCGAGTCGCTTTCATCGTCCGGCGAAGGTTCGGAATCGGATGGCTTGTCGTCGGGCTTGGCCGCGGCATCCGGCTTGGCGTCGCCGGGCTTCGCGTCCGGCTTGGCGCGCGCGTCCTTTTTGTCTTTCTCGTCCTTCTTGTCGGCTTTCTTCTCGACCGCCGGTTCGCGGATCGCGCTGCGGTCGTTGAGGCCGAGCATCACGACGATCGCGTCGGGATTCTCGGTGGCGAGAATGCCCTTGGCTGCGGCCACCCAGTCCGCCGGATCGCCCTTCGGCTGATAGCGGATCAGGCCCGACGTCGTCTTGTGCTTGCGGATCACGCCCATATCGGGCTGGTCGGAATAGGCGTCCTCAAGCCCGTAAGCAAGCCAGTCGGCCATGGCGTCGCCGAGCACCAGTACATTACGTTCGGCCGTAGCCTCGCGCTTGGCCGGCGGCGGGGCATGTGAGAAATCCTCGCGCGGCCGCTGCGGCTGAGCCTGCTGCGGAGGCTGATGCTGGAATGGCGCGAAGAAGTCAGACCCGAACCAGCCACCACGATGTGGCGCCGGTCGCTGCGGCGGTCCGCCGAAGCCCGGGAAGTTGAAGAACTGCGCCGAGGCGGGTGCGGCGAGGCCGAGCACGATTGCGACCGTCAGCGCGACCAGCGGGCCGGCTTCGGTGAAGATGCGCAAAAAAGATTTCGGCTGTCGCATGAACTTCGGTCGCAATAGTCTGGAAGTGCCCAAACATACTAGCGGAATCGGGCCGCACCCGGGCAGCTTTTCCACCTTAAATCGGGCTTGTCCGGCCGCCGTCAAGGTGCGGGCAAAATACCAGATCTCAGGGTTACTTTGGGCGTCGGGGAACGCCGCCACGATGGGAGCGTACCCCTTTTTCCCGCTTGCTTGCGGGGACGTGAACGGAGCCAGCAGTCCTTTGTGCTACTGCCCCCGCAGCCGTTCCAGCACCTCGGACGTGGCGAATCCGTCGGCGGGCGCCCCGATCGAGACCTGGAAGCCGCGCAGCGCATCGCGGGTCAGGCCGCCGATCTGGCCGTCGGGGGTACCCTTGTAGAAGCCACGCTGAGCGAGGAGTTGCTGCAGTTCCAGCCGTTCGGCGCGGGACAGCACCCGTTCCTGACGTGGCCAGGGTTGCACGAAGGGCTGCCCGCCGCGCAGGCGGTCGGCGAAATGGCCGATGGCGAGCGCATAAGCCTCCGCCGGGTTGTATTTCATGATTACCCGGAAGTTCTGCAGCATCAGGAAGGCGGGGCCCTCGGTGCCGGCCGGCGCCAGCAGATAAGCTTTTTCGGACGGCCGCGGGAACGGCTGGTTGTTGGCTCGCTTCAGGCCGAGATGCGCCCATTGTGCCAGCGGCATCGCCTTGGCGCGATCGGCCAGCATGTAGTTGAAGCCTTGGGGAACCACGACCTCGTAACCCCAGCTCGCGCCGTTCTGCCAGCCGTCCTTCTTCAGGTTGTTGGCGGTCGAGGCGATCAGGTCGGCCGGATTGTCGACGACGTCGCGGCGGCCGTCGCCGTCGGCGTCGACGGCGTAGCGCTTGAAGGCGGTCGGCATGAACTGGGTCGGGCCGAAGGCGCCGGCCCAGGAGCCGCGCATCTGTTCGGGACGCAGATCGCCGCGGTTGAGGATCTCGAGCGCGGAGAGGAATTCATCCTTGAAGTAGGCCTGGCGGCGGCCGATGCAGGCCAGCGTCGCGGTCGACTGCACCACGCTGCGGTCGCCCATCTGGGTCGAGTAGTTGGATTCGATGCCCCAGATCGCCGCGACGATGTAGCGGTCGACGCCGTAGGCTCGCTCGGCGGCGTCGAATTGCGGCTTGTATTTCGCGAGGATCTCGCGGCCCTTGGCGAGCCGCGCGTCGCTGACAAGGATGTCGAGATAGTCCCAGATCGCCTTGGTGAATTCCGGCTGCGAATCCAGGAGATCCATGATGCGCAGGTCGGGCTGGAGGCTCGCGGTGAAGCGCTCGTAGTTCTCCTGGCTGATGTTCCGCCGTGCGGCATCTGGCCACATCTGCGCGATGCAGTTCGGGAAATTCGCCGCCGCCTGACGGATCGCGCTCGCAGTCATCAACGGATGGCCGGAGGCGCCGTCCTCGCCGCTCCAGGGCGGCGCGGCACCGTCCGGTCCGGTGGCGGCTTGCGGCGGCTGGTTCGCCTTTGAGAAGATGCTGTCGATCAGGTCGGTCAGCCCGTTGCTCGCCGATTGGGCAAGGGCGCTGCCGGGCGTCAGCACAGGGATCAGCAGCGACAGCGCGATCATGATCGCGCTGATCCGGTAGGTTCTCGATGTTCCCGTCGACCGCATATGGTGCGCCTGCCCAAAAATCTGCCGTTTCAGAAGGCCCTGTCACGGTTTCCAACGGCTTAACAAAGGCGAGATTTTGATGGCGCGTCATCTGGCCGACTGGAACGGCGGAAATAAGCCCCTCCATTACATCTGCCTTTCATCTGCCTTTGTTAGCGGCTGCAAACGAGCTACCAAGGGCCGATTGCCCCTCCCACTTGTTTGAAGGCTTCCGATAATCCCATGAAAATCCGCAAAGCCGTCTTTCCCGTCGCCGGTCTCGGTACCCGTGTGCTGCCCGCCACCAAGGCGATGCCGAAGGAGATGTTGACCATCGTCGACAAGCCCTTGATCCAGTACGTGGTCGACGAGGCCAGGGAAGCCGGCATCGAGCACTTCGTGTTCGTGACCGGTCGCAACAAGGGCGTGATCGAAGACCATTTCGACCGGATGTTCGAGCTCGACACCACGCTCGCACAGCGCGGCAAGAAGGCCGAACAGGAGATCCTGGCGCAGAACCAGCCCGAAGCCGGCGCGATGAGCTTCACCCGGCAACAGGCGCCGTTGGGTTTGGGTCATGCCGTGTGGTGCGCGCGCGACATCGTGGGCAACGAGCCGTTCGCCGTGGTGTTGCCGGATGAGCTGGTGCTGAACACCCCGGGCTGCCTCAAGCAGATGATCGAGGCCGCAGCCAAGCTCGGCGACAGGGCGAATGTGCTCGCGGTCGAGGCGGTGCCTGATCATCTCACCCATCAGTACGGCATCTGCGGTGTCGGCAAGCGCACCGGCAAGATCTTCGAGGTCGACGGCATGGTGGAGAAGCCGCCGAAGGGCACTGCGCCTTCAAACCTCTCGATCACCGGCCGCTACATCTTGCAGCCGGAGATCTTCGATATCCTAGCGAAGCAGGAGCGCGGCGCCGGCGGCGAGATTCAGCTCACCGACGCCATGATCGGACTGGCGAAGACGCAGAAATTCTACGGCGTCGAGTTCGAGGGCGAACGTCACGATTGCGGCTCGAAGGCCGGCTTCCTGCGCGCCAACATCGCCTTCGGCCTCAAGCGCGACGATCTGCGCGACGGCCTGCGCGCGGACATGAAGAAGTATCTGGAGAGGTGACAGCGGCCGCGATGTCGCTGACATTCCAGAGTCTGCCGCTTTCGCTCGTGTGAGGTAAGCACTAGCGGAAGGGCTCCCCCGCGCGCCAATCACTGAGTTGCCCGACGTGGCAAGCTCCTCACGCAAAAGCATTTCGGTTTTCAAGAGGCGCAACTCGGTGTTGCCCAATGACGGTGTTGAGACATCGCGTGAGAACTATCCTCAGCGTCGTCCCGGCGCAGGCCGGACCCATTACCCCAAATGCCAGTTGTCGCGCGACGCTCGGGCCACAATCCTCTTCCCCAATTCGACCCGGTGGCGACGGGTGGCGCGGCGCTCGCCAGGACGACGGCAGTGGTCTCGCGCGACATCGGCTTTCGGCTCTCGCCCGCCGACATCGGTGTAAGCGTGGTCCGCTGCTCGTCGCACAGTGGAGCGGTGGATTGCGCCTTCCGTCAGTTCGCGTCAGCGGTCAAGCTGCGCTTTTGTGCTGGTCTTCCGAGGATCGATGCTGCTCGGCCTTCCAGGCGTCGAGGTGCCCCGGAAGCAGCTCGGGTTCGCGTTCTGCGTCCGTCCTTGGCCTGAAAGCCAGGCCAACGAGTCCGATCACCACGAGAAGTATTCCTGAAATGACCAACCAGTGCGGCAATTCCAACAATGGCATGGCGTTGCCCCGCTGCCGTTGATGAATGAGCCCACCACGATCAGCGTACACCAGGTGGCCGCCTACCGCCATAACCCACAATGGTTAATGCCGATTGCGCTCGGAAATCGTGTTGCCGCCTTAAATGGCGACAACGCCCGCCGAATGAGTTAACCGGTGGTCGCTGGAACGTCGAATCCTGCCATCGAGGCCTCTGTGAACGACTACGACGCGCTGCGCGATTACCTGAAAAAGCAGCATCTCCCCGAATTCGTGCTGACCTTCGACGAGATCGAGGCGATCATCGATGCGTCGCTGCCGCGGGCCGCGCAGCGCGCATCGTGGTGGGACAGCTTGCGCAGTCCGCAGGAGAAGATGCCGCAGCGCGAGGCCTGTCTCGACGGCGGCTACATCGCCACGCGTCAGGCCGACGGCAAGAGCGTCAAGTTCAAGCGGATGCCGCGGGGCGCGAGAGGGGCGACTCCCTAGGTCGTCATCGCCCGCGCATGCGGGCGATCCAGCATTCCAGAACCGTCGAAGCAATACGGGCAAGCCGCAGCGTACTGGATACTCCGCGTTCGCGGAGTATGACGTCCGCGAAAGCGGCGGCGAAGTGCCTCCGCCGAGCCTAGCTCGCGGCCTCCAGGCGTTCTTCGGTCAGCAGCCGGGTCGCGGCGTCGGCATCCATCGGCTCGCCGAAGGCAAAGCCCTGCGCGTATTCGCAGCCGAGCTGGTAGAGCTCGACCGCATCCGAATCCGTCTCGGCGCCTTCGGCCACCACTTCCATGCCGAGATCGTGCGCCAGCGCGATGATCGATTTCAGGATCACCGGGCGGGTGCCGCGGCTGGTGGTGCGGACGAAGGACTGGTCGATCTTGATGGTGTCGAACGGGAAGCGCTGCAGATAGGACAGCGAAGAGTGGCCGGTGCCGAAATCGTCCAGCGAGAGCCCGGTGCCGAGCTCGCGGATCCGCGCCAGCATCTGGGCCGCGTGCTCCGGATTCTCCATGACCAGCGATTCCGTCAATTCGATCTTCAGCGTGCCGCGCGTCACTGTGGAGCGCGACAGCACCGTGCGGATGTCATGGATCAGATCGTGGCGCAGCAATTGCCGCGAGGAGACGTTGACGGAGGCGAAGATCGGCTCGCGGGCGCGCATTGCGCGCTGCCACACCGCGAGCTGGCGGGCGGTCTGGTCCATCACGAACATGCCGAGATCGACGATCAGGCCGATCTCCTCGGCAACGTTGATGAACTCGGACGGAGACATCCGGCCGAGCTTGGGATGATCCCAGCGCGCCAGCGCTTCGAAGCCCGCGATCGAACGGTCTTCCAGCCGCACGATCGGCTGGTACAGGATGGTGATCTCCTGGCGCTCGATGGCACGGCGCAGGTCGCTCTCCAGCGTCAGGCGGTCGGTCTTCCGCGCGCGCATCGCCGGCTTGTAGACGTCGATGCGGTCGCCGCCGATGCGCTTGGAGTGATACATCGCAAGCTCGGCGTCCTTGATGATCTCGTCGGTGAGCGGCGCCTGCGGATCGGACAAGGCAAGGCCGATCGAGGCGGTCAGGAAAATCTCACGGTCGTTGAACGCGATCGGCGCGCGGATGGTCTTGCGGATGGTCTCGGCGAAATTGGTGATCCGCGCCGCGTCCTGCTCCGACAACAGGATCAGGCCGAACTGGTCACCGGCGAGCCGTGCCAGCGTGTCCTGCGGCTTGAGGATACGGGTGAGGCGCCGCGCCAGCGTGAGCAGGATGGAATCGCCAACCGCGATGCCGACGGAATCGTTGACCTGCTTGAAGCGGTCGAGGTCGATCACCATCAGCGTCGGCCGCAGGTTCGGCATCGTCTTGGCGAGGTTCGCCACCGCGCCGAGCCGATCCATGAACAGCTTGCGGTTCGGCAGGCCGGTCAGATTATCGTGCACGGAGTCATGCAGCATCCGCTCTTCCGAGTTCTTGAACTCGGTGACGTCGGTGAGCGTGCCAACCACGCGCGAGACCTCGCCGTCGGAGCCGACCACCGGCCGCGCCTTCAGCGCGAACCACATGAAGTGGCCGTCCGGCGTGCGCAGCCGGAAATCCTGTACGAGGCGGCCGCGGCGCTGGTCGAGCACGCTGTCGAGCGCGGCGCGGAACCGGTCCTGGTCGAGGGGGTGCAGCACCTCGAGCCATTTGGCGGCCGGGCCTTCCAGTGTGCCGCGCTTCAGCCCGAGCAAGGCTTCGGTCTCGGGGCTGGTGAACACCTTGTCGGCGGAGACGTCCCAGTCCCAGATCAGGTCGCCCGAGCCGGTCAGCGCCAGCGCGCGGCGCTCGACATCGGAGACCACACCGGTGGTGGCGCCGCCGCCGGCGAAGGCGTGCTGCATGACCGTGAATCCGATCAGCATGACGATCAGCACGAGACCGCCGAGCAAGGCCGGACCGACGATGTCGTTGGTGACCGAGCCCGCCACCGTCATGCCGGCCGCGATGACCCAGACCACCAGCAGGAACCAGGTCGGGATCAGCAGCACCGCACGGTCGAAGCCATGGGTCGAGAGATAGACGATCAGGGCGAAGCCGGCGAAGGCGATCATGACGAGCGACATGCGCGCGATGCCGGAGGCGACCGCCGGATCAAACAGCGCCAGCGCCACCAGCGAACCGAGGAAGGCGAGCCAGCCGATCGTGATGTGCGAATAGCGCACGTGCCATCGACTGAGGTTGAGATACGCGAACAGGAACACGAGCAGGGTCGCCGCCAGCATCGCCTCGCCGCCGGCGCGCCAGACGCGCTCGGCGTTGTTCGACATGTCGAGCACCTTGCCCCAGAAGCCGAAGTCGACGCCGATATAGACCAGCACCGCCCAGGCCAACGCCGCGGCGGCGGGGAACATGATGCTGCCTTTGACCACAAACAAAATCGTGAGCACGAGCGCCAGCAGGCCGGAGATGCCGATCACGATGCCCTGGTAGAGCGTGAACGAATTGACCTTGTCCTTGTAGGCTTCGGGCTCCCACAGATAGAGCTGCGGCAGCTTGTCGGTGCGCAGTTCCGCGACATAGGTGACGACCGCGCCCGGATCGAGCGTGATGCGGAACACATCGGCAGTGGGACTCTCCTGCCGCTCGGGACGATCACCGACCGACGGCGTGATCGTGGCGATGCGCGACAGACCGAGATCGGGCCACAGCAGTCCGGACGATACGATACGATAATGCGGCGCGACGATCAGACGGTCGAGCTGGTCGTCGGTGTTGTTGGCGAGCGCGAACACCACCCAGTTCGTCCCACCTTCGCGGGCGCGCACCTCGATGCGGCGTACGATGCCATCGGTTCCAGGTGCCGTGGATACCTGGATGCGATCGGTCTCGCTGCGCTGATGGTCAAGGACGCCGGTGAGATCGATGGCGGGCGCGTCGCTGCGGACGCTGACGGCGTCGAGTGCATACGCGTCGGGCGCAGCAGCAAACATCATGAGACCCAGCGCCAAGAGCGCAAGGCACCTGATCAGACGCAATGTCAGTACTCCGCGATCGACAAACGGCCCCAGCCTGACGATCGGCTCAGGGGTGGCGCGATAGATGCCATGAAAGCGAAGGGAATCAAAGGGTTTCCGCCTTCGCTCCCGGTGCGATCGTCAGACGGCCAACACAATTTTGCCAACATGTTCGCTGGTCTCCATCCGCCGGTGTGCGTCGGCGGCCTTTTCCAGCGGGAAAGTGCTGTCCATCAGCGGCTTGATGCGGCCATCGCGCAGCAGCGGCATTACTTTCGCCTCGATCGCCGCGACCATCGCCGCCTTGTCCGCATTACTACGGGGACGCAACGTCGAGCCGGTGTGGTGCAGCCGCTTCACCATCAGCTTGGCAAAATTGGCGGTGGCCTTGGGGGTTCCCGACAGGAACGCGATCTGAACGATGCGGCCTTCGACGGCGGCGGCCTCGTAGTTTCGCTCGATGTAGTCGCCGCCCACCATGTCGAGAATGACATTGGCGCCGGTGCCGCCGGTGATCTTCTTCACCGCGTCGACGAAATCCTCGGTCTTGTAGTTCACGGCATGATCGGCGCCGAGCTGGCGGCAGGCATCCGCCTTGTCCTGCGAGCCGACGGTGACGATCACCTTGGCGTCGAACGCTTTCGCAAGCTGGATTGCCATCGTGCCGATGCCCGACGAGCCGCCATGAATCAGAAGCGTCTCGCCGGCCTTGAGCGCGCCGCGCTCGAACACATTGTGCCAGACCGTCATCAGCGTTTCCGGAAGCGCGCCAGCTTCCTGCATCGACAGCGCAGGCGGTACCGTCATCGCCTGTCCGTCCTGCGCGATGCAATATTGCGCATAGCCGCCGCCGGCGACGAGCGACATCACCTTGTCGCCGATCTTGTGCCTGACAGCGCCGTCGCCGAGCGCGACCACTTCGCCGGCGATCTCGAGGCCAGGCAGATCGCTCGCGCCGGGCGGCGGCGGATAGGAGCCGGAGCGCTGCGCGACGTCGGGACGGTTGACGCCGGCGGCCTCGACCTTGACCAGGATTTCACCCGGGTGCGGAACCGGCACCGCGCGGGTCTCCGGCAGCAGCACCTCCGGGCCACCCGGCTTGCTGATGGCGACGACGGTCATTTGCGCGGGCAGCTTGGGCATGGTTCGTCCTTGGTCAATGAAGGGGCTCGGCGGATGGATGGCATATCGCCTTTTCAGGCGGAGTGGAACGCCGTTAAGCCCCGAACCGTGTCACAAGATGGGCGGCCTTCTCGGGCGCAATTTTTTCAACCAATGGGCCGAGCCTTGCGACCGGCGCGCCCGCATCGCCGTCGAGCAGCGGCGCGAGTGGGCCATTGGGCCAGCGCGGAACGGCTTCGTCGCGGCCGAACGCGCGCAGCACGCGTTCGGCGAGGTGAGGGATGATGCTCCACGCCAGGGCGGCGCAGATCGCGACCAGGTTCAGTCCGGTCCGTGTCACGACGGCCGCGCGAACGGAATCGGATTTGACGGCGGCCCATGGTGCTGTCTGCTGCAGGTAGGCATTCGCTGCGTCCCAGATCGCGCGGGTCGCGGCGGCAGCAGCACGAAATTCCAGCGCCGTGTGATGACGGCGGAGTGCTGCGATGCGCTGCTGCAATTCCTCAGCGAGCCGCCGTTCGGCATCACCAGGCGTACCGCCATCGGGAATGCGGCCGTCGAAGGCGCGGTGGGCGAAGCTGATGATGCGGTTGGCGAGATTGCCGAAGATGTCGGCGAGATCCTTGTTCACATCGGCTGTGAACTTCGCGACGTTGAAATCGGTATCGGCGCTCTCCGGTGCGTTTGCGATCAACCACCAGCGCCAGAGATCTGCCGGCAATTCCTCCAGCGCCTGGTCGGTGAAGATGCCGCGATTGCGGCTGGTCGAGAACTTGCCGCCTTCATAGCTGAGCCAGTGAAATCCCTTGATCACGTCGGCCGTCTTCCACGGCTCGCCCGAGCCGAGCAATGTCGCCGGGAAGCTCACGGTATGGAACGGGATATTGTCCTTGCCAAGAAACTGGATGTAGCTGACATCTTCAGCCTGCCACCACCATTGCCGCCAGTCGCGGCCCAGTGCTGCGGCAGCCCATTCCTGCGTCGCGGCAATGTAGCCGATCGGAGCATCAAACCAGACGTAGAACACCTTGCCGTCGAAGCCCTCGCGCGGCACCGGAATGCCCCAAGCGAGGTCGCGGGTGATGCAGCGATCCCTGAGCTCGCAGGTCAGCCAGCTCTTCGCGGTCGAGACCACGAAAGGCGGCCATCCGGTGCGGCCGTCGATCCATGCGCCAAGCTGTGCGACGAGCTCGGATTGGCGCAGGAACAGATGGCGGCTCGCGCGGATTTGCAGCGCGTGGTCGCCCGACAGCGCGGATCGCGGCGCGATCAGCTCGGTTGGATCGAGCAGCGTGCCGCACTGATCGCATTGATCGCCGCGTGCCGAAGCGTCGCCGCAATGCGGGCAGGTGCCGAGGACGTAGCGGTCGGGCAGGAAGCGCTGGTCGACCGGCGACCAGATTTGCTGCAACTCGCGCGCCTCGATCAGGCCGGCCTTGTCGAGCCGGCGATAGAAGTATTGCGTCAAGGCGTGATTGTGCGCCGAGCTGGTTCGCCCGAAATGATCGAAGGAGAGGCCGAAGCGGCGGTAGATGTCGGCCTGAATCGCATGTTGTTGGTCGCAAAAGGTCTGAATGTCCTGGCCGGCCGTGACGGCGCCGAGTTCGGCGGGTGTGCCGTGCTCGTCGGTGGCGCAGATGAAGAGGACGTCGTCGCCGATCTGCCGTCTGAAGCGGGCATGGACGTCGGCGGGCAGCAGCGAGCCGATCAGGTTGCCGAGATGCTTGACGCCGTTCACATAAGGCAGGGCGCTGGTGATGAGAATCTTGCTCATGGGGTGCGGTCTTTCGCGTTTGACGATGCCGACCCCCGAGAACTCAAATCGGAAAATAAAAACGCCCTCCCGCATGATCGGAAGGGCTTGGGGTCGGCTGATGCCTCGCGCGTGGACGCACGCTATCCCGTCCGGTCAGACTCCTTGCGGTCGGGCCGGGGCATTCGCGTCTGCTGTTGCACGCGTGCGAAAGTCACTGCAAAATTCTCCCTGCATCATCATTTATCATCTCTGGGCGTGAGGCGCCAGATCATCATCGCCGGGAGGACACATGCCGATTGAGGACGACGACCGGCCACGGAAGAAAATCACGCATGAGATCGGACAGGATCTCTCGCTGCTGTCGGTTGAGGAATTGACCGAGCGGATCGCGCTGCTCACCGCGGAAGTGGATCGATTGAAAGAGGCGATGACGAAGAAGCGCGCGTCGAAGGATGCCGCCAACGCCTTCTTCAAGTCGTAGCGCTGCCGACATCACATCACGTCGTCCCGGACAAGCGAGCAAGGCGAGCGCGATCCGGGACCCATAACCACGGCTGTTCCTTGCCGCGTACGGCTGGTCCACGGCCGCGCGCCACTCGAGCATTGGTGATTATGGGTCCCGGCCTTCGCCGGGACGACTCGTGAGGGGACTGTCTCAAACTAGGTCGCTGGCCGACATGGCAAACAAAGCCTGAAGAAAACCATTCGTTTACGATCAATTAAGCTTTCTCGATTATGACTGCATTGTCCTCGTTTGGACACCGAGTGGCTCCTGTCCACTCTGTTTGACGCCTCCCTGTTATCAACTTCAAAAGCCGCCGGAAACGGCGGCTCTTTTTTATGCGTCCCACCGGCTGGAAACCATAAATCCGGTTGCGGCTGGACTCTTCGCCACGCCCGCGCAATGATTTGTTCATCATAAGCCGGCGCGACAGACGCCGGCGGGCGTTACGGTGGTGTGAGGGCGTTAACCATGGCGGATCGTTCACAGAGCGAAGCCGGGCTTGTGCTGTTCAGTGAACGGCTGACCAATTCGGCAGCATTTGGCGTGCTGTTCCGGGAAGGCATGGATCTGGTCGAGCAGACCGCCGCCTATCTGGACGGCGACGGCCGCGCCGAGGCCAAGGCACTCGAACGGTCGGTGAGCCTGACCTATGCCACCGAAAGCATGCGCCTCACCACCCGACTGATGCAGCTCGCCTCGTGGCTGCTGCTGCATCGCGCGGTCAAGGAGGGCGAGATGACGCTGACCCAGGCCAATCGCGAGAAGACCAAGGTCAAGCTGTCGGCCGCCGATCCTGGCCCGGCCGATATGATCGCGAAGCTGCCCGAGCAGTTGCAGGGCCTGATCGCGCGCTCGATGGACCTGCAGGCCCGCGTCCGCCGGCTCGACACCACTATCCACGCCCCGGCCTTCGATCCTTCCGCGATCGGCAACCCGCTGGTGCCGCAGCTCAATCGTCTCAAGGCGGCGTTCGAGCAGTAAGGACGCCAAGCGTCGTCACGACGCGCGGCGTGGTTGGCTGCGCCGCTGCGAGCCGTGCTGATCCATCACACGTCGCAGACGTAACGCGGCGGCCTCCAGCTCATCCGGCGCGAACCCGCCGAAGCCGAGCATGAGGCCGGGCTGCGGTGCGGCCCGGTACATCGGCGAAATCGGCCGCACGACGATTCCGTCGACCAACGCGGCCTTCGCGAGCTGCACGTCATCAGTGCCTTGCGGCGGCCACAGCAGCAGATGCATGCCCTGGTCGCTCGGCTGCAGCGTAACGTCATCGGGCATGTGACGGTCGAGCGCCGCGATCAGCGTGGCGCGCCGCGCGGCGTAGACCCCGCGGATGCGCCTGATGTGCGCTTCGAACAGGCCTTCCCGCATATAGGCTGCCAGCACGTGCTGGTCGCTGGTCGGTGAATGCCTGTCGAGCAGCGCCCGCGCGCCGGCAAAGGCATCGACCAGCGGCGCAGGCGCGACGACGTAGCCGAGCCGCAGCGATGGGAACAGCACCTTGCTCAGCGTGCCCAAATAGATCACGCGCGACGGGTCGAGACCTTGCAACGACGGGAAGGGATGGCCGGCATAGCGCAACTCGCTGTCATAATCGTCCTCGACGATCCAGGCACCTTGGCGTTGCGCCCATGCCAGCAGCGCGTTGCGACGCGCCATGCTCATCGGCATGCCCAGCGGATATTGATGCGATGGCGTCACAAAGGCGGCGTGTGCATCGGGACGCGCAGCAAGGCCGGCGTCGACATCGATGCCCTGCGCGTCGACCGGCACGCGCGTCGTGACGAGATCGAGATCGTCGAGCACGGCGGTCATGCCGGGATAGGCCGGGTCCTCGGCCCAGACATGATCGCCGCGCGACAGCAGCACGCGGCCGGCGAGATAGAGGCCCTGCTGCGTGCCGGCGGTGATCACGACTTGCTCAGGCTCGCAATGCACCGCGCGCGAAGTCCGGACGTAGTCGGCGATCGCGCGCCGCAACTCCATCACGCCGCGCGGATCGCCGTAGCTCGCGGGTGCCGCTGCGCGCGACGCCCGCACCCGGTTGCCGAGCCGTCGCCAACTGGCATCGGGCGCCACGCTGCCGCCGGGAACGGCGATCGCAAACGGTGTTTCCGGCATCGGCGTGAAGGCTGTGGCAACCTCGGCCAGTCGCCGCGCGCGCGGCGGCAACTGAATCGGCTGAGTTTTGGGATCGCGCTCGATCCGCGCGCGGACCGGGCGAGACGGCTCGGCCAGCGTCGAGGCGACGCGGGTGCCTGCGCCGATGCGCGATTCCAGGTAGCCCTCGGCCTGCAACTGCTCGAACGCCTCGACCACCGTGCCGCGCGCGACCCGCAGCGAGGCCGCAAGCGCGCGCGTCGAGGGCAGCAATTCACCCGGCTTCAATTCGCCCTTGGTGATCGCCGCGCGCAGCGCCTGCGCGATCTGGCGTCCGACCTGCCCCCCGGCGCGATCGACCGCGCCGAGCGAGGGAATGCTGATGATGGCGCGCGGGCGTGGCATAGTGGTTCGGTCAGTATGGTCGAAAATGGTCCTTATCATAGACCACTATGGGGCTATTGTGCGAGCTGATAGCCGATGAGGTTTTCCATGTACGTGCCGCCACATTTCAAGATCGACGAGCTTGGCGCGATCCACGCCACGATGCGGGCATCGCGGCTCGCGACACTAGTCACCGCAACTGCGGACGGGCTGATGGGCACGCCACTGCCGCTCATTCTCGACGAAGGCGAGGGCGATTACGGTACCCTGTACGGTCACGTCGCACGGCCTAACCCGCAGTGGAAGGCGCCGGCGGTCGGCGAGGCGATGGCGATCTTCACCGGACCCGACGCCTATGTGACGCCGTCCTGGTACGTGACCAAGGCCGAGCACGGCAAGGTGGTGCCGACCTGGAACTACGTCGCCGTGCACGCTTATGGGCCGGCCGAGTTCTTCGAGGACGCGGATCGTCTGCTCGACGTCGTGACGCGCCTCACAAACTTGCACGAGAGTTCGCGCGCAGAAGTCTGGCAGGTCAGCGATGCGCCGGCCGATTTCATCAAGGCGCAACTGCGCGGCATCGTCGGCATCCGGATGCCGATCACGCGGATCGACGCCAAGAAGAAGATGAGCCAGAACCGCAAGCTCGAGGATCGCGCGGGCGTCGTCGCCGGGCTCAGCGCCAGCGACAATCCGGTCGACCGCGAGGTCGCGGCGATGATCCCGATGGATTGAGGCACGAATGCCTGCAATGGAATTGTACCTCGCGTTCGCGATCACGACCGCAACCTTTGCGCTGATCCCGGGACCCGCCATGCTCTACGCCGCGGCCCGCGCGCTCGCCGGCGGAAGGCGCGCGGGCCTGATGGCCTCGCTCGGCCTGCATCTCGGCGGCTACGTCCATGTGATCGCTGCGGCTGCTGGCCTTGCTTTCCTGTTTCACGCGGTGCCGCCGCTGTTCGTGGCGATGAAGCTCGCCGGCGCGGCCTATCTGGTCTGGCTGGGGTTGTCGTTGTTTCGTGACCGCGATGGCGCGAAGCGCCCCGATCTCGCGCCGCTCGGCGTGACGCGCGCGTTTGCGCAAAGCGTCGTCGTCGAGGTACTGAATCCGAAGACCGCGATCTTCTTCCTGGCGTTCCTGCCGCAATTCGTCGACGCCTCGGCGAGCCTGCCGGTCTGGGCTCAGCTCCTTGCGCTCGGCACGATCGTCAACCTGACGTTCTCGCTGGTTGACATCGTCTGCGTGATCTTCGCCAGCGCCGTGATGTCGAAGCTGCGGCGCTCGCACCGTTCGCAGCGGATCATGCAGCGGATCGGCGGCAGCATCCTGGTCGCGCTCGGGGCGCGGCTCGCCTTCCAGGATCGCTAACCTCCCCAAAATAAAACGCCCCCGCGAAGGGGGCGTTTGCATCTGACCGCGATGGCGGTTGATCCGGACAGCTTTAGTCCTTCTTGAGGAAGCCCGAGAACTTCTTCTGGAACCGGGACACGCGACCGCCGCGGTCCATGATCTGCTGGGTGCCGCCGGTCCAGGCCGGGTGCGACTTGGGGTCGATGTCGAGGTTCAGCGTGTCGCCGTCCTTGCCCCAGGTCGAGCGGGTCAGGTACTCGGTGCCGTCGGTCATGACGACCTTAATCGTATGATAATTCGGATGAATATCGGCTTTCATGGCAGTTCCTTCGGCGCGCCGGCGCCCGTCTCAAGATGTCACGGATACGGGATTTGGCCGGCTCTATAACGCAAGGGACCCCCTAAAACAAGCCAAGAAACGGGCTAAGCCCATCACCGGATTGGGACTTTACCGGATTTGCCAGCCGGGGGTCGGCGGGCCTATCTGGGGGCAAAGAAACCGGTCCGGATTTATGAGCGTAGCCGAACAGCTTGAGACCCCTCGTGGCGCCCCGCAGTCCCCGCGCGATGCGCTGCTCGAGGAGGAAGCCTTCATCGAGAGCCAGTTGACGGAGCCGGCGAAGAGCCGCGCGCGGCTGAAGCCCTTGCTTGCGCTCGCGCCCTACGTGGCGCGCTACAAGGGGCGCGCGATCCTTGCCTTCATCGCGCTGACGGTCGCGGCCCTCACCACCCTGATCGTGCCGGTCGCAGTCAGGCGGATGATCGATCTGGGCTTCACGCGCGAAGGCGTTGCGATGATCAACAGCTATTTCAGCGTGATGATCGCGGTCGTCGCGGTGCTGGCCGGTGCCAGCGCCTCGCGCTACTACCTCGTGATGACGATCGGCGAGCGCATCGTCGCCGATCTCAGGCGCGACGTGTTCGCGCATCTGATTTCGCTGTCGCCGTCGTTCTTCGATTCCGCGCGCTCCGGCGAGCTGGTGTCGCGGCTCACCGCCGACACCACGCAGATCAAGTCCGCCGTCGGCGCCTCGGTCTCGATCGCGCTGCGCAACCTGATGCTGTTCATCGGTGCCGCCGCGATGATGGTGATCACGAGCCCGCGGCTCTCCGGTTTCGTGCTGCTGGCGATCCCGATCATCGTGCTTCCTCTGGTCGCATTCGGGCGCTGGGTGCGGCGGCTGTCGCGCAATGCCCAGGACACGCTGGCCGACGCCAGCGCCTATGCGTCCGAGCTTGTCACCGCGATCCGCACCGTGCAGGCCTATACCAGCGAACGGTTTGCCAAGAGCCGCTTCAGCCGCGAGGTCGAGCAGGCCTATGAGGCGGCGCGCAGCTCGACCAAGGCGCGCGCGGTGCTGACGCTGATCATCATCTTCATCGTGTTCACCAGCGTCGTCGTGATCCTCTGGGTCGGTTCGCACGACGTGCTGGTCGGCACGATCAGCCCGGGCCGGCTCGGTCAATTCATCCTCTACGCCGCGTTCGCCGCAACCGGCCTCGGCCAGCTCAGCGAGGTCTGGGGCGAGGTCTCGGCCGCGTCAGGCGCCGCCGAGCGGCTGTTCGAGATTCTGCGCGTCAAGCCGGCGATCGCCGCGCCCGCCACGCCGCGGGCGCTGCCGCAACCGTCGCGCGGCGATGTCGGTTTCGATCAGGTCAACTTCGCCTATCCGACCCGGCCCAAGGCGCTCGCCATCGACGGCGTGTCGCTATCGGTGCGCTCGGGCGAGAAGGTTGCGATCGTCGGTCCGTCCGGCGCCGGCAAAAGCACATTGTTCCATCTGCTGCTGCGCTTCTACGATCCGAAGTCGGGCACGATCTCGCTCGACGGCGTGCCGATCCGCGAGGCGGATCCGGCCGACGTGCGGGCGCGCATCGCGCTGGTGCCGCAGGACTCCGTCGTGTTCGCTGCCAGCGCGCGCGAAAATATCCGCTTCGGCCGTCCCGATGCCAGCGATGCCGAGGTCGAACGCGCCGCCGATCTCGCGCATGCCAGCGAATTCCTGAGCCGCCTGCCCGGCGGCTTCGAGGCCCAGCTCGGCGAGCGCGGCGTGACGCTGTCGGGCGGCCAGCGCCAGCGCATCGCGATCGCGCGCGCGATCCTGCGCGACGCGCCGCTGCTGTTGCTCGACGAGGCGACCTCGGCGCTCGATGCCGAAAGCGAGACACTGGTGCAGACCGCGCTGGAGGAACTGATGCGCCACCGCACCACGCTGGTCATCGCGCACCGTCTCGCAACCGTCCTGTCCTGCGACCGCATTCTGGTGATGGACCAGGGCAAGATCGTGGAGCAGGGCACCCACGCCGAGCTGGTTGCTGCCAACGGCCTCTATGCGCGGCTGGCGCGGCTGCAATTCGAGGGCATTTGAGAGGTCTATCTTCGCGACGTGCCGCGGGGACGTAGCAACCGGACCGGCCGAAGCCGGTCCGGTTGTTTGGCTCACGCCCGGATGAAGGCGAGAACGTCGGCGTTGAACGTCGCGACATCGACCTGGGCGAGGCCATGGCAGCCGCCCTTGTAGATCTTGAGCTGCGCGCCCTCGACGATCTTTGCGGTTTTTTCGCCCGCGGCTGCGATCGGAACGATCTGGTCGTCGTCGCCGTGGATCACGAGCGTCGGCTTGTCGATCTTCTTCAGGTCTGCGGTGTAATCGACTTCCGAGAATTCGTGGATGCAGTCGTACTCGCCCTTGATGCCACCCTGCATGCCCATCAGCCAGAACGATTCGCGCAAGCCGTCGTTGACCTTCGCGCCGGGCCGATTGAATCCGTAGAACGGCATGGTGAGATCCTTGAAGAATTGCGACCGGTTGGTCGCCGTGCCCTTGCGGATCTCGTCGAACACGCTGAGCGGCGTGCCTTCCGGGTTGGCGTCAGTCTTCAGCATCAGCGGCGGTACGGCGCCGACCAGCACGACCTTGGCGACGCGGTTCGATCCGTGCCGGCCGATATAATGCGCCACCTCACCGCCGCCGGTGGAGTGACCGACCAGAACCACATTGTTCAAGTCGAGCTTCTCGATCAGCTCCGCGAGGTCGTCGGCATACTGGTCCATCGTGTTGCCGTTCCACGGCTGGTCCGACTGGCCGTGACCGCGGCGGTCGTGAGCAATGACGCGATATCCGTTCTGGCCGAAGAACAGCATCTGGGCGTCCCAGGCATCGCCGGCGAGCGGCCAGCCATGGGAGAACACGATCGGCTGTCCTGCTCCCCAGTCTTTGTAGGCGATCCTCGTTCCGTCCTTCGTCGTGATGTAGCTCATCGTCATGGCTCCGTTGTTACGGTAGGTGGTGAGATTCTGGGCAGCAATCTCGCCTGGAGGAACAATGGTACCGCAAAATGACGCCGCGCCGATGACGAGCGCCGGCCCGCTTTCAGGCTCGCCGATTCAGACCAGCCGGTCGCGTCAGGGATGCGATGCCTTTTTGTGTCTTGGCGTTGCGTGCAGTCGGTCGTAAGCGTGAGACCTCAGCTTTGGAATGCGGGAGTGGCACTATGGGCGGTTTGGTGATCAGCGGCGGCCGGGTGGTGGATCCGGCCAGCGGGATGGACGCTGTCGGCGACGTGGCGGTGCTGGACGGCCGAATCGCCGCTGTTGGCACCGGGCTGGGTGGCGCTGAGCGGCAGATCGACGCGACCGGGCTTGTGGTCGCCCCCGGCTTCATCGATCTGCACGCGCACGGCCAGACCATTCCGGCCGACCGCATGCAGGCCTTCGACGGGGTGACGACGACGCTCGATCTCGAAGCGGGCGTGCTGCCGGTCGCGTCCTGGTACCGCCGGCAGGCCGAGAAGGGGCGCGTGCTGAACTATGGCGCCGCCGCCAACTGGGCGTTCGCGCGCATCGGTGCGATGACCGGCTCCAACGAGGAAAGCTCGCTGGAATCGTTCGGCAGCGCGATGCGCGACCGCCGCTGGATCGAGAACGTGGCGAGCGAGAGCGAGGTGGCCGGCATCCTCGCGCGCCTCGGCAACGGCTTGAACGAGGGTGGCATCGGGATCGGCATACTCAACGCCTATGCCCCAGGCGCCGGCGTGCAGGAATTGACCGCGGTGTGCCAACTGGCGGCGGCGCATGCCGTGCCGACCTTCACCCACGTCGCCTACATGTCCCGCATCGATCCGGAAAGCGCGGCCGAGGCCTATATCCGGTTGATCGGTTATGCCGGCGCCACCGGCGCGCATATGCACATCTGCCATTTCAACTCATCCAGCAAGACCGATGTCGAGCGCTGCGCGGCGCTGATCGCGAAGGCGCAGGCGCAAGGCCTGCCGATCACGGTGGAGGCCTATCCCTATGGCACCGGCTCGACCGTGCTGGCGGCGACCTTCTTCAGCGATCCGCAGTTCGAGGAGCGCAACGGCCTCGGCTACGATTCGGTGCAGCGCGTGACCGACGGCCATCGCTTCGGCAGCCGCGAGGAGCTGCTGGCGGCGCAGGCCGAGGAACCGTCCACGCTGGTGCTGTGGCATGTGCTCGATATCGACAACAATCCGCATCACCGCGACCTCCTGGATATCTCCGTGCTATATCCCGGCGGCGCGATCGCGTCCGATGCGATGCCCTGGACGTTGTCGAATGGCAAGGTCTACACCGGCGATGCCTGGCCGTTGCCGAATGATGCAACCTCGCATCCGCGATCGGCGGGCTGCTTCACGCGTTTCATCCGCGAGTGGGTGCGCGAGCGGCGGGCGATCTCGCTGCTCGAAGGCGTCCGCAAATGCGCGCTGATCCCGGCGGAGATCCTGGCCGCAAGCACGCCGGCGATGCGCGCCAAGGGCAGGCTGCAGGTGGGCGCGGATGCCGATATCGTGGTGTTCGACTACGAGACCTTGAGCGATCGCGCGACCTTCACCGCGATGAATCGTCCGGCCGAGGGCGTGCGGCACCTCGTGGTCAGCGGCCAGCCGTTGATCACCGACGGCGTGCTCGATGTGACCGCGCGGCCCGGCCGGCCGGTGCGTCGGCCCGTTACCGCCGAGAGCTGATCGTGCCGGTCCCGATCCTGCTTGTCGCGGGCTTTCTGGGGGCGGGCAAGACCACGGTCGTGAACCATCTGCTGGCGCATGCCGAAGGGCGGCGGATCGCCGCCGTGGTCAACGATTTCGGCGCGATCAATATCGACGTCGAGCTGATCGCCGGCGCCAGCGACGGCGTGGTGAGCTTGAGCAATGGCTGCATCTGCTGCACGCTGGAAGGTGATCTCATTCGCACGCTCGCCACGCTGCTGCGGCGTGATCCGCGCCCCGAGTTCATCGTGATCGAGACCAGCGGCGTGGCGGATCCCGCCGACGTCGTGCGCAATCTGATGGATCCGGTGATCTGGCGGGAGGCGCCGCTGGAAACCGTGCTGTGCGTGGTGGACGCGACGCAGCACGCGGCCAAGCTCGACGATGCGCTGCTGCGATCGCAACTGCGCGCGGCCGATGTGGTGGCGTTGAGCAAGGTCGATCTGGCAAGCGCGGAGCAGCGTGCGCAGATGCACGAGGCGGTCCGGGCGCGGCGTCCCGCGGCGGTGGTGGTCGATGCGATCAATGGCGAGCTGCCCGCGGCGCTGCTGTTTCCCGCCGACCTCGACCATGTGCCGCCGCCGCGCGAGACGGAGCCGCGCCGGCCCGCGGTCGAGCGGTTCGAGACGCTGAGCTGGACCTCGGAACGCAAGGTAAGCCTGCCGCGACTGCAACAGGCCGTCAGCCGGCTGGCGCCGAAGCTCGCGCGGGCGAAGGGATTGTTCGAGACGGTGGAGCAGCCCGGACGCCTGACGGCGTTTCAGCTTGCCGGCGGACGCGCAACGCTCGCGGCCGGAGAGGCGCCGGCGCCGGGTGTGCCGCGCACACGGATCGTCTTCATTGCCGAAATGGGTGTTCTGTCGCGCGCCGAGATCGATGCGATCATGCAAGGGTGCGTCGAGCCTGGATAACACATCAGGCGGGCGGATCGGTCGATCAAATCGGCGGATCACGATCGCCGCTTGAGGATGTAGCAGTCCATGATCCAGCCGTGCCGCGCGCGCGCCTCGCGCCGCGTGGCGACAATGCGGGGACCGGCTTCGGCGAGCGCACCCGCGATCGTGATCTGGTCGGGCATGCCGAGATAGGCGCCCCACCAGATCTCCAGCCCCTTGGGATCGAGCGTCTGGAACGCTGCGCCGCCGTCGAGCATCACGACGACGGTATCCACGCCGGAGGGCCAGCCGCCGTCGCGCAGCCGCCGCCCGGTCGTGACCAGGAAGGGCTCGCCGATCTCGTTGAGCGGCAACGCATGCGCCGCGCACAGCGCCTGGATCGAGGTGATGCCCGGCACCACCTCGATCTTCGGTAACGGATCGAGCCGTTGCGCGATCCGCAGACTGGAATCATAGAGCGATGGATCGCCCCAGATCAGCAGCGCAACGTGTCCCTCGCGTCCGAGATGGTCGGCGATTTGCCGCGACCACGCTGCGGCGACGGCGTCATGCCAATCGTCCACGCCCTTGCGATAGTCTTCCTCGGCCGTGTCGCGCACTGGAAGGTCGAATTCCGCAACGCGCGTCCGGTCATTGGTCAGCACGTCGGCACAAATCGTCCGGCGCAAGTCGGCAAGATCGGATTTCGCGGCCCCCTTGCGCGGGATCAGAATCAGATCAGCGGCGTTGATGGCGCCGATTGCGGCGCGCGTGAGCTGGGCGGGGTCGCCGCAGCCGATGCCGATCAGGGAAAGCGTCAACATGACCGCATCACGCGTGATCGCCGGCCAGCGGACCGAACAAAATGACCGTCGCTGCAGTCGCCGGGCCCGCATTCGTGAGTCGCTCGGCGAGGTCTGCGATCGTGCTGCGGGCAAGCTGCTGGTCGGCACGGCCCAGCGACTCGCCGAACAGTGCGGGGGTGTCCGGCGAGAGACCGTGCGCGATCAGCTTCGCGGCCAGGGCCGGGAAGGTGCGTCGCCCCATGTAGACAACGGTCGTCGCGTCCGGATCGGCCAGCGCCGCCAAGTTCAGGTTCGCCGGCAACTCGCCGGTGACGTCGGCGCCGGTCACGAACTGGACCCGGCGCGAAGTGTGTCGTCGCGTCAGGGGGATGCCGGCCTGAGCGGCCGCGACGCAGGCGGAGGTCACGCCAGGAACGATCTCGTAGCCGATGCCGGCCGCGCGCAGCGCTTCGATCTCTTCTTCGAGCCGGCCGAAGATTCCCGCGTCGCCGGATTTCAGGCGCACCACGCGGGCGCCGGTGGCGGCGTAGTCGATCAATAGCCGGTTGAGATGCTGCTGATTGGTCGACCTTCGGCCAGCGCGCTTGCCGACTGCGACGAGGTTGGCGCCCGACCGCGCAAGGTCGAGGATCGCACCCGACGCGAGATCGTCATAGAGCACGACGTCGGCGTCGCGCAGGCGCGCGGCACCCTTCACCGTGAGGAGCTCGGGGTCGCCGGGGCCGGCCGAAACAAAGGAGACGAAACCGCTCACCGGTCCTCCGCGATCAGATGAAAGAATGTCCCGGTCGCGTGGCCGCGCCGCGAGCCGGTTTCCGCAACGGTTACCCCAGTCGCATCGCGGACCACCGCCAGAGGCGTATCGGGCTGCGAGATGATCGTGGAATAGTGGAATTCGTGGCCGCGCAGGCGCGCGCCCGGGCGCTGCCCGGGCATTGGCGCGGCAAGCTCTGCGAGCCGGTAGCCGAGATGCATGCGGCGCTTGGCATGACTGGTCTCCAGGCCGAGTAGGCCCGCCATCGCGTGGCGCACGCCGTCGGCATCGGTCAGGGCGCTGCCGAGCACCATATAGCCTCCGCATTCACCATGCACGGCGCGCGTCTCGGCAAATGCCCGCAGACTTCCGAGAAACTGCGTGTTGGCCGCGATCTTGCCGGCGTGCAGTTCGGGATAGCCGCCCGGCAACCAGCAGACATCGGCGCTCGCATCGGGGCCTTCGTCGACCAGCGGTGAGAACATCGTGATCTCGGCGCCGGCGTTGCGCCAGGCTTCCAGCATGTGCGGATAGATGAAGGAGAATGCGGCGTCGCGCGCCAGGGCGATGCGCTGTCCGGGTGGATTGATCTTGAATCCTTCGGTGCCCGGTGGCGGCGACCAGGCGCGGGCCGATTGCAGCACGGCATCGAGATCGACATGCTCCGTGACGAAGCGCGCCGCCTCCTCGATCAAGCCGTCGACCTGCGTTTGCTCCTCGGCTTGCACCAGGCCCAGATGCCGCTTCGGCAAAGTGATCTCGGCGTGGCGGGGTAGCGCCCCGAACACGGGAATGCCGGCGCTCGCCATCGCGTGGCGCACCAGGTCTTCGTGCCGCGGGCTCGCGACGCGATTGAGCACCACGCCGGCAAGCGTCACGCCGGCGCGGAAGTCGCGCAATCCGGCCGCAACCGCCGCCGCCGTTTGCGCCTGGCCGGAAGGGTCGATGACCAGCAAGACCGGCCAGCCCGTCAGTTCGGCGATGTCGGCGGTAGTGCCGGTGCCGAAAGCGCCACGCACGGCGACGCCGTCGAACAGGCCCATCGACCCTTCGGTCAGGACGAGATCGGCATCCGCGCCGCGGCTGGCGAGATGCCGGATCGCATCGCTCGGCATGGCCCAGCTATCGACATTGACGGAAACGCGCCCCGTCGCGACCGCATGAAAGGCGGGATCGATATAGTCGGGCCCGCTCTTCAGGCATTGCACCTTCAGCCCGCGATTTCGGTAGGCGCGGGCCAGCGCCAGCGTCAACGTCGTCTTGCCGACGCTGGATGCGGGCGCGGAGATGACAAGCCCGGCGGCCATCACGATGCCTCGGGAAAGCGCGGCGCCGGACCGAGCGGCCGGTAACGGCGGTCATAGTCGGCGGCGTAAAGCCGGCTCTCGGCGAACTCTTCCGCGCCCAGCGTCTGGCCGACCAGGATGAGTGCGGTCCGCTCGAGCTCGGGACCGACGGCGGCATCGAGCGTGTCGAGTGTCGCGCGCACGATCCGCTGGTCCGGCCAGCTCGCGCGCCACACGATCGCGACCGGGCAGTCCGCGCCGTAGTGTGGCGTGAGCTCGACAATAAGCTTGTCGAGCAGATGGATCGACAGATGGATGGCGAGCACCGCGCCGGTTGCGGCAAAGGCCGCGAGTGTTTCACCCTCCGGCATCGCGCTGGCCCGGCCGGGCGTCCGCGTCAGCACCACGGATTGCGCAAGGCCGGGCAGCGTGAGCTCGGTCTCGAGCGCGGCCGCCGCGGCGGAGAAGGCCGGCACGCCCGGCGTGATCGAGTAGGGAATCTGCAGCGCGCGCAGCCGGCGCAGTTGCTCGCCCATCGCCGACCAGATCGAGAGATCGCCGGAATGCAGCCGCGCGACATCCTTGCCGTCGGCGTGCGCGGTAGCGATCTCCGCGATGATGTCGTCGAGCGACAGCGGCGCCGTGTTGACGATGCGCGCATTCGGCGGGCAATGCGCCAGCACGCCTTCCGGCACCAGCGAGCCGGCATAGAGGCATACCGGGCAGGAGGCGATCAGATCGCGCCCGCGCAAGGTCAGCAGATCGGCCGCACCTGGTCCTGCGCCGATGAAATGCACCGTCATTTGCCGTCTCCTTCCGCGATCGCCGCGGTGGCCATCCGATCCTGTGAAACGGCCCGCGCGGAAATCAGGCGGGCCCCGCGCCCCGCGGCTGCGACCGCCGCAGCTTCGGCGACGGAGCCCGCGCCGAACTTTTCCTTGATGAGCTCAGACTGTGTCACGGTGACGATCTCGGCCAACACGTCTGCGGGAACGCTTCTGATCGGCAGCCCCAATTCATGCGCCAGCGATTTCAGCGCAAGCGCGTCGGCCTTGTCGCTCACCGTGGCAACGGCTGCAAGGCCTTCGGAGCCGCCGGCCGCACGGAGCGCCTCGCGCAGCGAGGCGAGTGTGGCATCGCGCCTGAATCCGAATCCTGCGACCTTCATCTGACGGCGCTCCATTGCACGATCGGCCGCGTGGCTTTCCAGGAGCGGTACTTGCCGAGCGGGTCTGCATGGGCAATCTCGACCCGCATCAACTCGCCGCCATGGCGTTGATGCAGATCGGCAAGCAGGGCTTCGGTCTCGAGGGTCACGGCATGCGCGACCAGCCGGGTTCCCGGCACGACGCGTGACCACACGGCATCGAACATCGCGGCATCGAGGCCGCCGCCGATGAAGACCGCGTCCGGCGTCGCCAGGCTCGGCAGGATCTCGGGTGCCGCGCCCTCGATCACGGTGATCCGGTGCGTCAACCCAAAGCTTGCGGCATTGCTCCGAATATTGTCAGCGCGATCGCTGCGCGTTTCGACGGCGATCGCCGTGCCGCCGCAGAGTGCCCATTCGATCGAGATCGAGCCGGAGCCGGCGCCGATGTCCCACAATCTCTCGCCGGGCCGTGGTGCAAGAGCCGACAGTGCAAGCGCGCGGATTGGCCGCTTGGTGAGCTGCCCATCATGTACAAAGAGTGTATCCGGAAGCCCCGCGCTGTGCGCGATGCCCTGTGATCCCACCGCTTCCAGCGCGACTGCGACCAGCCGCTCATCCGGATCGGCGGCACAATCGTCCGCGCGATGGTACCTGACGCGTTCGCGCGGACCGCCCAGCGCGGACAGGCGCCACATCGACGATGCTCCCCAGCCGCGTTCCGAGAGCCAGCGCGCAAGATCGCTGGCCGCCTTGCCGTCACGCACCAGACAGACGATCCGTGCGCCGCGCGCCAGATGCGGCAACAGCCGCTCGAACGGCGCGGCGTGAAGGCCGAGGCAAACGATGTTCTCAAGCCGCCAACCCAGACGCGCGGCCGCAAGCGAGAACGTCGACGGCGCGGAATGCGCGACCCATTCGCCGGCCTCGAGCTTCTCGGTCAGACTGCTGCCGACGCCATGCCAGAACGGATCGCCGGAGGCGAGCACCGCGGTCGGACGGCCACGGCAGCTCAGCACGATCTCCGCATCGAACGGCACCGGCCAGGCACGGCCGCGCTCGGTGATCCCGGCCAAAGCGAGATGCCGTTCGCCGCCGAACACCGTCTCGGCCTCGCGAAGCGCCTTTCGGCTTGCCTCGGAGAGGCCGGCAAGGCCATCTTCGCCGATGCCGATGATGGTCAACCAGGGGTTATTCATGACGCGCGCCTTGATCCTGGGCGGAACCGCCGACGCCAATCTGCTCGCTGAGACCATCGCGCAAGCAGGGCTTGAGGCGGTCTACTCCTATGGCGGCCGCACCCGCGCGCCTGCCGGCCAGAAGCTGCCTACTCGGATCGGCGGCTTCGGCGGCGTCTCGGGTCTCGCGGACTATCTTCGCAGCGAGGGCATTACGCACGTGATCGACGCGACGCATCCGTTCGCGGCCGAGATCAGTCGGAATGCAGTGACCGCGTGTGCGGAGACCGGCACGCCGCTGCTGGCGCTCGAGCGCGCGCCTTGGGTCAGGACAGCCGGCGACAACTGGATCGAGGTCGCGGACGTCACCTCGGCCGTCGCGGCCTTGCCGGAGCGCCGCGCCCGCGTGTTCCTCGCCATCGGCCGTCAGCACATTGCGCCTTTCAGCGCGAAGCCGCAGCATGCCTATACGTTGCGATTCGTCGATCCTCCCGAGGGGGCGCTGCCGTTGCCCGACGCCGACGTCATCGTGTCGCGCGGACCGTTCACGCTCGACGGCGAACTGGAGATGATGCGCTCGCGGGCGATCGAATGGATCGTCGCCCGCAATTCCGGCGGGGCAGGCGCGCGCGCCAAGATCGATGCCGCTCGCGCGCTCGGCCTTCCCGTGATCATGCTCGCGCGGCCGCAATTGCCCGACAGGCCGCGGGCGGAAAGTGTCCCCGAGGTGATGGAATGGCTCGGTCATCGCGCATGCCTCGGCGCATAGACCCAGCGGCCGACCCGGCGCGTCGCTGAATTGCCGACGATCACCAGCGTCCGCATGTCGGCCATCTCGGGGCTCGCTTCATCCAGCCTGACAGTTTCGATCCGCTGCTCGGGCGTGCTGACCGCCCGCGCGAACACCACGATGCGTTCGTCGCAACCGGCTTCGCGTAAAATCTCGAGTGCACGGCCGAAGCCATCGGGCCGGCTCGTTGAACGCGGATTGTACATCGCGATCGCGAAATCAGCTTCGGCGGCGAGCCGCAGGCGCTTCTCGATCACAGGCCACGGCTTCAGATTGTCGGAGAGATTGATCGCGCAAAAGTCGTGGCCCAGCGGCGCGCCGGCGCTCGCCGCCGCCGCGAGCATGGCTGTGACACCGGGCAGAACCCGAATCGGTAGGTCGCGCCAGTGCGGGGACGCCTCGAGTGCCTCGAACACGGCGGACGCCATCGCAAACACACCAGGATCGCCCGAGGACACCACGACGACATGGCGTCCTTCGGATGCGAGCCGCAGCGCTTCGGCGGCGCGCTGCAACTCCACGCGGTTGTCGGAGGGATGCAGTGTCAGCCCGTCGCGTGGGCGCACGCGCGCGACATAGGGCGCGTAACCGACGATGTCGGTTGCGGCCGCCAGCGCCGCAGAGACTTCCGGCGTGATCAGCGCCTCGTCGCCCGGTCCCAGTCCCGCGATGGTCAAGGTCCCGGTCATTCCACTGACCCCCCGTGACGGCCTTGCCCGTGCACCAGCACGATCGCGAAATATGGGCAGTCGGCCGCGTCGACATCCACGAGTCGCGCGACGCGTTGATTCGGCATGGTGCCGCGTTCGACCAGCCATGCCTCGTTGAGGCGGCCGGCTGATGCGAGCGCCCGGCGAACCTTCGTCAGGTTGCGTCCGGTCTTCATGATGACCAGCGCGTCGGAATTGCGCATCCGTTGCTCGAGCTCCGCCTCCGGCAGCGTGCCCATCAGGACAGTCGTGACGTCGTCGCCGAGCGCGATCGGCCGGCCGATGGCATTCCAGCAGCCCGCCATGCCGGGAATGCCGGCGATCACCTCGATCTCGACGCGGCCTTGCAGCCGCGAATGCAGATGCATGAACGAGCCGTAAAAATAGGGATCGCCTTCGCAAAGCACGACGATGTCGACGGCGCGCGCCAGCCGCGCCAGGCGCTCCGTCCATTCGTCATAGAAGGAAGCGAGCAGTCGGGCATAGTCCGGGCTGTCGAACGCGATCTCGGTGGTGACCGGATATTCCATCGGGTATTCGCAGACGTCAGCGGCGAGCAGCCCTTCGACGATGCGGCGGGCCTGACCGGGATGGCCCTTCTTGCGGAAATAGGCGACGTGCCTTGCCGCACGCACGGTGCGGTCGGCACGTACGCTCATCAGGTCCGGATCGCCTGGCCCGAGGCCGCAGCAGATGATGCGCCCCATCGTTATTCGCTCCGGCTCGCCAGCGCGTTGATCGCGGCAACGGTGATCGCCGAGCCGCCAAGACGCCCCTCGACCATCAGCGCAGGCGCAGGTGGATCAGCCATCAACGCCGCCTTGGATTCGGCCGCGCCGACAAAGCCGACCGGGCAGCCAATGATCGCCGCCGGCCTCGGGCAATCCGGCTGCTCCAGCATGTTGAGCAGATGAAACAGGGCGGTCGGCGCATTGCCGATGGCGACGATGGCGCCGGCGAGACGCGGCTGCCACAACTCGACCGCTGCCGCGGAGCGCGTGTTGCGCATCGATTGCGCGAGCGCGGGAACGGCGGCGTCGCCGAGCGTGCAGATCACGGCGTTGCCGGCCGGCAGGCGCGAGCGCGTAATTCCTTCCGACACCATGCGCGCGTCGCAGAGGATCGGCGCGCCGCCTTGCAGGGCGGCGCGTGCGGCAGTGGCCATGCCGGGCGTGAAACGGATATGCGCTTCGAGCCCCACCATGCCGGCGGCATGGATCATGCGCACGACCACCGGCTCCTCGTCGGGCGTGAAGCGGGCGAGGTCGGCCTCGGACCGGATGGTGGCGAAGGATTGCCGATAGATCGCGGCGCCATCGGTTTCATAGCTATACGGCATCAACGGTCCCTCACCAGCAAGGCGGGATCCGCGACGATGCTCGCGACGCGCAGTCCCCGCATCACAGGCGTATCTCGCGTCGAGCCGTTTCGGACGAGGTCAAAACCCTCGCGTGTGGCAACGAGCGTGATCGTGGCCGGTCCGGCGTGCGCGCAGCCCTTGGCGCAGCCGGATACGTGCAGCCGGGCATCGGCCGGAACATGCCGTGCAAGCACGGATGCCAGCGCGCGCGTATCGGCATGCGCCTCACGGCAGCGCGGCGCACCGCTGCAGGCGATCGCGCGCAGCGCCGGATCGTCGCCCCGCGTGATGAGGTCGGTATCGTGCGGCATCTGGCGCATCCCTTCCGCCAGCAGCATCCGCCACGGCGTCAGGCGAAGGGCTTGCGCGCCGGCGGCGAGGCGGCCGAGCGTCCGATGCGTCAATTGGCCGAACGCAGCTCCAACCATAGCACCTTGCGCATGAAGACCGGGACGCGGATCGGTCGCGCGAGGCGCCGGTTCGGCATCGCCGCGAAGCGAATCGGGCAGGTGCGCGCCAGCGGCGATATGAGCTGCCATCCGGCGCCTGTCGCCGTTGGCGCTGCCCGACGCGACGAACCATTCGGCCAACGCGAGGGCGACCTGAACGGCCTCGCTTCGTGTGACGTAACGGCCGAACTTTTCGCCATCGGCGCGCGCCAGCAGCCTGCCGGCAGCGTCGCGCTCGATCCGGATGTCGGCAGACGCGCCGGCCAGCACTCGCTCGCGGCCATCGTCGATCGCAAAGCCAAACTTGGTCGGAAGCTCGAGCGTAGCGCCGGCAAGAGCGAGCTCGAGTTCGGCCGTGAGTGCGCAAGTCTCCTCGCCTTCAGTCCAGAACGGCGTCACCAGAACGTTGCGCCGCGCTTCGGTCTCCGGATTAGGATCGAGCAATCCGAGCTGCGCGAGCCCGTCGAGCAAGGGCAGATGGCCACAATCTTCGACGCCGCGGATCTGAAGGTTGGCGCGGCTGGTCAGATCGATCAGCCCGTTGCCGTATTGTCCGGCAAGCTCGGCGATTCCCGCTGCCTGCGCTGCGTCCAGCCGTCCGCCACGCGGGCGAATGCGTATCACGAGCCCGTCGCCCGACTGCATCGGGCGCAGCGCGCCGGGACACCAGCCCTTGATCGCGACGGTGCTCATGAGGCCTCCCGCAGCGCGGCGGCGATCGAATTGCGTCGTGTCTTCCAGAGCGCGGCCTCATGCAATCGAGTGAAGCACGTTTCCATCGCCGTCAGCGCTGTCGGATTCTCGCGCGCCATGAATGCGCGAACGTCGCCGTTGCCGAGTGTCGCATCATAGTAGAGATCGAACAGATGCGGCGGCACCGCGCCGGCAAGATGGGCAAAGGCCGCCATGTGTTCGAGCGTCGCGGTGATCTCGGCCGCGCCGCGAAAGCCGTGCCGCATCATGCCCGCGATCCAGGCCGGGTTCGTGGCGCGCGCACGCACCACGCGCGATATTTCCTCGGTGAGCGGGCGGGCGTGCGGTTGATCCGGCCGCGTCGCATCGAGGTGATAGAGCGAGAGGGCCTTCGCGCCGAGGCGCTCGGCCGCCGCGGCGACACCGGCCTCATGCGCGGCATAGTCCGCTGCCAGCAGCAGGTCGGTCTCCGGGAGATCTTGGGTGTGAACGAAAGCATCGGCTGCAGCGAGCCGGGCCTCGATGCCGGCGCGGTCGGAGCGCATCTCGCCGTCGGACGCAAATGACCAGGATGACGCCGACAGCCAGGCCTCGCCGGCTGCGTCGCGCGATTCTGGTGTGAAGACATCCGGTGTCGCGCCGGCGCCAACGCCATATCGTCCGGGACGTGGCCCGAACACGCGCGAGACGCGCTGCGTATACGGATTCTCGTCGCCTTCCTCGCTGCGGTCCGACAACGCCCCGGCGGCGGCCTCGAACAGTTGGGCAAGGCCTGAGAAGACGTCGCGGAACAGCCCCGACACGCGCAACGTGACGTCGATGCGCGGGCGGCCCAGTTCTGCCGGTGCGATGATGTTGTAGCCCGTCACCCGGCCCGAGCCGTGATCCCAGCGCGGCGCGATACCTGCGAGATGCAGCGCCATCGCAAAATCCTCGCCGGCGGTACGCATGGTCGACGATCCCCAGAGGTCGACGACGAGCCCTTTCGGCCAGTCGCCGTGGTCCTGCAGGTGACGGCGCAGCAGCTCCTCGGCAAGCTTGACGCCTTGTGCATGCGCCGACGGCGTCGGCACCGCGCGTGGGTCCACGGCAAACAGATTGCGTCCGGTCGGCAGCACGTCGCGGCGCCCACGATAGGGCGAGCCCGAAGGTCCCGGCGCAACGCGGCGGCCGGAGAGCGCATCGCGCAGCGCACGCTTCTCTGCCTCGCCGCACGCGCCCTGGCCGAATACATGCAGGCCGTTGCCGAACTGGCTTTCCTTGAGATCGCAGACGAAGCGATCGATTTGCGGAATGGCTTCGGCCGCCGAAACGGATGCGGCGAGACCCAGATCGTCTTCCAGCCCGGCGAGGCGAGCTTCCTCGCGGATGTCAGCAATCAAGCGCTGGCGCCGCGCCGGATCGAGGCCGTCGGCGGTCGAATATTCATCGAGCAGCCGTTCGAGCCGGCGCATGCCTTGCGGCAATGTGGCGTTCGTGAGCGGCGGCGGCAGGTGGCCGATCGTGACGGCGCCGATCCTCCGCTTAGCTTGTGCGGCCTCGCCGGGATCGTTGACGATGAACGGATAGATCACCGGCAGGTCTCCGATCAACGCCTCCGGCCAGCAGCAAGGCGACAGCGCGACCGACTTTCCCGGCAGCCATTCGAGCGTGCCATGTGCGCCCATGTGCACGACGGCGTCGATGCCTTGCTGCCTGAGCCAGAGATAGAACGCGACATAGGCGTGGCGAGGCGTGCGCGAGAGATCGTGATAGTCGGCGTCGCGCTGATTGATGTCGCCGCGCTCCGGCTGAACGGCAATGACGGACTTGCCGCATTGTATTGCGGCGAAGTGAAATTCGCCGTTGCGGCAATCTGGATCATCCTCCGGCGCGCCCCAGGCGCTCGCGATGTCATCCTGAAGCTGCCGCGGAAGGCAGGACAGCGCCGCGCGATAGTCGGCGACGCTCCATGTCAATTTCTGCCGCAGCAGAACGTCGCCGAGCGGCCCTACGCTCGCGATGCCGAAGCCGGCAGCTGCGAGATCGGACAGCAGCACATCAACCGAGGTGAGGGCATCGAGCCCGACCGCATGCGCGATCTGATGGGGGCGGCCGGGATAGTTCGAGAGCACGACGGCGAGCCGCTTCTCGTGCGCCGGCTTGGTCGCGAGCCGGTGCCAGGCGGCGACGCGCGCGGCCACAGCGGTGACACGCTCGTCGTCCGGCCGGTGCGCAAGACGCGCAAACTGGAGATCGGGATCGCGCTCGCCGGGTGACTTGAAGCTCACGACGCCCGCAAACAGACGACCGTCGACCTCCGGCAACACCACGTGCATCGCCAGATCGCCGGGAGAAAGACCGCGAAGCGACTTGGCCCAATCATCGCGCCGCGCTGTTGACAGCGCGACCTGGAACACCGGGCAGGACGCGGACTCAAACGGCGTCGTGCCGTCGTCGCCGATAGCGGAAAAGGCGGTCGCATTGACGATGGCGGCGGGAGGACAATGCGCGAACTGGGTGCGCATCCAATCGGCGACGCCCGTTGCCTTCAGCGAGGTGACGAACACGCCGTAAGCATCAAAGCCCTTCTGCCGCAACGCCGTGATCAGCGCGTCGACCGGTGCCATGTCGCCGGCTGCGAGATAGGAACGATAGAAGGTCACCAGCGCCCGTGGCCGGTGATCTGGTGACGGCGGCGCCGTGACGGCACCGAGCCCGGGATCGTAGAAGCCGAACTCCGGAAGGTCGATCTCGCCGACGACCGGTCCGGCATACAGTCCCGACGCCAGCGCGAGCTGGGCGATCACGGCCTGCGCCGCGACGGGGCCACCCTTGTCGCAGAGCACCTTGAGCCTGCGTAGCGTCGAGACCGGCAGGGTGGAGAATTCATCCAGCCGCAGGTCATCGCGACCGTCCGCCGGCAGCACCGCAAGCGCGATGTTGCGCTCCTTCGCCAGGCGATGCAGCGCGGCCAGCCCATATGGCCAGTAGGGTTCGCCGCCGATCAGGCGCACAAGGATGCCGCGCGCCTGCGACAAGGTCCGCTCGACATAGGTGTCGACCGACAGCGGATGGCGCAGGTCGGCTAGATTCGCGAGCCGCAGCGACGGCAGCGATCGACGGCCGCGCCGCCAGCCGGAAGCAAACGCGGCAAGATCGCTGTCGGAAAACGAGAGCACCACGAGCTCGGCCGGAGCCTGGCCGAGATCCCTTGGTGTCGCGGTCTCCTCGAGACCGCGGCTCTCGCGGAAGACGATGTGCATCAGACACCAAGTCGCGCCTTGATGGCGGCCTCATCGATGTCGCCGTGTTCGCCGATCACGACCAGCTTCGACTGCCTCGGCCGCGCGCCCCAGGGCATGTCGAACTGATGTCGCACCCGCTCGCCGACAGATTGCACGAGTAGCCGCATCGGCTTGCCCTGGATCGCGATATAGCCCTTGGCGCGCAGCACATTCTGCTCGCGCGCCAGTCCCTTAATCGATGCAACTAGAGCATCGACATCGGAGACTTCCGGGAGATCGATCACGACGGAGTTGAAGTCATTGTGTTCGTGCTCGTCCTCGCCGTCGTGGTGAGACGGACGCGCCGCGAGGTCATCTTCGGCGGCGGCCGCGAGACCCAGGATCACGCGCGCGTCGACCGCGCCGTCGACGATCGGCAACATCGGCACCTGCCGCGGCATTTCGGCGGCAATCGCCAACTTCGCGGCCTCGAGGCCCTCAGCGCCGGCGAGGTCCGCCTTGGTCAGCAGCACGATGTCGGCGCAGGCGATCTGATCCTCGAACACCTCGGACAGCGGCGTCTCGTGGTCGAGATTGTCGTCAGCGGCGCGCTGTGCGTCTACCGCGGCCGGGTCGGGGGCAAAGCGGCCGGCCGCAACAGCCTCCGCGTCGGCCAGTGCGATCACGCCGTCGACTGTGATCCGCGAACGGATCTCCGGCCATTCGAACGCCTTCAGCAGCGGCTTAGGCAGCGCGAGCCCCGATGTCTCGATCACGATATGATCGGGCTTCACGCGGCGCGCCAGCAATTGCTCCATCGCGGGGATGAAATCGTCGGCGACGGTGCAGCAGATGCAGCCATTGGCGAGCTCGACGATGTTCTCGCTCGGACAATTGGCATCAGCGCAGGACTTCAGGATCTCCCCGTCGACGCCCTCGCTGCCGAACTCGTTCACCAGCACCGCAAGCTTCTTGCCGTTGGCATTCCTGATCAGATGCCGGATCAGCGTCGTCTTGCCCGATCCGAGAAAGCCGGTGACGACGGTGACGGGCACCTTGGTGAGCGTGGTCATTCTGCGGCCTCTGGCACAACGGCGATGGGTGGAATGCGGGCGAGTGATTGCTTGCGAAAGATTTCCGGTCGGCTGCGCCACGGCACGATGCCGTCGGGTGCCGCCGCATAGGCCGATGCACCGGCGACCACATCCGTCGCATTGGCTTCGGACAGGCGGCCGTAGACATACGACCACCGTCCCGGCGCGCTGAGCGCGACCGAGCAGCCCTGGCTGCACGCCGACAGGCATTCGACCGGAATCAGATTGACGCCGTCAGGCACACCAGCATCGCGGATCGCAGCATGCAGGCGCGCACCAGGCGTGGTCTCGCCTTCCGCGACCGTCTGGCCGGCGCGGCAGGTGATGCAGACATGAAGTGTAACGCTCATCGCCCTTCCTGATTGACAGCGGGAGGCGATGAGGCAGACGAACCGTTCGATGGAAAGGTTCGTTCCCCGTCGCGGAACACCCCGTCCGCTGGTCTCAACGTCTGCGCTGGCAGGTCTCCCGGCTTGCGGAGCAGGGGGTTATCCCTTCGATCCCCGCCTTCCCGATTCCTTTTGGAACCAGTGGCTTTGGGCATCTCTCCGGTCACGGTCGCGGGGGCGGCTGCGCTTCGGGCCGACTTGAGCCCTATCGCATTCCCTCTTCGCCTGTCGTAGGACAGGCACCAACGCAGGGCTCACCATTCGTCCAAGCCCGGAACTTGTCAAGCCGAAGGAACGTCAGATGATGTCCGAACGAGATGCCGCCGAGGACGAAGCCGGTGGCTCCGAGGCTGCGCTGGAAGCTCGCCATGCCGCCAAGATGGCTAAAAAGAAAGACGCCCGTGATCGAATCATGGCGACCAAGAGCGGTGAGAAAGGACTGATCATCGTCCATACCGGCGCGGGCAAGGGAAAATCGTCCTCCGCCTTCGGCATGATCGTCCGCTGCGTGGCGCACGGATTTCCCTGCGCGGTGGTACAGTTCATCAAGGGGGCTTGGGATACCGGTGAACGCCGCCTGCTGACCGGACACTTCGGCGACCTCTGTCAATTCCACGCGATGGGCGAAGGCTTCACCTGGGAAACGCAGGATCGCGCCCGCGACATCGCCGCCGCCCAAGCCGGCTGGGAAAAAGCCAAGCAACTGATCTCCGATCCAAGCTTGCGCATGGTCGTGCTCGACGAGATCAACATCGCGCTGCGTTATGACTATCTGGCGATCGCCGACGTCGTCGATTTTCTCAAGACCTCGAAGCCGCCGATGACGCATGTCGTGCTCACCGGGCGCAATGCCAAGGAGGAACTGATCGAGATCGCCGATCTCGTGACCGAGATGACGCTGGTGAAGCATCCGTTCCGGTCCGGCATCAAGGCGCAGCCGGGCGTCGAGTTCTGACAGCGTAGCCGGACCACGCGATGGCGCGCGCATTGATGATCCAGGGAGCGGGCTCGGACGTCGGCAAATCGCTGATTGTCGCGGGCCTTGCGCGCGCAGCGAAGCGGCGTGGCCTCTGTGTATTGCCGTTCAAGCCGCAGAACATGTCGAACAACGCGGCCGTCACCGCTGACGGCGGCGAGATCGGACGCGCGCAGGCGCTGCAGGCGCTCGCCGCCGGTGTCGAGCCGCACACTGATATGAACCCGGTGCTGCTGAAGCCGGAGAGCGATGTCGGCGCGCAGATCATCGTGCAGGGCAAACGCGTCGCAACCGCCCGTGCCCGGGAATATGCCGCCATAAAGCCCTCGCTGATGGGTGCGGTGCTGGAGAGTTTCGAGCGGCTGAAGCATCGTGCCGATCTCGTGCTGGTCGAAGGGGCCGGCAGCCCTGCCGAAGTCAATCTGCGCAGGGCCGACATCGCCAATATGGGCTTCGCGCGCAAGGCCGACGTCCCGGTGGTGCTGATCGGCGATATCGATCGCGGCGGCGTCATCGCGCAACTCGTCGGCATCAAGACGGTGATCGATCCCGAGGATGCCGCGATGATCCGCGGCTTCATCATCAACAAATTTCGCGGCGATCCGACCCTGTTCGACGACGGCTACCGGCTGATCGAAGCCCGTACGTCGTGGCGCGGGTTTGGCGTGCTGCCTTACTTCGTCCGCGCCGGCGAGCTTCCGGCCGAAGATGCGCTCGGACTTGGCGAGGCGCGCAAGCCCGGCCAGCGCAAGATCGCCTTTCTGGCGCTGTCGCGCATCGCCAATTTCGACGATCTCGATCCGCTCAAGCTCGAGCCGGGCGTCGACCTCGTGATGGTGCGTCCCGGCGAAGCCATTCCGGGCGATGCCCGGCTGGTGATCGTGCCGGGCTCGAAATCAACCCGCGGGGACCTTGCCTTTCTGCGCGCGCAGGGCTGGGACATCGATCTTCTGGCGCATCATCGCCGCGGCGGCCATGTGCTCGGTCTGTGCGGCGGATATCAGATGCTCGGACAGAGCGTGGCCGATCCGGACGGGATCGAAGGCCCCGCCGGTGAGACGCGCGGCCTCGGACTTCTTGATGTTGCGACCGTCATGACCGAGCGGAAAACGCTGACACGCGTCGACGCCGTCAATGCCGCCACCAGTCAACCGATCAGCGCCTACGAGATCCATATCGGGCGAACCGACGGCCCGGATCGGGCCCGGCCGTTCGCGTTTGTTGACGGCGCGCCGGAAGGCGCTGTGTCCAGCGATGGACGCGTTCACGGCAGCTACCTGCACGGCCTGTTCGCGTCAGACCATTTCCGCAAGGCTTTTCTGGCGCAACTCGACGTTCCCGCCGCGAACCAGGCGTACGGCGCCAGGATCGAGGGCGCGCTCGATGCGCTCGCCGATCACATCGAGGCGCATCTTGACGTGGATGGGTTGCTTGCACTGGCGCGGTGAAGCGCTAGCTCGACAGCACCGCGGCAAGACGGGACCATTCCGTTTCGCTCCCGGGCAGACCAAGGCGTAGCCATCCTGGGCGTTGCTGGAAGACGCGCGACCAGATCTGGCCCCGCGCCAGCTTCTTCTGCGCAGCCAGGGCGTCGCCGGCCTCGTAGAGCCGGAACAGCGGCGTGCCGCCGACCAATGTCCAGCTCTGCGATCGGACCATCGCATCGAGCCTGAGGCAATCGCTTGCGAGACGCGCCGACGTGGCCATTTTCCAGGCGTCGTCGCATAATGCGCGCCGCCCGATCGCAATCGCAGCCGCCGACACCGGCCACGGGCCTGCCATCGCCGCAAGCGCGGCGATCTCCCGCTCGCTGCCGATCGCGAAGCCGAGCCGCAGGCCGGCGAGCCCGTAGAACTTCCCGAACGAACGCAGGATGAGGAGACCATCTTGCGCGGCCCGTGATGCAAGCGACAGGTCCGGAACGGTGTCGGCGAAACTCTCGTCGATCACGAGCCGGCCGACACGCGGCCGCAGCGCCTGCAGCTCGCTCCGATCGTGACGTGTTCCATCGGGATTGTTGGGATTGACCACCACGGCGAGATCGGCGCCCGCGAGGGCTTCGAGATTGGACACTTCGGTCGCGTCCCAGCCGGCGACCGAAAGAACTGCGGCGTACTCATTATAGGTCGGCGCAAGGATGCGCGCCCGGCCGCGAGGCGACAGATGCGGCAGCAACTGAATGGCCGCTTGCGCGCCACCCAGCGCCGCGATCGGCGCATCGGTGGCGTAGGCATGCCGTGCCGCATCATGGAGCGATTCGATGTCGGTCCGCGACGGCAACGCGTTCCAGAGTCTCGGCTCCACATCGACCACGGGATAAGGCAGCCGGTTGATTCCGGTCGACAGATCGATCCAGTCGTCCGGCCGGCCACCGAACCGTTGCTGCGCCATATCGAGATTGCCGCCGTGCTCACGCATTTGTGGCTCCCTCACACCAAGGCCAGGATCGCGAATATCGTGGCCAGCAGCATCATGGCGCGACGATAGAGTTTCAGTCCGCGGCGGATATCGACGGCGGCGGGATCGCGCGCGCCCTCGTTCAGCCAGGGCTCGTTCGCCGTGCTGCCGTGGTAGATGCGTGGCCCGCTCAACCGCACGCCGAGCGCGCCGGCCATGGCCGCTTCCGGCCGGCCGGCATTCGGCGAACGGTGGCGGTGTGCATCGCGCAGCATGCACGACCACGCCTGAGTGGGCTTCGGCGCAAGCAGCACGAAAAGCAGACCGGTGAGGCGCGCCGGGATGAGATTGGCAAGGTCGTCGGTGCGCGCGGAGGCCCAGCCAAACGCCTCGTGCCGCGCGGTGCGGTGGCCGATCATGGAATCAAGCGTGTTGATCGCCTTGTAGCCGACAATGCCGGGCAGTCCGAATAGTGCGCCCCAGAACACGGGCGCGACGATGCCGTCGGACGCATTCTCGGCCAGGCTCTCGATCGTCGCGCGCGCAATGCCGGCATCATCGAGCGTGGCGGGATCGCGTCCGACAATGCGCGAAACCGCCGCGCGTGCGCCCGTGACATCGCCGGACGCAAGCGGATCTGCGACCGCGGCGACATGGTCATGGAGTGAACGCAAGGCAACCAGCGGCCATGCCAGAATTCCGACCAGGACAATGCGGGTCCAGCCTGCGGGGAGCGCGATCTGAACAGCCCCGGCGAGCGACAATGCCAGCGCGATCACCAGAGTTGCCGCCGCGATGCCGGCTGCGCGACGCTGCGCAGGCGGAGCCGATGTCCGGTTCCAGCCGGTATCGATGGCGGAGATCAGCCGGCCGAGCCAGGTTACAGGATGACCGACGCGCGCGAACAGCCAATCCGGCCAGCCGATCAAGGCGTCGACCGCCATCGCCACCGCCATCGCTCCTGCAAAGCTCACGCACGTCTCCCGCCTCGATCTCTCCTGATGGGCAAGACCCCGCGCGAGCGCAAGCCCTCCCGTGATCGATTTCGGCTTTGTCTTTCGCAGCGTTTGGTGATTAGTGCTGGCCGACAGGAGTTCATGATGGCCGTCATTCTGATAACGGGCGGAGCACGATCGGGAAAGAGCCGACGGGCCGAATCTCGCGCGCGCTCGTTTCCGGGACAGCCCATATATATTGCGACGGCCGAAGCGCTCGATGCGGAGATGGTGGAGCGCATCGCGCACCACCGCGCGCGGCGAGGCGGCGACTGGATCGAACGGGAAGTGCCGCTCGACCTCGTCGCGGCCCTGGCCGAGACCGACGGCGGCGGGGCAAGGCTGGTCGACTGCCTTACGCTGTGGCTGTCGAACCTGCTTCATGCCGGGCGCGACTGGTCGCAGGACGTTGCACGTCTCGCCGAGGCGCTGCCTCGGCAGCACAGCCCGGTGATCATGGTGACCAACGAGGTGGGTCTCGGCATCGTGCCCGACAGTGCGCTGGCGCGCACTTTCCGTGACGCCGCCGGCCTCATGAACCAGACGATTGCCGGCGTCGCAGACGAGGTGGAGTTCGTGGTGGCAGGCCTGCCGATGAAGCTTAAATAAAGATCGGATGACGAGTCTGATGATCTCATTCGACGACACGTTTCGCCGGCAACTGCACGAATTGTTCGTGTGGCGCCGCGACGTGCGGCGCTTTCGAAGAGATCCGCTGCCACACGGCGCGCTGGAGCGGCTGATCGAGACAGCCTGCCTGTCGCCGTCGGTTGGCCTCAGCCAGCCGTGGCGGTTCGTCATCGTCGAGGACCAGGCAAGGCGCGGCGCGGTGATCGAGGATTTCAAGCTCTGCAATGCCGATGCGCTGCAGTCCTATTCCGGTGAGCGCGCGGCGAAGTATGCCGCCCTCAAGCTTTCGGGGCTCGAGGAGGCGCCGGGCCATCTGGCCGTTTTCGCGGACAAAACGAGCAGCATCGGTGCGGGCCTGGGGCGCGCGACGATGCCCGAAACCACCGAATATTCTGTCGTCGCCGCGATCTGCTCGATGTGGCTTGCCGCACGTGCGGAGGGCATTGGGCTCGGCTGGGTGTCGATCCTCGATCCGATCCGCGTTCACGGTATTCTCGACGTACCCGAGAGTTGGAAGTTCATCGGCTATCTCTGCATCGGCTACCCCGAGGCCGAGTGTGACCGGCCGGAGCTCGAACAGGCCAGATGGGAATCGCGACGAAGTTCGGACGAGTTCACGGTGCGACGCTGATGGTTCGCGTGCCGCACTTTGACTGTTCGTCGCGATGGCGGTTCATTGCGAAGGCCAAGCCACTACGGGAGTACTCTGGTTTGTCTGGTTTGCGGTGCGCGCAGCCGAATCGTTGACAGTTGTTTCCGAATAAACCTATCTTGATGGCGACGGTTCTCCTTCGGGAGATCAAAAGGGAATGCGGTGCGGGCGTTTGTCCAAGGCCGTAGCTGTCCCCGCAACTGTAAACGGCGAGCCTTTCGTCACTATGCCACTGGGCCGAGCTGCCCGGGAAGGCGTCGACAGGCGATAACCCGTGAGCCAGGAGACCTGCCGTCAGTCGTGGTCACACGCGAGCACATCGGGCGGGGCGTCCTGGTGGGGTCGGCGCATTGCCGTTTGGGCATGCGGTGTCCGCGTTCGCGGTGACGTGCCACGTTAACCGCGAGTCCCTTTATGTCTTCATCTTCCCCCATTGCGCTCGGATGGCGCCTTGGCCTCGCTTGCTCGTTGTCATCGCTGCTGCCGGCCGAAAGCTGGGCGCAGGCCGCTCCGTCAATCAGGTTGGATCCGATCCAGATCTCGCCTCCCGAGGCCGCAAAGTCGAAGCGTCCCTCGCGCAACAACGCGGCCACCGCTGTTCGGTCGCGGTCGAGGTTCACGACAAATCCGGCAGCCCATGACACGTCGCAGTCCGCTGTGTCGTCCGCATCGGCGTCATCGACGCTCAATGCTACCAAGCCGGAAGCAACTGGCAGCCGCCTCAACCTGACACCGCTGCAAACGCCGGCCAGCGTCGAGGTCATCTCGTCGGAGACCATCGCCGAACGCGGTCAGCACAATGTGATCGACGCCGTCACCCAGGACGCGGCCGGCTTCATCGCAACGCCGGCTCCCGGCAATGGCGGCCTGTCGTTCAGCACCCGTGGCTTCGCCGGCAGCAACTCGGTGATGACGCTGTATGACGGCACGCGCTTCTATGTCGGCTCCGGAACCCTGACCTTCCCATACGACACTTGGTCGACGCAGCGCATCGAGGTGCTGCGCGGGCCGGCCTCGGTCTTGTACGGCGAAGGCGCGATCGGCGGCGTCATCAACGTGATCCCGAAAAAGCCGCTCGCAACGCCTTACAACGACGCCGAGGTCTCGCTTGATAGCAACATGACGCGACGGCTCGCGGTCGACAGCGCCGGGCCGATCAATCCCAGTGTGTCGTATCGCGTGAATGCCACCGGCAACATGTCGGATGGTTGGGTCGATCGCGACAAGACATCGAATGTGGCGGTCTCCGCGGCAGTGCGGGTGCAGGTGTCCGACAATCTCGCCTTCACGCTCTCTGAGGACTACGGCGACCGTAGCCCGTCCCGCTATTTCGGCACGCCTGTCATCAACGGCGGAATCCTCGATGCGCTGCGCTTCAAGAACTACAACGCATCGGACAGCACCATTCGCTATCGGGACAACTGGACCCAATTCAAGACCGAATGGGATGTCGCCGACGGCATCAAGGTCAACAATACACTCTATTATCTGACCAGCGAGCGGCATTGGCGCGACATCGAGAACTACACCTGGAATCCGGCGACCCAGCTAATCGATCGCTCCAGCTATATCGAGATCTTCCACGACCAGAAGCAGCTCGGCAACCGGATGGATACGACGTTCAGCGGTCATATCTTCGGCTTTGCGAACCAGTTCGTTACGGGATTCGACGTCAACCACATCGACTTCACCCACACCAACAATTCGCCCTACGCCGGCGCATCGTCGGTCAATCCTTACGTCTTCGATCCCGGGTCATTCGCGACGACGTCTCCAACCGCACCGGGCTTCAATGCAATCGTCAACCAATACGCGCTGTTTGCCGAGGACCGGCTTTCGCTGACCGATCAACTGTCGTTCGTCACCGGTGTCAGGTACGACCGCCCCGAGGTCGATCGCACCGACTACCGGGTGCCGTCGAACAGCTTCGACGTCGCGCTGTCGGGCACAAGCTGGCGCGCCGGCCTCGTCTATGAGCCGATCAAGAACCTGGCGTTCTACGGTCAATATGCCGTTGGCGTCGACCCGGTTACCAATCTCATCTCGCTGTCGACCACGCAAAAGACCTTCCAGCTCGCTACCGGCAAGCAGGCCGAGATCGGGGTCAAGCAGTCATTCTGGGACGGCCGCGGCGAGTGGACTCTGGCGGCCTATGAGATCATCAAGACCGGGCTGACCATTCCTGATCCCAGCAATCCCACCGGCGGCCTGGCGCTGCAGATCGGCCAGCAATCATCCCGCGGAGTCGAGGGATCGATCGGGTTCGCGCTGAATGACGGCTGGCGCATCGACGCCAATCTCGCCGTGCTGCGCGCCCGGTATGACAACAACAGCCAGGTGGTCGGCGGCAAGATCGTCAGCTATGACGGCAATGTGCCGGTCAACGTTCCGCAGCAGGTCTCCAACATCTGGCTGACCTGGGACTTCGCGCCCAACTGGTCGGTTTATGGCGGGGTGCAGATCGTCGGCCAGATGTATTCCGATCTTGCCAACACCCAGGCGAGGCCAGGCCACAACGTGGTCAACGGCGGTGTCAGGTGGAAGCCGGATGATCGCACCACGGTCGCGTTCCGCGTCTACAATCTGTTCGACAAGGTCTACGCGGTGACCTCGAACGGTACGGGGCAGTGGCTGCTGGGCATGCCGCGCACGGCGGAACTGTCCCTTAACGTGAAGTTCTGATCGTGAGGAGCGCACCCGATCCATCGGCCCGCGTAGGTAAGGGCCGGATGGAAGGCATGTGGCCTCGCGGAGTTTCGCGGCCATCGGACGAACGAAGATGGTCCGCGGAGTCATTCGATCCCGGTCCGTAGGAGCGCCCGGGCAATATCGAGCTCGCTGATCGCTTCGCGCAGGAATCTGCGCGCCGCGGGCTTGTCGCCATTTGCACACGCGACGCATAGCTCCCTCAGATAGCCGTTCGCCACCTCTGCATGCAGGACCAAGTCCGCAGCCTCTTCAAAGCTCTGCTCACGTTTTGCTTTCATAACCCCACTCCAGCGCACCAGGCCTGCTGGCAATGCTGAGCTGGTGCAGGGTAGGCGGCTAGATGGGTTCATCAGCGGCTGTACGTTCCGACCAGATCAGCTTCAGCGAGCCTGTGCTTTTCGGCGGCTTTCCAGATGTCCTCGACGGACATTTTGGGGGCTCGTGACAATGCGTCAACGTCCAGCGCCGCAAGCTTGAAATGGTAGTGATGTGTTCCATGTCCCTTGGGCGGCGCGGGGCCGCAGTACCGCGGTTCGCCGAAATCGTTGACGCCCTTGCCCAGTTTCTCCGTTTTCGCGCCGCGGCCAACCCCCTCGGGCAACATCGCTCGTTCGCCCATAATGTTGTACAATCCCCAATGGCGGAAGGTGCCGGACGGCGCATCGGGATCCTCGACAATCAGCACAAAGCTCTTGGTTTCCGCCGGCGCGTCGGACCACTCCAGCGGCGGAGAGACGTTTTCGCCATCCGCAGTGTATTTTGCCGGAATCTGACCCCCGTCAGCGAACGCAGGACTTGTCAAGCTGAACGTCATGACCGTCTCCTTCTCCAGTGGTCAATGGGATTGCCGTCGCTCACGGCTTTGCAGCCGCTGATCCTAGATGTGACGACGTTCCTTGTCGGTCGGCTCAGAGACACCCTGCAGGGCGCCTTGCGCCGAGCGCGCCTCAGACCGGCCGAGATCGGCAAGCGCGATCACCCCGACCAGCCGCTTGTCGTGATTGAGTACCGGCAATCGCCGGACTTGATGCTTGGCCATGATCTGCGCCGCCGCTTCTGCATCGTCATCTTCAAAGCAGTACCCGACGCCCCCCGACATCACGTCACGAACCGACGTGTTTCCCGGCGCGCGGCCATCCGCGACCGCCCGCACGGCGATGTCGCGATCCGTAACCATGCCGATCAATCGGTCGTTCTCGCCGACGGGCAAGCAACCAATATTTCCGGCGCGCATTTTGCGGGCAACGTCGCGGATCGTCATGTTCGGGTCAGCAATTGCTACCTTCTGCTGCATGATTTGCTTCACCTGCATAGGCGTCCTCCTCAAGCCTGCATCGATTGCCAGTCAACGTCCCGCGCGGCGCTGGGTTTCCTTCACGCCGACCATCGCGTCGAAGTGCGTCAGGTCGAGCGACCAAATCTCTTCCAGCGTTTTCTTCAAGCGTTCCGCGGCTGGCGTGATCGTTCGAATGCTTCAACGGAACAACAAACAACGGCGCTGCGATCACGAAGAAGCAGCGCATCGATCGGTTGCGATTTGCTCTTCCATGTTGTCAATGCTCTCTCAAAATCAACACTTCGGAACCTATCTGCGGACGTCGTATTGCCCCCATGTTGGACCAACGATGGATGAGTCCCATGAGCGCAACAGGTCTCGATGTATTCGACAGAACGATCCACCTTACGAATGTATGGTTGGATGAAATCATGGCGACGCTTACCCCGCGACAAGCAGCTAGCGTGGCACGTCTTGGGTGCAGTGTTGCGAACGGTGCGTGATCGCGTTCCGCTCAATCTCGCTGTTCACCTTGGGGCGCAACTGCCCCTCTTGGTACGCGGGACCTACTTCGAACAATGGCGGCCAAGCGAGACACCGCGAACGTGGCGCTCGCAGCAGGAATTCCTTGCACTCATATCGGCGCAAATGAACTCGGATAAGCCGGTCGATTCGGCCGAGGCGGCGCGTGCGGTGTTCCGTGTATTGAACCACCACATCGATCCCAACCAGGCCGAAAAAGTCCGGCATTCGCTCCCCGAGGAGGTTCGCGCGCTATGGCCAGCGCAAGGTGTCCCGTCGGCTGCGTGACGCGAAGCCGGGCAGGAAACCAGGGAGCAGCTAAAACCAGGGAGCAAATGATGACGAAGCCTCCTCCAGTTCCCCATGACAATCAAAGCCACAAGGGGCCTGGTGATCCGAAATCGGGAAATCCGCATCAAGCTCAAACCGGAAAAAAGCATATCGAGAAACCCGATCAGCAGGCCCACCAGGGCAACACCCGGCAGAACACGACCCACCAAGGATATCAGCAGGACCGGTAGCAATGTCGACTTCCACGAAGACACGCGCGAGCATCCGGCAGGGCGGCCCTGGAGCCGCGCGCGAAAACGCAAAGGCCGCACTCGAAGTCAGGAAGCCGGCCGCGGACGATCCTTTGCGGCGGCACAGTAAAGTGTCTGGTGGCGGTGGCGAACGCGACCTTCACCATGCTCGTCGCCCTGCGGACAAGGGCGGAGGAACACGGCGATCGAGAAGAGGATCTCATGAGCAGACATCTGAAACTGAGGAAGCCGATTGATACGGATCTCCGTCGCAATCCGCTGATTGGCGGATCGAAGGGCGTCACAATGGCGCAGGCGCTGCCCGACGATGTCGACGCGTTGGAAGGCGAAAACACCTTCGAAGGCGACGTCGAAAACGATACCAATCCGCAAGGCGGTCTCGAGAAACCGCGCCGTCGCGCGGGCCGCTCGCGTCGAGGCTCGGACCATGGCGGTCCGTCTCGTTCGATCGAGCTGCAGGGCAGAATGACCCACGAACAGCAGTTGCGGATCCTGGAACGGAAGCCTGATGTCCCGGACGCGCGGCAAGTCGAGCAGGACATTGCCCGCGCGGAAGGAGATAGCGCCCCTCGGCTCGCCAACCGCAGTGCGCGGCAGTCGGAATTTCCGGTGAGTCGCGGCGGTCTCAATCAGGAGAGCCAGCACAACAAGCACAATCGTCCGGCCCCGAAACGGAAAACGGGGCAGTGAGAGGGACGGAAGAAGGGTCGAATGCATGACGAACAAAGCAGGAAAGCATTTCGGATCCGGCGCGACAAACAAGGGCAAGGGAGCCGGAAGTGGAGGTTTGAGCAACCCGCGGGACGATCTGATCGGCGAGAACATGATCCTGTCCAATCGCGACAAGGCCGAGCATTCGCGTGAGCGGGGCCAAGACGGGAAATGGATCGCGACCGAGCAACTGCAGGACCATGTCGCGAACAAGGGACGTGGCTAAATCATGATGCGACTGGATTGATCCGCATCATGAGTCCTCTTCCTGTTCGAGGGTGATCCTTATTGTTCGAGGGTGAGGCTTAGGCTGGGTTCCACATGTGCCAGCGAGGTCGCGAAGGAATCAGGCGCCGCCGACAAGGCGGCGCCTGATTCACCTCACTCCACGACTTGATCGCTAGGCCCTGGCCCGCTCACTGTTGGCGGCGAGCTGCTTGAGCAGGGAATCGAAGGGATCGATGAACTTCTGGACCGCATCGTTCTCGAGCTGAGCGGTTACAAGGTCGAATGACACTCCGAGCCGCTCCAGGTCGGCCATCACGCGTTGCGCGTCCGGGACGCCCTGCTGGACCGTCGCCCGCACGGTGCCATGGTCCTGGAACGCTGCAATCGTCTTGCGCGGCATGGTGTTGATGGTCATCGGGCCGATCAGCGGCTCGACATACATGAGGTCGGGATAATCCGGGTTCTTGGTGCTGGTGCTCGCCCACAGCATGCGTTGCGGGCGCGTGCCTTTCTCGGCAAGCGCCATCCAGCGATTGCTTGTGAGGTGGCGGCTGAAGGCCTGATAGGCGAGCTTGGCGTTGGCGATCGCGACCTTTCCCAGAAGCGTACGCGGATCGGGATCGGGAGGAGGACGGTCCGGCACGATGCGCTGCCGCAATAGCCGATCCACCAGCACGTCGATGCGGCTGAGGAAGAAGCTTGCAACCGACGCGATATGATTGAGTGATCGACCGGCGGCCAGCCGACGCTCGAGCGCCCGCAGATAGGCCTCGGCCACCGCTTCGTAGCGGGCGATCGAGAACAAGAGCGTGATGTTGATGTTGATACCCTCGAACAGCAACTGCTCGACGGCGGGAACGCCCGCCGGCGTGCCCGGGATCTTGATGAACAGGTTGGGCCGGTCGACTTCCTTCCACAGCTTGCGCGCCTCCTCCATTGAGGCCTCGGTGTCATGAGCGAGGTGAGGCGACACCTCCAGGCTGACGAAACCGTCGATGCCATCGGTCTCCTTGTAGACCGGAAGCAGGATGTCGCAGGCGTCACGGACGTCCGCGGTGATCAGCCGTTCGTAGATCCCGGCCGGCGACTGGCCTGCGGCGGTAGCCCGGGCGATGTCATCGGCATAGTCCGCGTTGTCCGCCACCGCCTTCTCGAAGATCGCCGGGTTCGAGGTAATGCCACGCAGGCCTTCCTCACCAACCCGCCGTGCCAGATCGCCGCTGCGGATCATTTGCCGGGTGAGATCATCCATCCAGCAGCTTTGTCCCTGCGCCAGGAGTTCGATTGTTCGGTTCATGTTCGTCTCCCAATTTCGAGCACGGGCCGACGACGTGCCAGCATCAATGCTTTCGGAAATTGCCCTCGAGACCCGCCCGCCGTGCCGATGCGGTGGCCAACGCGGCCCAGTCGGACTCACCATGACCATGCGCGATGGCGTCGAGCAGCGAGTCATGCACCAGGCCGGCGATCGGTAACGGAACGCCGGCCGACTCGCCGGCTGAAACCGCCAGGTTCACATCCTTCAAGCCGAGGCTCGCCTTGAAAAGGGCGGGCTCGAATGTCCGATTCACGATGAGCTCGCCATAGGTCTGATATACGGTAGCCGAGAACAAGCTTCCCGTCAGCGCCGTCATCATGCGCGCTGGATCAAGCTGATGACGCTCCGCAAGTGTGATCGCCTCTGCCATCGTCTCAATCGCGGACGCCAGCAGCAGGTTGGCGGCGATCTTTGCAACGTTGGCCTTGTGTGGCTGATCCGACACGTACCAGGTCTTCTTGCCGATGGCATCGAGCAGCGGTTGGGCGCACCCAATCGCCGATGCGTCTCCCGCCGCAAGCACGTGCAGCCCGCCTTGCGCAGCGATATCGGGTCGACCGAGCACCGGAGCCGCCACGTAAGCGACGCCGCACTCGGCGTGGACCTTCTCCAGTTGCTTCGCCAGATCGACCGAGATCGTGGCGGTCATCACGTGAACGAGCCCACGCGAAGATGAGCGCAGCGCTCCGCTTTCAAGCAGCACGGAGCGCACGGCCTCGTCATTAGCCAGCATGGTGATGGCGGCTGGTGCGGAAAGCGCATCCTGCGGGGTATCGGCGCGATGCGCCCCCATTTGCACGATGCTGTCGATGGCCTCACGCGAGCGATTCCAGACCCGCACATGGTGACCGAGCTCGATCAGCCGACGCGCCATGGCGGATCCCATGGCTCCCAGCCCGATAAAGCCAACTTCCATCCCTGTTCCTCCGCAAATCCGAAAGAGGCCAGTCGGCTCAATATCCTGAGTCCCGCATCTGCCTAACCGAATGCAAGTGCAGGTGTTCCTCAGTTCCCGCGTGGAAGACGGTGAGTTCTCACGCCCCCAACGAGCGCCCTGCGAGCCTTTAGGAACAACCAAGGCCGGACTGCGTTCGCCATGCTGCTCATCCGGCGACTCATTTCCGAGGCTGCGTCACACGGTTCGCCAGCATCCTTTGGCCGTCGGCGCCAGTGATCGCTCGTGGCGGCGACGCTCCGGGGGTCACCGCGCCAAGCAGTATGCGTGATCAAGCTCCGCCGGTTGCGGATCCTCAGGCACCATAACCGCGAGTTTGCCATGGCTGAAGCAGGGCTTCGCAATTTCACCGTCAATTTCGGTCCGCAACACCCTTCGGCCCACGGGGTGCTTCGTCTGGTGCTCGAGCTCGATGGCGAAGTGGTTCGTCGTGTTGATCCTCACATCGGCTTGCTGCATCGAGGCACCGAGAAGCTGATCGAACACAAGACCTATCTGCAATCGATCGGGTACTTCGACCGGCTCGATTATGTCGCGCCGATGAATCAGGAACATGCATTCTGCCTTGCCGCCGAAAAGCTGCTCGGCCTCGAAGTGCCGCGCCGCGGCCAGTTGATCCGCGTGCTCTATTGTGAGATCGGACGCCTGCTCTCCCATCTTCTCAACATCACGACCCAGGCGATGGATGTCGGAGCGCTCACCCCGCCGTTATGGGGATTTGAAGAGCGCGAAAAGCTGATGGTGTTCTACGAACGGGCATCCGGCGCGCGCATGCACGCCACCTTCTTCCGTGTCGGTGGTGTGCATCAGGATCTGCCGCCGAAGCTGATCGACGACATTGAGACCTTCTGCGATCCGTTCTTGCGTGTGGTGGACGATCTGGATCGCTTGTTGACGGGACTTCGCATCTTCAAGCAACGCAACGTCGACGTCGGCAGGGTCACGCTGAAGCAAGCCTGGGGGCTTGGCTTTTCGGGCGTCATGGTGCGTGGCTCCGGCGCCGCCTGGGACCTGCGCAAGGCGCAGCCTTACGAATGCTATCCGGAAATGGATTTCGATATTCCAATTGGCAAGAACGGCGATTGCTATGACCGCTATCTGGTTCGCATGGAGGAAATGCGCCAGTCGGTGCGCATCATGCGACAGTGTATCAGCAAGCTCCGTGAACCCGATGGGCAGGGTCCGGTCGCGGTGCAAGACAACAAGGTGTTTCCGCCGCGCCGCGGTGAGATGAAGCGTTCGATGGAAGCTCTCATCCACCATTTCAAGCTTTACACGGAGGGCTTTCGCGTTCCCGCCGGCGAGGTCTATGCGGCCGTAGAGGCTCCCAAGGGCGAATTCGGTGTCTATCTGGTCTCGGATGGGACGAACCAGCCCTACAGGTGCAAGATCCGCGCACCTTCGTTCGCGCATCTGCAGGCGATGGACCTGCTCTGTCGCGGCCATTTGCTGGCCGATGTCGCCGCGATCATCGGTTCGCTGGATATCGTTTTCGGAGAGATCGATCGATAACCTTGCAAAGGAGAGCATCATGCCGCGTACTGAAACCAAACAACGGCCCGTCACGCAGATTACCATCATCGAAGCTGAACCGCAGAAGCAGGCCGAGGCATTGTCGCTCATGACGGAGCGCGCTCGCTTCATGCAGCGTCAACCGGGATTCATTTCGATCAGCCTGCATCGAAGCCTCGATGGGCGCCGGATCGTGAATTATGTTCAATGGGAAACCCGCGACCAGCTCCGGGCAGCACACCAATCGCCCGAATTCCGGAAGGCCTGGAGCCAGTTCGAAAGCGTGACCGACGGGATCGATCCCCACCTCTATGAAATTACCGAGGTCCTTGGTGATCGACAGTGAGCTGGCTTTGCCTCGGAGCTTTGTGGGGCCGCGGAGCAAGCCATCAGGATGATGCGAACGGCTCCCCGCGTTGGTGGGCGCCGAGTACCAGGGTCGCCGGGCACATCTACGGCCGGCGCGCCCCGTCGATTTCAATTGCGCTGGCTGGAGCCGTCTCTCTTGTGCTGTCAGCCCCATCGGCCGGCGCCCAGGACAGTGCAGTCCTCACCTACCACGCTGATAGCAGCCGAAGCGGCCACTATGTCGTCCCGGCACTGTCCTGGGAGAAGGCCAAATCGATCCAGACCGACGGGATGTTCAACGCCAGTATCGCGGGGCCCACATATGCCCAGCCGCTTTACTGGCAGCCTCCCGGAGCGAACAGCGGGATGCTGTTCGTGGCGACTGAAGACGACGTCGTGTATGCCCTGGATGCGACCACTGGCAAGGAACTGTGGAAACGCACGGTCGGGCGTCCCGTGCGGGCGTCGTCATTGCCGTGCGGAAACATCAATCCGCTTGGCATCACCGGCACACCGGTCATCGATCCCGCAACGCAAGCCATTTATTTCGATGCGGCGGTCGAGCGAGCAAGCGGGCCGAGCCATCAGGTGTTCGCCCTTTCGATCAGGGATGGCAGCGTTCTTCCCGGCTGGCCGATTGACGTTGCCGGTGTGTTGCAAACGTCGGGGCGGCATTTCGATCCGAGCGTGCAGAACCAACGCAGCGCATTTACATTGCTTGACGGCACGCTCTACGTCGCCTTCGGCGGCCATTTCGGCGATTGCGGCAATTATCATGGTTGGATCGTCGGAATTCCCCTGCGTGATCCGAGCAAGCTGATCAGTTTCCAGACACGGGCGCGTGGGGGCGGGAGCTGGTCGCCTGGCGGACCGAGCGTTGTCGGACACGACATCTACTTCACCACCGGCAATACATTTGGCGCGCAAACCTGGAGCGACGGCGAAGCCGTGTTTCGTGTTGGCGCGGACCTGCGCCGCAGCGACGACAAGAAGGATTATTTTGCCCCGTCAGACTGGAAAACACTCGATGCCGGCGATGTCGATCTTGGAGGTAGCAATCCAATTCCTCTCGACGTTCCCAGCGCGGGCGGCGACCGTGCGCTGATCCTGGCACTGGGCAAGGATGGCAAGGCCTATCTTCTCGATCGCAATGATCTCGGTGGCATCGGTGGCCAGTTGGCGGTGAAAGCAGTATCGCAGTCATTGATCATCACCTCGCCCGCCTCCTACCGCGCCGACGACGGCGTCTTTGTCGCGTTCCGGGCTCAGGGCGCGCAGTGCCCAGAGAAGCGGGGTGAACTGACCGTCTTAAAGATCACGGCAGGCGCCAAGCCGGCGATGGCCACGGCGTGGTGCGGCGCTGTCCGCGGCCGTGGCTCTCCCATTGTGACAACCACGGACGGGCATTCCAATCCGATCGTGTGGATGCTCGGCGCTGAAGGGGACAATCGGCTGCACGCGTTCCGGGGCGATACCGGCGAGCAGATTTATGCCAGCGAGACCCTGCGCGGCCTCAGGCGCTTTCAGTCGGTCATTGCGACGAAGGACCGCCTGTATATCGGGGCCGATGAGCGCGTTTACGCTTTCAAGTTCTGAGCCCCGCAACGCCTGGGTACGAGCCCTTATGCACGCGCCTGATCCCGTGCACGCAAGCCCGCACGACTGATCTTGGCGAGAGGGCAATTGGAACGGCCCTCTCGGCAAATCGTTGGACCTCGGGAACAATGGCAAGCCGGCTGGGCAACAACGAGACATGGACATGAGAATGGAATACCCAAACCTGTCCTTCTACGCCCGAGCATTTCTCATAGGGAGCATCATTGCTCCTGCGACTCTGGCGAGTGCGAGCATCGTGCATTCGCAACCCAATCAACTCAATATCGCCGGATCCTCTATGAGGGCGCCGGTCTGGATGCATCGTGTGGCGGACACCCGGCATGACGGTGCACCCAACTTTGCCGACCTTGCGGAAAAAGTGCAGCCTGCGGTGATTGGAGTCGTCTCCCGGACCGCAGCAACGCGGAAAGTGCTCCCCGGTCAGCCCTTCCAGTTTGGTGTGCCCGATCAACGCACTCCGAACGACGAAGACGAGGAAAAGATGCCGGACTCTGACGGATCGGGCTCAGCGCAGAAGCCGAATACCCGTGAAGCGGTTGCCGTTGGATCAGGCTTCTTCATCTCATCAGACGGCTATGCCGTGACAAACAGCCATGTTGTCGAACACAACAAGACTGTTCAGATCCGGACGAACGATAACAAGACCTATCAGGCGCGAGTCGTCGGGGCGGATTCGCTCAGCGATCTTGCCTTGCTCAAGGTCGATGGGCGGGCGGATTTCAGCTACGTGAGGCTAGCCGACCAGCCTCCCCGCGTGGGGGAATGGATCCTCACCGCGGGCAGTCCGTTTGGGCTCGGTGGCACCGTCACGGCAGGCATCGTTTCGGCGCGCGAGCGCGAAATCGGGACCGGCGCCAGCGAAGGATTCATCCAGATCGATGCGCCAATCAACACCGGTGACTCGGGCGGACCGAGCTTTAACACCAGCGGCGAGGTCATCGGCGTCAACAGTATGATCGTCTCGCCATCCGGAGGCTGGGCAGGAGTAGCTTTCGCAGTACCGGCCGATACCGCCAAATCCGTGATCCCCCAATTGAAGGACAAGGGCAGCGTCACGCGCGGATCCATGCAGGCCGAAGTCCAATCGGTGACGCCCGAAATCGCTGACAGTCTCGGCATGAGCAATCCTCATGGTGCGATCGTTGCGAATGTTCGCAGCGACGGCCCCGCCGCGAAAGGCGGATTAAAGAGCGGAGATGTGATCACGTCGGTTGATGGTCAGCCAATCAAGACTGCCAACGACCTGACAAAGAAGATCCATGCGATGTCACCCGGCTCCTCGATTCGAGTCGCGATGATTCGCAATGGGCAGGAGAGTTCACTAAATGTGACCTTGGACCGGCTGCCCGATCAATCCGAGTCTTCGTCCCCCGATCCGGGATAAGTGGAGGACCAAATCGCCGGGCCAAGTCTCCCCGACGCGAGCATCGATAAACAATCGAGTCGCACTCGTCGGGCTTGTCCGGCGTCCAGGAGGCCGCGCGAGGCAGGCCATTCGTGTTTCGCAGGGATGGCCGCTCTATCCGCAAGGCCGGTATGCAGCAGCAGTGCTGACTAAGTCCGGCGCGCGCGGACGGGTGATCGTCGCTCCCGGCCGCAGAGCTTCAAAATCACGCGATGCATGCGCGCGCTGCGCGTCTGTCGGAACGATCCAACATGCGCTCGCTTTACCCAGCCATCGTGTCAGAACGGGATCGCAAGAACCCGGCTCGGCGCAGATCATCCGCGACACCGGAATGCTCTGATGGCGATCGTACACTTTGCTCTGAAGTATCGACATACGTTCTATGTCATGGCGCTGGCCATGCTGGTTCTTGGCGTGAGCGCGATCCTGAGCTCGCCTAAGGATATTTTTCCGCGGATCGATGTCCCCGTCATCACGCTGATCTGGCAATACACCGGCCTCACACCGGAGGAGATGGAACAGCGGGTCACCACATATAGCGAATATTCAATCAGCTCGAGCGTCAACAATGTGCGCAACATCGAGTCGCAGACGCTGTCCGGCATCAGTGTCGAGAAAATCTACTTTCAGCCCAACGTCAATGTCGACCTCGCGATGAGTCAGATTGTCTCGGCGAGCAACTCGATCCGCAGCCTGATGCCCCAAGGCATTCAGCCGCCTATCGTGGTCCAGTACAATGCGTCGAGCGTGCCGGTGCTGCAACTGAGCCTGAGTTCAGATCGTCTCAACGAGCAGCAACTCTATGACTACGGCATCTATCGCATGCGGCAAGCGCTTGCGCCGATCCAGGGCATCACACTGCCCACGCCTTACGGCGGCAAGTATCGTCAGGTCATGGTTGATATAGACCCGGAGGCGCTGCGCGCGAAAGGCGTGACGCCGACTGACGTGGTCAATGCCGTCAATGCGCAAAGTCTGACGCTGCCTTCGGGCGACGCCAAGATCGGGAGCAAGCAATACATCGTCGGCATCAACGCGCAACCGTCGACCGTCGAAGCGTTGAACAGCGTGCCGATTCGCCAAGTCGGCAATACGACGGTGGCGCTCAAGGACGTCGCTCATGTCCGTGATGGCTGGGCTGTGCAGCAGAACGTGGTACGCGCCGAGGGCCGCCACTCGATCCTGCTTACAATCATTAAGAACGGCGACGCGTCCACCCTCGACGTTGTGAATCGCGTCAAGGCGGCGCTTCCGGAGATTCAGAAGGCGGCTCCGCCCGGAATGGAGATTCGGCCTCTGTTCGATCAGTCTGCTTTTGTATCCGAGGCGATCGACGGGGTGGTGCGTGAGGGCTTGATCGCGACGGCGCTGACGGCGCTGATGATCCTGCTCTTCCTCGGGTCGTGGCGCTCGATGTTGATCGTCACGGTTTCGATTCCGCTGTCGATCCTCACCTCGATCGCCGTACTTGCAGTGATGGGACAGACCATCAACACCATGACGCTAGGCGGCCTTGCACTGGCTATCGGTATCCTCGTCGACGATTCCACGGTGGCGATCGAGAACACGCACCGGCTGTTCGAGCGCCGTATGGATTTCGATCAGGCTGTGCTTGAGGGCTCCGCCGGCATCGCCCTTCCGACCCTCGTCTCGACGCTGGCAATCTGCTCGGTCTTCGTGTCGCTGTTCTTCCTGCAGGGACCAGCGCGCTTCCTGTTCACGCCACTGGGGCTTGCCGTATCATTTGCGATGCTTGCGTCTTACCTGATTGCACGCACGCTCACCCCGATCATCATCAGCTTTCTGCTGCGGAGCGAACATGCGGGGGATTCCGGCCAGTCGGCCCCCGCGAGATTCCTGGCGTGGTTTCACGGGCACTTTACCCGCGCTTTCGAGCGCTTCCGTGAGTTCTATGATTGGCTGCTCGGCAGTCTCCTAGCCCGCCGGATCGTGGTCCCGGTCGTCGCTGTCGCCATCGTCGGCGGAGCGATTGGGCTCGCCCCGTTCGTCGGTCTCGATTTCTTCCCACCGGTCGATGCTGGATTGATCCAGCTTCACGTGCGCGCGCCTGCGCGAACGCGCATCGAGGATACCGAGCGCACCTTCCAGGCCGTCGAGAACAAGATCCGCGAGCACATCAAGCCGGAGGATCTTGGTCTCGTTCTCGATAATATCGGATTGCCGCAGCGGCTCTATAACCTCGCTTTCACGGATGGCTCCACGATCGGGGTGAATGATGGCCAAATCCTGATCTCGCTCAATGAAGGCCATCGTCCCACCGCCGACTATGTCAGAAGCCTCCGCGAGGAGTTACATCAGGCGTTCCCCGACGTCCTCTTCTATTTTCAGCCGGCCGATATGGTCACCCAGATCCTCAACTTCGGCATCCCCTCGCAGATCGACGTCGAGGTGCAAGGGCAGGACCGCGCCGGCAATCGCGAGCTTGCCAAGACGCTGAAGCAGCGCTTGAGCGCTCTGCCCGGTCTTGTGGACGTGCACATCCAACAGGAGCTCGATGCGCCCGAACTGCACTACGACATCGACCGCAATCGCGCGCAGGAACTGGGGCTCACCGTCAACAGCGTCGCCAACGACATCAATACCAGCCTGAGTTCGTCGGAGCAGGTTTCACCCAACTTCTGGACGGATCCAAAGGCCGGAATTCCCTACTATCTTGCAGTTCAGACGCCGCAATACCGGATCGGGAGCGTCGACGACATCAAGAATACGCCGATTACAAGCCAAGCCGGCACGCAAGCGCCGGTCCCCAACGTGCTCGGAAACATCGCAAGCATGACGCGGCAGTCGGTGCAGTCCGTCTTTAATCACTCGAACGTTCAGCCGGCCTATGACATCTACGGCAGCGTGCAGGATTCCGATCTCGGCACAACGGCGAGGAAGATCCAGGCAATCGTCAGCGATTTCCAGGGCAAGCTCAAGCCGGGTAATCGCATCGCCGTGCGTGGGCAGATCGAAAGCATGAACTCCGCATTCAAGGACCTGCTGATCGGACTTCTGTTCGCCGTCCTCTTCGTCTACCTGTTGATGGTCGTCAACTTCCAGAGCTTTCTCGATCCGCTCGCCGTGCTCCTGGCGCTGCCAGGCGCGGGCTGTGGCATCGTGCTCATGCTGTTTGCGACTGAAACGCCGTTGAGCGTGCCTTCATTGATGGGCGCGATCATGGCGATGGGAGTCGCTTCCGCAAACTCGATCCTTCTCGTGGCGTTCGCGCGGGAGCGGCGCCAGGCGGGCGTCGGGGCAACAGAGGCGGCGCACGAGGCGGGCAAGACCAGATTGCGCCCGGTGTTGATGACGGCAGCCGCCATGGTGGTTGGCATGATTCCGATGGCGCTCGGCAGTGCGGGCAACGAGCAGAACGCCGTGCTCGCGCGCGCGGTCATTGGAGGGGTCCTGATGGGCACCATCACGACGTTGCTGATCGTCCCATATCTCTATTCCGTACTGGGCCGCTATGAGCACGTCCGGACGAGACCTCAGCGCCGGAATGCAGGCGAGGACCAGCAATGATCAAACCCGAACGGCAGTCTGACCATGATCAATCCGGGCGGCGCCGCCGCGTCACCTGGGGCGCGCTGCTGGTTGCCGTTGTGCTGATCGGCAGCCTCATCGGCTATGGCGCCTGGCGGCGCGGGCAAAGCAGCGCGATGGCGCAACAAACATTGAAGCATGAGCAGAACATGGTGCCGGCCGTGCGCACCCGGTCGGTCAACGCAACAACCAATCCGAGAGCATTTAGCCTGACGGGTACGACGGAGGCATTCGAGAACGCCACGCTTTTTGCGCGGGCGACGGGATACATCAAGGAGCGCAGGATCGACATCGGCAGCCGCGTGCATGCCGGCGATCTGCTGGCGACGATAGCTGCGCCGGATCTTGACCAGCAACTGGTTCAGGCGCGGGCGCAGGAGACCCAACTCGAAGCCGCGCTCGAACAAGCCCGCGCCAACGAGCAACTCGCGCGCTCGAACAACGAACGGACATCCCGCCTTGTGGGGCAGGGCTGGCAATCCCAGCAGCAGGGCGACACCGACCGCCTGGGGTTCGCGGCGCAGTCGGCGGGGGTCCGCGTCGCCACGGCCAACCTCGCCGCGCAACAGGCGCAAGTCTCGCGGCTTGAGCAACTCACGGGCTTCGAGCGCGTGACCGCGCCCTTTGACGGCATCATAACTTCGCGTCAAGTCGATGTCGGAAGCCTGGTGACCGCGGATACCGCCACCGGGACACCATTGTTTTCGATCGCGCGCACCAATACTCTGCGCGTCCAGTCTTACGTGCCACAAGATGCAGCGCTGGCGATCGAGGACGGTGCGCAGGCCGACGTCATCGTGCCGGAAATTCCGGGGCGGACCTTCCGGGGGACGATCTCCCGCAATGCCAACGCTTTGCAGGCCGGCACGCGTACCCTCTTGACGGAAGTCGACGTCGACAACACGGACGGCACGCTTCATCCCGGTCTCTACTGCACGGTCCGGTTCAGTATTCCGCGCAAGCGGCCGGTCATCATCGTGCCGGCCGAAGCCGTCATCTTCGATGAGCGGGGCCTCAGCGTTGCGATCGCCGCAGGCGGCCGCGCACATTTGCGGCATATCGAGCTTGAAGCGGACAATGGCGCCGAGGTCGAGGTCAAGCAAGGCCTCGATCCGGGTGAGCGGGTCATACTGAATCCGCCCATCGACATTGCCGACGGCATGCCGGTCAAGGACGGCGCTGCAAATGACCAGACTGCCTCGACGCACTAGAGCGATGCGATTGAGTTGAAGCGTTACCGCGCTTTGAGCGTGAGCATGATCTCAATTCAATCGCATCTTGATCCGGTCACAGCCTCGCTGTTTTGGCGCGCTTTCCGATCGTGTGCTTTCCAGGTGAGCTCTGCTTTTCTGCCGCTTCAACTCGCCTGGTCCGGACATCAAGACGGTGTTCGGCGTATTCCTGTCCGTCGATCGGGCCGACGTGGGGTGGGTCTCTATCAAGGTAGGGGCGTCCGATGCCAAACTCGCCGCCGTGCTCATCAAGCCACTTCCAGAGAACTTGGCTCGAAGCATATCGCTGTGTCCGCGTTGCGCCGTCGATGCTAACGATGTCGGCCGCCAGTCCGTGGCCATAGCCTCCGCGAAGAGTTCCGCCGTGATAGGAGCGGTTGTCGGCAGCCTTCAGGCCGCTTGCAATTGATTGGCGATAGTCGTCACGAAAGCCGCTGGTGATGCCGGGCGACAGGCCTGCCTTCTGGGCCGCATGAAGCATGTAGAATAGCTTCAATTTGAAGTCACGATCCATTCCGCCGATGACGTAGGCCTCCAGAGACATGCCGGCCCTGTCGGCAGCTTTCGCGTCCTTCCACGAAAAATCTTCATCGGTGAGCTTTGCGATCGTCTTTGTGATCGTGACCAGTTTGCCCTTTTTCTTGGTAGAGACCTGTTCGGACGTCTCGGTCTTTATAGTGTCCTCCTTGGGAGCGCGCTGATAGAGCGCCCACAGATATCGATCGACGCAAACTTCTAGGACCAGGCATTCGTCAACAACGGCGACGTCGGTCGCCTCTATGTTCTGGTCGTCGCTACTGCCTGACGGGGGAAGAGCTGTCGGCTGCACAGCCTCTCGCTCGGGCGTCAACTCAGCCGGCGGAATTGCTTCAATGTCTGTCCCGGCCGACTCGTCAATCGATGTCGCGGGCGCGTTTGCGAGGACGTCTGTGACCGGCGCGTTGGTACTGGCGTGCGCGCCCAAGTCTACGGTGACGTCGGTCGCGGCGTGGGGCAGAGATGGTGGAGGGCTGCGTGTTGCGGGCGTCAGGCCAAGATCGTCGCGAATGCGCATCGGGCCAGACGACGCCACAATGAGCACGACCAGGATCGGCATCGTGATGTCGCGGCACAGGGCTGACAGAACGACCAGGCGTGGATGCACAATCCCTGCCTCCAATGAAGCCCCGCCACCAAAAGGTTAGCCGGATACGCACTGGCCCCGCAATAGCGGATGACCGCGCGGCGGTTGGCGGACTGCAAGGCAAGGGAACAAATAGTGGGGCGCTTGTAAGCGTCGACCCACGTTTACGGATCGAGCTCTGTGTCCCAGTAGAGATAGTCGAGCCAGCTTTCGTGCAGGTAGTTTGGCGGGAACAGGCGGCCGTTGCGGTGGAGCTGGTGCACCGTCGGCGCGAAGGGCGTCTGCTTCGGAAACATCTTGGCCTGCTGCGGCGCCAGGTTGCCCTTGCGCAGATTGCAGGGCGAGCAGGCAGCGACGACGTTCTCCCAGGTGGTCTGGCCACCCTTGCTGCGCGGAATGATGTGATCGAAGGTGAGGTCGTCGCCCGAGAGGCAGTATTGGCAGACGAAGCGGTCGCGAAGGAAGACGTTGAAGCGGGTGAAGGCGGGGTGGGTTGTCGGCTTGACGAAGGACTTGAGGGATACAACGCTCGGCAGTTGGATTTCGAAGGAAGGACTTCGTACCGCCCTGTCGTAGTATTCGACGATGTTGACGCGATCGAGGAACACCGCCTTGATCGCGTCCTGCCAGGACCAGAGCGACAGCGGGTAGTAACTCAGCGGCCGGAAGTCCGCGTTCAGCACCAGGACCGGCCATCCGCCTTGCGAGACATGTGCGTTCAAATAACGCTCCTGACTCCCATTAGCTGCGAAGCAGCATGCACTCACATACTACAGGCAGCGTGACGGGATTGTGAAGAGCGTTGCGCGGCTTATCCGCCCTGCGCTGCCATGTTCCTGCCCCGATTGCATCCGCCCCGTCAGGCCCGCTAAAGGGAGCCGGGAGGCCTTTGTCGGCCACCGACGGATCCTGCCGATGACGACCACGACGTCCAGCTATTTGGAGGCGCCGCGCCGGCTCCGCGCATTCGTGCGCGCGCACGAAACAAGCCTGGTGGTGCTGGCCGCGCTGATCGGGGCCGTGGGCGGGCTCGTTGTGGCGACCATGAGCGGTCTGGTCACGGCGTTGCATGCCGTGTTGTTCAATTTGCCGTGGGGTGAACGGCTGTCGAGCCAGCCGAGTATCGATCCGCTGCGTGCGATCGTGGTTCCCGGGCTCGGCGGACTGTTGCTGGGGATCGCGTTCCTCCTGCTGCTGCGCGTCCGGCCGGCCCGCGAAATCGACCCGATCGAAGCCAATGCACTCTATGGCGGGCGGATGTCGTTCCGCGGCAGCTTGGTCGTGGCGTTGCAGACGATCTGGTCGAGCGGCGTCGGCGCCTCGGTCGGGCTCGAGGCCGGCTACACCCAGCTCGCCAGCGGCCTCGCCGCCTCGCTCGGCCGTGGTTTCCACCTGCGCCGCAACGACCAGCGAATCATGGTCGGATGTGGCGCGGCGGCGGCGATCGCCGGCGCATTCGGCGCGCCGCTGGCGGGCGCCTTCTATGCTTTCGAACTTGTGATCGGCGGCTATACGCCGGCGAGCCTGACGCCGGTCGGCGTGGCTGCGGTCACCGGCTATTTCGTGGCCCACGCCTTCGCGCTGCTGCCACTCGGGGTCGGTGTCGGAACCGTCGGCGATCTGCTCGGGCGGGATATCGCGATCGCCACGCTGCTCGGCATCATCGCAGCGCTGACCGGCATTGCGATCATGCGCGGGGTCACGCTGTGCGAGACGCTGCTGACGAAGATTCGGCTCTGGCCACCGTTGCGGCCGGCGCTCGGCGGGCTTGCTGTCGGCGCCATGGCTCTGGTGACGCCGCAGGTGATGTCGTCGGGCCATGGCGCGCTATATGTCGCCGGACTTGCGGCGATGCCGCTCGCCGTCATCGCCGGCATCTTCGTGCTGAAGGCGATGGCCTCCATTGTCTCGCTCGGCACCGGCTTTCGTGGCGGATTGTTCTTTGCCACGCTGTTCATGGGCGCGCTCGGCGGTCGCCTGTTCGCTGCCGGCGTCGACGTGGTCTGGCCGGGCTTGAGCCTCGATCCCAACGCCTATGCGGTGATCGGCATGAGCGCGCTGTCGGCCTCCGTGATCGGCGGTCCTCTGACGATGTCGTTCATCGCGCTGGAATCGACCGGCAATCTCTGGCTCTCCGCGGCGGTGCTGGTCGCGGTCATCATCTCGACGATGATCACGCGCGAACTGTTCGGCTATTCGTTCGCGACCTGGCGGCTGCATTTGCGCGGTGAGACCATCCGCAGCGCCGCCGACGTCGGCTGGATCCGCGACCTCACCGTCGGCAAGATGATGCGGCAGGACATGGCGACGGTGGATGCCGCGATGCCGATCAAGACATTCCGCGAGAAATTCCCGCCGGGTTCAAAGACGCAGGTCGTCGCGATCGACGGCCAGGGGTATTATGCCGGATTGGCGCTGGTCGCGGATGCCCACGCGCCCGATCTCGCGGCCGACAAGGGACTTGCTACCATCCTGCGCTACGCGGATGTGGTGCTGCATCCGGTGATGAACATCCAGGAGGCGATCGCAGTGTTCGATGCCGCCGAGGCCGAGTCGCTTGCCGTGATCGAGGACGACAGCGACCGGCGGCCGATCGGCCTGCTCACCGAGGCGCATGCAATGCGGCGCTATGCGGAAGAATCCGAGCAGCGCCGGCGCGAGGTGATCGGGGAGGTTTGATTTCGTGAAGTCACGGCGTCCAGTGTCAAGCCGGAGTGAGGCGGTCGTCATTGCGAGCGCAGCGAAGCAATCCATCTGGCTGCGCGTGCTGAAGGTTACGAAAGCTTTGCCACAGGCCCGACGTCGCGCGGCAACAGTCCTTCCTCGATCGCCTTGATCTGCAGGGCGAGGTAGCGCGAGTTGATGCGGCATTGTGCGAGGCTGCCGGCGATGAACCACAGGCCGGGCTGCGGCGTGCGCGTGTACATGTTGCGCAGCTCCTGGCCGTCGCCGAAGCCCCAGATCGGGCCGACCTTCGTGGCCATCGCCTCGCCGAACAGTTTTTTCACCAGCTCCTCCTGCGGCCGGTAGCCGGTCGCGAGCACGATGAGGTCGGCTGCAATCGTCTCACCGTTCCTCAGCCGCGCGCCCTCTGGTACGAAGGTCTCGATGTCGGCAAACTGCTTGAGCCTGATCGCGCCGCTCGCGACGAGGTCGGAGCAGCCGACATTGAAGTAATAGCCGCCGCCGCGGGTCAGGTATTTGAACTGCCAGCCGGTGCCGCCGTCGCCGAAATCGAGCTTGAAGCCGACGCGGGCGAGGTCATCGAGCAGCGGCTTGTCCAGCTCCTTCGACCGTTCCGTCATCAGCACGTGGCTGCGCCGGGCGAGCGCAAGCGGCATCGAGGTCGCGATCAAATCGTTGTCCTCGAGCGTGCCTTCATTGTAGACGGCATAGGCGAGCTGCGCCGACGGCTCGATGTTGGTGATCAGGGTCGATGAGCGCTGCACCAGGGTGACATCGGCGCCGGAGGAATGCAGATCCTGCGCGATGTCGTGGCCGCTGTTGCCGGTGCCGATCACCAGCGCGCGTTTGCCGGTCCAGTCCTCGCCGTCCCCGTAGCGGCTGGAATGCACCACCTTGCCGGAGAAATTCTTCAGGCCGGGGATGTCGGGCAGGTTCGGGATGCCGCTGACGCCGGTCGCCATCACGACATGGCGCGGCTGCATCCTGCGCGTCGTGCCGTCGGCGCGGCGCAGCTCGATGTTCCAGCGCCCCTGCGCCTCGTCGTAGCTGCCGCCGACAAATTCCGTGCCGGTCCAGAAGTTCAGCTCCATGGCGTCGACGTAAGCTTCGAACCAGTTGGCAAGCTTGTCCTTGGGGATGTAGGTCGGCCAGTTCGGAGGAAACGGCATATAGGGCAGGTGATTGACCTGCACCTGGTTGTGCAGGGTCAGCGCATGATAGCGCTTGCGCCAGTTGTCGCCGACGCGTGCCTCGCGATCGACGATCAGCGTGTCGATCGCAAGCTGCTTCAGCCGTGCGGCGATCGCGAGCCCGGCCTGCCCGCCGCCGACCACGAGCACGGCGGGATCGCGGTCGCCATATTCGGCGGCTGCCTTGCGCAGGTCGAGCCAATTGGGTCCGCGGAAGTCGCGCGAGTAAGCCTGGCCGCGGGGCCACGTATGGCCTTGCTGTTCCTCGAATCCCTTGAGCTCTTCGAGCGCGGTGAGCAGCGTCCAGGCCTTCAGCCGGTTGCCGTCGCCAGCATCGGGAACCAGCCGCACGATGCCATGGCCGCGGCCGACAGATGTCTCGAACTTGAAGATTGCCTCGATCGCCTGCGTGCCGGCACGCATCACCCGCCGGGGCGCTGCGCGATCGGCATCGATGCGGAAGTTGCGCGGCGCGCTGCGTCGCGCATGCGCGGGTAGCTCCTCGAGAATTGCGAACCCGCGGTTGACGGTCTGGATGTTCCAGCTCAGCGCCAGCACGTCGCGCCAGTAGCTGTCGGGATGGAACAACGGCTTCAGCAGCACATCGTCGGGGCTTGCCAGCGCGTCCTCGAACTGCACAAGCCAATTGTCGGCGGCAACCGAAATGTCGTCGGTCTTGTCTAGCATCGGACGTTTCTCGTCATCGGCCGTCTGGGCGGCATTCACATAGCCAAAGCCTATACCCATTTCGCGGGCTTGCGGAATGAACGTGACGGGATGCCGCCTATTCGGCCAGTGACAGGATCAAGCCTTGCTTTGGTGGAACGCGGCCTTGCAGGGTATCGAGATAAGCCTCGCGCACTTCGGATGGTCCGCGCCGCTCGATCACGTCGAGCCACTCCGGCAGTCGCGGCGCGAGCCCCGCCCAGGCCGCACTGAACCGCTGGTCGACGCCGCCCGGTCCCCATTCCTTGGCGCGCTTGCGAATCTGATCCGGGGCGAAGAACCAGTCCGGCTTGGCGCCGGGCAAAGTCGGTTCGTCCGGTTCGCTGGCGCGATGGGTCAACCCGACCCGGCCGGAATAGACCATCCGCGCGCCGAAGTGCCGGTGCAGCGTCTCGCGCAGCGCGCTGTTGCCGGCCATGTCGACATAGGCGACGGGCTCAGCCGCAGGCATCGCGGCGACGTGGTCATAGGTGACCACCTCGTCGTAGCAGCCGAGCGACGTGACGAAACCGACATTGCCGTTGGATGTCAGCCCGATCACGCGGATACCCTGCCGTTGATGCAACAGGTGGGCGAGACCGAACGCGGTCTTGCTCGAGGCCGACGACAGGATGACGTTGCGTGCGCCGTAGAAGTCATTTTCGGCCAGGAAGTCGTCGACCAGGAACGAGAGCATGAACAGGGGCAGCAGCAGCGCCCGATAGTCGCCCTGCCGTCCGGCATAGGTCGGGTCGCCGGAGACGCGCGCATAGGCGTTGTAGACCGGTGATACCTCTTGCCGGTGCGCGGCAGCATCGCGGAGGCCGCGCTTGCTGACGTCGCTGGCCTCGATCACCAGGTGCGTCGCCATCGGGAAATAGCCGAACAGCGTCTCGCCGATCTCGACATCGGGATGCTTGGAGGCGAGTACCTCGCCAAAACCCCAAACCGGGATGATGCCGTAGCCCTCGGGCGCCGGGAACAGGTGCCAATATTTCAGTTGCTCGCCGATCACGGCGTAGGTGATGTTGTTGGCGGTGAAAGCGAAGCGCGAGACCTTCACCAGCAGCGCATCGGTGGACAGTGCTGCGGGATCAGGCAGGTGCATCTCGATCATCTTGCATTGCTGCAAATTGTTGCGGATGACGATGAAGTCGGTGGATTTCATGACCTCGATCCCGGCCTTTTGCGCGGGGCGATCTTTGCCTTGTCCCTGGGGGGCTCCGCAACAGCAACAAAGTTTGAAACGTTGTTCGCTTGCTTGTCGCCGGCGATGACGCCCTCTCGTTTCCTCAGCACGCGATAGTAGGCCCACCACAGATGCGCGGCGGCGCCCCGCAGAGGGCGCCATGGTTCGGCGAGCGGCGCCATCTGCTTCGGCGTCGGCCGTTCCTTGAGCCCGAGGCCGATCTTGACCGCTTCCTGCACCGCGAGGTCGCCCGCGGGCCAGGCGTCGCCATGGCCTAGGCAGAACAGGAGGTAAATGTCGGCGGTCCATGGCCCGATGCCCGGCAGCGCGGTCAGCGTATTGTGCGCGGCGTCCGCCTCCTCATTGGCGAGCACCTCGAGGTTCAGCCGCTCCTCGGCGAGCTCGCGCGCGATGTGCTTCAGCGTCTTGATCTTGGCGGCGGACAGGCCGAGACGGCCAAGCCGGTCGGCGCGGGCTTTTCGGATTGCATCGTGATGGAACGGATCGAACGCCTTGCTGATGCGCCCCCAGATCGCCGCGGCGCTTGCGGTCGAGAGCTGCTGCCCGCAGACGATAGCGGCAAGCCCGGCAAAGCCCGGCTCGCGCTGGCGGATCGCCGGCATGCCTGTCACTTCGAGGATTGGTCTCAGACGGCGGTCTTGATCGACCAGCTTGTGAACCGCGTCGTCGAGGTCGGCCTGGGTTTCGAGATGGATCAGCATTGTGGAATCGGCATCAATGTGTCGCGTGGGGGCATGAGGCTCGAACTTGATTGGGGATGACCCGCACCATCGCCTATCGTAACAGAGTCTCCTTCAGATGGATGCCGGCTCGAGCCCGGCAATGACGCGCGACCAATCGCCATGCCACCCGTTTTCCGTTTTGCCCCAAGCCCGAACGGCTACCTGCATCTCGGCCATGCCTTCTCGGCGCTGCTCAACTTCGATCTGGCTCGGCAGGCGGGCGGACGCTTGCTGCTGCGGATCGAGGACATCGATAGGGCGCGCTGCCGGCCCGAGTTCGAAGCGGCGATCTACGAGGATCTCGCCTGGCTCGGCATCGCCTGGGAGACGCCGGTGCGGCGGCAATCGGAGCATTTTGCCGCCTACAGCGAGGCAATCGCGCGGCTGTCGGCGCAGGGGCTGGTCTATCCGAGCTTTGAGAGCCGGGCGGAGATCGCGCGACTGGTCGCCGAGAGGGAAACAAGGGGCGCCTGGCCGCGCGATCCGGATGGAGCGCCGCTTTATCCGGGCACGGCCAGGTCGCTGCCGCCGGAGGAGCGCGACCGGCTGATCGGGCAGGGTGCACCGTTCGCGCTGCGTCTCGACATGGCCGCGGCGCGCCGGCGCGCCGGCGGCCTCAGTTGGCGCGAATCGGGCGAGGGCCCGGCCGGTGAAACCGGCGAGGTCGCCGCGCGGCCGGAGGCGTGGGGTGACGTGATCCTGGCCCGCAAGGAGACGCCGACCAGCTACCACCTCTCAGTCGTGATTGATGACGCCCTGCAGGGCGTTACTGACGTGGTCCGTGGCACCGACCTGTTCTGGTCGACCAGTGTCCATCGCTTATTGCAAGACCTGCTCGGCCTGGCCCCACCGGCCTACCGGCATCACCGGCTGATTCGGGACGAGGCGGGCCACAAGCTGTCGAAATCGACGCGAGCGACCGGGCTGCGCGAGTTGCGGAGCAAGGGCGTGAGCCCGGCCGACATTCGCCGCCTCGTTGGCCTGCCATAGATTTCACCGGCGTGCGGTCGCGAAGGAAATCCGGTTACCATCACGGCGCTTTGCGGTCGTGAGCTGCACACACCGCCGTGACTCCGGCACTCCTGACATGCCATGCTGGCTCCCGGGGACGGGATTACGGAAACCATGGCGGCGACATCGCGCGCAAGGCGCAACAAGCGGCGACCCAAGCGGGCGCCGTCCAAGATGCGCGCCCCGCGGACGCGCACACCAAGGTCCGGCGCTGCCAAGAAGGCCGTCAAGGCGGCCAAGCCGCGCAGCAAGGGGGCTGCACCCAAGGTGAGCAGGAAGGCCGGTCCCGGGATGGTTGAAACCGCGCTGGCCGCTTTTGCCCATGAGGTGCGGACGCCGCTGACCGGGATCCTGGCGATCAGCAATCTGCTCGCGACCTCCGATCTCGGCGAGCGGGAGCGGCGTTGGGTCGACACCATCAAGGCCGGTGCAGAACATCTGGCGAGCCTTGCCACTCTGTTTGTCGATGCCGCGCGCAGCGAGGGCCCGGGCCTCGAGGTCCGGCAGGATTTCTTCGATCTGCACACGCTGGCGCGCAGTGCCGGCGATTCGCTGGCCGGCCGCGCCGCTGCCAAGGGGCTGGAAGCCACCGTCGAGATATCAGACGAACTGCCTGCCTTTGCGGTCGGCGACCCCGTCCGCTTGCGGGCGGCGCTGGAGAACCTGATCGACAATGCCGTCAAGTTCACCGAGCACGGCGGCATCGCGCTGCGGGTGGCGCCGGCTCGGTCCGCGAAGGGCAAGATCGGTGTCAGCTTCGCGATTTCCGATAGCGGCATCGGGCTGACGCTCAAGGAGGTGAAGCGCCTGTTCCGGCCGTTCTCGCAGGCCAATGTCTCGATCGCGTCGCGGTTCGGCGGTGCCGGGCTCGGCCTGTCCTCGGTCAAGCAGCTCGCGCTTGCGATGGGCGGCGACATCGTCGCGGTCCAGCGCGAGGGCGGCGGCACCACCTTCACGCTCAGCGTAGTGCTCGCGCCGGCCAAGGGACCGATCAGCGGCGTGTCGGATGACGCCGCCGCGCGCGCGTCGCAAGGGCTGCGGCTGCTCAGCGTGGAAGACAATCCGTTCGGCCGCGTCGTGCTCAACACGATCCTGACCGAACTCGGTCACCACACCGAATTCATCGGCGAGGGCGAAGCCGCAGCCGATCGGCTCACTCAAGGTCGCTTCGACGCCGTGCTGATGGATATGGTGCTGCCGGGCATCGGCGGAGTCGAAGCGATCAAGCGGATCCGCGCGTTGCCGTCGCCGCACGGAAGCGTCGCGATCATCGGGATTTCCGGCCGTAGCGAGGATGAGGCTGCTGCGCGCGCCGCAGGCGCCGACGCCTTCCTGGTCAAGCCTGTCTCTCCGCGGGCGCTAGCGACTGCGCTGCTTGCAGCGACACGCCGCGCGGCAACCGAGACTTGATGATCGCGGCATTCAGCTCGCCGCCAAAGACGAAGATCGCGGCAATGAAATACATGAACACCAGCGCGATGATCACCGAGGCCAGTCCTGCATACATCGTGACGTAGTTGTTGGCGAAGCGCGCCAGATACATGCCGAACCCAATGCCCGAGATCAGCGATGCCACCATGGTGAAGATGATGCCGGGCAGGATCTGTAAAAAGCTGCGGCGGCCCGCCGGCAGCCATGCGTGCAGGATGAACAGCGCAATGATCAGGGCCAGGATCGTTGTGCCGTAGCGGGCGGTGTTGAGCAGGCTCTCGTTCGATTCGACGAAGAATGGAATATAGCGCCGCCCAGCTTCGATGATCAGCGGTCCGAGCACGATCAGGAATGCCATCGCGAGTGAGGTGAAGGCCGCGACCAGCGTGTAGCCGATCGATTCCAGCCGCAGCCAGTACCAGCGCCGTGGTTCGGCGACGGCGTAGGCGCGGTTGAGCGCCACCCGCAGCGCCTCGACGCCGTTGGAGGCGAAATAGACCGCGAGCACCGCGCCGATGGTCAGGATGTCGCCCCGGGTGTTGGTCAGCACGTCGTGGATCTGGCCGGACAGCGCCTCGGCGACCTGCTGCGGCCAGACCTGTAGCAACAGCCCGACGGCCTGGTCGGCAAGCTCCTTGGAGCCGAAGAAGCCGGCCAGCGAAGTCAGCACGATCAGGAATGGAAACAGCGCCATCAGCGTCGACAGCGCGATGTGGCTCGCGATCGCCCAGCCGTCGTCGGAGAGAAAGGTGTAGAAGGCATCCATCACGACGCGGTAGACGTAACGAAGCTGTTTCACATTCCACCGGGCATTGTCGAAGGGGTCGACCCGAAGCAGGGCCAGCATCTGATATTATGCGATGAAAAGCCAGTTGGTTGCATCGCTGCGGTCTGTGGAAGTCCGCTCCGCGCAGTGTTATGTACCGTCGATGGCATCCTTTCTCAGCTCGTTTATCCTTCCCATCGCCGTCGCCGCCGTGGCGCTGGTTCTGCTGCTCGGCCTCGTCAACATGATGAAGGGCGGCTCGCCGAACACATCGCAAAGGCTGATGCGGCTGCGCGTGTTGCTGCAGTTCGTCGCGATCGTCATCGCCATGCTCGCGGTCTGGGCGATGGGACGCTAGCTGAGGCAGGCTCTTCACCTCTCCCACAGGGAGAGGTGAACACGAACACTGGAGCTGGTCATGGTCGTTCTCAATCGGATCTACACCCGTACCGGCGATGACGGCACCACGGCGCTCGGCTCCGGCGAACGCCGTCCGAAATACGACCTGCGCGTCGCTGCCTATGGCACCGTCGACGAGACCAATGCCGCGATCGGCGTGGTGCGGTTGCATCTGGCTGACAGTCCCGAACTCGACGCCATGCTCGGGCGGATCCAGAACGATCTGTTCGATCTCGGTGCCGACCTTGCGGTGCCCGAGCGCGAGGGCAAGGCCGAGCGCTTGCGGATGCTGGCGAGCCAGGTCGAGCGGCTCGAGCGCGACATCGACAGCTTGAATGATCAGCTCGCGCCGTTGACGTCGTTCGTGCTGCCCGGCGGGACGGCCGCATCTGCATATCTGCACCTCGCCCGCACGATATGTCGCCGCGCGGAACGCATGATGGTGGAACTCGCTGCCCGGCCCGACGAGCCGGTCAATGCCGCTGGCATCCAGTATATGAACCGCCTCTCGGATTTCCTGTTCGTTGCCAGCCGCTTCCAGAATAACAAGGGGGCGGGAGACGTGTTGTGGGTGCCGGGCCAGAACCGTTAGACTGCCTCAAATCGGGAGGCCGGATTTTTGGCTCACGCGCGTTGACCGGGGGTATCCGGACCTTTAGGTTCCGCGCCAGCCAACCGAAACCCACAAAATCATAGCGAAAGAGGATCGATGAAGGTTCTTGTGCCGGTAAAGCGGGTCGTCGACTACAACGTCAAGGTCCGCGTCAAGAGTGACGGATCGGGCGTCGAGCTCGCCAACGTCAAGATGTCGATGAACCCGTTCGACGAAATCGCCGTCGAGGAAGCGTTGCGGCTCAAGGAAGCCGGCAAGGCGACCGAGGTGGTGGTGGTGTCGATCGGACCGGCGCAGGCTTCCGAGACCATCCGCACTGGTCTTGCGATGGGCGCCGACCGCGGCATCCTCGTCAAGGCCGAGGGCAATGTCGAACCGCTCGGCGTTGCGAAGATCCTGAAGTCGGTGGTTGAGGCGGAGAAGCCCGGCCTCGTCATTCTCGGCAAGCAGGCGATCGACGACGATTCCAACCAGACCGGTCAGATGCTGGCGGCGCTGCTCGGCTGGTCGCAGGCGACCTTCGCCTCCAAGCTCGAGGTCGATGGTTCCGACTTCAAGGTCACACGCGAAGTCGATGGCGGCCTGCAGACCGTCAAGCTCAAGGGCCCGTCGATCGTCACCACCGACCTCCGCCTCAACGAGCCGCGCTATGCGTCGCTGCCCAACATCATGAAAGCGAAGAAGAAGCCGATCGACGACAAGAGTGCGTCGGATTACGGCGTCGATCTCACGCCGCGCCTTGAAGTACTGAAGACCGCGGAACCGGCAGGCCGCAAGGCGGGCGTCAAGGTCAAGGACGTCGCCGAACTCGTTAACAAGCTCAAGACCGAAGCCGGGGTTCTCTGATGACGACGCTTTTGATTGCCGAACACCACCACGAGACCCTGAAGGACTCCACCAACAAGGCGCTGACCGCGGCAAGCCAGCTCGGCGGCGACGTTCATGTGCTGATCGCCGGCGGCCAGGGCACCAAGGCGGCCGCGGAAGCAGCAAGCAAGCTCAACGGCGTCAAGAAGGTGCTGGTGGCCGAAGGGGCCGCCTATGAGCACGATCTTGCCGAGCCGCTGGCCGCGCTGATCGTCTCGCTCGCCGGCAGCTATGATGCGATCGTTGCGCCCGCGACCTCGCGCTTCAAGAACGTGATGCCGCGCGTCGCGGCGCTGCTCGACGTCATGCAGGTTTCCGAGATCATCAAGGTGGTTGCGCCCGATACGTTCGAGCGGCCGATCTATGCCGGCAACGCGATCCAGACCGTGAAGTCGAAGGACGCCAAGAAGGTCATCACGGTGCGCACCTCGACCTTCGCCGCGACCGGCGAGGGCGGCAGCGCGGCGATCGAGAACGCCGCGGCGGCGGCCGATCCGGGCCTCTCCTCGTTCATCGGCGAGGAAGTCGCCAAGAGCGACCGTCCCGAGCTGACCTCGGCCAAGATCATCGTGTCCGGTGGTCGCGCGATGCAGAGCCGCGAGAACTTCACCAAGTACATCGAGCCGCTCGCCGACAAGCTCGGCGCCGGCGTCGGCGCCTCGCGCGCCGCGGTCGATGCCGGCTATGCGCCGAACGACTGGCAGGTCGGCCAGACCGGCAAGGTGGTCGCTCCGGAACTCTATGTCGCGATCGGCATCTCCGGCGCGATCCAGCACCTGGCCGGCATGAAGGACTCCAAGGTGATCGTCGCCATTAACAAGGATGAGGACGCGCCGATCTTCCAGGTCGCCGATTACGGCCTGGTCGCGGACCTCTATCAGGCGGTTCCGGAGCTGACCGAAGCGCTCGGAAAGCTCGGAAAGTAAGCGACACGACACCGGCCGGATGAGTTAGGCTCCGGCCGGTGTTATTTTTTCGGGCATGGTCTTGAGAAAGCGGAAACGGTTTCCCGAAAAGATCATGCTCAAACAAAGAGATGAGGTCATGACGCGCTTCCTCCTGCATCATGAGCTCGGGGGCCAATTTTCCGGCCAATAGGGCATCCGGAAGGCTTCGCTTCGGGTATCGTTGGGATTGGGCAGGCGCGATGTGCGCGCCGTTCCGGTGGATGACAAGATGACGGTGACAGTCAAGAAAGTCGGCGTGATCGGTGCGGGCCAGATGGGCAACGGCATTGCGCATGTGGCCGCGCTGGCCGGTTTCGACGTGGTGCTCAACGATGTGTCCGCCGAGCGGCTCAAGTCAGGGCTGGCGACCATCAACGGCCACCTGACCCGCCAAGTCTCCAAGAAGACCATCTCCGACGCCGACCGCAAGCAGGCGCTCGATCGCATCACACCTGCCGAGACGCTCGATGCGCTGGCGGATTGCGATCTTGTGATCGAGACCGCGGTCGAAAAGGAAGAGACCAAGCGCAAGATCTTCCACGATGTCTGCGCCGTGCTGAAGCCCGAGGCGATCATCGCCTCCAACTCCTCATCGATCTCGATCACGCGGCTCGCGGCGTCGACCGATCGCCCCGAGCGCTTCATCGGTATCCACTTCATGAATCCGGTGCCGGTGATGGAGCTCGTCGAGCTGATCCGCGGCATCGCGACCGACGATGTAACGTTCGATACCGCGAAGGCCTTCGTTGCCAAGCTCGGCAAGCAGGTCGCGGTGTCGGAGGATTTTCCCGCCTTCATCGTCAACCGCATCCTGCTGCCGATGATCAACGAGGCGATCTACACGCTCTATGAGGGCGTCGGCAACGTCGAGGCGATCGACGCCGCGATGAAGCTCGGTGCGCATCATCCGATGGGGCCGCTCGAACTCGCCGATTTCATCGGCCTCGACACCTGCCTATCGATCATGCAGGTGCTGCATGAGGGGCTCGCCGACTCCAAATACCGGCCGTGCCCGCTGCTGGTGAAATATGTCGAGGCCGGCTGGCTCGGGCGCAAAACCCAGCGCGGCTTCTACGACTATCGCGGCGATAAGCCGATCCCGACGCGGTAATTCCGCTATCAGCTCTCGGGCTGGCGATGCGTCCGCCTGACGCGGCGCGCTCTTACGGGCCGTTAACCCCGCCGCGCTATGCCCTCCGGACTTGCAAGCCGGAGTTGGGAATACCGCGTATGGACACGATGAGCATGGTCACCAGCATCCTGTCGATGCAGCAGGGCAACCTGCAGGGCCAGATCGCGACCCGGCTGACCAAGCAGAACCTCGATGCGGAGAAATTCGCGGTTCAGACCCTGCTCGGCACGCCCTCGACCGCCAATCTGGCGCCCGGCGTCGGCGGCAACCTCAACGTCACGGCCTGACACCCATCGCCTGAAATCTAGAATCCGGCCGGGGCCGGCTGCACCGCGGCCTTGACCAGCTTGATGGCGTCGTCGCTGGCCCATTCAGCGGGCCCGGCGATATTGGCGATTTCGCAGCCCTTGGCGTCGACCAGCACCGAGGTCGGCATCCCCAATGCCTTGCCTATGTTCTTAAGGTCCTGAAAAACCTTGGCTTTCTGGTCGCTGAAATAGCTGAGATTGGTCAGGTTGGCGTCTTTCAGGAAGTTCTTCGGCTTGTCGGGGTCGCGGGTGTCGATGTTGATCGCGACCACCTCGAAATCCTTGCCGCCGAGCTTGGTTTGCAGGCTGTCGAGCGCCGGCATCTCCTTGCGGCAGGGCACGCACCAGGTCGCCCACAGGTTCACCAGCACCGTCTTGCCGCGCCAGTCCGAAAGCTTCCTCGGCTGGCCGTTGGCGTCCTCGAAGGTGAGATCCGGCAGCTTGAGAGGCGTGGTCGCCATGGTCAGCGCCGCGACCTCGCCATGAGCCAGCGGGGCGATCTTCTTGGCCAGGTCCACCGCCCCATTGCAGGCGACATCGCCGCCGGGATGCTTGAGGTTGGAGACGGCGACGTAGCCGATCACGGCTCCAATCAGCACCGCGCCCAGCACGAGCGGAATCCGGCGCGTGGCGGCAGGCTTGGGAGGGGTCGTCTCGGGCATATCGTTTGTCATCCTGGGGCAGTTATGGCTATGCAGTGCCGGGAATTACGATCGGAACCGCCGCGCTGTTTCGCCGCTCCGGCACGAAACAGCGTGGCCTCAAATACAAAGTCGTGAGCGAGAAGTCATGAGCAACAAGATGTGGGGCGGGCGGTTCTCTGAGCGTCCCGACGCGATCATGGAGGAAATCAACGTCTCCATCGACGTCGACCGTCACCTTTATGCCCAGGACATCGCCGCGTCCAAGGCCCACGCCGCCATGCTGGCCGCGCAAGGCATCATCACCGCTGCTGATGCGAAAAATATCCGCAAAGGTCTAGACACGATTTTGTCAGAGATCGGCAGGGGCGATTTCGACTTCAAGCGCGCGCTCGAGGACATCCATATGAATGTCGAGTCGCGGCTGTCCGAACTTATTGGACCGGCCGCCGGCCGGCTGCACACCGCGCGCTCGCGCAACGATCAGGTCGCGACCGATTTCCGGCTCTATGTCCGCGACACGATCGACGAGACCGATGCGGCGCTGGCTGCATTCCAGACAGCGCTGGTGGCACGCGCGGAGGAGCATGCCGGAACCGTGATGCCAGGCTTCACCCATCTGCAGAGCGCGCAGCCGGTGACCTTCGGCCATCATCTGCTCGCCTATGTCGAGATGGCCGGCCGCGACCGCGGCCGCTTCGCCGATGCGCGCAAGCGGCTGAACGAATCGCCGCTTGGGGCTGCCGCGCTTGCCGGCACCTCGTTTCCGATCGACCGTGCCGCCACAGCCAAGGCGCTCGGCTTCGACCGGCCGATGGCCAACTCGCTCGATGCGGTGTCCGACCGCGATTTCGTGCTGGAGACGCTGTCGGCGGCCGCGATCTGCGCCGTGCACATGTCACGTTTTGCCGAGGAGATCGTGATCTGGACCTCGCCGCTGGTGGGCCTAGTCAGGCTCAGCGACAAGTTCACGACCGGCTCCTCGATCATGCCGCAGAAGCGCAATCCTGATGCCGCCGAGCTGGTGCGCGCCAAGACCGGCCGCGTGATTGGCGCGCTCACCGCGCTGCTGATCGTGATGAAGGGCCTGCCGCTCGCCTATCAAAAGGACATGCAGGAGGACAAGCAAGGCGCGATGGAGGCATTCGCCGCGCTGTCGCTCGCGATCCGCGCCATGACCGGCATGGTCGAGGACCTCGTGCCGGACCAGGCGCGCATGAAGGCCGCCGCCGGCGAGGGCTACGCCACCGCGACTGATCTCGCCGACTGGCTGGTGCGCAGCCTGAAAATGCCGTTCCGCGACGCCCACCACGTCACTGGGCGGATCGTCGCACTCGCCTCGGAACAGGGCGTGGCGCTGCACGAATTGCCGCTGGCGGCGATGCAGGAGGTCGAGCCGAAGATCACGGCCGACGCACTGAAGGTGCTCAGCGTCGAGTCGTCGGTGAAGAGCCGGACCTCGTTCGGCGGCACGGCGCCGAAGAATGTGCTGGCGCAGGCCAAGGCTTGGGCCAAGCGGCTGGAAAAAGAGCGAAAATTGGGCTGAACGGGAAATTTCGCTGTCATTTCGAGGCCGCCCGGGTCTCGCCAGAGCGTGGCAATGTTTGTATGGTGCAGCCCGAATTGGGGATTTTCGTCGTGACCAGCAAGACAAGCCTGACCCCGTCGGGATGGGCCATCATTGTGCTGAGCGCAGCCGCGCTCGTGCTCGGCGGCTGCGGCCGCAAGGGACCGCTCGACCTGCCGCCGACGGCGTCGAACGCCGCTCCGACCGCGCAGGTGAACGGCGACACCGAGACCGAGCGCGCCAGCCAGCCGAGCGTGTTCAACCCGACCTATGGGGCGGATGCCGGGCCGAGCGCGCCGAAAGGCAGCAAGAAGTCCTTTATCCTCGATCCGCTGCTCGGTAATTAACTCGACAACCAAAAGCGTGTCATGAACCATTTCGACTATCGCAACGGCGTGCTGCATGCCGAGGCGGTCAATCTCATTGAGCTTGCGGAAGCTATCGGTACGCCGTTCTACTGCTATTCGACGGCGACGCTGGTGCGGCACTACCGCGTCTTCTCCGAAGCCTTCGCCGGTGAGAACAGCCTCGTCTGCTACGCGATGAAGGCGAACTCCAACCAGTCGGTGCTGCGCACGCTGGCTAGGCTCGGCGCCGGCGCCGACGTGGTGTCGGGCGGCGAGTTGAAGCGGGCGCTCGCGGCGGGCTTCCCGGCCTCCAAGATCCTGTTCTCCGGCGTCGGCAAGACCGAGGCCGAGCTGCGCGCCGCGCTCGCCGCCGATATCCTCTGCATCAACGTCGAATCCGAGCCGGAGCTCGAGCTGTTGTCGCGGCTTGCGGTCGAGATGGGCAAGACCGCGCGCATCTCGGTGCGCGTCAATCCTGATGTCGACGCCGGCACGCATGCGAAGATCTCGACCGGCAAGTCGGAGAACAAATTCGGCATTCCGCTGAGCCGCGCCCGCGAGGTCTACGCCCGCGCGGCGGAGCTGCCCGGCATCAAGGTCACCGGCACCGACGTCCATATCGGCAGCCAGATCACCGATCTCGGGCCGCTGGAGAGCGCCTTCCGGCTGCTCGCCGAATTCGTGCAGACGCTGCGCGCCGACGGCCACACCATCTCGCATATCGACTTCGGCGGCGGCCTCGGCATTCCCTATTACATGGACCGCGCCGCGCCGCCGGCGCCCGACGCCTATGCCGCGATGGTCAAGCGCGTGACGCACAATCTCGGCTGCACGCTGATGTTCGAGCCGGGTCGGCTGATCGTCGGCAATGCCGGCATCCTCGTCACCCGCGTGATCTATGTGAAGCAGGGCGAGGCGAAGAACTTCGTCATCATCGATGCCGCGATGAACGACCTGATCCGTCCGACGTTGTACGAGGCCTATCACGACATCCTCCCGGTGTGGGAGCCCGCGAAGGGCGCGCCGAGCATCGTCGCCGATGTGGTCGGGCCGGTCTGCGAGACCGGTGACTATCTGGCGCTGGATCGCTCGCTGCCGCAGCCCAAGCCCGGCGATCTCCTGGCGATCATGACCGCCGGCGCCTATGGCGCGGTGCAGTCCGGCACCTACAACACGCGTGCGCTGGTGCCGGAAGTGCTGGTCAAGAACGACCAGTACGCGGTGGTCCGCCCGCGCATCGACATCGATGCACTGATCGCGATGGACAAGCCGGCGCCGTGGTTGTGAGGCCACAGCGCCTGCCACGTCAACGGTGTCGTCCTGGCGAAGGCCAGGACCCATAGCCACCGATCCTGATTGTTATGCTGAACTGGGGCTCCAGCTTCCGTCACCACGAAGACTTGTGGTTATGGGTCCCGGCTTTCGCCGCGACGACAGTTGTTACTTGAGTTGTCACTTGGCGGCGTGACTGCCCTTTCCACCGCCCACGATCACGCCGGCGGCCTTCTCGATCGGCTTGATCGCGGCGGTGAAATCGGACTCCGGTCCCTCCTCGCGGATGATGGTTTCCCAGAGTCGGCCGACCGCTTCGGCAACCTCCATCGACAGTCCGAGCGATCTCATCTCCTCGACCGCGAGCCGCACGTCCTTCACCATCAGTCCGGTGGCGAAGCCAAAGTCGAAGCTGCGCGGCAGCACCGAGCGCGGAAACTTGTCGCGGCTTGCGGTGTTGAGCCCCGAGCCCGCATTGATGACGTCGATCATCACCGCCGGATCGAGCCCTGACTTCACGCCCATCACCACGGCTTCGGAGGTTGCGACCATCGCGGTCGCTGACAGAAAGTTGTTGGCGAGCTTCATGGTCTGGCCGGAGCCCGGCTTGGTGCCGATGAAGAACACCTTGCCGATGATGTCGAGCGCCGGCTTCACCAGCCCGAAATCGGCTTTCGGGCCCGACACCATCACCGCCAGCGTGCCCTTCTCGGCGCCGGAGACGCCGCCGGAGACCGGGCTGTCGATCTGCACGATGTTCTTCTTTGCCAGCAGATCGTGAATCCTGACCGCCATCTGCGAACCGACGGTCGAGAGATCGATGAAGCGCTTGACGCGTGTGCCCTCGATCACGCCGCCCGGGCCGGTCGCGACGTCGAGCGAAGCCTGCAGCGACGGCAGGCTGGCCATCACGGTCTCGACGCGGTCGGCGATGTCCTTCGGCGACGATCCCGCCGTAGCGCCGAGTGCGACGAGCTGGTCGACCGCATCCTTGCGGGTGTCGAACACGGTGAGCTTGTGACCGGCCTCGATCAGCCGGCGCGCCATCGGGAAGCCAATCTTCCCGAGGCCGATGAATCCGATGTCCATAGGTCGTTTCCTCTACATTGTGACGCGATGTTGTCGCGCGCTAAGCAGCCTGGCGCCGCTCTCGATGTCGTTCTCGCGAACGCAGGAACCCAAACCTCGGGACCGAATTGTCCCGTTCAGCCGGGGCCACGGCCGCCGGAGCGATTCCGTGCTGCGGCTATGGGCCCTGCGTCGCGGTGGGCCCGTCATCGGGCGCGCGTTCGCGCGACCCGTTGGCTTGCCCGGCACGACAGCGAGGGAGCAGTGCCTGTGTCACGCCTTGTCGAGCTCGGCGAACACCTCGCGCGCGATGCGGAAGCTGTCGACGCCGGCGGGAATGCCGGCATAGATCGACACCTGCATGAAGATCTCGCGAATCTCGTCGCGGGTGACGCCGTTGGTCAGCGCGCCCTTGATGTGCGCCTTCAATTCGTGCGGCCGGTTGAGGATCGAGATCATGGCGAGGTTCAGCATGCTGCGCGTCTTGCGCGGCAGCTCCTCGCGGCCCCACACCGCGCCCCAACAATATTCCGTGACCAGTTCCTGGAACGGCTTGTTGAAGCTGTCGGAATTCTTCAGCGCATTGTTGACATAGGCCTCGCCGAGCACCGCCTTTCGGATCTCAAGCCCCTTGTCGTGCGTTTTCTGGTCCATGATGTTCCTGACCTTGATGCGATGGTTCGGCCGGGACGTTACGGGGTGGAGACGCCGCAGTCACGCCTTCGTGTTATGCGAAATTCCCGGTGTGGGCTACGCCCCGAAGCGGGTGCCTCAATGGTGCCGCTGTGCTACGCTGACCTACCCGGTAACCCGGAGATTTGATTGAGCGGCGCCAACCTCGACCCGTCAGAAACTACGTTACGCGCCGCGCGCGACAGCGAGGCGATCGCGCGGCTGAAACTGGCGCAGGCTCTGCAACGGGCAAAATTCGCGATCGCGTGGGAACGGGCCTGGCCGCATCTGGCGCGGTTCCTCACGGTCGCCGGTCTGTTCCTGGTCGCTTCATGGGCCGGGCTATGGCTGGTGTTGCCGTTTGTCGCGCGGGTCGCCGGCACGACCCTGTTCGGGCTCGCCGCGCTGGCGGCGCTGGTGCCGCTGCTGCGTTTCCGCTGGCCGACCCGCGAGGAGGGCCTGAGCCGGCTCGATCGCGGCGCCGGCATCCGCCATCGTCCGGCGACCACCCTGTCCGACACGGTCACGAGCCAGGATCCGTTCACGCTGGCGCTGTGGCAGGCGCAGCGCGAGCGCACGCTGGCCTCGATCAGGCGCATCCGCGCCGGTCTGCCGCGGCCGCGCGTCGCGCTTCATGATCCCTGGGCGCTGCGTGCGCTGGTGATCGTGATGATGGTCGCGACCTATATCGCGGCCGGCGACGAGCGCGGCCTGCGCGTCGGCTCGGCCTTCGACTGGAACGGCATCATGGCGCCGGCCAACATCCGCGTCGATGCCTGGGTGACGCCGCCGAACTACACCGGCAGGCCGCCGATCATCCTGTCGAATGCCAACAAGGATGCCGCTGCGGCCGACAACGGCCCGCTGGCGGTGCCGGCGGGCAGCACGCTCCTGGTGCGCTCCAGCGGCGGCACCATCGACGTCGTGGCCGGCGGTGGCGTGACCGAGGTCGCGGCCGCCGAGGAGGCACCCAAGGGCACCAGCGAGCGCCATTTCAAGATCGCCGGCGACGGCACCGCCCATGTCCGGGCGCCGGCCGGACAGCCGCAGTGGAAGTTCACCGCGATCCCCGACCGTGCGCCGAGCATCGCACTCGCCAAGGATCCGGAGCGGCAGGCGCACGGCGCACTGCAAATGTCCTACAGGCTCGAGGACGATTACGGCGTCACCGAAGCCCATGCGCAGTTTGCCGCACGCCCGAGCGAGATGCCGAAAGACCCGAGCCGCGACGGCGACAAGGCTGCGGAGCCGCGGCCCCTGTTCCAGCCGCCGCAATTCCCGCTGGTGTTGCCCAACGCGCGGACCCGCAACGGCGTCGGCCAGACTGTGAAGGATCTCAGCGAAGATCCCTACGCAGGCGCCGAGGTGACGCTGACATTGACGGCGAAGGATGAGGCCGGCAACGAGGGCAAGAGCCAGCCGTTCAACATGCGGCTTCCCGAGCGCGTCTTCACCAAGCCGCTGGCGCGCGCGTTGATCGAGCAGCGCCGCATCCTGGCGCTGGACGCCAACCAGAACGGGCAGGTGTTCGCCGCGCTCGACGGGTTGATGATCGCGCCCGAGATGTTCACGCCGGAGGCCGGCTATTATCTCGGCCTCTACAATGTGAGCCGGCAGCTCGAGGCGGCGCGCACCGACGACCAGTTGCGCGAGGTCGTCGCCAGCATGTGGGCGCTGGCCGTCACCATCGAAGACGGCAACATCTCCGACGTCGACAAGGCGCTGCGCGCAGCGCAGGACGCGCTCAAGCAGGCGCTGGAGCGCGGCGCCAGCGACGAGGAGATCAAGAAGCTGACCGACAATCTGCGCGCCGCGCTGGACAATTTCCTGCGCGAGCTCGCCGAGCAGTCCCGCAACAATCCGCAAGCGTTGGCACGGCCGCTCGATCCCAACACGAAGACGCTGAGCCAGCAGGATCTCAAGAACATGCTGGACCGCATGGAGCGGCTGTCGCGCTCCGGCGACAAGGAGGCTGCGAGGCAGCTCCTCGATCAGATGCAGCAGATGCTGGAAAACCTGCAGATGGCGCAGCCGGGGCAGGGCGACAACGACATGGAGCAGGCGCTCAACGAGCTCGGCGACATGATCCGCAAGCAGCAGCAGTTGCGCGACAAGACCTTCAAGCAGGGTCAGGATTCGCGGCGTGACCGGATGCGCGGCAAGCAGGGTGACCAGTCGATGTCCGACCTGCAGCAGGATCAGCAGGCGCTGCGCGACCGGCTGAAGAAGCTGCAGGAGGAGCTCGCCAAGCGCGGCATGGGAGCGGATCAGCGTGGCCAGAAGGGCCAGCGCGGCGACCAGGCGCAGCAGGGCCAACAGGGACAACAGGGCGAGCAAGGCGGCGACCAGGCCGACGACGGCGACGGGCTCGACCAGGCCGACTCCGCGATGGGCGATGCCTCCGGGCGGCTCGGCGAAGGTAATGCCGATGGCGCGGTGGATTCGCAGGGACGGGCGCTCGATGCGCTGCGCAAGGGCGCCCAGAGCCTTGCCGAGGCCATGCAGCAGGGCGACGGCGACCAGCCGGGCAACAGCCCCGGCAACCGCGCCGGCCGCCAGCAGAGCGGTGGCAACCAGACCGACCCGTTGGGCCGGCCGCTGCACGGCCGCGAATTCGGCGACGACTATACGGTAAAGGTCCCCGGCGAGATCGACGTGCAGCGCGTGCGCCGGATCCTGGAGGAACTGCGCCGCCGCCTCGCCGATCCGTCACGGCCGCAGAACGAGCTCGATTACATCGAGCGGCTGTTGAAGGATTACTGAGCGGAACCGCACCCCACACTGGCGTCACCCGCAGAGGCGGATGGCCCAGTATTCCAGAGAACACCAGCACTTGAATCGAGGCGCCGCGGCGTACTGGATGCCCCGCATGCGCGGGGCATGACGAGGGTGGGTGTGACGAGCCGCTCCGTCCGAAATTTGACGCTCGTCATGCGCAGGCTTGCCCCGCGCATCCATCAAGCTTCGGAACAACCATTTCGTGACGGACGGACTGCCGGGTCATCCCGATTGGATCGCGAAGCGGCGCCCGGCAATCACGCGCCGCTAAACCCTCCGCGCTGCCAGCGCGTCCGCCACCGCGGTGCGGATATCGGCTACCGAGAACGGCTTTGTCACCACGTCATGCACGATCGCATTGAGGCCGGAGGCGCGCTCGCGCTGGTGGGCAAAGCCGGTCATCAGCAGGATCTTCAGCTCGGGAAAGTCGCGCGCCGTGGTGAGCGCTAGCGCGATGCCGTCCATCACCGGCATCTGGATGTCGGTGAGCAGCAGGTCGAACGCGCCCTGATCGCGGGTCAGGATATCGAGCGCCTCGGCGCCATCCTGCGCGGTCACGGTCTCGTGGCCGTCCATCGCGATCGCGCGCGCCACCAGCGAGCGCATCGAGTCTTCATCGTCGGCAATCAGGACACGCGGCATGACGATCAATCGGTTGGCGGAGCGATCTTTCGGTGGTCTCAGGCGCGGCCGCCGATCAGATCCCGCTTGTTGAAGAAACGTACGTCGATATTGCGGCCTTCGGACGGCGGCGAGGCGAGGCGCGATTTGAAGAAAGCGCGTTCGCCGGGCTTGAGCACCGACTGCTCCAATACCGCGTTCCAGGCGTAGATCTCGCTGCCGTGCGCGTCGCGGACCGAAAAGCGCAGTCGTGGCAGTTCGACCGGCTTGCGGGTTTGCCCGACGATCATGCCTTCGATCACCAGCACCGGCTTGCCGTCGACGGTCTCGTTGGTGACCTTGATGTCCTTGAATGCGAGCCCGCGCAAATTCACCTCGAGCCCGACCATTTTGTAGAACAGCGCCGTTTGCGGCAGCAGGCGCACCACATCATTGCGCCAGACCAACAGCGCAACCAACAGCGCCGCCATCGCCGTGCAGGAGGTCGGCAGGGCACCGACCACAGGCATGAAGGGAATCCGCGGCAACGACGGCAGGCGGAACTGGCGCGGACGGAACAGGGTCGGCAGGCGAAGCGGGCGGCGACGGGTTCCGTCGGCAACCCGGACGTCGCCATGGGCCGCCGCATCTTCCTTGGCCACCGCCGGCCAGTCCCCTACGGCACTATCGCCCTCGGCGGGCCAATCGGCGGAGATCGAGGGACTCTCGACCACGGGGGTCGCTTCCGCGTCCTCCTCCCGGGCCATCGCCTCCCATTCGGCGGCCGCGGAGCCGGCATAAGGGTCGGCTGCCGCCATGGTCGACACCGCGGCCCCGACCGCATCCTCCGGCCGCGCCAGCCAGACTTCCTTGCAGCGGGAACAGCGGACGGTGCGTCCGGTCTCGCCGAGGGTGGCCAGCTTGATGGCGTAAGATGTTGTACAATACGGGCAAACGATATGCATGGAGCCGAATCTTCACCGTGTCTCTGCCCGGATGCTACCTAGCGACCGTTAACGAACCGGAAACCATAACCGACGCACAACGCTGCTGGGCGGTCCGCCGCCGGTTCGCCGGCCGGCGGGCCCGTTGTGCGGTGTTTTGGGCTGTTGCCCATCTCGAACGGAGCTAGTGCTTTGGTTCGGTTCGAACATGTCGGTTTGCGCTACGGGCTCGGCCCGGAGATCCTGCGCGACCTCTCCTTCGTGATCCCGGCGCACTCGTTCCAGTTCCTCACCGGACCGTCGGGGGCGGGGAAGACCTCGCTGCTGAGGCTGTTGTTCCTGTCGTTGCGGCCGACGCGCGGGCTGGTCAATCTGTTCGGCAAAGACGTCTCCCTGCTCAACAAGGACCAGGTCGCTGATCTGCGCAAGCGCATCGGTATTGTGCTGCAGGACTTCCGCCTGCTCGACCACATGACGACCTACGAGAACGTGGCGCTGCCGTTCCGCGTGATGGGACGGGAGGAATCGAGCTACCGCCGCGAGGTGATCGATCTGCTGAAATGGGTCGGCCTCGGCGAGCGCATGGACGCGCTGCCGCCGATCCTGTCGGGCGGCGAGAAGCAACGCGCCGCGATCGCGCGCGCCGTGATCTCGCGGCCGCAACTGCTGCTGGCGGACGAGCCGACCGGCAGCGTCGATCCGACGCTCGGGCGTCGCCTGCTGCGGCTGTTCATCGAACTCAACAAATCCGGCACCGCCGTCATCATCGCGACCCATGACATCACACTGATGGATCAGTACGAGGCGCGGCGGCTGGTGCTGCACCAGGGACGGTTGCACGTCTATGAATAGGAGCGAGGAGCAGGTGTCGCTGGTGGATCTCGGGCGCGAGCGCCCGCAGGTGCCGGCGACGGCGCGCAATATGTCGCCGATCGTGCCGCGCGCTTCGATCGCCGGCCGCGCGCTGGTCGCGGTCGTCGCGATCATGACCTTCCTGGCCTCGATCACGACCGGGACCGTGCTGCTGGTCGGCGCATCGGCGGCAGAATGGCAGTCGGAGGTGGGAAGCGAGATCACCATCCAGGTGCGGCCCGCGACTGGCCGCGACCTCGACCGCGACGGGCAGGCCGTGGCCGACGCGATGCGGGCGCAACCGGGCATCCTCGATGTCCGCCCGTTCACCAAGGAGGAGTCGGCCAAGCTGCTCGAGCCGTGGCTCGGTAGCGGTCTCTCGATCGACGAATTGCCGGTGCCGCGCGTCATCGTGGCGCGAGTGCAGCCGGGCACGACGCTCGACCTGGCCGCGCTGCGCACGCGGGTGACGCAGGCTGCGCCGACCGCCAGCGTCGACGATCACCGCGCCTGGATCGAGCGCATGCGCTCCATGACCGGCGCCACGGTTTTTGCCGGCGTCGGCATCCTCATTCTCGTCATCGTCGCCACCATCATCTCGGTCTCGTTCGCCACCCGCGGCGCGATGGCCGCCAACCGACCGATTGTCGAGGTGCTGCATTTCGTCGGTGCCGGCGACAGCTACATCGCCAACCGTTTCCTGCGGCATTTTCTCAGGCTCGGTCTCGAAGGCGGGCTGATCGGCGGCGGCGCCGCGATGCTGGCCTTCGGCTTCTCCGAATCGATCGCCAACTGGTTCTCCGGCACGCCGGTCGGCGACCAGTTCGCGGCGCTGCTCGGCACCTTTTCCCTGCGCCCGTCCGGCTATCTGGCGCTCGCGGCGCAGGCGGTGCTGATCGCCGCGATCACCGCCTGGGCGTCGCGCCGCACGCTGTTTGCAACACTCGATGATATCGACTGACGGCTGCGCGATCACAATCATGGTGCCGGCTTCGTGATCTCTGAGCTCATCATGCGTGACCTCTCAGCGCGGCTGCTTCGCTTCTGTCGCGGGGAAACCGGTTTCCACTTTTTCGGTTCATGCTCTAAAATCGCCTGGAGGGAAGGGTATCGCATCATATGAGTTCGCAGACCGACGATACGTCGCTCGACAGCCGTGCCGCGCCCCCGCGGGGCCGGTTGCGTGCGGCCGTGGTCGCCTCGCTGGCGCTGGCGTTCGTCGCCGCGGCGGTCGGCTTCGTCGGCTTTCTGTCGCAATTGCGGGGCGCCGAGACTGATCCACCGCACGATGCCGACGGCATCGTGGTGCTGACCGGCGGCTCGTCGCGGGTCTCGGACGCGATGGAGCTGCTGGCGGCGGGTTACGGCAAGCGGCTGCTGATCTCGGGCGTGCATCCGACCAACGGCGCGCATGACATCTCGCGCTCGGTGCCGGACAGCCAGGGGCTGATGAGCTGCTGCGTCGATCTCGACCGCTCCGCGGTGAACACCCGCAGCAATGCAGCGGAAACGCGCCGCTGGGTGCGCGAGCGCGGCTTCAAGTCGCTGATCGTGGTGACCTCGAATTACCACATGCCGCGCGCCATCGTAGAACTGTCGCACGCGATGCCTGATGTCACGCTGATCCCGTTCGCGGTGGTCGGTGACAAATGGCGCGACGAGCCCTGGTGGACGAGTGGCGCGACCTTCCGGCTGCTGCTATCGGAATACGCCAAGTATGTCGCCGCGGAGGTGCGGGTGCGGCTCGCCGATGTCGGCCTCGACCCGACCTTCGATCTCGGCGAGCCGGCGGCCACGCCGCGTCCCCCGACCACGGCGCAGGCCAATTGATGTTTTGGCACCGTCATTCCGCGCAAGCACCAGACCTCGGATACACAATTGTGTATCGGGGAATCTCGAGATTCCGGGTTCGCTGCGCGCTCCGGAATGACCGGTGACTTCATAAGGGATAGCCGTTGAGATGACTTCGATCTTCCTGCGCTCGCTCGTCTTCAACGTGCTGTTCTACCTGGTGCTGGTGGTGCTCTGCGTCATCGCGATCCCGACGCTGCTGTTGCCGCGGCCGGCGCTGATGGCGCTGGAGGCGACCTGGGCCAACACCAGCCTGTTCCTGATGCGCGTGGTCTGCAACATCAGGATCGAATTTCGCGGTGTCGAGAAGATCCCGAAAGGGCCGCTGCTGATCGCCTCCAAGCATCAGTCGTTCTGGGAGACGTTTGCGCTGGCGCGCTTCTTCGAGCATCCGCTGTTCATCCTCAAGCGCGAGCTGATGATGATCCCGGTGTTCGGTTGGCTGCTGAAGAAGGCGGGGATGATCGAGGTCGAGCGCGGCGGCGGCCCGCGCTCGCTGCTCAAGACGCTGAAGCGCGCGGCGGCCGAGGTGAAGCTTGGCCGCCAGCTCGTGATCTTTCCGGAAGGCACCCGTACCGCGCCCGGCGCACCACCGCATTACAAGGCCGGTGTCGCCCAGATTTACGTGGAGAGCGGCGTGCCGTGCCTGCCGGTCGCACTCAACTCGGGACTGTTCTGGCCGCGCCGCACCTTCATGCGCTATCCGGGGACGCTGGTGGTCGAATTTCTCGATCCACTGCCGCCGGGCTTGCCGCGCGACGAATTCATGGCCCGCCTGCGCGACCAGATCGAAACCGCCACCAGCCGCATCGTCGACGCCGCCCGCGCCGAGCAGGCGCAACTGTTCGGCGGCGTGCCGAGCCCGGCGAAGGGTTAGAGCGGAGCTCCTTACACAAATCGTCATACCCGCCTTGTCCGGGACATTCGCGATTTGGCTGCTTGCATCTACAAAGACCTGGATAGCCGGGACAGATCCGGCCACGACAATGAGAGGCGATTGGCTGCAGGCGGATTTCGATGGATCGCCCGCACGGAATTTGTTTCTGTAGCCAGGCACGTTGGCAACCATCCGCGTTCTGCTACGCTACAATCGTTCTTGTCATCAAAAGCAACGCCGGTGAAACACGATGAAACTGGGTGCTGCGACAGCCGTTGTATTAATCTCGTTTTCACTCCCCGCGACCGCACAGCCAGGCGGTGCCACCCTCTATGCGCAACGCTGCGCGCAGTGTCACGACAGCAGCAACAAGGATGTGCGTGCGCCGAGCCGCGCCGCACTGCAATCAAGGTCGTTCGGGGAGGTTCTGGGTGCGATCACCACAGGCACGATGGCGTCCTTCGCGCAGGGGCTGACCAATGACGAGCGGGCGGCTATCGCCTCTCTCGTCACCGGAAAGGTCGCTTCGCATGCGGCGACTGAGAATGTAGGCCAATGCGCATCGAGCGAGGCCGGATTTCCGCAAGCGGTCAATGGGCCGCGGTGGAATGGTTGGGGCGCGGATCTCAACAACACGCGGTTTCAGCCGGCAGCGATGGCCGGGCTCGCGCGAGACGAGGTCCCTCAGTTACGTCTGAAATGGGCGTTCGGATTTCCTGATACGTCCAACGCCAACGCTCAACCAACTGTCGTCGGCGGCTTGCTGTTCGTCGGTGGCGGCGACCGGAAGGTCCATGCCCTCGACGCGAAAAACGGATGCACCCGCTGGGCTTTTCCGACCGAAGCGCCGGTGCGCACCGCCATCAGTTTTGCCCCGCTCGATAACGGCCAATTTGCCATCTTCTTTGGCGACGTGCGCGCCAACGTCTACGCCGTCAATGCGGCGACCGGCATGCTGATCTGGAAGAGCAAGGTCGACGATCATCCAGCCGCTCGGATCACCGGCGCACCAAACGTCTATGCCGGCGTTGTTTATGTCGGGGTTTCATCGATCGAGGAGGCGACGGGGTCCCGCCCAACCTACCAATGCTGCACGTTTCGCGGCAGCGTCGTTGCGCTGAAGGCCGAGACCGGCACACAGATTTGGAAAGCCTATACCATCCCTGAAGCGGCGCATCCCACGCGGACGAACGCCATCGGAACGCAGCTCTTCGGTCCGGCCGGAGCGTCGGTTTGGTCCGCACCGACGATCGATGTTCAGCGCCAGGCGCTCTATGTCGCGACATCGAACAGTTATTCCGACCCCGCAACCGACACCAGCGATGCCATCCTCGCGTTCGATCTTGCGACCGGCCGAATGCTTTGGCATCAGCAGACTACACCCAAGGACAGCTTCGTCGTTGCGTGTTTCGGCCTCGATCAGAGCAACTGCCCGGAAGATCGTGGCCCCGACCATGACTTTGGACAATCGCCCATCCTGGTGAGCTTGCGCAGCGGACAACGCGTGCTGGTCATCGGGCAGAAATCCGGCGTGGTCCACGCGCTGGATCCCGACCATGAAGGCAAGATCCTGTGGCAGACGCGGATCGGCAAGGGCGGCCCGTTAGGAGGGACCGAATGGGGCTCCGCCGCGGACCAGGACCGAGTCTATGTCGCCAACTCGGATGTACGGTTCCTTCGTGACGGCACGAGGCGTCTGAATGCAAATGAAGGCGGAGGCCTGTTCGGCCTTGATCTTGCGACCGGGAAAATCGTGATGCAGGTGGCGCCGGTCGCCTGTGGCGACCGCCCTCAATGCAGTCCCGCCCTGTCCGCAGCGGTTACCGCTATTCCCGGTGTCGTCTTCTCGGGTGGCGTAAGCGGCTTCCTGCGCGCCTACGCGACCGATAACGCAAGGCTGCTTTGGGAAATCGACACCGCGCGCGACTACACCACGGTGAATGGCGTTGCGGCTCGTGGCGGTGCCATGGACGGACCCGGACCGATCGTCGTGGACGGCATGCTGTACGTCACTTCCGGCTACGCGCAATGGAGTGGATTGCCCGGCAACGTCCTGCTTGCCTTCGAAGTCGGCAATCCCTGACGGCGCGCCGCACCTATGCGGCGCGCCGTAGATAACGGTCACCGCATCACGAAGGGGTTCGCCGGTACGTCCTGCGCGGTCGAAATCCAGACGCTCTTGGTTTCCTGATATTCGCGCACCGCGTCGATGCCGCTCTCGCGGCCGACGCCGGAATGCTTCATGCCGCCGAACGGCATCATGTAGCTGATGGCGCGGTAGGTGTTCACCCACACGGTGCCGGCGCGGAGCTGCTTCGGCACGCGGATGGCGCGCGCGAGATCGCGGGTCCAGATTCCCGCCGCAAGGCCGTAGATCGTGTCGTTGGCGATGCGGATGGCGTCTTCCTCCGTATCGAAAGAGATGATGGACAGCACCGGTCCGAACACCTCCTCGCGCGCGATCCGCATCGTGTTGTCGACATCGGTGAAGATGGTCGGCTCGACGAACTGGCCGCCCGAGATGCCGGTGCCGGACGCCGGCTTGCCGCCGAGCAGGCAGCGTGCGCCCTCGGCTTTCGCGATGTCGATGTAGTCGAGCACCTTCTTGTATTGCGCCGGCGTCGTGATCGGGCCGACATTGGTGTCTGGCCGCATCGGATCGCCGATCTTGGCGGAGCGGCCGAGTTCCAGCACGCGCTCCACGAACTTCTCCTTGATCGAGCTCTGCACCAACAGGCGCGAGCCGGCGATACAGGTCTGGCCGGTTGCGGCGAAGATGCCGGAGATGGCGCCGGCCGCGGCGGCGGTCAGGTCGGCATCCTCGAACACGATGTTGGGTGACTTGCCGCCGAGCTCGAGCGAGACGCGCTTCAGGCTCTTCGCCGCGGTCTCGTAGACTTTGGCGCCGGTGGTATCCGATCCGGTGAAAGTGATCTTGGCGACGCCGGGATGGGAAATCAGCTCGGTGCCGATCTCGGGCCCGAAGCCGGTCACCACGTTGAAGATGCCGTCGGGAATTCCGGCCTCCTTGGTCAGTGCGGCAAATTCCAGCGTGCTGGCCGAGGTGAATTCCGACGGCTTGACGATGACGGCGCAGCCGGCGGCGAGCGCCGCGGCGCATTTCCAGGCGACGAACAAGAGCGGCGAATTCCAGGCGGTGAGCGCTGCGACGACACCGACCGGCTCATGCGTCGTGTAGGCGAAGGTTTCCGGCTTGTCGATCGGCACCAAGCCGCCCTCGAGCTTGTCGACCAGCCCGCCGTAGTACCACCACCACTCCGGATGGTAGCGGAGCTGGCCCAGCATCTCCGCCATCAGCTTGCCGTTGTCGCGCACCTCGATCTCGGCGAGGCGCTCCCCATTGGCGGCGACGAGATCGCCGAGCTTGCGCATCACCTTGCCGCGGGCGGACGCCGTCATCTTCGACCACGGTCCGCGCCACATCGCTTCATTGGCGGCCTTCACGGCCTTGTCCGCATCGGCGGCCGAGCCGCGCGGGATCTTCGCCCACGCCTCGCCGCGATAGGGATCGATCGTCTCGAACCATTCGCCGTTGGCGGGGTCGACATATTGGCCATTGATGTAGAGCTGATAGGTCTTCACGTTATCCTCCCGCACGTCGATCTGTCGTTGATTGAAACAAACGATATCACGCCTTGCGTTGTGCCGTCATACGCAGTCGCGTGAAGCGGCGCAGCCGGCTCCCCGCGCCAGCGTCAACGCGCCGCGGCAAGCTCCGCTGCAATGATGGCGCCGAGCGCCATATCGCTTTGCTGGCCGAAGCCGTGATGCACCACGCTGCCGTCGCGCCCGATCAGGATGCTGGTCGGCGTTCCCTGCATGCCGTAGCGCTGCATGGTGACCGGGATCGGCGTGCCGTCGCCGGCCTCGTCGACGCCGATCGGAAAGGTCAGCCGGTATTCGTGGATGAAGGCCTCCAGCGACACCGCCGTCATGGCGGCGTGGTGCTCGAACACCGTGTGCAGGCCGATCACCTGCAGGTCGGAATGCTTGAACAGCTCGAAGGCGCGCTGCGTCTGCGGCGTGCCGTGCGCGACGCAGCCGGGGCACAGCATCTGGAATGCATGCAGCAGAACCGGGCGGCCGCGCAGCCCGGCCAGGGTCAGAGGCTCGCCGGTGTTGAACCAGCGCGACACCGAGATTTCAGGCGCGACTGCCACAGCCTTGTTCCCTGCACTTGCGGTCGATGGCAAGTTGGCAATATCGGGACCGGCCTGTCAACGACCCGCCATGCTCGAACGCGCCCGGCGCGCGGCCCGTCGCCGCATGGTCCAGTGCCTGGCGCGATCGAGATAGAGATAAACGACCGGCGTCGTGTAGAGCGTCAGGATCTGGCTCAGGATCAGCCCGCCGAAGATCGCGATGCCGAGCGGCTGGCGCAGCTCACTGCCTTCACCGAGGCCGATCATCAGCGGCACCGCGCCGAACAGGGCGGCGAGCGTCGTCATCATGATGGGGCGGAACCGCATCAGGCAGGCCTCGTAGATCGCGTCGCGCGACGACAGCCCGCGCTGGCGCTCGGCATCGAGCGCGAAGTCGATCATCATGATCGCGTTTTTCTTCACGATGCCGATCAGGAGGATCACCCCGATCATGGCGATGATGTCGAACTCGGTGTGCGACAGCATCAGCGCGGCCACCGCGCCGACGCCGGCCGAGGGCAAGGTGGACAGAATGGTGAGCGGATGGATGTAGCTCTCATAGAGCATGCCGAGCGAGATGTAGATCGTCGCCAGCGCCGCCAGAATGAGATAGATCTCGTTCGCCAGCGACTGCTGGAAGATCTTGGCGGCGCCGGCGAAGGCGCCGTGAATGCCTGCCGGCATGCCGATCTGCTTCATGGCCGTCTCGATCGTCGTGGTCGCCGCGCTCAGCGAGACGCCCGGCGGCAGGTTGAAGGAGATGGTGCTGGCAACCAGCAGATCCTGATGGTTGACGACCAGCGGCGTCTCGCCCTGCTCGAACCGCGCGACGCTGGCGAGCGGGATCATCGTCTCCTGGCTGGTGCTGACCGCCGTCCCGGTCGATGACGCGCTCTTGCCGGTGGCGCCGATCGAGTTGGTGGCGAGATTGCGCACCGCATTGGCCGCGACCGAACTGATCGAGCTCTTCTGCGAGGACGAGGCCACCGTTCCGGCCACCGCGTTGGTGGTCTGTGACCCCGTCGCCGCCCCGCCGGAGGTCGAGATATAGACCTGCTTCAAGGTCTCCGGGTCCTGCGAATAGGCGGGCGCGACCTCCATGATCACGTGATACTGGTTGCGCGCGACGAAGATTGTCGAGACCTGGCGCTGCCCGAAGGCGTCGTAGAGCGTGTTGTCGAGCTGGCTGACCGTGATCCCGAGGCGGGCGGCGGCATCGCGATCGATGATCAGGTTGGATTGCAGGGCCTTGTTCTGCTGGTCGCTGTTGACGTCGGCGAGCGTCGGTTCCTTCTGCAGCGCCGCGACGAGTTTTGGCGTCCATTCGTTGAGCTCCGCGAAGGTCGAGCCTTGCAGCGTGTATTGATATGCCGCATTGCCCGACCGCCCGCCGGCGCCGAGATCGCCGATCGATTGCAGGAACAGGGTGGCACCCGCGACCTCCGACAATCTCTCGCGCAGCCGCTCGATCACCTGATCGGCGCGCATTTTGCGCTCGCTCATCGGCTTCAGCGACGCGAACACCGTGCCGGTGTTGGTTCCGCCGCCCGGGCCCGCGCCGCCGCCGGTGAAGCCGACGGCGGTATCGACCGCGGAATCGCTTTTGACGATGCCGATGAACTGCGTCAGCTTCTGCCGCATCAACTGAAACGAGGTGCTCTGGTCGGCCTGGATCGAGCCGATCAGCAGCCCGGTATCCTGTTGCGGGACGAAGCCCTTCGGCACGACGCCGTAGAGGTGGAAGTTCAGGTAGAGGGTCGTGCCCAGGATCAGCATCACCAGCACCGGGTGGCGCAATGCGATCGCCAGCGTCCACCGGTAGCCGCTCAGCATCAGCTCGAAGGCGCGCTCGCAGACTCGGTAGAGCCGCCCGTGCCGCTGGCCCTGCTCGGTGCGCAACAGCACGGAGCACATCATCGGCGTCGTGGTCAGCGAGATCACCAGCGAGATCAGAATCGCGATCGTGATCGTCATGGCGAATTCGCGGAACAGACGCCCGACCAGGCCGCCCATCAGCAGGATCGGCACGAACACCGCGATCAGCGACACGCTCATCGACAGCACCGTGAATCCGACCTCGCGGGTGCCCTCCAGCGTCGCCTCCAGCCGCGACATCCCGGCATCCATGTGGCGGGTAATGTTTTCCAGCACGACGATGGCGTCGTCCACCACGAAGCCGGTCGCCACCGTCAGCGCCATCAGCGAGAAGATGTCGAGAGTGTATCCCAACATATACATTACCGCGAAGGTCGCAATCAGCGACACGCCGACCGCGACCACCGGCACCAGCGTCGCGCGCGCGTTGCGCAGGAACGCGAACACGACCAGGATCACCAGGGCGACGGCAATCAGGAGCGTGATCTCGACGTCGTGCAGCGAGGCACGGATGGTCTTCGAGCGGTCGACCGCAAGCGTGATGTCGATGGCCGGCGAGACCGAGGCCTTGAGCTGCGGCATCAGGCTCTTCACCTGATCGACCATCTTGATGATGTTGGCGCCGGGCTGCCGGTACACGATCATCACGATCGCCGGCTTGCCGTTGGACAGGCCGAGCGTGCGAACGTTCTCCACGGAATCGATGACGTCACCGACATCGGTCAGGCGCACCGCCGCGCCGTTGCGATAGGCGACGACCAGCGGCTTATAGTCATCGGCCTTTCGGGACTGGTCGTTGGCGTAGATCTGGTAGCGCCGCGCGCCGACGTCGATGCCGCCCTTCGGGCTGTGGGCGTTGGCGCTGGAGAGCGCGGCACGAACGTCCTCCAGCCCGATGCCATACTTGTAGAGCGCCGACGGAACCAGCTCGACGCGCACCGCCGGCAGCGAGCCGCCGCCGACCGAGACTTCGCCGACGCCCTCGACCTGCGACAGCTTCTGGGCCAGCACGGTCGAGGCGGCATCATAGAGCTGGGCCGGCGTCAGTGTATCCGACGTCAGCGTGTAGATCAGGATCGGCGCCGAGGCCGGGTTGAACTTGCGGTAGGTGGGATTGGCGCGCAGGTTGGTCGGCAGGTCGGCGCGTGCAGCGTTGATGGCGGCCTGCACATCGCGCGCGGCGCCGTTGATGTCGCGGTCGATGTCGAACTGCAGCGTGATGCGGGCGGAACCGAGCGAACTCGCGGACGTCATTTCGGTGACGCTGGCGATCTGGCCGAGATGGCGCTCGAGCGGGCTTGCGACGGTGGCGGCGACGTCAGCGGGGCTGGCGCCGGGCAGAGTCGCCTGCACCATGATGGTCGGAATGTCGACATCGGGCAGCGGCGAGACCGGCAGCTTGAAGAAGCCGATGACGCCTGCCACCACGAGTCCCAGCGACAGCAGCGTGGTGGCCACTGGACGGCGGACAAAGGGGGCGGAGAGATTCATCGAATTCACGATCGGCGTCGTTGCGGATGAGCTTCTATCCGTCCGCGCCGAGATACAAAAGCCCAAATCTCACGGGGGACTGCCACACGTCCGCCGCGATTTCGTTGCTGCGAGGAGCTGCGCCGGGGATCACGAGCAATCGTTGGAATAAAACGCACAACGCCGCGATATGGGCATCACGGCCAGTTTGGACGGTGGGCGGAGCGAAGTGTAACCCACCGATGTCCGGTGCGAGGAAGACGTGGGTTACGCTTGCGCCAACCCACCTTATGCTTCTCTCGTATCCAGCAGCGGGTGATGGGCCGGATGCGCGTCGTGCAGCATCACTGCAAGCTGGTGGAGCTGCGCGTCGCGAAAGCCCTGCTTCTCGATCGAGGCCACGGTCGAGAGCACATAATCGCGATTGTTGCCGGAGCGGCCGTGGCCCTGCTGCACGAGGCGCAATTGCTCTGTCAGCGACAGGCGTCCGGCGTACTGCACGTGGCCGCGATCGACCACATAGGCCAGCGCGCTGACCCGTTGCCGTGCCTCGTTCTCGAGCCACACCGAGCGCATCACCTCGCGATAGACATTGGTGGTCTGCTCGCGCGCGCGCAGGTAAGCGATGGTGTCGTGGCGCAGGCGGGCGGCGACTCGGAACGCGATGCCGCGGCAGGCGCCGCCGCGGTCGAGGCCCAGCACCAGGCCGGGCTTTTCCGGCGTTCCACGGTGATCGAAGGAATAGACGCAGAGCGCGCGGTGCTCGCCGATCAGCCGGGCTGGAAGCTGCTCGATGAAGGCAAAGCCCGGCTTCCACATCAGCGACCCGTACCCGAACACCCAGAGGTCGCCGTCGCTCGGGCCGGATGATGAGGGATGATTTGCTGCCATGGCGTCGATGGGCTAGCAGAACGAATCGCCGAGGCGAAGCAAATTCCGCGCTGTTTCCGCGGCTTGCCGCCGCTTAGATTTTGACAAATTCGCCCGCCAAAGGACCCGATATGTCCGACAAGACCTCCGTGCCGCGCCGGCGCTCGCGTTTTGGCCTTTACGTCGTGCCCGCCCTGGTCCTCGTCGCCGCGGTGGCGTGGAGCGGGTTCTGGTTCTATGCCTCCTCGCAGGTCGGGGTGCAGGCCGATGCCTGGCGCGCGCAGGAGGCGAAGGCCGGCCGGGTCTATGACTGCGGCAAACGGTCGGTGGCCGGTTACCCGTTTCGGCTGGAAATCCGCTGTGCTGATCCGAGCGTGATGCTGGTCTCGCAGACCGCCTCGCCGCAAACCTCGTTCGTCGCACGGCTCGCCGAGATCCTGGTCGTGGCGCAGATCTACGATCCCAGGCTCGTGATCGCGGAATTCAAGGGGCCGGCGACGCTCGGTGAGCACGGCGCGTCGCCGTCGCTGTCGATCGACTGGAGCAAGGGGCGCAGCAGTGTGGTCGGGCTGCCGGCAGTGCCGCAGCGCGCCTCGCTGGTGTTCGACGATCTCGCCGTCGATCGCATCGGCGGCGCGACGGCGGTGCCGCTGGCGCGCGTGGGTCATGTCGAACTGCACGGCCGGCAGGTTGAGGGGCCGACCCCGGACAGCCCGGCGGTCGAAACCGTGTTGCAGATCTCGAACGGCACCCTGCAGGACGTCCATCCCTTGCTGACCCAACCGTTCAACGCCGACATCCATGCGCGGTTGAACGGGCTGAAAGACCTTTCGCCGAAGCCGTGGCCGGACCGTTTCCGCGAGCTTCAGGCGGCCGGCGGCAGCGTCGAGATCATGCAGTCGCGGATCGAGCAGGGCGACGTTCTCTCGGTCGCCGCAGGCACGCTGCGCCTCAACGCGCAGGGGCGCATCGAGGGTGAGCTACAGATGACCGTCGCCGGCCTCGAGCGCGTCATCCCGGTGCTCGGCATCGACAAGATGCTGGACGACGGCGTGCCGCAGTCAACGCTCGATCGCGTCGCGCCGGGTGTGAAGAGCCAGGATCTCAGCAATCTGCTCGGCGCGCTCGATCGCGCCATTCCCGGTCTCGGCAAGGTGATCAAGCAGAACGCCAATGCCGGCATCACCGCCGGCATCAATTCGCTCGGCACCGAAGCCATGCTCGAGGGCAAGAAGGCGCGCAGCTTCCCGCTGCGCTTCGCCGACGGCGCGGTGTTTTTGGGGCCACTGAAAGTGGCGCAGATTCCGCCGCTGTTCTAAAGCCTGACGAGGTTAGCTGGAACGGCGTCGAAAGTTCACCTTTCGCTTGGGAGAGGTGAACCGAGGCCGCGCCAAGCCGATTCAAACCAAAACTGATCCCGCTTTAGATAGAGCGGGATGAATCTCTTCGGTTCACATCTCCCAGGGGAGAGGTGACTCCGACGCCGTCTTGCCCCAGCTCACGGCTCTCCGCGTCAGCGCGAGAGCGACAAACAGGCTTCGCGCGCGATATCGCCGACCCCGGCGAAACATTCCCGTCATCGCGATGAGAAAAACGTGATCGGAATATCGCGTCTCGTCGCGAATATCCGCAGTCGAGCGCCGCTCTCTCCAGCCTGAGGAAACATCCTCGCGTGGGAGGGAGCACATGAAAGGACTCAGGGGGATTCTGCTCGGCGGCATTCTGGTGGTGGCCGGTCCGGCCTGGGCCGACGACGACGCCTCCGAGCTGCGTGCATTGAAGGCGCGGCTGAAGCAGCTTGAGCTGCGCATGGAGCAGCAGGCGCGTCGGCAGGAGGCGCTGGCGGCGCGGGCGGACACCCAGGTCGCGACCAAGGCGCCATCGCCGTTCGATCCCTGTGTGCCGGGCAAGCTCTGCTACAAGGGCGTCACCTTCACCTTCGGCGGCTGGATCGATCTCACCGGCATCTATCGCAGCCGCAATCTCGCCTCTGACAGCGGCTCGATCTACAACTTCATTCCGTTCCCGCAGAGCAAGAACTTCAGCACCGACGAAGCGCGCTTCACCGCGCGCCAGACCCGTTTCTCCGTGCTCGCCGAAGCCAATGCGACAGCGGACGTCCATGTTGCCGGCTATGGCGAGATCGACTTCGAGGGCGCGGCGCAGACCGCCAATTCGGTCGCCACCAACTCGTTCAATCCGCGGCTGCGGCAGGCGAGCATCGAGATCGATCGCACCGATCTCGGCCTGCATGTGCTCGCCGGCCAGAGCTGGTCGCTGAACACGCCGAGCAAAGCGGGCATCGATCCGCGCGCGGCCGATACGCCCGGTGTGATCGATTTCGAACTGGTGCCGGGCTTCCTCGGCGCGCGACAGCCGGGCATCCGCGTCTGGCAGGATTTCGGGCCTGAGCTCAAGCTGGCGATCTCGGCGGAAAATCCGCAGACCTCGTTCTTCGGCGGCAATACGCCACTGGTCGGCACGCCCGCGGTCGGGCCGCAAGGCGTGCTCAACCCGAACCTGCTGGTGAATCTGACCGGCCCCGGCGGCAGCTTCTTCAACAGCCTGAACAATGTCAGCCTCAACCATGTTCCTGATGTCACCGTGAAGGCGGCGTGGGATCCGCAGCTCGGGCCCTACAAGCTGCATCTCGAGGGTTGGGCGTTGTATCGCGATTTCTACGATCGCTTCAATTTCGCCAATCATGACGTCAACACCGTGAGCTTCGGCGGGCACCTCTCGGCCGAGATCGTGCCGAGGACGCTGGAGGTGCAGGCCTCGGCCTCCTACGGCGCGCTCGGCCGCTTCACGGCGACGCCGTTCCCTGACGTCACGGTGCGGCAGGACGGCTCGATCCAGCCGTTGCCGATCACGGCATTCCTGGTCGGCGCCGTCTGGCACACGACGCCGTCGCTTGATCTCTATGCCTATGCCGGCCTCGAGAAGACCAAGGCGACGTTCTCCGATGTCGGTACCGTGCCATTCGGCTACGGCAATCCGCTCTACAACAATCTCGGCTGCAACATCGAGAACTCGCCGGCGGCGACCTGCAACGGCAACACCTCCGAAGTCAGGCAGTACACCGCGGGTTTCTACGACACGATCTTCAAGGGCTCCTACGGCACCATCAAGGCCGGCGCGCAATATTCCTACACCCAGCGCTTCGCGTTCGCTGGCGTCGGCGGCGCGCCGAAGACGGACGACCACATCGTCATGACCCAGCTCCGCTACTACCCGTTCTAAGGGAGACTGCAGATGAGGATCGCAAGCAAACCCGGGGGAAGAGCCGCCTTCGCGCGCGAGCTGATGATGGTCAGCCGGGCCGCGCATGTGCTGCAGCGAGCCGGCTTGGCGATGGCCGGTGCCATGGGCGGGACCTTCGTTGCCGCCCATCTCGCGAAAGGCCATGTCGCGATGTTCGACACGGTCTCCTTCATTGCCATGACGATTCTGATCGGTGCCGCAGGATTCTATCTCGGGATCGATGTGCCGCGGCGGTCGGCGGCGATCCGTGCCCGCACGCTCGATGCGGTCGAGCTCCTCAGTGCGAGCGGCACGTTCCTTGCGGCGATGGCCGCGCTGGTGTCGGTCTATGGCATCATCTTCGACGAGGCGCCGTCGCGGACCTGGGCCTTCGTGATCGGCTCCTGGTGGATCGGCGGCCTGGCGATGCTCGCGACAGCCGGGCTGCTCGGCCGCCAGCGCTTGGCGCGGACGGTCGCCGCGATGGCGGGCGCGCGTGGATCGGCCTGTAGCGCCGCGAAGACAGTGCGGCGCTAGCGTCGCCGCAAGAGGCGGGCTACGCAGCGGCGAGCGTCTGCGGAGCCGAGTTGCATTCGGGCAACATCCCCCGGAAAGATGGATCGTTAACCTTCTTTCGCCATTGCGCGACCATTCCCTGAGCCGACAATCACGCCTCGTCACATGCTTGGCTGTGCAATCAGGCTCCGAGGAGCCTTTGGAGGCTGGGATGATGAACGCACGGGGAATCGGGGCGGCGGCGGTGTGCCGGACAGTCGTTCTGCCCGGTTGCATTGTCGCCGGGTTTGCGATGTTCGGTTCGGCGGGACTTGAGAATATCGGCGCGTCAATGGATGAGGTCCGTGCCCCTCCCGTTATCGCCGATGCCGCACCCGCCCCATCACCAGCAACTGCCGGGTCGAACACCGCAGCCGAGGTCGCCAATGTGGTGACCGCCGGCGGCTCGGAAGCGGTGGCGACCGTCAACCCGGAGCCGACCTCTCAGGAGCCGGACACCGGCGGAGAGGCCCGATTGACCGATCCGACGCTGGCGCCGGAAACCCAACCGGCTCAGGCACCGGTCGTGAACACGCCGGATCCGGAGCCTCGCGAGGCCAAGGTGACGGTGGGCTCCATCGAGGTTCTCGATGAGTGCTGGGACGTGAACGTCTGCATCGACCGCTATTTGTGGGTGCTCTATCAGAGGACGCCGAAGGAAGACACCATCAAGGTGCCCGAACAACGGACGGTGATGGTCAAGAAAAAGAAGAAAATGGTGAAAGTCACTCGAACCTTCATCAAGCTTGTCGATGAGGATTTCACCTGGAAGGACGCGAAGGCAGCCCAGCGAGCCGCCATGCCCATGGCGGATTACGTCATCGGGGGCATGGATCGGAGCTTCAAGCTGAAGCTCTTTCATGCGCTGCTCGCGGCGGAACAGGCCGGCCTGTCGCCGGGCATCACCAGCGCATTCCGCGATGACTACCGGCAATCGATTGCGAGCGGCCTCAAGGCGGCGAGCGACAGATCTTATCACGGCGGCAGCTTCCGTGGCGGCTACGGCCACGGACTTGCGGCCGATATTGTCAGCGTCGATGGCGCGACACGCGACGAGCGATGGCGGGCATCCGACAAGCTCTGGAAATGGATCGACGCGCATGGACGGGAGTTCGGCGTTGGGCGCCCCTATCTCGATCGCGACCCGCCGCACACCGCCCCGATCGACGGCAAGGAATATGCCGCGCACAACCACGGCGCCAAAACGCAACAGGCGGCACTGGACGTGAAGACACGCAACCGGTCCGTTGCACGGGACAATCACGCCAAGGCGAAACGTCCAAGAACCGCAAAGTCGTCGAAGGTGAGAACGATCTGACCGGTTGCGAAGCTGCTTGGGAGGTGAGCACGCGTCTCAGGCTCCCTCTCCCGCAAGGGGAGAGGGAACCCGTCCGCCGGTGCGCCCCTGACGTTCAATCACTGAGCTGCCTGACGTGGCAAGACCCTCGCGCAAAAATATTTCGGTTTCTCGGAAGTGAAATTTGGTGCATAGATTTCGCCGTCTCACCCGAGGGCGGACCGAAATGCAAAGCTCGGACACATCATGTCGCGAGAACGCAAAGCCGCATCTTCACACCTGTCGTCGCCGCGGGCGATCCAGTATTCCAGAGGCAGCAGTGATTGATCCGAGAGGCCGCAGCGTATTGGATCCCCCGCATGCGCGGAGGATGACGGCGGAGCGATCGATTGCGTCCGCCCTCGTCAAAGGCTTCGGCGGACTGCTTTGCAATTTCGTCGGAGCGACGGCGTGAGACAACGGACGAGAACTATCTCCAGCGTCGTCCTGGCGAAAGCCAGGACCCATTATCCCAAATGCTCATTGTTGCGCGACGCTGGGGCAGCGACCCCGTTCACAATCAAATGCGGTGGTTATGGGTCCTGGCTTTCGCCAGGACGACGAACGCAGAGTTCGCCGTGCGGTACGAGTCCGTGCTTTGTCCGGGACGATACCGAGTGCGCTGCACTTTACTCTGCCTTCCCCAGATTCGCATGCGGCCGGCCGAAGTCGGCGGCGGCGGAATCCTGGCCGATCTCGACGATGCCGCGGCGGATCGCGCGGGTGCGGGTGAAGTGGTCGAACAGCGCCTCGCCGTCGCCGCGGCGGATCGCGCGGGTGAGCTTCGACAAGTCCTCGTTGAAGGTGCCGAGCATTTCCAGCACGGCCTCCTTGTTGGCGAGGAACACGTCGCGCCACATCGTCGGATCGGAGGCCGCGATGCGGGTGAAGTCGCGAAAGCCGCCGGCCGAGAACTTGATCACCTCGGATTCCGTGACCTGCGCCAGCTCGTCGGCGGTGCCGACGATGGTGTAGGCGATCAGATGCGGCAAATGGCTGGTGATCGCGAGCACGAGATCATGATGATCCGGCGTCATGATCTCGACTTTGGCGCCGAGCGCGGCCCAGAAGGCGCGGAGCCGGTCCGTCGCGACGGGATCGGTGCCATCGGGCGGCGTCAGAATGCACCAGCGGTTGATGAAGAGCTCGGCGAAACCGGAATCCGGCCCCGAATGCTCGGTGCCGGCGACCGGATGCGCCGGCACGAAGTGCACGGCATCAGGCAGGTGCGGCGCCATGTCCTTGACGACCGCGCCCTTCACCGAGCCGACATCGGAGATGATGGCGCCCGGCTTGAGGTGTGCCGCGATCTCGGCCGCGACCGGACCGCAGGCGCCGACCGGAATGCAGAGGATGACGAGATCGGCATCCTTCACCGCCTCAAGATTGGTCGCGACGACCTTGTCGACGATGCCGAGCTCGGCGACGCGCGCGCGCGTCTTCTCCGAGCGAGCGGTGGTGACGATCTCGCCGACCAGGCCTTGCGCGCGGGCAGCGCGCGCGATCGAACCGCCGATCAGGCCGAAGCCGATCAGCGCCAGGCGTTTGAAGAGCGGGGCAGAGGTCACGTTGGGCTCACTTTCCGGCCATGAAGTCGCGCAGACCCGCGACCACGAGGCGGTTGGCTTCCTGGGTGCCGATGGTCATGCGCAGCGCATGTGGCAGCTTGTAATTGTTCAGCGCGCGCAGCACGAGGCCGCGTCGTGTGAGATAAGCGTCGGCGTCCGCCGCGGTCTTGCCCTCGTCGGTCGGGAAATGGATCAGCACGAAGTTCGCGACGCTCGGCGTCACCTTGAGCCCGAGCTTGCCGATCTCCTCGGTCAGCCAGTTGCGCCACTGCTCGGTGTGCGTCTTCGACATCTGGACATGCGCGGAGTCCTCGATCGCCGCCGCGGCCGCCAGCATCGCCGGGGTCGAGACGTTGAACGGACCACGGATGCGGTTGCAGGCATCGACGATATGCGCCGGCCCGAACATCCAGCCGACGCGCAGCGCGGCGAGTCCATGGATCTTCGAGAAGGTGTGGGTGACCACCGTGTTGTCGGTGGTGGCGACGAGCTCGATGCCGAATTCGTAATCATTGCGCGAGACGTAGTCGGCATAGGCGGCGTCGAGCACCAGCAGCACCTGCGACGGCAAGGCGGCACGCAGGCGCTTGACCTCGTCGAACGGCAGATAGGTGCCGGTCGGATTGTTCGGGTTGGCGAGCCAGACCAGCTTGGTCTTCGGCGTCACCGCCTTCAGGATCGCGTCGACATCGGCGGTGAAATTGCTCTCGGCGGCGATGACGTTCTTCGCGCCGTTCGCCATGGTCGCGATCGGGTAGACCAGGAAGCCGTGGGTGGTCGAGATCGCCTCGTCGCCGGGTGCGAGATAGGTATGCGCCAGCAGATTGAGGATCTCATCGGAGCCGGCGCCGCAGATGATGCGGTCGGGATCGAGGCCGTAGGTGCGGCCGATCGCTTCGCGCAGCACGCGCGAGGAGCCCTCCGGATAGTCCTCGAGATGGTCGGCGGCCTGCTTGTAGGCCGCGATCGCCTTTGGCGACGGGCCGAACGGCGTCTCGTTGGCCGACAGCTTGAACACCTTGCGCCCTGGTTCCGGCACCGGGCTCTTGCCCGGCGTGTAGGGCGCAATATCGAGGATGCCGGGGTTCGGCACGGGGCGGGACATCATCAGCTCCGGACAGAGCGTTTTCCAGCGAACTGCATACCAGTTCGCGCAAGGAAACGCGTCAAAACGAGTATAGAGGCGGTCGGTCTAGCTTCTGGTCGGCCCGCCAGGAGGCACCGTATAGCGCGTTGCGTGGCTGCCGACGAGGGCCGACGAGCGGACCGAGGCGCCGGCCTCGATCAAGGCGAGCTTGATCGCCTCGAAGCCGGTCCCCGCGACCGAGATCAGCAGCGCCGCGCCGTCGAAGGCGGTGTCGGGCACCGCGACGATTTCAGCGAGCGGCGCCAGCGCGCGCGCGACGTCGGCGTTCCAGCCGGAGACGCGCACGCTCCACATCTGGACTTCCGTCACCATGGCATCGTCGGCGACCCGCGAGACCAGGAACACCGGCAGCGCGGCAGGATGGTCGGCGCGCTCGAGGAACGGCAACCGCGCGATGATCTTCGGCGCCCCATCGGCTTCGAGCGCGTTCCACCACGGCGTGCGGCTTGCGATCGCCGAGACCAGCGCGAGGTCGCCCTTCGATTTCGCCACTGCATCGACCGCGGCCTGCGCGTTGAAATGTGCGACATAGGGCACCACGAAGCCGAAATGGAATCGCGCCGAATCCCGCATCGCGGACTCGCCGACCGAGACATCGGCATGTACCGAGAACGGCGCCTGTACGTAAGTGAAGGTCGAGATGATGACGCGCCAGATGCTCTCGATGGTGTCGAGCGGCAGGATGCCGTGATGGCGCTTCACCAGCTCGCGCATCATGCTGGCCTCGCGTGCCGGGCGGAAGGCCGAGCCGACCTCCTGGGTTTTCTTGACCTGGATCAGGCGGTCGATGATGTCGCCGCGCGCCATCAGCAGGCGGTGGACCTGCTCGTCGATGGCGTCGATCTCCTTGCGCAACTCCTGCAGCGAAGGCGGCGACGGGGGTGGGTTGGACATCTGAAAACCTTGTGATCCGGGCGGCCCGATGACGACGTCCCTGATTAGGAAAGACCGCCGCCGAAAGCAAAGAGAAACGTCGCAGGCGTGCCTTGCGCGATCGGGGTTAACCATGGGGCGGGCGAGGCCAATCTTGACGACGCGGGGTTCAAAGACTAGTTTCCCTCGACTTCCGTGGTCATTTGAGCCGGCCGGCTTGCAGCCACGTTAAACAACTCGCTAAACAGGCCGGGGACAGATCAGCTCCCGGCCGAACCTTTGTTCAGGCCGGGTTTTTTATGGCCTGATTTCTGTTCGAGGCCTCCCGCGCGGAGGCGGGGTCGCCTAAATGAGCAACGTGCGTCCGATACCGAGCCCTTCGATCAACAGTGATGATCGCGCCCATGAGGCCGATCATCCGTCGTCGTTGGTGGCGAAGTTCGGCATGGATCAGCCGCTGAAGCTCGATTGCGGCGTCGATCTCGCACCGTTCCAGATCGCCTACCAGACCTATGGCGAGCTCAACGCCGACCGCTCCAACGCTATCCTCATCTGCCATGCGCTGACGCTCGATCAGCATGTCGCCAATGTCCACCCGATGACCGGCAAGCCCGGCTGGTGGGAGAACATGGTCGGCCGCGGCCTGCCGCTCGACATCGACCGCTACTTCATCATCTGCGCCAACGTCATCGGCGGCTGCATGGGCTCGACCGGTCCGGCCTCGACCAACCCGGCCACCGGCAAGCCGTGGGGGCTGGATTTTCCGGTCGTGACGATTCCCGACATGGTGCGCGCGCAGGCGATGCTGATCGATCGGCTCGGCATCGACATGCTATTCTGTGTGATCGGCGGCTCGATGGGGGGCATGCAGGTGCTGCAATGGACAGTGGCCTATCCAGAGCGGGTCTTCTCCGCACTGCCGAGCGCCTGCGCGACGCGTCATTCGGCACAGAACATCGCCTTCCACGAGTTGGGCCGGCAAGCCGTGATGGCCGATCCGAACTGGCATCAGGGCCGCTACGCCGAGAACCACACCCTGCCGCATCGCGGGCTGGCGGTGGCGCGGATGGCTGCGCACATCACCTATCTGTCGGACGCCGCTCTGCACCGTAAGTTCGGACGGCGGATGCAGGATCGCGAGCTGCCGACCTTCTCGTTCGACGCCGATTTTCAGGTCGAGAGCTATCTGCGCTACCAGGGTTCGTCGTTCGTCGAGCGCTTCGACGCCAACAGCTATCTCTATCTGACGCGTGCGATGGATTATTTCGACATCGCCGCCGACCACAACGGCGTGCTGGCGAATGCGTTCACCGGCATCAAGACGCGCTTCTGCGTGGTGTCGTTCACCAGCGACTGGCTATTTCCCACCTCGGAATCGCGCACACTGGTGCATGCGCTGAATGCGTCCAATGCGCGGGTGTCGTTTGCCGAAATCGAGACCGACAAGGGCCACGACGCGTTCCTGCTCGACGTGCCGGAATTCTTCGACATCGCGCGCGCCTTTCTGCAGGCCGCGGGCAAGGCGCGCGGGCTTAAGGATGGCGAGGGCCAGTCATGAGCATTCAGCAAACCCTGCCGCTGCCTGGCGTCGAGCACGAGCGCACCGGAAGCTTCCGCACTGACCATCTGCTGGTTGCCGACATGGTGGCTTCGGGTTCGCGCGTGCTCGACGTCGGCTGCGGCGACGGCGACCTCTTGGAGCTGCTGGAGAGCCGCGGTATCGACGGCCGCGGCATCGAGCTGTCGCGCGAGGGCGTCAACCGCTGCGTCGCCAAGGGGCTCGCGGTGGTGCAAGGCGATGCCGACACCGACCTCGCCAACTATCCCGACGACGCCTTCGACTACGTGATCCTGTCGCAGACCCTGCAGGCGACGCGGCAGCCGAAGGTGGTGCTGGAGAATCTGCTGCGCATCGGTCATCGCGCGATCGTCTCGTTCCCGAATTTCGGATTCTGGAAGATGCGGTTGCAGCTCCTGATCGGCGGCCACATGCCGCGCACCGAGAACCTCCCGGCGACCTGGTACGACACAGCCAACATCCATTTCTGCACCATCAAGGACTTCGTGCAGCTCTGCGACGAGATCAACGTCAAGATGGAGCGCGCGGTGGCGCTCGATCTTTACGGCCGCCCGGTGCCGCTCAATCTGCCCTGGTGGGTCTGGAACATGTTCGGCGAGCAGGGCGTGTTCCTGCTGAGCCGGGGCGGTGTGAAATAGCTGCCGTCATTGCGAGGAGCGAAGCGACGAAGCAATCCATCTCTTCGCATGTGCGGACGAATGGATTGCTTCGCGGAGCCTGTCATCCGGCGGCGCTCCGCGCCGACCGGGTGGCTCGCAATGACGATCGTCAAACCGATACTGCCACCAGCGAGCGCGGATCGCGCACCGGCCAGCGGCCGGCCTCGACTAGCGCGATGAAGCGTTCCACCATCTCGTTGAACATCGCGGGCTCCTCGAGATTGAGCACGTGGCCCGACTTCGGAAAGAAAGCGAGGCCTGCCGCCGGCAGATGCTTCTTGAGGAACACGCTGGGTTCGATGCAATTGTCGTCCTCGTCGCCGCACAGGATCAGTGCCGGCGTCGGCACGCGCTGGATCGCCTCCGTCATGGTGTAGATCGAGGGGCGGCCGCCCTGGAAGCTGCGCATCGTGTTGGCCGATCCCTTGGCGTCATGCCGGGCCAGCGCCGCGTAGAAATCGGCATGCCCGCGCGGGTCCTTCAGCAGAAACGGAATCCGGCTCGGCGCCTCGCGCGTGACCTTCGCGACCTCGACTGAGCCAATCGCCTCATACTGCTCGGCATTGGCGCGGCATTGCGCGCGGAAAGCGTCGAGGTTCTCCAGGCTGGAGCCGGAGCCGACAGCGGCCAGTGTCATCGAGAGTGCGCGCTCCGGCGCGTTGAGGGCGACCTGCAATGACGAATAAGAGCCCATCGAAAGGCCGACGAAATGCGCTTTGGCGATGCCGAGGTGGTCAAGCACCGCAAGCGCGTCGGTATAGAAATGCCGGTACGTATAGACGTCGGCGTTCGGCGGCACGTCCGAGGGCGTGTAGCCGCGCGCGGAATAGGCGATGCAGCGGTGGCCGCGCGAGAAATACCGCATCTGCGGCTCCCAATTGGTGTGGTCCGCGGCGAACTCATGCAGGAAAATGATCGGGCTCCCGCTACCCGCCTCTTCGAAATGGAGGCGGACATTATCTTTCGTGACGGCGGCTGGCATCTGAATTTCCTTCCCGTAGCCGGCGCTAGATTTGCAATTAATTTCCCAAGCTGCAATGCGCGGCAATTCTGGAATTCTGCGCGTCGTTAGATCTGCGCGGAATGACCCAGAGATCGTTTCCGCAGTGCCGCATGCAGCCTTCCTTTCGCCACATCTCGATTTTCAAACCACACCGTGTTCCCCAGGGAACACCGTGGGGATGGGGGTATCACAGAGGATCTCGTGAAAGTATGATTCAGTTGTTTGCGTATTGCCAGTCGCTTCGTCTCGTCGCGCTGGCTCTGGGTTCGCTTGCTCTCGCCTTCGTGTCCGCCGCTCCTGCTTCCGCCCGTCCACACCATTCACGTCACGCGCATTCGGCCCATGCCGGCCATCACGCGCGCCACCACGCCGCCCATCATCACTATCGGCATGCATCGCGCCTTTCGCGCTGGGAGCGCGGCGCCGCGCGGATGCAGGGCCGCGATCTCGCCGATGCCAACGCCAGCGTGACGCCGGACACGGTCGCCGCGACGGAAACAAGCAGCTTCGGTTCGTCCGGTCTCGTGGCCGAGGCACGTCGCTATCTCGGCGGCAATCCGACCAGCCGCTCGAGCCTGTGGTGCGCGCGCTTCATGAACATGGTGCTGAAGGGGTCGGGCTATCGTGGCACCGGCTCCGACATGGCGAGCTCGTTCGCCCATTACGGGCAGCGCGTTTCCGGACCACAGGTCGGCGCCATCGCTGTGATGAGCCGCCGCGGCGGCGGTCATGTCGGCATCATCACCGGCATCGATGCCAAGGGCAATCCGATCATGATCTCGGGCAACAACGGCAATCGCGTCCGCGAAGCGCCGGTGTCACGCGGTCGGATCTATGCCTACGTGATGCCGACGAACTGAGTTGGAGTGGGGTGGGTAGAGCAACGACAAAAGGGGTGATGGGTTTCGCTGCGCTCTACCCATCCCGCGCGATTACGAGAAGCACCTAAACCAGCGTCGGCTGTTCGGCGGCAATGGTGTCGCCGATGGCCGCACTGCCGTCGCTGATGATCTCGGCGTAGACACCGCATTCGTTGTTGCCGAAGCGCTGCATCAGCATGTTCGGAATAGAGAGGTCGGGCACGCCGGTGTCGGGATCGACATTGACCGCGGCGCAGCGGGTGATGCGCTTCACCACCTTGGCCCGTGCGCTGCCGATCGCGATGGTCTGGTCGAGCAGGCCGGCCTCATGCCAGGCAGGCCAGCCATCGACATACAGGTTGGCGCGAAAGCGTAACGGATGGACCGGCGCCTGCACCATGGTCTCGATGGCGCGCAGGCTCGCGAGATTGATGATCGAGACCACCTTGCGTGCGACGTCGGAGAAGCTGTGGCCTGGGCTCGTCAGCACCTTGGGCGGTCCCTTGATCTCACCGGCGTGTTGAGCGGCGAAATAGCGCTCGATCGCCACGCGGCCTTCCGTCGTCTCGAGGTCGCCCTGCGCCACCACCGCGCCGTCGCGCCGCAGCGTCAGCACGTGGCTGTTGTCGTCGAAATGGGCGCGCAGTGGCGCCAGCCACTCGTCCCGCTGCAGCATCAGGAAATGCGGCTTGGGCAGCCATGTCGGAGCGGCTGGATCGAAGCCACTTGGGCCGTTCTCGATCGCGTAGCGACGGTCGGACCGCAGCGTCTGGCCAGCCTTCAGCTCGGCACGGGGCAGGGGCTCGGGCGTGAGGCCCTTGACGGGATAGCGGTAGATGCCGGCGATCCTGGCGGCGGAAGTATGTGTGTTGTCCATCCGCCCCATCTAACCTGTTTGACGCGCGACGAGAACCTCCGGGAAGAGGAAGGCGGCTAGTCGCCGCGCGCGGCTCCGGGTGCGTCCAGCACGCGCTGCATGAACACGAGATCGAGCCAGCGGCCGAACTTGCGGCCGATCTCCGGCATCCGCGCCACCTCGACGAAGCCCATGCCGGTATGCAGCCGGAGCGAGGCCTGATTGCCACCGTCGATCCCGGCGATCAGGACGTGCTTGCCAAGCGCGGTTGCGGCGACCGCCAGCTCTTCGACGATCAAGCGCCCGAGTCCACGACCGCGATGGTCGGCATGGATGTAGACGCTGTGCTCGACGCTGTAGCGGTAGCCCGGCCAAGCCCGGAAGTCGCCGAATGTGCCATAGCCGAGGACAGTTGGCCCCTCGGCGGCGACCAGCACCGGATATCCGAGCGCCTGTCTTGCCTTCATCCACCCCAGCCGTTCGGCCTCGCTGACCTGCTGCTCCGTCCAGACCGCGTTCGAGTTGGCGACCGCCTCGTTGTAGATCGCGGTGATCGCAGGGATGTCGTGCTCGGTGGCGGGGCGGATGGTCATTGCGGGTTCCTCGATCGGACCTCTTGAATGAACCTGATCGTCTACTATATAAGACATCATGTCAATTATAGAGGACAAGGCCGACGAAACCCTGGGACGGCGCGTGCGCGCCGAGCGGGAGGGGCGTGGATGGTCGCTTGCGGAGCTTGCCGGCCGGGCTGGCGTGTCCAAGGCCATGCTCAGCAAGATCGAGCGGGCCGAGGCGAGCCCGACGGCGGCGACGCTGTCGCGGATTGCGACGGCCTATGGCCTGACCATGGCCGCGCTGTTCGAGACGACAATGCCCGCAGGCTCCCGCCTGCAGCGCGCCAAGGATCAGCCGATCTGGCGCGATCCGAAGGCGGCCTATCTGCGGCGGCAGGTGTTCCTGCATCCTGCCAATCCACTGGAGCTGGTCGAGATCGAGCTTCCAGCCGCGCAGGAGGTCGGTTTCCCCGCCAGCGCCTATCACCTGATCCGTCAGGTGGTCTGGGTCATCGACGGCCGCCTCATCCTGACGGAGGGGGCGGTCCGTCACGAGCTCGCCGCGGGCGACCGTATCGAGCTTGGTCCGCCGTCGGACATCGTCTTCCGTAATGAGAGTGCTCAGTCCTGCCGCTACCTTGTCGCCATCGTGCGGCGCTGAGCTCGACCGGGTGAAATCGCAGGCCGTGGCTCTTCCGTTTTGGAACCAAGTGCCCACATCTGCGGCAAGCCTAAGAAATGATGGCGACGACCAGAGGCTGGTTGAGGAAGTCAACGCGGCCCGCGGAAACCCAATGAAGATGCCGTTGTCATGCCTTCGCGCGTGGTCCGCGAAAGTGTGTGCGGTTTCGCGACAAGACCACGCGCAAACCTAGAGGTTTGGGCGCGATCGGACGCAAAACCGGTGCCCACTTTTGCTGATCGCGCCCCGGGTGGTGACGGCAGGCCGAGGGAAAACGAATGAACATTGAGAAGTACACCGAGCGTGCGCGCGGATTCATCCAGTCTGCCCAGTCGCTCGCAATGCGCGATGGCCACCAGCAGTTCTCGCCGTTGCATCTGCTGAAAGTGCTGCTGGACGATAGCGAGGGACTCGCCGGCGGTCTGATCGACCGCGCCGGCGGCAATTCCAGAGCGATCCTGAAAGCGACCGAAGAGGCGCTGAACAAGCTGCCGAAAGTGTCGGGAAGCGGTGCCGGGCAGGTCTACCTGTCTCCGGAGCTGGCGCGCGCCTTCGATGCGGCCGAGAAGGCTGCCGACAAGGCCGGCGACAGCTTCGTCACCGTCGAGCGGCTGCTGCTCGGGCTCGCGCTCGAGAAGAACAGCGAGGTTGCAACCATCCTGAGCAAGGGCGGCGTCTCGCCGCAGAGCCTGAACGCGGCGATCGAAGCGCTGCGCAAGGGCCGCACGGCAGATTCGGCGACCGCCGAAAACGCCTATGACGCGCTGAAGAAATATGCTCGCGACCTGACCCAGGCTGCGCGCGACGGCAAGCTCGATCCGGTGATCGGCCGCGACGAGGAGATCCGCCGCACCATCCAGGTGCTGTCGCGGCGAACCAAGAACAACCCGGTGCTGATCGGTGAGCCCGGTGTCGGCAAGACCGCGGCCGTCGAGGGCCTGGCGTTGCGCGTCCTCAATGGAGATGTGCCTGAGAGCCTGAAGGACAAGAAGCTCCTGTCGCTCGACATGGGCGCGCTGATTGCCGGCGCGAAATATCGCGGCGAGTTCGAGGAGCGGCTGAAGGCGGTGCTGCAGGAGGTCTCGTCCGCCGAGGGCGGCATCATCCTGTTCATCGACGAGATGCACACGCTGATCGGCGCCGGCAAGGCCGACGGCGCGATGGACGCCTCCAACCTGTTGAAGCCGGCGCTGGCCCGCGGCGAGCTGCATTGCATCGGCGCAACCACGCTCGACGAGTATCGCAAGCATGTCGAGAAGGATGCCGCGCTGGCGCGGCGGTTCCAGCCGATCTACGTCAGCGAGCCCACCGTCGAGGACACGATCTCGATTCTGCGCGGCCTGAAGGACAAGTACGAGCAGCATCACGGCGTCCGCATCACTGACTCCGCGTTGGTGGCCGCGACCACGCTGTCGAACCGCTACATCACTGACCGCTTCCTGCCCGACAAGGCCATCGACCTGATGGACGAGGCGGCGGCGCGGCTGAAGATGCAGGTCGATTCCAAACCGGAAGAGCTCGATTCGCTCGACCGCGACATCATCCGGCTGAAGATCGAGCAGGAGGCGCTGAAGAAGGAGAGCGATGCCGGCTCCAAGAGCCGCCTGCAGACGCTGGAGAAGGAGCTCGCCGAACTCGAGGAGAGGTCGGCGGCGCTGACGGCGCGCTGGAGCGCGGAGAAGAACAAGCTCTCCAATGCACAGAAACTGAAGAGCGAGCTCGATGCGCTCCGCGTCGAACTCGCCAACGCGCAGCGCCGCGGCGAATTCCAGAAGGCGGGCGAACTGGCCTATGGCCGGATTCCTGAGCTGGAGAAGAAGCTTGCCGAGATCGAGGCCAAGGAGAGCGGCAAGCAGAACGACAGCGGGATGATGGAGGAGGCGGTGACCGCCAACCACATCGCGCAGGTCGTGTCGCGCTGGACCGGCGTGCCGGTCGACAAGATGCTCGAAGGCGAAAAGGACAAGCTCCTGAGAATGGAGGATTCGCTTGCCAAGCGCGTTGTCGGTCAGGCCGAGGCCGTGCATGCGGTGGCAACCGCCGTGCGCCGTGCGCGTGCCGGCCTGCAGGATCCGAACCGGCCGACCGGCTCGTTCATGTTCTTGGGTCCCACGGGCGTCGGCAAGACGGAGCTGACCAAGGCGCTCGCCGCTGACCTGTTCAACGACGAGACCGCAATGGTGCGCCTCGATATGTCCGAGTTCATGGAGAAGCACTCGGTGTCGCGGCTGATCGGCGCGCCTCCTGGCTATGTCGGATACGACGAGGGCGGAGCTCTGACCGAAGCCGTGCGGCGCAGGCCCTATCAGGTCGTGCTGTTCGACGAGATCGAGAAAGCGCATCCCGACGTGTTCAACGTGCTGCTGCAGGTGCTCGATGACGGCCGTCTGACCGACGGCCAGGGCCGCACCGTCGACTTCCGCAACACGCTGATCATCATGACATCGAACCTCGGTTCGGAATTCCTGGTGAACCAGCCGGAGGGCGAGGACACGTCCGCGGTCCGCGACCAGGTGATGGGCGTCGTGCGTGCGCATTTCCGGCCGGAGTTCCTGAACCGCATCGACGAGATCATCCTGTTCCACCGGCTGCAGAAGAGCGAGATGGGCCGGATCGTCGAGATCCAGTTCGCGCGGCTCACCAAGCTGCTCGAGGATCGCAAGATCGAGCTCGAGCTCGACGCCAAGGCGCGGGACTGGCTCGCCGAGAAGGGCTGGGATCCGGCCTACGGCGCTCGCCCGTTGAAGCGGGTGATCCAGCGCAGCGTGCAGGATCCGCTCGCCGAGATGATCCTCGCCGGCGAGGTCAAGGATGGCGATCGCGTGGTGATCTCGGAGAAAGGCAACGTGCTGACCTTCAACGGTCGCGTGCCCAACACCGCCGAGATCGTGCAGTTCGAGACGCCCGTTCCGAAGCGCAAGCTGAACTGATCACCTCACCAATCTGGATGCAGCCTGGCGACAGGCTGCATCCATCGATCGCACGGTCATGTGTCGCGCCGTGGTTCCCGATAGCTCGCCGAAGTTTAATGAAACTGCTGGCGAACGGCCGCCGTTTGCCATTCAGCCCGATCGGTTGGCGCGGCAATATCCACGGTGCTGCCCCCGGAAATAGAATTGGGCTTGGTATTCGCGTGATCGCGAAACCGCGCCGCCGATCCCTCTCACAGGAAGGTGCATCTGATGAGCAGGGAACTGACCGCCCACAACCGGCCCGTTTATGACGGGCTCCACCCGTATGTCTATGGACTGGCCGCCGGCCTGGTCGCATGGTTTGCGCTCGCGGCGTGGCTCCTGTTCGATCGCAAGAGCGATATCGAGCTTTCGCTTGCGATGGTCAGCGTGCTGCTGTTCGTCGCGGTGCTGCTACCGTGGCTGCTGTCGCTGATCTGGCAAAAACATCGCCGTCCGCTCGATGCGCATCAGCAGACGGTCCCGTTCCGCGAATGGCGCGCTGCCGATTTCGCAGTGTGGGGCAGTACGCTCAATAGCACCCATGCCGCGATTGATATGTTGTTGCCGCTCGCGGCCGTCGCCTTCGGATTGACCGCGATCGGAATCGTATTCCTGGTCTGTGCGAGCCTTGCGCCGTAGGGGGTCATTCCTGCGGAGCGGCGCTCGGCGGAGCCGGATCGTCATCCTCGCTGGGTTCGAGCTCCGAAAGGATGTCGACCAGTTCTCGGGCGCGACCGGTGGCGAGCGGTTTGCCGGCATTCATCAGCGGCTCGTCATTGGCGAGCCAGGCTTGGGCTTCGGCAAGCTCGGTGACGGTTGCGCCCGATGCGATGATCCTGGCGATCGTCACGTCGTCGGCTTGGCCGACAGCCTTCAACACGTCGTCGCGGGTAAGCCGGGTCATGGTTGCAAATCCTCATTGGGCACAGAGATGCCCTTACCCGCAGACCATCGCGGTCGGCGGGCAAGGATCCACGAGTTCTTCAATGCCTTAGCTGTGCGTCGTGAGCCGTGGCGGATGCTGGGACATTGCCCAGAGCTCGATCGCGGCGAGGACCGCGACGGCGATGCCAATGACCACGTGCACGGTCATCGGGGTGGTGCTTCCCTGGAAGCCAAGAACCCAGGGCGAGACCAGCGCCCAAAGCCCGACGATGAGGTTCAGCCACTCCTCCCACACCGCAAATGCCGCAAGCGCGGCGATCGCAAGAATCGCCATGACGAGGCCGACGATATGGGCGTTGGTGGAAACCGCTCCGTCGTCGAACTTGAACAGCCACGGCGACACGAAAAGAATCGCGCCGAGGATCAGGTTCGCGACGTCGCACAGTTTTGCGTTCGTCCAGTTCTCCATGACAACCCTCCATTGGAGGTTTCACCTACGAGTCAACTGGGCGGCGCCCGCACAGGTTCCGGTCTTGTTCCGCGAAATTTGGCTGAAATCGCCGCCATCGGGGCTCCGCGGGCGCCTGTTGCGAACCGCCAGCCGGTTCCAATGGCCGCGTAACGGCGTGCTCAGGCGGCTCGTACAGGCCCTCGGGGATGCGATCAGCGATTGCTGATGGAGCGCGTCATCGGAGCGCTGCCGGTGGCGTCGGAGACGATGCGCGAGCTGCCGCGGCTGTTCATCTGGGTGTCGATCCGGTCGCGCTCCTTTTCGAAGGCGGCCAGCATCGGGCCTTCGAGCGAACGGCCGCGCGGCAGTTTCACGCGCATTGGGTCGACGAAGCGGCCGTTGACCAGGATTTCGTAATGGACGTGCGGACCGGTTGACTGACCGGTCGAGCCGACGAAACCGATCACCTGGCCCTGCCGCACCTTCTTGCCGGCCTCCATGCCCTTCGCGAAAGCCGACAGATGGCCATAGGCGGTCTCGTAGCCATTGGCGTGCTTGATCCGGATATACTTGCCGTAGCCGCCCTCGAGTTCAGCCTTCTCGACCACGCCGTTGCCGGAGGCGAAGATCGGCGTGCCGTAGGCGGTCGCCCAGTCGACGCCGGTGTGCATCTTCACATAGCCGAGGATCGGATGGCGCCGGGCGCCGAAGCCCGAGCGCATGATCGCGTTGTTGACCGGCTTGCGCACCAGGAACTTCTTCGCGCTCTTGCCGCTCTCATCATAGTAGTCGACCAGTCCGTCGTCGGAGCTCTGGAAGCGGTAGTATTTCTTGGTCTCGCCGCCCACCGTTAGCGCAGCGTAGAGCACCTCGGTCTTGTCGGTGCTCGTCGTGCCTTCATCCTCGCCGGCATAGAACACGTCGAAGGAATCGCCGGGCTGCACCTTGCGCTGGAAGTCGACGTCGTAGGAGTAGATTCGGACCATGTCCTCGATGACCGTCGGCGGCACCTTGTTGCGCAGCGCGGTCTCGTAAATGCTCTGATAGAGCCGCACGCCGCTGCCGTCATCTTCGTCATCGTCGCTGGAATTGTCCGCAGTATCGGTGACCGTGTTCATGCTCTGCGCGTCGACAGCGACATATTTGCCCATGTCGGACAGCGCGGCCACGGCTTCGATGACCGAATCGTTGGCCACGATCACGCGATAGGGTTGTAGCCGTACGCCCGGTCCCGGCGCGGCCGGCGCCATCAGGATCCGCACCTTCTGGCCTTCCTTCAGGCCGCCATCGCGGCCGCGCGGACCGAGATTCGCGGCGATCGCCCTGGCTTCGTCGGGCGTCGCGCCCTGATCGCGCAGGATGGAAACGATGGTGTCGCCCTTCTTGACGACATGGACCCGCTCGCCGACCGGATTGCCGCCGGTGACCTGCTCCTTGGTCTTCGGCAGCAAGGTGACGTTCTCCGGCACCACGCGGGTCTCGAAGCCCGCATAGGGATCGGAGACGTTGCCCTCGGCCGCGTAGGCCATCCTCATGTCCGAGGCGCCGGACGCATCGGCCGTGGCATTGGCGAGGGTGTAACGGACCGATCCGCCGGAGCCGCGCCAGTTCGCGGCGTCGCGTACCCGCATCAGGACGTCGTCGAGCGGGACGATGGCGGCGAGCTTCGCCTTCGGCAGCACGCTGCTGAGATCCTTGGTGACGAAGGAGACCTCGGCATCGGGCTCGACGGCCTCGGGATTGTTGGGATCCTCGGCGGTGGCCGGGGTGTTGGTGCCGACGTCCGCCAGCAAACGCTGGGCGTTGAATGGCGGGACCTTCGCCGACAGATCGCTCGTGGTCATCGCGAGATTGCCGGAAATGCGGATGAACGGCCGCACCCGCATCACGTCGCGATTGCCGACACGGGTCACCGTCGAGACGCGCATCAAGGTGCGGGAGGCTGACGAATCGCTCGGCGGCGGCAGACGATCGCCCTTGTGCAGGCTGACGACGCGATCGGTGGCGCCAAGCGCGCCGCGCAGCGCGCTCTCGACGCGCTCGGGCACTTTGGCAAACGTCATCTCGCCATCGAGCGACGCAAAAACGGCGCCGCCGATCAGGGCCGCGCCGCATAGTCCCGTCAGAATCGTGCCGCTGAACCACTGAACTGAGACACGGCGGCGATCAATCACCGCGGCCTCGGTGCCGTCGACGGAAAGCGGCGGTTCGTGGCCGAGATCGATCATCCCGGTCTCGCGCCCATAACCGCTGCCGCGTGACGCCCGTTGGCTCAACCCAGTGTCCCCCCAAATTCCACCAACATGCGATCGACCCTTCGCTCGTCCCGTGTCCCGCCTTAGCCCTCTAGAGAGGGATTGCGGCAACGTAGCGAGCCACTCGCATCGAAGTCCGGGAGACGATGGCCATTAGCTAGCCGCTATCTCGAACGTCAATGGTGTGCAGATCTCTCGATGTTGCTCGGCCGTGAAGGAGGAGAGGCGACGGGTTCTTGGAGAAATCGCCTGTTCCCCCCGAAAAGCCGCCCGAGCCCCCACAGGTTTCGAGCGGTTCAGTGCATAACTATCGTCAGAACGTCGCAGGATTATGGCTCAAGTGCGGCGTAAGGTCCCCAAAAATCAGGGGCTTTTCCGCACCTGAAAAAAGTTTGTCGTCGTGCGACGATTTTCTGACAATGGGCGTTGACAAGCCGGAAGGGGCCGGCCTATAAGGCACCCACTGAGCGCGGCGCTGCATTGGCCCTCGGGGCCAAGGCAAGCATTCGCGCCCTTGATGCTCCTCACCTCGATGAGTGACGCAACGGTCGACTTAGTATAGGTCGGCTGGGGTTCACCGTCGGTTGCTGAGAGCGAAACCACCCTATAGGGTGTGGGGTCTTCGGATCCCGGGCTGTTTGACAAGTGAAGATGAAGAAAGAGAAACGTGGACGGCGGAGTCCTTGCGTCTCTCGGAACATTTGAAAGCTTCGGCTTTCGTTGTCTGAGAGTGGACGAAAGACTTCGGCGGTACACGTTTTAAAGGTTACACCATCGCTGCCAGCGATGTGAATCGTGGGCAGCTTGCCGGCTTCGGCCGGTGAAGAATGGTGGGACCTCGTCAAACGTTGTGATCAGCCGGTTCAAGGTTTCAAGTCCAACTTGAGAGTTTGATCCTGGCTCAGAGCGAACGCTGGCGGCAGGCTTAACACATGCAAGTCGAGCGGGCGTAGCAATACGTCAGCGGCAGACGGGTGAGTAACGCGTGGGAACGTACCTTTTGGTTCGGAACAACTGAGGGAAACTTCAGCTAATACCGGATAAGCCCTAACGGGGAAAGATTTATCGCCGAAAGATCGGCCCGCGTCTGATTAGCTAGTTGGTGAGGTAATGGCTCACCAAGGCGACGATCAGTAGCTGGTCTGAGAGGATGATCAGCCACATTGGGACTGAGACACGGCCCAAACTCCTACGGGAGGCAGCAGTGGGGAATATTGGACAATGGGCGCAAGCCTGATCCAGCCATGCCGCGTGAGTGATGAAGGCCCTAGGGTTGTAAAGCTCTTTTGTGCGGGAAGATAATGACGGTACCGCAAGAATAAGCCCCGGCTAACTTCGTGCCAGCAGCCGCGGTAATACGAAGGGGGCTAGCGTTGCTCGGAATCACTGGGCGTAAAGGGTGCGTAGGCGGGTCTTTAAGTCAGGGGTGAAATCCTGGAGCTCAACTCCAGAACTGCCTTTGATACTGAGGATCTTGAGTTCGGGAGAGGTGAGTGGAACTGCGAGTGTAGAGGTGAAATTCGTAGATATTCGCAAGAACACCAGTGGCGAAGGCGGCTCACTGGCCCGATACTGACGCTGAGGCACGAAAGCGTGGGGAGCAAACAGGATTAGATACCCTGGTAGTCCACGCCGTAAACGATGAATGCCAGCCGTTAGTGGGTTTACTCACTAGTGGCGCAGCTAACGCTTTAAGCATTCCGCCTGGGGAGTACGGTCGCAAGATTAAAACTCAAAGGAATTGACGGGGGCCCGCACAAGCGGTGGAGCATGTGGTTTAATTCGACGCAACGCGCAGAACCTTACCAGCCCTTGACATCCCGGTCGCGGACTCCAGAGACGGAGTTCTTCAGTTCGGCTGGACCGGAGACAGGTGCTGCATGGCTGTCGTCAGCTCGTGTCGTGAGATGTTGGGTTAAGTCCCGCAACGAGCGCAACCCCCGTCCTTAGTTGCTACCATTTAGTTGAGCACTCTAAGGAGACTGCCGGTGATAAGCCGCGAGGAAGGTGGGGATGACGTCAAGTCCTCATGGCCCTTACGGGCTGGGCTACACACGTGCTACAATGGCGGTGACAATGGGATGCTAAGGGGCGACCCTTCGCAAATCTCAAAAAGCCGTCTCAGTTCGGATTGGGCTCTGCAACTCGAGCCCATGAAGTTGGAATCGCTAGTAATCGTGGATCAGCACGCCACGGTGAATACGTTCCCGGGCCTTGTACACACCGCCCGTCACACCATGGGAGTTGGTTTTACCTGAAGACGGTGCGCTAACCGAAAGGGGGCAGCCGGCCACGGTAGGGTCAGCGACTGGGGTGAAGTCGTAACAAGGTAGCCGTAGGGGAACCTGCGGCTGGATCACCTCCTTTCTAAGGATGGTTCTTCAGAGAGCTCACGCTCACTATCGAACCGTTTTAGAAACATTCAGGGGGCCAATCGATCGCAAGATCATTGAGCTCCATTGGCGGGATTTCGCCGTCTTCGTTTCTCTTTCTTCGCGGACGAACACGCGCCAGGGGCTGAGCGCTTGAGCGATGCATTGGCGCGAGCCGATTGCGCGCCGGCCGGCTCCGGCATCTCGCAAGAGATGAGCGTTAGGGGCTTGTAGCTCAGTTGGTTAGAGCGCGCGCTTGATAAGCGTGAGGTCGGAAGTTCAAGTCTTCCCAGGCCCACCACTTTGATCGAGTGCGGAGCATTCGTCTTCTGGTTACGGGGCCATAGCTCAGCTGGGAGAGCGCGTGCTTTGCAAGCATGAGGTCGTCGGTTCGATCCCGTCTGGCTCCACCACGCTTCGCCTGAAGGCTTCGCGTGGCGCGGCCAAGCGCGATCGCGAAGCGTGCCCGGCGAAGCTCGATAGAGCGAAGACGGGCTGATCGTTGCCCTCGTAACCAAATCGTCCGCGAAACATCACTTCGCACTCACGAGTCCGGATGGACAGTGACGTGCGTGTTTTCTGACATCGTAAAGAGGAGATCGATCCGAGTTTGGATCAAGCGAAGCAATTCGCCTGACCCATTCACTATCTCCGGGATCATTTCGGCGCTCGCTTCAGTCGTGAGATTGAATGCGGGTTGTAAATGATCCTTTGTTAGCGAAGCTTGACCGCCTCGCTATCGGGCCGATCTTACGAAGCAAGCTGGTCTTTCTAGTCAATGTCCGGCTGTGACAATCGCATTCATCGAGGATGCGCGCCTTCAGTGGCAGTTGCACAGACAGCATTCTGCCGAGTGTGTGGACATTGATAATGAGAGCAATCAAGTGCCTTAAGGGTGTTCGGTGGATGCCTTGGCGCTGAGAGGCGATGAAGGACGTGCTACGCTGCGATAAGCCGTGGGGAGCTGCG
>Ga0209700_100042_pt1 | contig 168168 bp, 90 predicted proteins | sample SiratroredBW_FD_187528 | JGI IMG/M metagenome (GOLD analysis project Ga0209700, IMG submission 187528) | Root nodule microbial communities of legume samples collected from California, USA - Siratro red BW (SPAdes) (version 2) | ecosystem: Host-associated > Plants > Roots > Nodule | place: USA... | reverse complement strand
AAATTTTTTTTTTTTTTTTTTTTTTATTGTTGATGTTTTGGTGAAAGTTTTTGTTTTTAGATCCTTGCTATTCTTTAACTGGGTTATCTGTGATGTTTGGTATGTGTTGGTTGGTTGGTTTGGAATCTGTTTAAGGGAATGAAATGGATTTGCTATTTACTGTGTTTGAGGTTCTCCTTTCATGAATATGAGACTTTTTCTGTGATTTGTCTTTCAAAATGGGAGTTTGGTTGATGGGTTTTGCGGATCCGTGATCCTTTGATTCTGTTGATTTTGCAGCAGCGTAAAATTTGAGTTCTTGTTGATGCTTGTGTTCTTGCCTACATGATAGTAAATAGAATAGTGCATTTTGAAATGGGTCTTAATAGTTTTTTTTTTTTTTTTTTTTATCTTGGCGGAATTGTGTGGTTGTGATGTGAGTACGGTCTGAATTTGCTGGTGTGGAGCCGTTGTATTTCTTATGATTGTTCATATTATTGATGTACTTATTGTATGGAAAATGCATCTTCTTGTACTTAATAATACTGACTTTGAAATTTTCAGGACCACGGATTGCACAAGTTTCTGCTGATTGGTTTTGTTGTCATATGGGGATATCCTTCTCATGTCCATTTGCCAAGTACAATGATGTGGAAGATGGCTTAGATTCTGTGGTTGTAAAATCCATCAACTTTGGCAATGATGAAATCAAAACTCCAGTACGATCTGTTAGTTTCAAAAAAGAAGATTCAGAACCCACCATTCTTAAATCTCTAGGTTCTGGAAAGATGACAATAGAGACATCTGTGAGCTTCAAAAGGAAAGACATTGATGACATTGTGTCCACCAACAATTTGTCATTTGACAAAGAAATGCCTATCTCAAAAACTACCAAAAAGAGCAAAGAAATGGATTATCTGCCAGAGAGTCAGGTGGAAACCATCCAATCAGCACTTCTAGATCCAACCAGCCCCAAACACATTGCTGCGCTTAAATTGCAGAAAGTATACAAGAGCTTTCGTACTAGAAGAAAGCTAGCAGATTGTGCAATTCTTGTTGAACAAAGCTGGTACTTATTCATTGGCCTAAAAATCTCTTTCCTTTTTTACAAAACTTAATGTGTTTCTAACATGTTTTTATCGAATCTTTAAATAGGTGGAAGCTCTTAGATTTTGCTGAACTCAAGCGCAGCTCCATATCTTTCTTTGACATTGAGAAACACGAGACTGCAGTTTCTCGTTGGTCTAGAGCCAGAACTAGAGCTGCTAAGGTACTTTAACATTATTCAGGTTTAGGAGTTTTATTTATTAGAAGTGTAATAGTTACCTTGAATAATTACCATGCTCCAACCTTTAGGATTAAACTTTTCTTGTCATTGCAGGTTGGAAAAGGTTTATCAAAAGATGACAAAGCTCAGAAACTTGCTTTACAGCACTGGCTTGAAGCGGTTAGTCAAAATTGACTGTTCTAGTTCTTTCTCTGCTTGTGTATTGGTTTGTTAATCTTTCATGAACTATTACTTACTGAAATGTTTTTCATGTGTAATAGATTGACCCACGCCATCGCTATGGACATAATCTACACTTCTATTATGATAAGTGGCTTCGGTGTCAGAGCAGAGAACCCTTCTTCTACTGGTAATATACTTTGTAAAATATTACAACTTAAGCTACTGTAGTATATAGATCTTAATGTCACCAGAATTTTAAACCAAGTTTGTTTGAAATTGCAGGCTAGATATAGGAGAAGGAAAGGAAGTAAATCTTGAGAAGTGCCCTCGTTCCAAACTTCAACAGCAGTGTATTAAATATCTGGGTCCGGTAAGGTTTCCTCCATTTATGTGAACACCACTTGATTGATAAATGTGCTTGAGAATCTTTTAGTTAAGTTTTTTCTAATTATTTTCATTCTTCTTTCTTCCAGATGGAGAGGTTGTCATATGAAGTTGTTGTGGAGGATGGAAAGTTCTTCTACAAGCAGTCAGGAGAGCTCCTTAACACCACTGGAAAAGATGCACATGCCAAGTGGATTTTTGTCCTTAGCACATCTAAGTCATTGTACGTTGGCAAAAAATCAAAAGGTTCATTTCAGCATTCCAGCTTCTTGGCTGGAGGAGCTACATCATCTGCTGGGAGACTAGTGGTTGAACATGGTGTCTTGAAGGTATAAATCCGGAAGAAAGCTTGTGTAAATTTATCACTCTTATGCTAGATTCATACCACCATAAGTGCTTATCTAAAACTGATTTTGTTGTTTCTTTTCAACAGGCAGTTTGGCCACACAGTGGTCATTATCGACCGACGGAAGAAAATTTTAAGGAGTTTATTTCATTCCTTCAGGAGAACAATGTGAACCTTTCAGATGTCAAGGTATATAACTAAATTAAAACATAGAACCAATGCTGTAAATATTTTAACACGCTCTAATGGTTTAGATATGCAATTACACGATGTGAGAGAATATCTAAGGAAATTCATTATGTTATATGCAGATGGATCCAGGTGACGAGGTTGATGAATTCCGTTCTGTGAGGAGTGGTCATCTTAGAAGCCACTCTTCTGAAGAGGACTTCGCTGAGAACTTGGAGATTGAAGAGACCATTATGGAAGGCTCAGTTGCAGCAGAGAAGGCCAATTTGATTCAAACTGAGAGGCCTTCTGCTGTGATGACACCTACCACAAGGCACTTCCAAATTCTTGGAAGAGAACTTAGCAATCTTGAAATACCAAAAAGGGGTCATGTGTTTGAAGGACTAGAAAATGAGGTATTAGAAGGTGTTGAACAAAGTGGTGAGAGTTTCCAAATGGAATCTCACACTCACTCAGTTGATCAAGAAAGAACACAAGCATTTGCATCTGAGGTAGAGCATGCAATGCCAGAGGAAAACTCGTGTGATGATAATTATGTAGAAAGCATTCCACAAGAGTCCATACTGAAGAGAATCAACTCACATAAAGAAATGAAATCATATCAGTTGGGGAAGCAGTTGTCATGCAAATGGACAACCGGAGCGGGACCACGCATTGGTTGTGTGAGGGACTACCCTTGTGAGCTTCAGTTCCGAGCCTTGGAGCAAGTTAATCTCTCTCCAAGAAGTGGATCCCGCTATAAATCATCCTTTACTCATAGAAGCACTACTTTGTTGAACTCTAGTCTTTCAAATGTAGCCAGTTTATGTGGGGACACTACTATTGAACCACTTCACATGCCTCAAAATAATTCAAGATCAGAATGCTCCCCTTTGATCAGAGGAACATCAGTGATACCAGTTATTCATACTTCATGAGTGAATAGGAGAGACTCCACTGTTTTATTCTTTTTGCGTTAATAGGTAACCAACAATTCTATTTTTGTTATTCTTTCCATTGATTCACACAGGCATTCTTTTTTCACTCATGTATAGTACCATATCATAGGATCAAAATTGTAAAATTGTTGGGATCTATTTATCCTCCCATTACAAAGGTAACATTTGATCTTCCACCATGAACAAGTTCATGGCTTCAAATTCAATTATAATTTATATCTATTTATTTATATAATGTATTGGAGGTGCAACTTTATATTATCCTTTTCACTCTCAAATTTAAGTCTATTCCACAATTATTGTTGTGTTGTGCTGCTGGAGGCATGTTTGGACCTGAAGCATCTATGATGGTTTTTCTTGAAACGAAAGGTCTCTAAAGAACTTAATGATTCCATAATCTTCTTTTTTCCAGCTTTGTATTTGAAAATGTCTCAAAAGGAGAATGTGGTTTCGTAGGTGAATGTCTCGAAATCTTCGTATACCATTCGTGACTTAACACAAACAAGAATGTGTTTTGAAGAGGAGAACGTGTTTTCGTAGCAGAGATACATAAGTTCATGTAACCAAAACCCAAGAGGCTCAAACTCATGTCTCAATTTCATGAACAATATCTACTATAAACTTTTTAAAAGAGTAAACTAGACAATTAAAACTTTTGTGCCTTTTGAAATAATCAAAACTATAATTATATGAAAAATTCTTGTAACCATTACAAAATGGTCGTATTCACTTTCTCTTCAAACTAGAATTTCCAATTAGTTTCTATAAAGCCCATGGAGGCAAGTTTTTGCTATCCTATAATTATTTCATGTACATCCTATCACTTTGAAAACTTTAACCATTTTGAAAGGTCATTTTGATTGTTACACTGACATGTGGTCAAAGAAAGTATGTTGTCCTTTGAAGGCTTTTTCTTCCTGCAACCCACTGTTACTAACTGCACTTCCATACAAATATAAAAAGACAAAAATACCTTCCCATAATTGCCGCTGCCGTGCCATCATTGGCGCATCTCCATTCTTCACTGCACCTTTGAGAGGAAGAAGAAAAGGAGAAAGAACCCATTAGAAAACACTGGAAGTTATCATATATGTTTTGGAAAGCTTGTTCTAGAAATTCTATTCAAAAAAAGCTCATTTCAAAATATATTTCATGTATTTCAAAAGATTTGCTTCAAAAAGTGTCATATATGCACGTTCCAAAAATTCTATTATGAAAATCTTATTACATAATGTATTTCATGTATAAAAAGTATGTATAAAAATCTTATTATTATATATGAAAGTCTCTTTTATGAAAGGTAAAATGTTCATTTTAGAAATTATAGAGGTGCAGGAAGAAAATACCCCTTTGAGTAAAGGCCCAATAATTTAGAGAGCCTATTGTAAATGGAGAAGTTTCCATGGACAGAAAATACAAACCAAGAAAAAATGCATAATAAGAGAGAAAGAGGAAACGAAGCCAGAAAATGAAAAAACTTCTTTATCTATAGAAAAATATATTCTTAACTAGTTTCAATTTATTTCAGAAAGATATTTTTTTCAAATAATCTATCGAAAATACAAATGTAGAAATACTTGTCTTTCAATATTTTTTCTCATTTCAAGGGCAGTTTTTTTAAAAAATTAATCTGTACTAATTTAAGTATTTGTTTGTATTTTTGGTTTCAATTTGAAAGGTATTCTATAAGTTGAAGAACTGTTTTTTAGAACAGAGTAAAAAAAAAAACTGTTTGACAAGTATTAATTTGAAAAATAATGTTTCAGATAAGAGAATAAAAAAATTAATGAACTTCTTCTGAGACATAAAACATCTGTAGAAAAAGAAATAAACAGAAAAATCTTTTAATGGCATTTTAAATTTTTTATGATTTTCTAAAATTAAATATAAGAAGTTGAATATGTGTGTCTAATGTTATAATATAGTCTAATTAATAAATATAAGGTCCGTTATTATCTGTAAATATATAATTACATTTATTAACCTTTTTATTTTATTTAAATACAATTTATATATATATATATATATATATATATATATATATATATATATATATATATATATATATATATATAATAAAAGTGTTATTTTATTAATAACACATTACATGGAACGTCTATATTTAAACTATAAATGTAGATTTAGGATAGGTAGATGCAATTTTTTCTAGAATTAAATCCTTCAATTTTTATTTTATAGGCAAAACTTAAATTTTAACCTTTTTAAATTTATTTTTAATTTTCATAAATTTTAATTAAATTATAATTAATGTGTTATTTTTAAAAAGAATAAGAAAAGTGAAGATACTTTATTATAAAAATAAAGGACATGATTTCTTTTAAAAAATGAAAAGAAATGAATGCTATTTTATTAAAAAAAAAATACCAGGGAAAGAAAGTTTATTTTAAGACTAAATAATTGTCACTTTATTAAAAACTTAATTGTAGAACACCTAGTATAACAATATATATATATATATATATATATATATATATATATATATATATATATATATATATTGCTCATAATTATAAATTATCTGTGCAAAAGCATAATTATTACACAATCATAAAAGGACAAGTTAGCAAAAATTAAACAAATTATATAATCTTAAACAATGGTTATGTAAGTTTCACACAATTTTCTTTAACAAATAATCATACACATCCATCTATTTTCTATCAAAGGAATCAAAGAATTTATACAAACATTTATATTCGCTGAAAATGGTAATGTACTTTAAGTTGTGACACAATGTTATATTAATATTGTATTTGTGAATAATGATGGTAATCTAACATATTTAAATACTTTTAAATTTAATGTTTGTAATTATTCATAATAATTCCCTGATTTAGTTTTTAGATATATGCTAAAATACAATAACTATGGTTAAAAATAGTTATCTGTTTGCTTTTGTTTAATTTATTAATTAAATATATAATTACTCGTATGATTTATATGTCAAATTAATAAAATTCTATTTTTCTCATCTTTTGGTTGCTTCAAGAGGAAGAGGAGATGAAAAATAAAATTTCGAATTTGATACATTTGTTTTTTTTAATACACCAAGTGATTACAAGAATATTAAATTGATTTGTGTGCCACATTAATGAAATTTTCTTTTTAAATATAACATTTTCACAAATTATATAAAGGTATATACTGGGTGGGTCTGGGTAAATCCATCATTAAGGGCAATAAAATTTATTTATTTTTTTACTAAAATTTTTGTAATTGTAAAACATTTTTTTAAAATACATTTTAAAATATCTATCTTTTAATATTGTAAAAATACTATTTTAATGAAATAATGAAATAAATTAAATGATAATTACGTTATTAATAATATTATTATTTAATATGTTTGGTTGGATTAAATCTATCCAGAATCTCCCAGTTTGTCCCATTTAAGATGAGAAATTGCATCAGACCAAATTTGATATAAAAAAAGAAAATGACGCAATAATAGATCTGCACCAGATTATTCCATCCAATGAAAATTCATAAAGGTATATTCAAATATGAAAGAAGCTAATACTCATTTTTCCCCAAAAATGCAATTATCAATTACAATTTTTTATTGTTTTTAATTTTTATATTCCCCAATTTATTTAATTTAATGTATATTTATAAAAGTAACATTAATTCCGGGAGAAATTCTTATCTAGATTTGTTTTTCTTTTATTAGATTATGATATTATTTCAAGATTATAAGATAAGATCATGCGATACGGTAAGAAAATACCATTAGATTATGTGAGAATATTATTATCTGCTTATGATAAAGTAAGATAAGGACAAAAGAAAAACTGAATAAGTTTATAGCGACGAAAATCTCCGTTTTAACTCCATTTAAATCGAATCGGGAATTGGAAAATTCTGGTCTCCACTTTCAATTTCTAAACCGAACGAAACGAACCCTTTTCATTGTGCTGTTCATCGCCAATCCCTGATCTCTAATCCTTGCATTCTCCTCACGCCACTTTCCACTTTTGAGGTTAACCCTTACTCTTTTACTCTCTCATTTCACAAATTATTATTATTATTCCTTTTCGTTATTGCTTTAATCTTCTATCTATCTCTGATGCTGCCTACACAAATTAGGTCAGCGCTTGGTTCGGTTCTTTATGCTAGACCAATTGCTGTCAAATGTTCATCGTTGCGTTCTTTTTGTTTTTCTTTTAAATATCGGCCTCGTTAATGATCAATTCAATTGCAACACGTCATGTTTGATAGCGTATTATCTTTAATTTCTTTTTTGTTATTTTTTTTTGTTTCTTGTAAGCTGCGGTGCATTGTTAAGGATAAGAGTTTTATGCTGTTGCTCAGTATCCCTGTCGTGATTGTTCTTGGTGGAGTTAGTGTCTGATTCGTTAACTATGGCTCTTGCTTTCCGAAGAAAAGAAGGCAATCAATAAAATCCAATTGCTTGATTTTTTTTTTTTTGGTTTATTAATTAATCCAATTTCATCATGGGCTTCTCGATGTTCCTAACACTAAAACTACTCCGAACTGGAAGGGCTCCGATAGGCGCTTTACATTGGAAAATGTCCTTATGTTGAAAGAATACATTGTATGGAAAACAATGGCAGTAACATGTATGTTAGTACTGTTGTCCTCAACTAGGAATTTGACCCCACAGAGAGTTATCAATTTGTATCTGTACTTTGTCAAGAGTGAACTTCTGGTGTTTTGAAGACTGAAGTTTATGAAGTTAAAAGAATGATTTTATGGGAAAGCAGAATCCCAAGTTCAAACTTTCATATTTGAGTTGGCTGAGAAGTGAGAAATTTATAGAATCAAATAAACACTAAAGGAGTTTTAATTCTCTTAATTGTAGTTAAAGGCACCAAAAAACCTGCCTAAGACATTGAGGCAGAACTAGAATGGTTCAGCTGATTACAGTGATAAAAACATCTGAATCTCAGTTGTTTAACTTGATAAAGGGGTAAAATAGTTAGTATGCTAAAACAATGACTAGTTGTTGGTCTTTGGGACCCTTATTAGCAGGAATCTTAGAGCTCTGTTAGTTGAACATCATACTCTTTTGTTCCTACTTTGATACTATTATGCTGAATTAGATAGTTTTATAGAAAATCATGCAAAATAGTCAAATATTTTGATTTTTTTATTTTCCTTTTCTATTGTTAACTCCTTCAGTATGGTGTGTACTTTTTGTCACCTCTTGCCTCCCTAGTGCCTATAGGGTGCTTTCTGCCTTTGGCTTCCTTTACGCCAGTTCCTCCTATAACTCAAGCTTCTACCTAATTGAGAGTCTCAATAAAAATATGCCTTTGAATAAAATATATTTCTGAATTGGGTATATGCAATTTAGAAAGGCCAGGAAAAAACATTTAAGAGAGGGAACCAGCCAAATTGTTGATTGTTGGGGTCCAGGGGAGCTGGAAAGTAACCATTGGGCCTAGCAATAGATTACATGAGTGAACATGACACCTACTCTTCACCCAAAACCTTAAAGAATCGGGTATAGGGGTCTGTTTTCTTATATTATCTTCATCTAACCCATTCTTAACCTCCGTAGGACTTCAAACAAGCCCTTGAATTTCCAGCACTTGTTTAGTTCTGCAGCCTTGTTTTTGGTTGGTGTTGATAACTTTTACTCCCTTTCTTCCTGCTTTTGCCATGATAGATCAATAACTAGATGAAGCTATTATAATAGTATATCAAATAATAGTTTATAGGGGAATAAAGAATTGTTTTAGAAGAATGCCGAATGTTGTTTGTGTCTTTATGTAATAAACAATTACCTATATTTGTCTTTTATCTTGGGTTTATTGGTTTTTGTCACGAGAAAACTGAAAGCTGTAGCTGTCTATATATAGTTTGTCATACTAATTCATCTATTGCAAAGCCACTAGTTCTGAAGCTTTGATTTTCTTCCTTTGATTCTCACTTCAATATTATTCACTGTTCTGCATACCTTGTGAAATTAAGTTTTGAGGCTTTTGTTGGAGACATGGAGTAGCAGTAGACATCCTTAGTATGTATCGAATTTCAGATATCTAAGTGCACTTTGAAATTGTAATAAAAGTTTGAACTTATACCTTTCCTCGGCAAAATAGTTTATTTTATGGGTGGGATGCTGGAATGCTAATGGGTTTTTTCATTGTGGATGTATGTTTTTTTGTGCTTATGTTATGTTTCTGCTTCACTATGCTATTCAGGTGACACAGTACTATTCGATATTAAGTATTTATTAACAAAAATGAAGGTCTTTAGTCTGTTTTGATTAGTTTGTAATTGTTGTTAATACAAGTTCTCCGGTATATTTTTTCGGATCGAGTATTTATTATATTTTCTGTTTATAATTTTTATATACTATTTATTAGTGTTTATGAAATATGACGGAATTAAGGGCATGTGCAACTTGTTAATGTCTAAAGTTGGATTAATATTGATAAGAAAAGTGAACAGTTTTAACTTCTCGATCCATGGGATTTACTAGAAAACTCAATTATGCGATATCTTCTGATGTTTTCTATACCTTCTCATTTCTTTAAAATTTATAAAATTTTATGCATTTGACATTTTGTTTAATTTATGTGCTATCAAAGTCTACTTAGTTTTATGTCTTTCTCCGGAAGAGCATCTTAAACAAGTGACATTTTGGGCAGTAATAGTCAATATTCTGAAAACTTAAAATGTAATTATTGTCTTTTATGTTGTTGGTGGCGAGCATGGCATCCTCTTCTGGTGTGTTTACATAATACATTTGATTATGAAGTAATATTTTAATGAAACAGATACACGATGCCAAATATAGTTTTTAGATCAATGGTCAGTAGTCATTGCTGGTGTCAATTTGCACCATTTCTACTTCCAACTAATTATGTAAATGGATGCAATCTTCAAAATCTCAATAGGTATAAGAATCAATCTTGTAAACAAATAGTGGTAAGATAAGAGGTAGAGAATTCTAATGATGTGAAGAGTGGATCTTTTCAATATAAAGAGCTTGTTATGCTTTAATTATTCAATTACAATTGGTATTTCTTTACGTAATCCATTTACTTTGGGTTGTTTGAAATGTTACAGATCTTGTGTTTAGCTACTGCATCTTGTATTCCAAAATGCCAAAAGTTAGAAGAGTGAAGTCCCCATCTACTGATTGCAATAGATCATTTCCTTACCCGTCCACCTCCAAAAGCATTGAGATGCATAAACCTACCAATTTGTCTGGATCAGTTGATGAAATGAAAGAATGGGAGGAAGCTAGATGTCCTATTTGCATGGAACCGCCTCATAATGGTGTTCTTTTGAAATGTTCTTCCCATGAGAAGGGTTGCCGTCCTTATATGTGCAATACCAGTTACCGCCACTCCAACTGCCTAGACCAGTTTTGCAAGTCCTTTGCTTCTCATCTGTCATCGGAAGTACTGGAAGAAATTCCTGTCGCAAGCAGAGTATCTCATAGGAGAGAAGTTCAGTCAGAGCCTGGGCACTCGTCTCATCTTGGGAGCCAGTTACAGCCAAAGCTCATTTGCCCTCTTTGCCGAGGAGAAATATATGGATATATGCTTTTGGAGCCTGCTCGAAGCTATATGAATTCAAAACCAAGGAGCTGTTCTTCTGAAACTTGTGAATTCCAGGGGACGTACCCGGAACTCAGGAAGCATGCCAGGTCTGAGCATCCTTCTGTTCGACCATCAGATGTGGATCCCTCGCGTCAGTGCGATTGGTTAAGGATGGAACAAGAAAGGAGCTTGGAAGATCTTTTTAGCTCGATTCGTGCAAGTTCTGGTGTTGAATACAATAGAAGCACCATTTTGACAGGGGGTCTTGCTGACTTGATGTCCTCATTCTTGTATGAAATCTTTATCTCTATTGAAGATGTTAACCGAATGGCTAGTTTGTTGTCTAATTCAAGACACAGAGTGCCATTATATGACAGAAGATCTGGAATAACGCACAGGGTATCAAATCATACACAGGCAAATCAATCAGCTAGATGGAGATCCAATTTACCTTCAGTGCATCAACTGGATAGAATTGCTAGGAGTAGGGTGAGAACCAATTTTCCAGTTCTATCATCCCGTGATCTGGAGGCAGAGGCTAATCGAACTGCTAGATGGAGGACAAATTTATCATCTTTTAGAACGCCTCGTGACGAGCATCAGTTTTATAGAGACCTCAGCGCAGAGGTCACATCTTCAACAAGGATCCCTCGGACCTCACAAGGTACTCAGACTAATCCCCAGAGCGACATTTCTTCATCTGGAAGGATCCCAGGTCGTCAATTACGTTGGCGTGATCAAAGATGGTCCACCAACAACTACTACCAACGATGAGTGGCAATACATACCAAACTCTCTTCCATATAAATATTTACTTCTGCTATCCATATGCTCATGGAGATATCTCTCAACTATCATTAAACTCGTTTTATTGGATTTTTGGTTCAATGAAATCGCTTTATTTGACTATATGGTTCGGGTATGCTTAAATTAGATCGGTAGCACTTAAAAATATTTATCTAATTGATATTTTGTGTCTTACCCCTCAACTATCATTCTAAATTCTAGATTCCAAAATAATTTAATTCTCTTCCGACACTTGTCTTAGTACCACAATATATACAGCATTATTTGTCACATGTGGCATAGTGTTGTCTCGTCCAATTTCTTCCACCAAGCTATTCCAATAATTCCAACATTTGCTTGAAACCTTTAATTGCATCATTAGTTTCAATGGATTTTAAGAAACTATGTTACATGTCAAAGTGAAATCCCATATCTATTATTCACTTACAGAAGATTTTTCTGAACTTTTATTTCGGAAGTTGTCAATTACTCTTCATAAAAAACTCTCACCTTATGGTATGTAGGTGGTTTGAAACTGCTCTTTTTCTTCCAATAACGTTCATCATTTAGATAAAAAGTGATTTTTTACCAAATTTAGAAGGTAATGAATCCATGCATTTGCCAATTTCTTGAATGATGTCATCTTTTATCATTTTAACATTTCATTCATATTTTTGAATTATTAATGGTAATTAAAATAAATTACGTGCTTTTCTTTAATAATGTTTAGTGAACTATAAATGAAACGAACATTGATATTAAAATTTTCAAATTCCTCAAACACAATGAGTAAAACAGATAGCCAATAACCTTTTCAAGCACCCTACGTGCTTCTTCTTCATTAATCATCATTTCATTCAATCTATTTTTTGTTGACTTTTTCGATTATTCTTAATATGTATCACAAGTTTCCTCCTTCTATCTATTTTTTGTATTCCATTACATACCTTGATAAATACTCAATATATCGAAATTGTAGAAATGTAAATTTTCCAATCGAATGAGTTACTGTTGTACATTCAATTGTGTTTATAGAATTACCCAGTTAAAAAAAATGAAATTAACTTATCTCAAAACTCAAATTAATTTATACAAATTCGATTTTTCCTTATTTTCTCATACAATTGTTTATGTAAGAATTTCTTCAATTAGACCTATGTCTAGAAGGCTCTTAGATGGGTAAAAAGGCGTTTTACTTTTAAACTCAATAAATTTGAAAAGCAAAATAAACATGAAGAAATTGTTGAGAAAAAAATACATAAGAAAATGAATATGTTAAAACAATAAACAAAAATATCAGCCTGCTTTTGATGTTCTTGTTACATTTGGCAGAACAACAGAAGCAAGATCCCCAGGATAAGGGGTAAACAAGCCTAGTCCTCCCCTACTTTCTCTTAAATTGCTATTCTTTAGTTTACTCAAGTCTTTAACCCACTCTATGGGAGAAGAGTGCTCTCTCGTGTGAGGGTGCAACACAAACAGTGAATTGTATTCACAGTTGGGAAACATGAAATATTTGAATGAATCCCCCAATCTGAACACAGTATAGCCAAAACTAAGTTGATCTCTTGGTGTGAAAAGATGAACCTCATTGAACCACAAGCAGCTAAATAAGTTACTCATGGCAGTATGTTCCCGAATGATAATGGCTCCCTCTGGTACATCTGAAACATTATCATATGTTAATGAATCCATGTTCTTCACTACACAGCTCATAATTTCCCAATTTACACTACATTACATTATTTCTAACAATTCCCAAGTCAACATAAACCACAACAACATTTGCATACCATACATATCAGCGAAGTCATTAGAGAACTAGAGGTAAAATTATTTTCTCTGACGTTTCATTTTGAACCTTACAAGCTATTTGTTGACATGATTCTTTTTTCTACAAGGAGCTCTTGTAAGAAGAGTTTACAGGGATTGCAAGGTAATTCTGGAAGATTCTTAGTACTCACAACATAGGGTCTTGAACCTTAATGTTTGTTTTAAGAGCCAAATAAAAAGATTACAAATAATCAAGTGGTGGTAGCATAAGGGTGATAAACAATTAGCTTCTATGGAGAAACTACAGGAGAAAAAAAAATCGGAATCACAAGGTCTACGTGAACCTCTCTTAGACATGTTTATAAAGGTTAGAAAGGTCGATAAAGTAGTCTTGTTTTGGGTGGATCAAGAGGTTTTGTACTGGGTTAAGGAATGTGGGTGCTTGAATGAGAATATTCGAGAAAAAGTAAGAAACAAAATAGTGTGTCTTAAGGTCTTACATGGGGTCAATAACACTGAAAGTTGGGCAAAGTATCAGAAGGCTAGATGAGATATAGAAAGTTGAGTCAAAACCCAAAGCATTTGGGGAGTTACACCGAGAACTTGGAACAAACAATGAAGAACAAAAGAAAATCAAGAAATTTGAACTATATTGGAGAACAAAAAATCATTTGACACACTAACTTCTTTTACGAGATTTTGAGATCTACGAAAATGCTAGATAAGTGGAGGGGGAACACTTAGGTTGCTATATCTAAAAGAATAAGGGAGGTATTTAGAATAGTATATAAACTATAGTAGAATAAAAGTTGAGCTACACTGTAAAATTATGAGAAAGGTGATCGAACGTAGATGAAGAGAACAGACTAGAATTGTAGAGAATAAATTGGTATTTTAGGTCAAGGAGATTTACAATCCAAGTAATTTATCCTTTACGTGGTTGATGAAAAGGAATCAAAGAAAGAAAAGAGAAATGATTAGTCACAGTAGTGTGGAACCTTGTTTGATCCTCATCTTATGTAAAAACTCGTCACAAACAAGATTAGTCTCAGGCTCACTGGACTAAGAGAAACCATGATAGGACAATAAACAGCAAGAAAACAGACTCACAAACGAATTTTAGACTTGAAAAAAGCATATGATCAAGTGACAAAGAGAAATGTTGTGAAAGGCTTTGGAAAAGGAGTATGCTTGCATAGATTATATCCACACTATATAAGACATGTATGGTGAGATAACTACTATGTGAGAACTTTTAAAGTTAAGACTAAGAATTTTATAAGGATAGATATACATTAAAGCTTCATTTTGATTCCTTATTTAATCTAGTTATGGAAATGCTTCTCCGGGACAATTAAAAGATTATCCCTAAATATATGCCTTTTTTGGATGATATAGTTTTGAATGCGAATCAAGGAAAGAAAATAACCCTAAACACGAGTTTTGGAGAAAAACATTACGGTCAAAGATTTTTGCTTCGACAAGAAAAAAATGACTTGGATGTAAAAATTGAAGTTATCGTACCATAAGTTTAACTATTTAGGATCAATATTACAAAATGAGGATAAATTAAAATGAAGATGTCACACCATGGATCCATTAGGGTGGTTAAAACTGAGACGTTGGAGGTTATTTGTCATACAAAGTACCTATCAAGCTCAGAAGAATTTTTTTAATATTGCTCTTCAACGAACTGCGTGAATGTTGGACTTCAACAGGACAACAGAAAAAAGTGAGCACTATAAACGAGAATAATAAGATAAATCTGTCTACAGGAACTAGATGGTATGGAATAATTGTATACGAGAAAATTTTGGTGTGAAACCTTTAAAGAAGAAGATGACATAAACACTACCAAGATGATTTGGATATGAGCAAACAAGAAAACTAGAGGAACCGATGAAGAAAGGTGAGTAAATCACAGGGTATTTAGTCATGTAAAAAGGAGAAGACCCACAAGGACACCGACAGAAATTATTGAAAAGGATCTTATGGTGAGAATAACATTCTTGAACCCAATGGTGACATGTAATCCATGCAGTCAACCTCGACTATTGAAATAAGGCTATTGTTGTCATCACTGAACAAGTTTAGAAAATTAAGATAAAGGTGACAAAACAATGTGTAAGGGTAAAAGTGATCCTGTTTACTCCCACCAAAATTATTGAAGTCAAACAGTAGAAACAAAAAACAAAACCAGAAGGTCATGTTTCCTATCTTACCACCAATGGTCTTTTTATTTGGACTCCATGGTTTCATTCCCTCATAATAGTAGATTTTCATGTGGAGATCAATAAGGGGTCGAGCATATCGCTTTCGCCTCTTGTTTGCATCAGCCTCCTCATATATGCTTTGGTGATGCTTGTGTTGAGCAATGGCAAACGTATGCTTCCCTCGCCACAGGTATCTACACAGTTAATGTAATCTTACAAGGTTACCATCACCTCAAGCCACAGAAAAGCATGCACAAATGTGGTTAGCAGTTTATCAACATTGCAACAGTAAGATCTTAACATGAAGCTACAATGGGAAAATTTATGCCAATAATTCCATTGTCTTCTGTAGGTTCAAATAGATGTTCTCATTCAAAGTTATCCCAGTTTTATATCTTGGACATCAATATCACCGTGAATTAGCTTTCAAAAGGAACTAGATACGCTTTTATAAATCACAGGTATCATAGTCTCAAGTGCAAGTAAACATAAACCAGATAACTCCAGGAATAAAGAAGAAGCTATCCATTCAGCTAGAATGCTTTAGTTTTATCAGTTTCAAGTACCACTCTTTATTTGTTTTAGAAGAGAGGAAGGGGGGAGGTTAGTATCAGACTAAATCACAAGGGGCGACATACAAAGCCTAATATCATGACTCAATCAAATAGTTATCCCAAAAGAAAATCTACAAACACAAGGCAAGCAGTCCCTACAAAACCAATATTTTGTTTCTATAATGCATCAACTTCTTAATCCAAAATGTAAAAAGTCCAAGTAAGAGAAAAATGGGATCACAAAACACATCCATTAAGGTTTTTATGTAACTGATAACCACATGAAATGTATCAAATTAAAGATAAAATGCCTCCTCCCCAAACCTTTCATCCTTCTGAGGTCTCTTCCTAAACAAAGCATAAAAGTTTAAATATTTATTCAGGAAAAACAAATTTAAAATGGTACCATTATCAGAGAAAACTTGGCGTAAAATATTTAAACAGATATAAGTACCTCTCAAGCATTAGCAATGGATCAACTATCAACTCCATTTTACCATCAATCCAAATACTATACTGCGCTTCAGGGAACAACCTGTGGGTTAATATTTTAGGAACCTTCCCATTCCTTCTTGGTTCATCATAGGGAGGATTCTTAAGAAGAATAAGCCGCCATATTCCCACCCATTTTCCACCAGCACTGTCTTCTTTGACAGTACCATTTTCCCTCATGAATTTCAGAGATACCTCATCCACTACCATAAGAAAGCAAAAAAGCTTCTTTGAACTGAAGCTTATATTTGATGGTTCATGTGGTAAATCATAGCCATCAAAGATGCCAGATGCAACAACAAATTTGCATTTCTTGACATATTTGATATCCACATGCTCCATTTCAGCACCACCACCTCGGATAAATCCACAATGCACCTAGTGGGCAGAGAATATGGGAAAACATAACTCATTAATTGTGGCAACAAGCCATACAACATAATCTTACAAAATTGTAAAGCAATTGCAACTAAAATGAATTTGATCAAATCATGGTAATTAATTTACCTTCATATTTGGCTTTAGTTTGAAACTTTCCTCCCTTTGTTTCCAACTTGGATGGCCTCCAAACAAAGGAGATGATTGAGTACTATTACTTGGAATCTCATCTTCCATAACATATGACAAATTTTTGACAATTTCGTTGGGAGTTCTTCCAGTAGGGATAACTATTTTATCAGGGTCATTGGAAAGAGGAATCGGACATCCTAGTGAATATAGGTAGCACCAATATCAAACACACAATTACCATTTGGTGAAGTCCAAAAGAAGGGATGAGACAAAACCGCTAAAATCTTACTGTGAGGTTTTGAATCTTTTGATACAAGTCCCATAGTGTCTAACATGGTATAAACCTTGCTATCTTTGTTACACATAGCTGCAGGTCAGGCAGAAAATTGATATAGTGTTCAGAAATGTTATCATGATGTTGAAAATTTTGAAAAGAAGAAAAGACAATGAATATTTATACTAAACAAGCATTCCTTGAAGTGTGCCTTTTAATATGCTAACAGAACCTCCTATTAAGTTATCATCCTTCATTTCTACTCATGGCAAATTTGCAAATTTTGCACCTAAATTCACCAACCAAATTGTAGATATTTGGGTTTCCAAAGTGAGTTTTAACTATCTAAATATACATAAAATATAAGACAAGGGCATCATCCCTACTTCCCCTTAGAATACAAATACCATCAAAGATAAGCAAAACATAACAAGAGAACATCACATCAAATTCAATTTTCTGCACCTAGATATACATATACTATTCTTATCTCAACTAGAAACAAGAGTTCCTAACCTTCTAATTCAATTGTCTGCAAAAAAGTTATGCTACTAGTACAACTAATGGATGAGAGAGAAAGATACATAAAACTTAGCCTTATATACATTGAAAAAATGAATTTCCAAACCGTTTTTTTTTTAATAAGACATCACTATGAACGGCAGGAAACGTTCTTTACCTGTTGTTTTTCCAGTCCAAGGAACCAAAAAATTAACAGACATAGGCAGCTACAAAAATCAAGTTAAAATATAAAGTGATGTGATTTATTCCCTTTTTCCCAGCTCCCAAAGTATCACATTAAGAATAGTCGTCAGATAGACGAAGGGTTTGTGTTATTACAATTAAGAAGAGTTATCAACAAGAGGTAAACATATTAACCAAAAAAAGATAAACTCGAGAAGATTCCCAAGAAGTAACCAAATGTGATAAATTTTACTAACCTGATAAAAAGGAGACAGAAGTTTGGCATGACCATATATGAAATAATAATGCAAGAAGAATTAATAACATCCACAAGATCCCGACTACAAGAACCAATCGAACAAACCCTTTCTTCCAAACAATCTTCATGGGGTAATCTTGAGATACCCTCCCCGAAGAAAATAAACTCACATCAACATCTGCATCACCAACAAACAAACACAGTTTATTTGTCAATGCCAAAGTACCTATTTCCTTCACTGCAATATCACCTAATAGAGAAACAAAAAGAAAAAGAAAACAATTTCTCAACAGATAAAAGAACCGAAACAGTTTATGACAATGCTTACTCACCTTTAGCAGAACTTTGATTACTTCGGTCTACTCTACGACTTAGGCGCAGAGATCGAGACCTTTGAAGATCACCCTCCATATCTGATTCTCTCTTCAAGTTATCATCCCTGCCATTGTATAACAAAAATAAGAAGATTAGAATAAAAAAATATGATATTTTTTTATAACCCATGAGACTAAAAAGCCCATAAGATGCCCAAAGTTATTAACAACTAAATTCGGAACGGAAAAGGGAAACTGATCCACACAGCAACTGATTACCCCATCAACTCCTATAAAATATCAAATCAGAATAACTTCCAAAAACAAAACTTTAAGAGAGAAACGAGGGATCGAAAGGGAGAAAAAGAAGAGGGCAGGACCCAAATGGAGATTAAGATTAGTACACTGAGTGGATATGGGGAAAGGGTGGTGTCGGTGAGAAGTGTGTGAATGCACATAACCACAAAAACAATGGGAAGAGGAGCAACGAGTTGGGGTATCACTATCAGGTGTCAATTGCGAATGAAGTAATGGAGGAAAAGCAGAAGAAATTGGTACCTGGCAATGGTGAACGAAGGGATGATTTTGTTGACAGTGACAAGAAGAAACAGATCCGTGTGAAAAGTGTAATGTTGTGTTGGGTTGCTTCCAACAAGAATAAAGGTGAAGTGAAACTAAGAATGTAATGAAGAGATGTTGAAGTTTCAAACTGAAACAGATCTCCCTCTATCTATCCTTTGTTTTCTCCTCAACACTCTCATCTCGGGTCATCATAGGATCATGGAAGCTTCAGAATCTTTTGTTTTATTTTATTTTTTTCAGCTTCAATGTTTTCCCCCCTTTAACTGTGAATTGATTGAGGAGGCCCAAAATAAGAGGGTTTGGGGTTGGGGAGAATTGAAAATGAAAATAAGTTATTGGACCTTCCATTGTTTTTCAAAAGAGTCACACACTAAAACATAACTATTTAATATTAAAATAAATTATAATTATATAATATTTTTATCAAAAAGAATAAGTATCACATAAAAGTAACTTATAAACAGTAATACCAAAGTAAAATTTTCTTTTTTAAAAAACAGTATTGAATATGAAGTGTCACTTAGTTTTTAGTCCCTTTTATTAACTCAAATATTAAATATAATATTATTAATTAGTAATCATAATATAGATAATACCCTATCAATTAATTGACACGAAATTGTTTGAGTTTTACTAAAAATCTTCAATTCAAGTTTTAATTACATTAATATTTTGAAGGATGTACTCGATAAAAGAATAATAAGTAATGAATTCATTCAAATAATAAGTAATGAAGACACTAAAATTCTGATACAATTCATAATACGCGGCGACCCTTTATGTAGGAAAGATTCAGTTAAAATGGTATTTTTGTGATAATTATAATAATAAATGTATGTTAACTTAAATGGCAAGTGATTGTAATAATTAAACATTAACTAATAACAGACACCTTTGAAAGTTACACAGTTGGATTAAACGGTTCAACCACTTAGGTGAGTGATTGTTTTCCATTTGTTCTTGTCCATTCAAAAGCTCGAAGCTCTTGATCATCCACGTGGCTTTTGCGATCATTCATGAAATGTCTCAAAGCGATAAGGTGTTTATTACAAAGCTAACATCACAACTGGCAACACATGGACTTCTCCTTGGAGCGAGCCTAAAATTTCAGCATCACATAAAAATGAACATAAAACATGAGGCTCTAGTTTTGAGTTGAAATTTGCTACTTTCTCCTCTTCTTGTACTCTTGTTCCTTTGGTTTGCAGGAAGGAACATGGAAGCTGTGTGTGCTTTTTCTGTTGGCACACTTCACATCCCAACAACACCTAAAACACCAACCTCATTTAGGAAATCCATATTCTTGAGTAACCATGTGAATTCAACAATTTCTTTGGTTCCTTTGGGAATTTCAAAATCCAAGCTTTTCACTGCCTTGTCACCCCCTCCCTTGACAGAATCCAGCAGCCAGCCTGAGGCTGAGCCAGAATTTGAAGGGCAAGCAGAAAAGTTTGATTGGTACTCTCAGTGGTACCCTTTGATGCCACTTTGTGACCTAGACAAGAGGAAACCTCATGGGAAGAGGGTGTTGGGCATTGATGTGGTTGTGTGGTGGGATAGGAATGAGGGTGCTTGGCAGGTTCAAGATGATGCTTGTCCTCACAGATTAGCACCCTTGTCTGAGGGAAGGATTGATCAATGGGGCAGGTTGCAGTGTGTGTACCATGGCTGGTGTTTCAATGGCAAAGGAGAATGCACGTTCATTCCTCAGGCACCCCCTGATGGCCCACCGGTAATACCTCTTCATCATAAATTGTAGTTAATGTACGTTGTTGTAGTATAGCTTCTAAAGTCGTTACTTTTTTATGTTTCATTTTTTGTGTAATTAGTATCCAAAATACACTAGAAAAAATGCTAACTTTTCAACCCCTTTTGCAATGAAAAGATTCTGATTTGCATGGACCATTTCCTCATTTCCTGGCCGTTAATTTTAGCGTGTCACAATTTCATGTTTTGAAACGTACAACATTGAAGGCGTGACATATTACGTTGCTGCGTGGAACGTGAGTAGTGCCTTGTGAGTTTTGTTGATCTGATGTTATGTTTCAGTAGACTTGTACTTTGTTTTTCATGAAGTGAGTTACACTTACACCCCAAGTTTAGATGTTTGGTCTATTCTTCGCTTGATGTGTGTGACAACTTGGTCTTACATAAATGTAGGTTGAGTAGTACTTTCTAAAAAGTCAACTTGCACCATTCATATTCAGTTTTTTCTACTTATTTGTTGTCTTGTCATCCTCTCTGCCTAAAATGCTGTATATATGCTAGCTTAATGTAGATGTAAATGGGACAATCTGATAGTCATTAAATTTTGTTGACAAATTGTGCAGATTCATACGTCCAAAAAAGCATGTGTAGCTTCTTACCCAAGTACGGTGCAGAATGATATCTTGTGGTTCTGGCCAAATAGTGATCCTCAATATAAAGATATTATTACAAGAAAAAAGCCCCCACACATACCAGAAATAGATGATCCATCGTATACTAAATTAATGGGAAATAGAGACATTCCTTATGGGTATGATTTTTACACTGATATGATCATTCCTGTACTTTAGAACTACACGTGCATGTGACTCACCTTCTTTTATCTGAAGCACCTTCTATTATTTTTATTTTTCCTTGTGATTGATATTGGCACAGTTATTTTAGCTGATTCTCGAAGATGAAAACACAATTACACAAGGATTATATCATGCATACAATTTGCATGCAAGGGGGAAAAACCATATTCCCCAATTACTGTACCTTTCTAACAAAATGAATGCAGGTATGAAATACTGATAGAAAATCTTATGGACCCTGCACATGTTCCATATGCACACTATGGACTAATGCGTACTCCAAAACCAAAAGGTAAGTGTTTGGATCACAAGTCCGTCAAATTTAAGATACTGTTTGCTCTAGCAGTCGGTGACTCTACCATGATTTTCCTAAAAATGCATCTAAGTGGATTAAGAGAGAAGAGTATTTTATTCCTAAACAATGTGATTCATTGAGTGATCCATTTCAAATCAGGATCAAAGACCATTTTCCAATCAATCTTTGAAATCCAAAACTAAGTTATCGTTTTCCAAACATAACAAACGTTAAGAGCATAAATGAATCACTAATATGGATGAATGGAAAAATCATATATATCAAAAAGAAGGATAGGAGTTATAGTTTAATATATCTTTTTCCAACAAAGAATGTGTAGTTATCCATGGAAGATAACCAACCAAGATTACACATCAAAGAGAGAAAGGAAGAAGAAAGGGTCTTCAATGGTTTCTTCTCAGCCTCCAAAGATGCCTTCTCCTTCAGTTCTTCAATTTCCCTCTATTTTTTAGCTCTGTTATCCACCAATTGTCCCATTAGATTTCAAAAGAAACCTAATTATATATTGTTTGTCTTAACGGATTATGCTTTCTATCTCCTTCATTAGCTTAGTGAAAGATTCATTAGCAAATTCCTTGCTTTGCATTTGCTCATCACCTTTGCATTTTAGCTCTAAGGCCTCTTTTCATATATTTAGTTGAGCAAATTTGAATTTACTCAATGAGCCACTAATAGAAAAAATGAGATTTTACATCGATTTTAGGAGATATTTTACATCAGTTTCACAGCCGATGTTGATGTGGACAATGTAAAAACTCATGATTTTTTACATCAGTTCTTCAACCGGTGTAAAAGATGCCCCTATTACCCGGTTATAAACACAACTGATGTAATAGAGAACTTAAAAAGAGTAAAACAGGAGATCCATTACATCGGTTGTAGCTGAAACTGATGTAATATGAGACATGTACATCATCAGTTGTGGTTACAACCGATGTAAAAAATCCCCTATTACATAATGTAATAAGTCTCATTAAAAAAAAATTATGGGTTGATAAATTCCTAATCCATACAAGAAAATACCGCAAAAATTTCCAGAATTTTCTGAGACAAGTATAAAAATATGAAATAAAAGTCTAAAATGTAAAAAAATAACTCAAAAATACTTAAAAAATAAAAAAAAAGTAATATTTAATGATGAAATTTTGGAAAATGTGGAAGGCCAACCTCCTTCAGCATTTACATAACAACATTTTTATCATATGTGGCATCTTAATTTGAACAAAAAGGATATATAAAATAAAACAATAATTTTCAATCTATTTATAAAAATAACATAAAATTATTACATACTTTTAATGTGGATCCTTTATTTACTGTGGACAGTGGACTGTATATATCTTTCTTAAGTAAATTTGTATTTGCTATGTGTGTTTGTTTGTGTATATATATATATATATATGACACTTACATGCTTAATGACAGTGAAAGCCGATAGAGAAGGGGGCAGGCCACTTGAATTGTCTATTGAAGAGTTAGATATCAATGGTTATACAGCAAATCAGGGTTGGGGCAGAAGCAAATTTTTGCCACCATGCATTTTTTATGCATATACTCCAGACCAACCTTCCTCATCTGGTGAAATTCAGGTAACATGTAGAGTAGATGCTATCTTTAGATCAAAAACAATATGCAGTTTTTTAAGTGTTGCATGATGTGAGTTAAATTTTATGCAGAAACCATCACCTCAGAAGAAAATGTCTTTAGTCTTTATCTGTGTTCCGGTTAGTCCTGGTAAAAGTAGATTAATATGGTGCTTCCCAAGAAACTTTGGATTGTGGATGGACAAAATTGTACCACGATGGATATTTCATGTGGGACAAAATCTGATTCTAGATTCAGATTTATATCTCCTCCATGTTGAGGTAATTCCTATCATAATTTATGAACTATTTATCCTGTTGGCTAATCAGTTCCATTAGTCTGCTTTTTCCTCTTCAAGTTATTGTAAGTTATGCAAAACAAAGCTATCACAAAGAGCAGCAACAACTTATTTCACTAGGTGGTTACTACTACATCATAGCAATCTAAAATTCAGTAACTATAACTTTTTCCATGGGTTAGTTTATTTAGCTTGTCTTTGTGCTTATTAACTTACGTGGCCATTTGCAACAAAAAATTTGATCAAAATATTAGTAGATGATATTTCCACTACAAATGCTTGTTATACATAGTAGTTAACAGATTTACTTTATCTTCGAATTTGTGCTCAGGTTATTAATGTATAAAATATCTTTTCTCAATATTTGTAATTGATTCGTTATATTAGTTTTTTTAACTGTGACAGATTGATGTCGGTATCAGATTTTGGGCCTGATGAAATTTATGTTCTTCTAACTTGAATAGTCTCAATCCAATTTTTCTTAGCCTTGGTGAACATATGGACTTTTCAGGCCTAAATTAATTTTCTGTTGGTCGAACTGTTGGGGGGATTTTGTCCCGTGCGAAATAACTCTTTAATGCAATCTGCAGCTTTACAATTCTACATTTGCTTCAGCTTTTATGATTGAATGTCTTTTAGAAGGGTTAATAATTTTACTTAGCAATGTTGAAAAATCTATTATGTTTTAACAACCAAATGCCACCTGTATTATGTTCTACATGTAACAAAAATCGGGTACCTGTCTTTATTCTTTTCTTGCCTGTTTTATTTTCTTAGTTTTGGAATAGTTTTACTTATCAGTGATGAAAACTCAATAATTTATGTTTTAACAACTAGTTGCCACCTTTACTATGTTCTACATGTAACCAAAATTGGGTGTAGCTATATTTATTCTTTTCTTACCTGTTTTACTTTCTTCAGCTTTGGTGTCTACATAGAAAATAAATATATCCCTGGAAAATAATTTAGTTTGACTCCTCATATTTGGTTATTAAATTCCTTTGATAGGAACATAAAATAATGGATATTGGTCCAAACAATTGGCAAAAGGCCTGTTTTGTGCCGACAAAGTCAGATGCCCTTGTCATTGGTTATAGAAAGTGGTTAAAGAAGTACGCGGGTGGTCAGGTTGATTGGAGAGGAAAATATAGTGGAGCTCTTCCTTCAACACCTCCGAGAGAACAGCTTATGGACAGGTACTCCTATAAGATTGCACTTGAACGTGGAAGTTTCAATTTAGTATATTTCAAATAGATTTGATTCTTCCTTCGATATGTTTTAAGGGAAGAATTTTAATGAGTCAGTATAGCTTTTGGTCACTGGATGTGGCAACTTCAGTTGCTTTGGTCCATGAAAAGTCTATACAGATTAGTCCTCCGAGGTATGGAATTATTCACAAGTTTACTGCTTAAAAGGTTAAACTTGTTATAGGTCTATTGGTATTTTAGTTAGAGATAAAGAAATGTAACAAAGAAGTAGCAAAAAAGAAACGTAAGATGAATGAAAGTATTTGGGGAAACTGAAATATTGTATTTTATTGAATGTAACTACTATTGCCCTCAAAAAACAGAATAAAAAAGATCATGCTCCACGATTTTAGGAGTTACAAGTGATGATGGGAAAATAAAATAAAAAACAAACTTAAAGTAGGAATCCATAATAGAAATGACTAATTTGACTTTTTCAAACTAAAACTACTTTTATAGAATCTCAAGACATGTTCTCAAAACTCTTCCTTGCCTTTGGGGAGTACCAATGCCCACCTTCTTCCTTGGAAATTCAAATTTTCTGAATGAAAAAGACTTTCTAAACATATCAGCAGTTTGATCTTCAGTTTTACAGTAAATAATGCTTATATCAACCATTTTCTTGCACTTCTCTTTTAAGTAAAGTAACTTCACTTTAAAGTGATTGGTCTTCCCATGAAACACATGATTATATGAGCTTGAAATAGTTGCTCGATTTTCGCCAAAAGTTGTCGTGCTATGATCTTGCTTCAATCCCAAATCTACTAGAATATTTTTTAGCCAGATAGCTTGAGAGCTACTGTTGCAGCTACAACCTATTGTTTCTTTGAACACAAAGAAAAGACACATGAATCTGTAACAATTGAAAATAGATGACCCAATTGTTACTATACTCACCCTTGGCTCTCAAAAGCAACAGAGGAAACAAACTCTAGATCTTTTTCCAGCATCCCAGAATTTACACAAGGGTGTTTATTTATAACCCTTGATTCCAATGCAACTAACAACTAACTTTTTTTCTCAAAATAATAAGGAAACTAACTTTGCTAACAGGCCCCAAATTCCACTTATTACAGAATCCGTATTCAAACAGTACCCTCAATTACTATTCATGTCATCTTAGCTACCTGATAAATCATTAATCAGTAGACCTTGCCTTTTTGGCCTTTGATCTCGAAACTTTCTAGTTGCTCAACATAAATCTTGTCTTGTAAAGGGCCATTAAGGCTGATTTGACATCCATATGGAACACTTGCCACCCATTCAGTGCTACAGTAGTAAATAGTTGCCATATAATGTCATGTCTTGCCACCAGAGTAAAGGTATTAGAATAGTCAGTTCCTAATATTTAAGAATAGCCTTTCACCACCAGCCTTGCGTTACTCTTGTTTATAAAACCACCGGGGAACTTTGTTCTAAACACCCATTTCAACCCAATGACATTTCCATCTTGTGATCTTGAAACCAGCTCCCATGTCTTATTTCTCTAAATCATTGACAGCTCCTCCTGCCTTGCAGCTATTTCTCTTTCATAACAGCTTCTTCAAAACTGGCTGGTTCACACACAGCTAAGTTTTGTATTGCTTCTTTAGTAGATATCAGAAAGTAACCCTGTAGCACAAACATGTGAATCATTTATTGTTTCTTCAAACTCAATTGCAATACTTGATTCTTCTTCGAGTCACTCCAGCATCAGCTTTCATCTTCCATGAAATGCACATCACCACTAATAAGTATTTTTTCCAGTTTGAGGCTTATAAGATTTTATAAGCTTGATGGAGGATCACATTGAGGACCACACATAGAGCCACTCACAAGGGCCATGGTTAAAATAATGGAGGAGGAAGAAGGGCTGCAAAAGACTCTTCTCTTATGGAGGGTAGAATGTTTTGTATAGGAGTAACTTTTCCTTTGTATAGAAATAACTTTTCCTTGTATAAAAAAAAATAAAAATAAAAGCTCAGGTGGACTAAATTTTAGGCTTAAGGTCTTATTAGGGAAGTTAAAACATTGATTGAGGAGGTCAAAATGCTCAATTAATGTTTTAAACTCTCCTAATGAGGAGAGCTGCACCTTAGGAAGTTACGACTCAGATCCTCGATTAGGCCTAAAACGTCCACCTAAACTTTTATTTTTTTTTATACAAAGAAAAAGTTATTCCTATACAAAAGAAATATTACTCTAATACAAAAGATTCTTCTCTTATACCTTCTATAAGAGAAGAATTTTTTGAAACCCCTCTTCCTCCTCTACTCTTCTAACCATGACCCGTTGTGAGTGGCTCTATGTGTGGTCCTCTAATTGATACTCCATCAAAGGTTTAAAGATTGTGTTGTGTCCAATCTGCAGGTTCAGCCCTTTTGCTGAGCTTATCACGCTTAACTTAAGATACGTACATGTGAGTAACACAAGCAACCACACCCTTATAAAAAGTTGAAAGAAAGTTTAAAACCAAAAAGGCCTCAAAAGGAGTTTGATTCTCCAAAGCTCAAAAGAAGTCTATGATTCCGTTATTTACAAAACTAACCTCGAACCCTTTCTGAAGTAGCTGACAACACTGAGCAAATTCTTATTAATTTCAGTTACATTTAAGCCATCAGTAATGATTTTGTACCTGTTCACGGTTTCGAATTGGGACCCATTTGACTTTGGTGGTCTCCAATTGCTTGAACAGTTCTTTGTCATAGGTCATGTGGTTAGTGAATCACCTTCAATTAGCCAATATTCACATGATCAATCGATGGAAAAACAGGTTGCAACAAATGGTTGATTCCCTTCTTTCTCTTGTGCATTTTTCGCATCAACTGCAGCAGGTTGAATATTAGCTTTGCAAGTTATAGTTTGATGATCCATTTGATTGCATTTGCTACATTCTGAATCTGGTCTGTTCCAGCACTTAAATGGCGCCACGATGTTCACAAGGTGGGTAACCTTTTTACCTTTCCTTTGGCTTGTGAAGTGCCTTGAACCAAACTAGTGCTGGGTTTCAAGGGTGCATAATACTATGGACCCTAATGCTGATAATCAGAAGGACCCGTGTGAGCATCGCTCTGGATGTGATTTATGATAGCCCAGTTTCTTATTGCTATCCAATATCAGTGCATTTCTGCATCTGACAAGGTTTCAATAACATAATTGCACATATAGTTATATACTAATAAACAACTTTTGGCATGCTAGTTTTCGGGTGGGGAGGTGCTTCCTTAGTCCCTCTCAAGATGTTTTTTCCCTGGTCCTGACATTTCTCATTACAAATTAATTTGCACAGGTACTGGTCCCATGTAGTGAATTGCAAGAGCTGCAATTCTGCATACAAGAGCCTCAATGTGGCTGAAGTAGTGCTGCAGATCATATCTGTTGCTTCAATTGGAATTGTGGCAACCATGAAGCAAGGTACAATGTCAGTGGCAACAAGAAATTCAATGGTTGTGTTAGCAGTACTATCATTTGCATTGTCTCGGTGGTTAGCTCACTTCATATACACAAACTTCCGCTATCATGACTACGACCATGCATTCCGCTGAGATGTGTTTTCCATAGTTCTTCATGTCCAAATATATGTATATACATACTATAGGGAAGCTCCACAAGAATAAAGCAAACATTCTCATGTGCAAAAAAGGAACAGATCTGTGTGAAAAGTGTAATGTCGTGTTGGGTTGCTTTCAACAAGAAACAAGGTGAAGTGAAACTAATGAGGAGATGTTGAAGTTTCAAACTGAAACAGATCTCCCTCTATCTGTCCTTTGTTTTCTCCTCAACACCCATCTGGGGTCATCATAGGATCATGGAAGCTTCGGAATCTCTGTTTTATTTTATAAGCTTTAATGTTTTTTTCCCTTTAACTGTCAATTAAATATAATATTAGTCGATTGAAATGAGATTGCAAGATTATTTCAGTTTAACAAAAATTTTGTAAATTTGGATTCTGAATATACGATTACATCAAATATTTAGAATAAAATATAAAAAATTGATATATAATGAATTCACTTAAATATACTGTCACAAATAAATTTGCTTATTTGGAGTTCAATTAGTCAAATCTAAAATAATTTTCATAATGTTTAAAATAAAACATACTATTCAACTAAATCATGCAAATTTTATTTAAAATGTTATGGTTGTAATAAAATATATTTATATTTTAAACTATTTGTCATTTAGAATTTTATTTATTTAATTTTTTTAAAGTAAAAATAAAATGTATTTTTTTTTCTAAATATACTTATTTACCATGCAAAATCAGAATAGATTAATTCCTGATACAATTCTTATTATGTTTATTTAGGTAGGGAAATTTTAGCAAAAATGGTGATTTCGGTATAGTTTTAATAATAAATAAATGAGTAGTTATACTTTGACAATTACAGGTGGCACCACCCACTTTACAATCTTATGTGTCGCTGATGTGGTTAAGATAAATGAGATGTATAAAAAACATTCCAACGTGACACTGAGAATCATTTTTAGGATTTACATTAAGGTTTACATGTTTGAGGTTTTTATCTAGAATGATGCCCAGCATATTCCATCAAGGGTTGAAACAATGTATACCTCTCTTTATGTCGTCTCCCACTGTCGAAACCCTAAAATTTTGTCAAAAGTTTTGCACAAACCGCAACCACCATCAATTCTCCACCATAGTCGCTCGCCATCGTCGCTCGTCACAGTTGATGGTCTCTCACCATTGCTCGCCACCCGCAACCACTGTCACATGAAATCTCCCTTATGCAAAATGGGTGCACTGGATTTCTATCACGTTTCAAATTTTAAATTTAGATACTTTAAACCCAATTATGTCCTTTCATAACAAAATACCCTAAATGTTCTTCAAAAAAAAAGTCCCGTTTTACCCTTATCCACGTGTACAATTATACCACGTCAACAGTTGGCATCTGGTTGTATGCCAACTGTGGTTGTCAAAGCAAAGTTATTCTAAATAAATATATCAAGATATTCCTTATCATTGTATGTTCACTTAAATGGCAAGTAATTTAAAACTGCAAGACCAATACAAGTCAATATTAGTTAGCAATAACTAACACTTCTGAAAACAATCGAATCAGAGTTATACAACCGTCGCAAGTTCTTCCTGTACTTATGTACATTTTCTATTTTTTCAAAGTGTCGAATTTACCCTTTTCTAATTCTACACCTTCAAACATTCCACACCACACCGTGGCGTTCGCTGGGATTTTTTGCTTTTGGTTTTGTCTTATTGAATGCTGAATCTGGAAGTTATTATTGAATTTGAAAATAATTTATGGAAGTAACTTTGGATTAAACATTATGAAAGATTAATCAATCAAACATGAAATTTTTTCAAAACGACGTAATTTGAAAGTTATTTTTAGATCTGGTAACAATTTTTGGAATTAGTATATTGTATTGTACTTTCGAGACTGAAATTGTTGTTAGTCTAAACCAACATCTTATCGACTAAGTTAAATATTAAGATGACAGGTCACTCACACACAATTTGTGACAGTAGCAATATGTAAAATGTGACATATGATAGTATCAGAACCAATCATATCGAAACAGTATCATGCACTTCTCTATAATTAGGTACATATAAAATACTTACAGCTTGAGCTCCGATAACCAAATACTTACTTGGGTTTGGAGTGCCTTTTGTAGGTATCCCCACTCGGATTGGAACCAAGACCTCATGAACCAGGACGAGAATGCAACGGACAAGTGGAAGGCGAAGACCGAGGCCATTTAAGCCAGAGTAAGTGTGAACTTCCTGAGGTCTCTATAAGATCAATCGACATCCATCGTGGGGCCGAAAGGAGTTAATTAAAGGCTCGAATGGTATCTACCCAAAATCAAGTACACGATCAGAGACGAGAAAGTGTGATGACTTTGTTATTGTCTTTGCAACGTGAAATGGTGGAGATGAAGCAAAAGAATGAGGAAGAAATGTGCGTCCTCAAACAAGAAAAGGAACACATGAAGAAGTTATACGACAAACGACCGACACCTCAGGGCAGAGGACAGAAAACACTAAGGTCATCTCACCCTCTAGATGATCTCAAGTGCACACCAAGGAAGATGAAACAGAGGAGGAAGTGTCTCGTTATTCAAGGAACACCTCCTCGAGGGGGGAAGGCGACACCTATTTGTAGATGATATCCTGAACGCAGAGTTACCTTATTGGAAATGACTCAACATGGACCGATATGATGGCTCAACTAACCCCAATGAACACATCGACATCTACGTAACTCAGATGAGGTTATACACAACTTATGAAGTCATTTTGTGTCGAATGTTTCCCATCTCTCTGAAGGGAATGGCTTTAAGTTGGTTTACCAGACTCTCCCCCGTCCCCTTTCTATTGACTAGTTCGAGACCCCAGTGGGACTCTTCTACATCCAATTCGCCATCAGCAAGCCGCACCATTTGACATTATTGGAGCTTGTCAATATAAGATAGGAAAAGGGCGAATCTCTTCAGACATTCATGGAAGATTTGGAAAATTAGCGTGCAAATCCGATACCTTAATCTTGAAGTCGCCCTACACCACATGGTTACCACCCTTCGCGGATAGTTTGTATAAGAAGCCAACAGTTGACCTCGACAAACTTAGAAGAAGGGCGACCAAGTTTATACAGTTGGAGGAATTGCGAGAGTTTCAAAACCAAGTCAGAGCAGATTCCCAACTAGAGAAGGTGAGGACGAAGGACAAACTGATGACTTCTCAATCATTTGTAAGACCAAAAGAGGCAAGGGTGTCAAGATTCCCAATTACACCACCTTAAACGCTAACAAAAGCCAGATTTTTGAGGAGGCACTACATGCCGACCTCATGCCAACACCATGAAAAGCAACAACCCCACGCAACACGAAGACCAACAAAGATTGTCGTTTCCAATAGAAATTTGGGTATAACACTGAAGAATATGTGGCCCTCAAGGACAAGATAGAAGAACTAATACAAGTCGGTCACCTAAGGTGGTTTGTACGAGGATTAGCAGAGTCTGTCAAGCGTAGAGAGCCTACGCTGGACAAATATAGGTAAGAGGCACGAGGAAAGCCCATAAGGCAATAATAGGAAAGGGTGAGAGTTCCTCGATGCCACTCACCCCAACTGCAAACTCAAGACCCCCCTCTACGAGATGTGATTAACACCATTGCTAACGGATTCGCATTTGGTTTTGTCCTCAATCTAGAAGTTATTATTGAATCTGAAAATAAATTTTGGAAGTAACTTTTGGATTAAACATTCTAAAAGATTAATCAATCAAACATGAAATTCTGTCTAAATGACCTAATTTGAAAGCTATTTTTAGATTTGGTAACAATTTTCGGAATGGGTATTTTGTATTATACTTTTGAGACCGAAACTGTTGTCGGTCTAAACCGACATCTTATCGACTAAGGTAAATATTAAGATGACAGGTCACAGGCAATTTATGACAGTAGCAGTATGTAACATGTGACATATGACAGTGTCAAAACCAATCATATATGTACTCTGCGGCCATTCAAGAGCATGGCGGTCCTCAAGACGACAAGTTGTCAGCCTCACCCACGAGCTGTTTACTACAGAATACACATAGGCTGATAAGTAGCCGATGACTTCCAACGAATCAGTCTCTCCATCTCCTTTACATTGGGAACAAGGACCTAACATCTAACACATAAACAGATTCCAATGAGTGGCGCACTCCCAATGGCCAAGCTCTCATGAGGCCGAGCTACACAAGGCCAACTTCAATGGACGAGGCCGAGTACAATGGTTGAGTTCAAGAACACCAAGTCCAACAGCCGAGCTCTCCCGAAGACGAACTACACAAGGCCAACCTCCATGGCCGAGTACAGTAATCGAATTTTATGGTCGAGTACAATAACCAAATTTAGAAATACTAAGCTCCACGAAGCCGAGTTCTTTGGCTGAGCTCTCTCGAGGTCGAGCTTTGTGCTGATCCGTAGAGGACGACCTCCATTACTAAGCTCCAGAATGCCGAGCTCTATGAAGCCTAGCTCCATGGCCGATCTCTCGAGGTCGAGATCCGTGCTGATTCGTAGAGGACGACCTCCACTACTAAGCTCCAGAATGCCAAGCTCTATGAAAAGCCTAGCTCCATGGCCGATCTCTCGAGGCCAAGATCTGTGCTAATCTGTAGAGGACAACCTCCATGACTAAGCTCCAAAGCGCCAAGCTCGGTGTTGATCCGCCGAGTACAATTTCCATGCTTCGCTGCATGGATCAATTCTACAAGCTTCTCAAAAATAAGAATTATAGATTTTTGTTATTGTATATTATTTTAATTGAAATTTATTCAAATTATTCTAAAGAAAATATTTTAATGCCTTTCATTGGTTCTCAGGGACAGTTTAAAATCCAAGCTTTTCGTTGCCTTGTCACCCCTTCCCTTGACAAAATCCAATAACCAGCCTGAGGCTGGGCCAGAATTTGAAGGGCAAGCCGAAAAGTTTGGTTGGTACTCTCAGTGGTACCCGTTGATGCTAATTTGTGACCAAGATATTAGTATTGTTTTGTTATTGTAATTGTTTCTGTAATAGTTTTCTAATCATTTTATTTTGGGTTGGACTTACGTTTATTACAACCGTACAAAATTCTATTGAATAATATTCAGCCTTTCTTACGTTTTTCTTTCTCTCTTGGTTATTCTAATATGGTATCTAGAGCCAGTCACTGGTCCTAATCAGTCATGACTCATTCCGATTCCCTCCCTTTCCATTCCCAAATTTTTTCTAATACCATTGCTGAAAAACTTGATGATTCCAACTATCTTATTTGGAAACAGCAAGTTGAACCAGTCATCAAATCCCACAAACTCCATCGATTTGTGGTGAATCCTATAATTGTGTTTTTGGGCATGTTAATCCCGCTTATAAAGAATGGGAGATCCAAGATCAAATTTTGCTCTCTTGGTTGCAATCTACATTGTCCAAGACCATTCTTTCAAGAGTTCTTGGAGTTATTCATTCATACCAAGTATGGGAACAAATTCATGATTATTTCTTTACTCAAACCAAGGCTCGTTCGAGGCAGTTGCAGATGGACCTCCGATCTCAATCCCTTGACAACAAGACCATGTGTGAATTCTTGGGGCAAATTAAAGTCATTGTTAATGAATTAACTGGAATTGGCTGCCTTATTAAACCAGATGAATGCATTGATGCGATTCTTGAAGGGCTTCCTCAAGATTACGCAATGGTGATCTCTGTTATTGAAAGTAAGTTTGAAACGCCTCCTATTTCAGAGGTTGAGGCACTTTTGCTTACCCATGAGTCTCGGGCTACTAGATTTCAAAAGAAAGTTCTTCCATCTATTAACTACACTCAAAGCTATACTACTGATCCAAGATTGTCTATCTATAATAACAATTTTCGTGGTAGTTATGATCGTAACACCACTAAAAGGGGAGGACATCATCGTGGTGGCCGTGCGCGTAGCAGATTTGCCAATTTCCAGTGTCAAATCTGCCTTAAATATGTCACACAACCAATGTTTGCTTCTACAGAGGTGATTATGCTTATCAACCCCATGAATCTCTTACATTGTTTGATCCTACAACCAATCAGCCGCTACAACTATCAACCAGTCAATCCAATTCCAACTTCAAGTCAAATTGGATCAATCCTACCACATCTCAAAACAGAACCACGCCACCGTTTGATGTTCCAAGTGCCTTATTAACAAATTCAGTTGGTCAAGAAAATGATAACTCCACTTGGATACCAGATTCAGGGGCTTCTTTTCATGTTACTGGCGACTCCCAAAACATACAACATCTGAATCATTTTGAAGGACCAGATCACATTTACATTGACAATGGTGAAGGTTTGCAAGTTCTTGGATCTGGTTCCTCTTGCCTTCAAAATTCTAAATTTCCTCTTTATCTAAATAATTTATTACATGTTCCTTATATTACTAAAAATCTTCTTAGTGTCAGTAAATTTGCTCTTGACAACAATGTTTTCTTTGAATTCTATCCTTACCATTGTAATGTCAAATCACAGGCCACCAATGAAGTCATTCTTCGTGGCATTGTTGGAGCTGATGGCTTATATTCCTTTCCTGACTTCAAGATTTCCAGACAACACAGTTCTATTTTTTCCAAGAAATCTCAAATAAATATTGTTTCTGTTTCAGCCAATAATTCTGAGTCTTTTGTTGTTAGTTCTTCCAAACTGAGCAACTTGTGGCATGCTAGACTTGGCCATCCTAATGACCATGTTCTACGTCTTGTCTTGACTCAATGTAACATACACTCTATCAATAAAACTACTTATTTTTGTAATTCCTGTTATGTTGGCAAATCTCATCGCTTATCCTCATCTTTATCTAACACCATTTACAACTCTCCTTTGGAATTAATTTATAATGATCTTTGGGGACCATCTCATGTGCCTTCCAATGAAGGATATCTCTATTATGTATCCTTTGTTGATGCCTTTTCCTGGTTCACTTGGCTTTACCCTATAAAAGTCAAGTCTGAAGCTATAACTGTTTTTCAAAGTTTTAAAACTATGGTTGAATTACAATTCTCATCCAAAATTAAAAGTATTCAAACTAATTGGGGAGGAGAATTTCGGTCTTTCACCTCCTTTCTTGCTAATCATGGTATTGTTTATCGACTTATTTGTCCCCATACTCATCATCAAAATGGGATTGTTGAAAGAAAGCATAGGCACATAACTGAATTAGGTCTCACCCTTCTTCAACATGCCTCTCTTCCCTTAAAATTCTGGGATTATGCTTTTCAAATTGTTTTGTACTTAATCAATCGGTTACCAATAGCTTATTTACAATTTTTTGTCCCATATACTGTTCTATACAAAACTAAACCTGATTACTCCTTTTTAAAAGTCTTTGGGTGTGCTTGTTTTCCTTTTCTTAGACCTTATAACAAGCATAAACTTGAGTTTCGTTCTCAAGATTGTGTATTTCTGGGTTACTCTAAATCTCATAAAGGCTATCTTTGCTTAGCTAAATTTGGACGTGTTTATATTTTCAAAGATGTTGTCTTTAATGAAATTAGTTTTTCCTATAATGATTTGTTTCCTAAGCCTACCCTTTCTGAATCTGTCACAAAACAGTATTTCAATCTCAATCCTAATCTTTCCCCTTCTACACAGCAATTAATCCTTATACCTCAGCCTCACATCACTGCTCCCTATGTTGTCTCCAATACTACTGAACCTGTTGTCTCCAATACTGCTGCACCTTTTTCTAGATTTGCTAATATTCATCCTATGCAAACTCGGTCTAAATCTGGAAAGGTCACTCATAGAACTAATCCTTCACTATTGCTAACCAATGTTGAACCGCGCAGTGTATCTTAAGTTTTAAAAGATGTGAATTGGGCTACTGCAATGTGACGAGTATGAAGCCCTTGAAAAGAATAAAACTTGGGATTTGGTCCCTCTTCCACTTGACAGAAAAGTTGTGGACTGTTGTCAACACCTGATTTCGTTCAGGTGAATTTTATTTCAAAAGTGCTCTAAAAAATGTTTTATTTTTATTATTTATAATTTGAAAAAAAGTAAATAACAAATAATAAAAAAGGTAAATAAAAAAAAAGTAATAATAAAAATTGAGAGATCTCTGAAGATTTTTTTCCCATCATGTTTTATTTCTCAAAAATCAAAAAGATTTGAGAGATTTATGAGGATTTCTTGACAACTACAAAAGCTGTTTTGGTCTTTTGGGAAATGATATGGCAGGGGCCTTTTGGGAAATGAAAAGAGAGGGCTCTCTTTAAGGGATAGAGAACACAAAAAGAAGAGATTGAAAGATTAAAAGGAGTTGCCAAAGTGATTAGTGACTTCCAAAGCCTCCGCCACGACTACGTGGACCTGAAGAAGGATTATGAAGAAAGGACAAAAGCTCACAAAGAGCTTATGAGAAAGCAAAAAGCAGAGAGGGATTACACTTTCAAAATTAAGCAAGACCTGACGGCCGCCAACACTAAGTTGACAATGATACAACTTTATCTGCAGAGCGCCAATAGAAGAACTTATATGAAGTGATCAAGAGGGAAAAGCAGGAGGCATTGAGAAGGTTGTGTGATCTCCAAGTCAAAGTTAACGGGATGGAACAACAAATGAAAGAAGTGATAATAGAATGTGAAGAACGTGTTGAGGAAGTGCACCGCCGGGGGACTGAAGCAGAGGAGCAGTATTAGATTATGCTGACTCAGATAGAAGGTTATATGGCCGAGCAGGGGAGAACCGTAGAGCACTAGAAGAGATGTTTCTTTCAGTTGACTGCTTTGGCTAATGGAACAATTGATGGGGTTCCGAGAATGTTAGCCGAAGTTGAGTCATCGTTGTTCTTCTTTAATCCACCGAGGGAAGTCAAGATTTTTATAAAGCATTGCAAAGGATTGGTAGCAGAGATGAAAAATATGATTAGTCGTGCTAAAGAGTGATAGTTGTTTGTTAAGAAGATTGTAATGACATTGTTGGTCAAACGATTTAGATTTTTCTATCAATGTCAGACTTCTATTTGATTTTCATGTGTTTTAAATGATATCATGCAATTTTATAATTTTTGTTTGATTTATTTACTTTTTCATTCTTTCTATCTTTTCCTAATTCATTCTTTAATAAAATAAAAATACAGAAATGTAAAACGGTAAAAATTCCACGACATCCCTACCGAACGCGGGCTAATAGTAAGAAAATTGAGAGCTGGGGTGAAATGTAAGAAAGCATGAAGGCCGATATTGACCAACTCAAGAATCAATTTGGTTAGATGTTTGAGATGATGATAGCCTTAAAGGATGCAGTCACTGCTCGAAATGAAGAGGCTCAGTCTTCACAACAAAAGACATTACAGACCCGAAATCCCAATCATGGCAATAAAGAAAGTTAGGAGTTCCCTCCATATGGTCTGCCTCCAAATTATGAGCCGCCATACGAAGAATATGATAAAAAATACACTCGATTTATTTATTTAATTAAAGGTACCATCTTAGGACGGGCGTTGTGGGGGTGTTAATACCTTCCCCACACGTAACCGACTTCCGAATCTAGATCCAGTTTTTGTAAACTAGCCTTATCCTTGTTTTTTAGTTTTTTCAAAGTTTTTCATAAAAACTATGGTGGCGACTCCATTATTTTATTAATTAATAATTTTTCGGATCGTCGTGTCCCGTCGTGATCCCGGTTACGACAGCTGCAAATGGGTGTTCAGAATTAAGGAAAATCCTGATGGTACGGTCAATAAGTATAAAGCAAGATTGGTTGCTAAAGGTTTCAATCAAATCCAAGGGTTTGATTTTCATTAGACTTTTTCCCCAGTTATCAAACCGGTCACTTTTTGGATAATTCTTACTATTGCTTTAACCAATGGCTGGAACCTATTTCATTTAAATGTTAATACTGCGTTCTTGAATGGGAATCTTGATGAAACTGTTTACATGTCACAACCTCCGGGTTTTGACGCACCATATAAATCTTTGGTCTGCAGGTTGAATAAGGCAATTTATGGTCTTAAACAAACACCTAGACAATGGTTTGATAAACTCAAAACCACCTTGTTACAGTTTGGGTTCTGTTCCAGCAAAGTTGATCCCTCTCTTTTCATCTATCAACACAATAATCACACTGTTTATATTCTGGTTTATGTGGATGATAATATCATCACAGGCACATCTCAGTCTATCATTTAGCATATTTCAACCAAACTGCATTATGCTTTTTCTCTTAAACAATTGGGACATCTCAACTATTTTTTGGGCATCAAAATACAACATCTGTCAGATAATTCTATCGTAATGACCCAAAGCAAATATATCTGTGATCTTTTACATAGAACAAAGATGGTTGAAACTCAATCAGTTCCTTCTCCTATGATTACTTCTTCTAAGCTATCTAAATCAGGTTCAGATGTGTTTTCAGATCCTACTTTATACAGATCTGTTATTGGAGCATTGTAGTATGCTACTTTCACTAGACCAGAAATCAATTATGATGTTAACAAAGTGTACCAGTTTATGTCTAAACCTCTTAAATCACATTGGGTTGCTGTTAAAAGGATCTTAAGGTACCTTAAGGATACCATTTCGTGTGGTCTTCATCTTCAACCAGCACTACAGTCTAAACCTTTGTCTATTATGGCATTTTGTGATGCTGACTGGGCATCAGATGTTGATGATAGAAAATCGACATCCGGTTCGGCTATATTTCTAGGTCCAAATTTAATTGCTTGGTGGTCTCGAAAGCAAAAAATCATTGCTCGTTCCAGTACTAAAGCAGAGTATCGCATCATTGCTCACTCTTCTGCTGAAATTCTTTGGATTCAGGAACTATTGAAGGAACTCTCCCTTTCATTATGCACTCCAGTACTACTATGTGACAACCAAAGTGTTGTTGCTATTGCACATAATTGTGTTTTCCACTCTAGAACAAAGCACATGGAAATTGATGTCTTCTATGTTCGTGATCAAGTGTTGTCCAAACAACTTAATGTTTCTCATATTTCCAGCTTAGATAAGTGGGCTGACATTTTGACCAAGCTGCTTTCTACAAATCATTTTCAGCAACTTCAGAGCAAACTCAATGTGCAGGATTTCATTAGACAAAAACCCCACCTTAAGTTTGAAGGGGGTATTAGTATTGTTCTGTTATTGTAACTATTTCTATAACAGTTTTCTAATTATTTTATTTTGGGTTGGACCTATGAGCCTATATATATTGCTCTCTCTTTTCTCTTGTACAATACAAAATTTTATTGAATAATATTCAGCCTTTCTTACGTTTTTCTTTCTCTCTTGGCTATTCTAATACTAGACAAGAGGAAACCTCATGGGAAGAGGGTGTTGGGCATTGATGTGGTTGTGTGGTGGGATAGGAATGAGGGTGCTTGGCAGGTTCAAGATGATGCTTGTCCTAACAGATTAGAACCCTTGTCCCAGGGAAGGATTGATCAATGGGACAGATTGTAGTGTGTGTAGCATGGTTGATGTTTTAATGGCAAAGGAGAATGCAAGTTCATTCCTCAGACACCCCATGATAGCCCACCAGTAATTCCTCTTCATTATAAATTGAAGTTAATTCCTCATACACCCCCTGATAATTACAATATTGTAATAATTGTCACATTACATAGATGTTACTGCATATGAATGGAAAACACCAAAAACATTCACCGTAGATGTATTTACAACATTGCAATATCATAATTTTTGCCACATTGTAATATCGTAGATGTATTTGCCATATTATGATATCATAATTTTTGCTACAATGCAATATAATAACATTTATCACATTGTGTATACGTATCACACCACAAAGAGGTTAGATCCTTCCTGGCATAAGATACCATAGAATTACAATATTGTAATATTTAGCCATGTGTAATATTTGACTCATTGTGTAGATGTATTATTCCACAAAAAGATATTTATTCACATGTAATATTTGTCATATTGTGTATATGTATCAGCCCATAAAAAGGCAATATTTACCCACATATTATATTTGTCGCATTGTGTATATGTAACAACCCACAAAAAGGTAATATTTGTCCATATGTAATATTTGCCACATTGTGTATATATATCAACCAACAAAAAAGTAATATTTGTCGCATTGTGTCTATGTATCAGCCCAAAACAAGGTAATATTTGTCCACATGTAATATTTGTCACATTGTGTATATCTATCAGCCCACAACAAGGTAATAATTACCCGCATGTAATATTCGCCACACTGTTTATATGTAGCAACCAACAAAAAAAGGTAATATTTACCACATTGTGTATATGGATCAACCCACAAAAAGGTAATATGCCCACATGTAATATTTGTGAAATTGTGTATATGTATCAACCCACAAAAAGGTAATAATTGTCTACGTATAATATTTGTCACATTGTGTATATGTATTAGCCCACAAAAAGTAATATTTGGCCACACGTAATATTTGCAATAGTATATGTGTATCAGCCCATAAAAATGTAATATTTGCTCACATGTTATATATGTCACATTGTGTATATGTATCAGCCCACAAAAAGTTAATATGTGCCCACATGTAATATTTGACACATTGTGTAGATGTATCAATCCACAAAAAGGTAATATTTAGCTACATTTAATATTTGCAACATTGTATCTATGTATAAGCCCACAAAATGATAACATTTGCCCACATGTAATATTTGTCACACTGTGTCTATGTATCAGCCCACAAAAAGGTAATACTTGCCCAGTATTTTTCCACTTATAATATTTGTCACATTGTGTATATGTATCAACCAGCTCATAAACAGGTAATAATTGTCCACATGTAATATTTGCGACATTGTGTCTATGTATCAACCGATAAAAAATAATTTTTGCCCACATGTTATATTTGTCATATTATGTATATGTATAGCCCACAAAAACATAATATTTGCCCACATTTAATATTTGCCACATTGTGTTTGTGTATCAGCCCATAAAAATGTAATATTTGAGCACATGTTAAATTTCCCACAATATGTATATGTATTAGCCCAAAAAAGATAATATTAGTCCACATGTAATATTTGCGACATTGTGTCTATGTATCAACCGATAAAAAATAATTTTTGCCCACATGTTATATTTGTCATATTATGTATATGTATAGCCCACAAAAACATAATATTTGCCCACATTTAATATTTGCCACATTGTGTTTGTGTATCAGCCCATAAAAATGTAATATTTGAGCACATGTTAAATTTCCCACAATATGTATATGTATTAGCCCAAAAAAGATAATATTAGTCCACATGTAATATTTGTCACACTGTTTCTATGTATCAACCCAATAAAAGGTAATATTTGTCACATTGTGTATATGTATCAGCCCACAAAAAAGTAATATTTGCCCACATGTAATGTTTGTCACATTATGTATATGTATCAGCTCACAAAAAGGTAATATTTGCCCGAATGTAATATTTTTGTGTATGTATATCAGCTTACAACAAGGTAATATTTGCCCACATGCAATATTTGCCACATTGTATATATGTATCAGCCCACAAAAAGGTAACATATGCCCACATGTAATATTCACCACGTTATGTATATGTATCAGCCCACAAAAAGGTAATATTTGCCCACATGTAATATTTGTCACATTGTGTCTATGTATCAGCCCACAAAAAGATAATATTTGCCAAATTGTGTATGTATCAACCCACAAAAAGGTTACAATTGTCCACATGTATATTTGTCACATTGTATATATGTATCAGCCCACAGAAAGGCAACATTTGCCCACATGTAATATTTGTCACGTGTATATTTATCAACCCACAAAAAGGTAGCATTTGTCCACATGTAATATTTGCTACATTGTGTTTATGTATCATCCCACAAAAATGTAATATTCGCCCACATGTAATATTTGTCATATTATGTATATTTATCAGCCCACTAAAAGTTAGCATTTGCCATATTGTGCATATGTATGAGCCCACAAAAAGGCAATATTTGCAAACATGTAATATTTGTCACATTGTGTGTATGTAGCAGCCTACAAAAATGTAATACCTGTCAAGTATTTGCCCACTTGCAATATTTGTCACATTGTGTATATGTATCAGCCTATAAAAATGTAATATTTGTCTACATGTAATATTTATCACATTGTGTCTATGTATCAAATCATAAAAAGGAAATATTTGCCCACATGTTATATTTGTCACATTGTATGTGTTAATCCACAAAATGATAATATTTGCCCACATGTAATATTTGTCACATTGTGTTTGTGTATCAACTTATAAAAATGTAATATTTGCCCACATGTTATATCTCCCACATTGTGTATATGTATCAGCCCACAAAAGGGTGATATTTGCCCACACGTAATATTTGCTACATTGTGTGTATGTATCAGCCCAAAAAATGGTAATATTCGACACGTTGTGTATATGTATCAGCCAACAGAAAAGTAATATTTGTCCACATGTAATATTTGTCATATTGTATCTATGTATCAACCCACAAAAAGGTAATATTTGCCACATTATGTTTATGTATCAGCCGACAAAAATATAATATTCGCTCACATATAACATTTACCACATTGTGTATATATATAAGTCTACAAAAAGGTAGTATTTGCTCACATGTAATATTTGCCACATTTGTATATGTATCAGCCACAAAAAGGTAATAATTGCCTACATGTAATATTTGCCACATTGTGTACATTTATCAGTCCAAAAAAGATAATATTTGTAACTTTGTATATATAAATATCAGCCCACAAAAAGATATTATTTGCCACTTTGTGTATATGTATCTTCCCGCAACTAGGTAACATTTGCCCACATGTAACATTTGTCACATTGTGTATATGTATCAGCCCACAAAAAGAGAACATTTGTCCACATATAATATTTGTCACGTTATGTATATGTATCAGCCCACAAAAAGGTAATATTTGCCCACATGTAGTATTTGCCACATTGTGTGTATATGTATCATCCCACAAAAAGGTAATATTTGTCACTTTGTGTATATGTATTAGCCCACAAAAAGGTAATATTTGCCCACATATAATATTTGTCGCACTGTGTATGTGTATCAGCCCACAAAATGGTAATATTTGCCCACATGTAATATTTGTCACATTGTGTATATGTATAAGCCCACAAAAAGATAATATTTGCCTACATGTAATATTTGTCGCATTGTGTATATGTATAAGCCCACATATAACATTTGTCACATTGTATATATGTATCACCCCACAAAAAGGGAACATTTGCCCACATGTAATATTTGTCACGTTATGTATATGTATCAGCCCACAAAAAAGTAATATTTGCCCACATGTAGTATTTGCCACATTGTGTGTACGTATCAGCCCACAAAAAGGTAATATTTGTCACTTTGTGTATATGTATCTTCCCGCAACTAGGCAACATTTGCCCACATGTAACATTTGTCACATTATATATATGTATCACAGCCCACAAAAAGGAAACATTTGTCCACATATAATATTTGTCACGTTATGTATATGTATCAGCCCACAAAAAGGTCATATTTGCCCACATGTAGTATTTGCCACATTGTGTGTATATGTATCAGCCCACAAAAAGGTAATATTTGCCACTTTGTGTATATGTATCAGCCCACAAAAAGGTAATATTTGCCCACATGTAATATTTGTCGCACTGTGTATGTGTATCAACCCACAAAATGGTAATATTTGCCCACATGTAATATTTGTTGCATTGTGTATATGTATAAGCCCACAAAAAGATAATATTTGTCCACATGTAATATTTGTCGCATTGTATATATGTATAAGCCCACATGTAACATTTGTCACATTGTATATATGTATCACCCCACAAAAAGGAAACATTTGCCCACATGTAATATTTGTCACGTTATGTATATGTATCAGCGCACAAAAAGGTAATATTTGCCCACATGTAGTATTTGCCACATTGTGTGTACGTATCAGCCCACAAAAAGGTAATATTTGTCACTTTGTGTATATGTATATTCCCGCAACTAGGCAACATTTGCCCACATGTAACATTTGTCACATTATATATATGTATCAGCCCACAAAAAGGAAACATTTGTCCACATATAATATTTGTTACGTTATGTATATGTATCAGCCCACAAAAAGGTAATATTTGCCCACATGTAGTATTTGTCACATTGTGTGTATATGTATCAGCCCACAAAAAGGTAATATTTGCCACTTTGTGTATATGTATCAGCCCACAAAAATGTAATATTTGCCTACATGTAATATTTGTCGCACTGTGTATGTGTATTAGCCCACAAAATGGTAATATTTGCCCACATGTAATATTTGCCGCATTGAGTATATGTATAAGCCCACAAAAAGATAATATTTACCCACATGTAATATTTGCCGCATTGTATGATGTATAAGCCCACAGAAAGGTACTATTTGCCACTTTGTGTATATGTATCAGCCCACCAAAAGGTAATATTTGCCCACATGTAATATTTGTCGCATTGTGTATGTGTATCAACCCACAAAAAGGTAATATTTACCCACATGTAATATTTGCCCACATGTAATATTTGCTGCATTGTGTATATGTATAAGCCCACAAAAAGGTAATATTTGCTCAAATGTAATATTTGACACATTGTGTCTATGTATCAGTCCACAAAATAGTAATATTTGGCCACATGTAATATTTGTTACATTGTGTATCTATATCGGCCCACAGAAAAGTAATACTTGCCCACATGTAATATTTGCTACACTGTGCTACATTATGTATATGTATGAGCGCATAAAAAGGTAATATTTGCCCACATATAATATTAGCCTTAATGTATCTATGTATCAGCCTATAAAAAGGTAATATTTGCCCAGATGTTATATTTGTCACATTGTATATATGTATCAGCCTACAAAAAATAATATTTATCATTGTATATACATTTCAGTATAGGGAGACTTTACTCTTCTAACTTTTGGCATTTTGGAATTCAAGATGCAGTAGCTAAACACAAGATCTGTAACATTTCAAACAACCCAAAGTAAATGGATTACGTAAAGAAATACCAATTGTAATTGAATATTTAAAGCACAACAAGCTCTTTATATTGAAAAGATCCACCCTTCACGTCATTAGAATTCTCTACCCCTTATTACTGCCCAAAATGTTCCGGAGAAAGACATAAAACTATGTAGAGTTTGATAGTACATAAATTAAACAAAAGGTCAAATGCTTAAAATTTTATAAATTTTAAAGAAATGAGAAGGCATAGAAAACATCAGAAGATACCGCATAATTGAGTTTTCTAGTAAATCCCATGGATCAAGAAGTTAAAACTGTTCATTTTTTTTATCAATATTAATCCAACTTTAGACATTAACAAGTTGCACATGCCCTTAATTCCGTCATATTTCATAGACACTAATAAATAGTATATAAAAATTATAAACAGAAAATATAGAGAACTTGTATTAACAACAATTACAAACTAATCAAAACAGACCAAAGAACTTCATTTTTGTTAATAAATACTTAATATCAAATAGCACTGTGAAGCAGAAACATAAGCACAAAAAAACATACATCCACAATGAAATTCCAGCATCCCACCCATAAAATAAACTATTTTGTCGAGGAAAGAGGTATAAGTTCAAACTTTTATTCCAATTTCAAAGTGCACTTAGATATTCTGAAATTCGATACATACTAAGGATGTCTACTGCTGCTACTGCATGTCTCCAACAAAAGCCTCAAAACTTAATTTCACAAGGTATGCAGAACTCTGGATAATATTGAAGTGAGAATCTAAGGAAGAATACCAAAGCTTCAGAACTAGTGGCTTTGCAATAGATGAATTAGTATGATTAACTATATATAGACAGCTACAGCTTTCAGTTTTCTCGTGACAAAAACCAATAAACCCAAGATAAAAGACAAAATATAGGTAATTGTTTATTACATAAAGACACAAACAACACTCGGCATTCTTCTAAAACAATTCTTTATACCCCTATAAACTATTATTTGATATACTATTATAGTGGCTTCATCTAGTTATTGATTTATCACGGGAAAAGCATGAAGAAAGGGAGTGAAAGTTATCAACACCAACCAAAAACAAGGCTGCAGAACTAAACAAGTACTGGAATTCAAGAGCTTGTTTGAAGTCCTACGTAGGTTAAGAATGGGTTAGATGAAGATAATATAAGAAAACAGACCCCTATACCCAATTTCTTAAAGTTTTGGGTGAAGAGTGGGTGTCATATGTTCACTCATGTAATCCATTGCTAGGCCCAGTGGTTACTTTCCACCTCCCTGGACCACAACAATCAACAATTTGGCTGGTTCTCTCTTAAATGTTTTTTCCTGGCCTTTCTAAATTGCATATACCCAATTCAGAAATATATTTTATTCAAATGCATATTTTTATTGAGACTTTCAATTAGGTACAAGCTTGAGTTATAGAGGAACTGGCGTAAAGGAAGCCAAAGGTAGAAAGCACCCTATAGGCACTAGGGAGGTAAGAGGTAACAAAAAGTACACACCATACTGAAGGAATTAACAATAGAAAAAGAAAAAAATATATATATATATATATTTGACTATTTTGCATGATTTTCCATAAAACTAAAACTATCTAATCCAGCATAATAGTATCAAAGAAGAAATAAAAGAGTATGATGTTCAACTAACAGAGCTGTAAGATTCCTGCTGATAAGGGTTCCAAAGACCAACAACTAGTCGTTGTTTTAGCATACTAACTATTTTCCCAATTTATCAAGTTAAACAACTGAGATTCAGAGGTTTTTATCCCTGTAATCCGCTGAAACATTCTAGTGCTGCCTCAATCTCTTAGGCAGGTTTTTTTGGAGCCTTTAACTACAATTAAGAGAATTAAAACTCCTTTATTTTTTATTTGATTCTAAAAAATTCTCACTTCTCAGCCAACTCAAATATGAAAGTTTGAACTTGGGATTCTGCTTTCCCATAAAATCATTCTCTTAACTTCATAAAAAGTTCACTATTGACAAAGTACAGATACAAATTGATAACTCTCTCTGGGGTCAAATTCCTAGTTGGGCACAACAGTTCTAACATGCATGTTACTCGCATTGATCGCCTGTTATCCTTACATCCATGTTTTCCACACAATTGTTTCAACATAAGGACATTTTCCAATGTAAAGCACCTTTCGGAGCCCTTCTAGTTCGGAGTAGTTTTAGTGTTAGGAACATTGAGAAGTCCATGATGAAATTGGAATTATTAATTAATAAACAAAAAAAATCAAGCAATAAGAGTTTATTGATTGCCTTCTTTTCTTCCGAAAGCAAGAGCCATAGTTAACGAACCAGACACTAACTCCACCAAGAACAATCAAGACACGGCTACTGAGTAACAGAAAAAGAACAAAAAAGAAATTAAAGATAATATGCTAACAACAAAGAGTCACGAATGCATGACGTGTTGCAATTGAATTGATCATAAACGAGGCCGATATTTAAAAGAAAAACACAAAGAACACAACGATGAACATTTGACAGCAATTGGCTTAGCATAAAGAATCGAACCAAGCGCTGACCTAATTTGTGTAGGCAGCATCAGAGAAAAAAATAGAAGATGAAAGCAATAACGAAAAAGAAAAATAAAAATTTGTAGAATGAGAGAGTAAAAGAGTAAGGGTTAACCTGAAAAGTGGAAAGTGGCGTAAGGAGAATGCTAAGGATTAGAGATCACGTATTGGCCATGAACAGCACAATGAAAAGGGTTCGTTTCGTTCGGTTTCGAAATTGAAAGTGGAGACCAGAATTTTCCAATTCCCGAAATGGAGTTAAAACGGAGATTTTCGTCGCTATAAACTTATTCAGTTTTCCTTTTGTCCTTATCTTACTTTATCATAAACAGATATAATATTCTCACATGATGTAATGCTATTTTCTTACCGTATCGCATCATCTTATCTTATAATCTTGAAATAATATCATAATCTAATAAAAGGAAAACAAATCTAGATAAGAATTTCTCCCGGAATTAATGTTACTTTTATAAATATACATTAAATTAAATAAATTGGGAAATATAAAAATTAAAAACAATAAAAAATTGTAATCGATAATTGCATTTTGGGAAAAAAATGAGTATTAGCTTCTTTAATATTTGAATATACCTTTATGTAGGGACACTAACATATCGCATCAAATTTCCTTATTCTTGTAGGTTATATCCCATTTTCCACATTTGCAAGCTCAAAAAAAACGTTGCCGCCAAAAGCATGAGTTTTGGGGACCAGAAATGCTCTGAATGGGTCTCTCTTGGGAACACTTACTTTCTTTGATGACAACATGCTGAGAAAATTGCAACACTTTCTCCTAACTTTCACCTTGAGGACAAGGTGACTTTCGAGAGGGGAATGATGTTAGCCATGGGAGATTCAGTTTTGATTTTAACCGAAAAAGAAGAAAGCAGCAGCAAAATTGGGAGATTTAGATTTAAAATTCTATTTTAAATTTTCAATTTGAATAGATAGGATTGGTTTTGGTATTATGTTACAAAAATTTAGTACAAATAAAAGTGAATCAACTTATTAATTTTAATTATTAATTTTTATTCTTTGTAATTACCTTTGGGATTTGGATGATTACAGGAATTAACAAAGGGAAGGATTGCATTAGGGATTTGATTCCTAACATAATATTTGTCATGTATCAACCCACAAAATACAAAATGATAATATTTGGCTACATGTAATATTTGCCACATTGTATATATGTATTAGCCCACAAAAATGTAATACTTGCCCAATATTTGCCAGATTGTGTATATGTATCAGCCCATAAAAAGGTAATATTTGCCCATATGTAATATTTGTCACATTATATCTATGTATCATACCATAAAAAGTTAATATTTGCCTACATGTTATATTTGTCACATTATATATATGTATCAGTCCACAAAAGGATAATATTTGCTCACATGTAATATTTGTCACATTGTGTCTGTGTATCAGCTCATAAAAATGTAATATTTGCCCACATGTTATATTTGTCACATTGTGTATATGTATCATCCCACAAAAAGTTAATATTTGCCCACACGTAATATTTGCCACATTGTGTCTATGTACAGGCCTATATAAAGATAATATTTTTCACATTGTGTCTATATATCAGCCTACCAAAAGATAATATTTGCCCACATGTAATATTTGTCACATTGTGTATATGTATCATTCCACAAAAAGGTAATATTTACTCACATGTAATATTTGCTACATTGTGTATATATATCAGCCCAAAACAAGGTAATATTTGCCCACATGCAATATTTGCCACATTATATATATATATATATATATATATATATATATATATAACCACAAAAAGGTAATATTTGTCCACATGTATTATTTGTCACATTATGTAAATGTATTAGACCACAAAAAAGTAATATTTGTCCACGTGTAGTATTTTCCACATTGTGTATATGTATCAGTCCACAACAAGGTAATATTTGTCCACATGTAATATTTGTCACATTGTAAATATGTACCAGCTAAAAAAAAGGTAATATTTGCCCACAATAAGTAGGGGTTTCCTTTAACCATTTTATTTTCAAAATTGGTAAATGCTTCGAAGTTTCTTCTACTTATAATCCCTTGAGCAATCAACCAAAACTGAGGGTATACAAGGCACAATCCATATTAGCTTAATATTCATACAAGGGACAATCCAATGGTCATTAAATTTTGCTATAAAAATGTGCAGATTCATGAGTCCAAAAAAGCATGTGTAGCTTCTTACCCAAGTTTGGTGCAGAATGATATCCTGTGGTTCTGGCCCAATAGTGATCCTCAATATAAAGATATTATTACAAGAAAAAGGCCCCCACACATACCAGAATTAGATGATCCATCTTTTACTAAATTAATGGGAAACAGAGACATTCCTTACGGGTATGATCTTTAGACTGATATGATCTTTCCTGTATTGTAGAGCTACAGATATGTAAATGACTCACTTTCTTTTAGCTGAAGCACTTCTAATTTGTTTTCTTTTTCCTTGTGATTAGTAATCGGCACAACTATGCTGATTCTGGAACATGAAAACAACTATATAAGCATTACATTATGCATAGAATTTGCATACTAGGGATGACAACCATATCTCTTTCTCTATGTGTCTTTCTTACAAAATGATTATGCAATTTTAGGTATGAAGTACTGATCGAAAATCTTATGGATCCTGCACATGTTCCATATGCACGCTATGGACTAATGCGTACTGCAAAACCAAAAGGTAGGGTTGTAAGATATATCTTTCTTCACTTGCTAAATTTCTATTTACTATATATAGGACACTTACATATGTAGAGCTGGTTGACAGTGAAAGCTGATAGAGAGGGGGGCAGGCCACTTGAATTGTCTATTGAAAAGTTAGACATCAATGGTTTTACAGCAGATCAGGGTTGGAGCAAAGGCAAATTTATGCCACCTTGCATTTTTTATGTGTATTCTCTGGATCAACCAGCATCACCTGGTGAAACTAAGGTAACGTTGCTGAGCAGATATTATCTTTAGATCAGAAACTATGCAGCCAATTTTTCTACGGCTGTTTATACTTGAATAATGTCTATTAAACTCAATGCAGAAGCCATCGGCTCAGAAGAAGTTTTCCTTAATCTTTGTTTGTGTGCCGGTTAGTCATGGTAAAAGCAGATTGTTATGGTGCTTCCAAGAAACTTTGGATTGTGGATGGACAAAATTGTACCACGATGGATATTTCATGTAACCTGATTCTAGACTCAGATTTATATCTCCTCCATGTTGAGGTATATCCTGTCATAATTTATTATTGAGGAAGAGGATGGTGTAGGGACAAGGCTGTGGTTAGCATTGTGGGAAGGTGGCTCGTCGAGCACATGGTGGTTCGGCGGTAAGGAAGTTTGGTGGTTGGGCGATAAGGAAGTTTGGTGGTACGGAGGTGATGGAGGTTAAGGGGATGAGAAGCGAGCGACGGCACTCGGTGACAGCAACCCTTCCCGTCCCAGCGTCGGCGTGCGACGGTGATGGGCAGAAGAACGAGGCTGCGAGCTAGAACAGAGTCGGGTTTCATGAGGGTTCCCGTGGCTGTGGCGCGAGCGGAGAGTGGCCAGGCTTGACGACAACGGAGTAACATGTCGGAAATCCCTCAGCCGCGGCGGTGATTTCATCTTTCCTTTTCTTTTTCCTCTTTCTTTAATTTCTTCATTTCTGATTCAATTTCTTTCTTGATTTTTCTTGATTTCTTGATTATGAGTATTTACAGGAGCAAGTCATAATTTAGGCAAAACTTAATCTCTATAGCAAGAGTATCAATCAAATAATAACATTTTTTTTTCTGTTTCGCAGCAAAGAATAAAAGAAGAGAATGAATCATCAATACGAACAGAAGGAAGGATTGTATAAAAAACTCAACATTTGCTATGACATTAAAATTCTAAAACCTGTACTGGATACCTCTCCTGATTTCGCTTGGCTTCTTTTCGTTTCTACCGTTTTCTTTCTTCTTTCTGATTGTCTCTTTCTTTCTGCTTTCCCCAAACTCTTCCCTTTCGTTTCTTTCCTGGCTCTTCTTTTGCTTTTCAATCTTTTCAGAAAATGAGCATGTGAAAGAACTCTTGTATGAATGTATGGGATCGTGAGTTCAAATGAATTTTGGAACAAGTAAACTCGAAGGAAGAGTGAAGTTGTTAGTACTATAGTTACAGCACTGTAATAATGGGTCACCAGATGTCATGACTAGGACCATGCATTCCTCTGGGATGTATATCCAAATATATGCATATACATAGCAAAGCTACATACAAGTAAAGTCACTGCCACTTGATTTGACTTTTATAATTTTACAAGTTAATATAAGATTATAGTTAACAAAGGGGTCTTTGAAATTACACTTTAAATTTTAAATTATAAAATATAAATTTTTTAACTTAACTCTTGATATTAGATATTTAACTTTCGGCTTCTTTAATCTCCAACTATAAAGAAAAGGTTATGAGAATTTTAACTATATAAGAACTTACAATCTTTATCTTTAGACACTTACCACTATGAAAATTATTTTTCAAAACATTTATAGTCATATAAAATTACTTATAATTGTTAACAAATACATGAAAAAAAATATCTCATACCTAAGTAGCATAATTTCTTTTTAGAATAAAGTACGACAACGAATTCAATATGTTTATAATACTACTTGAATATTTTATAAAATAATTAATATTAACATATTATTCAAAATTATGAAAAGATAAAGTTTAAAAATTTGATTATCTTTTATCTCATATATGATATATTATTATTACGTGAACATTAAAAGTTATAAGATTATATTATTAACAAGTAAATATAATTACAACATAAAATCATATAAGTATATAATATTACAATATAAATTCATATAACGTCCGGATAAATAATATTTTTAAAAATTAAAAATAAAAAAATGTGAATAAAGAGTTTTTTATATAATAATAAAAAATAATATAAATAATTAAAAATAAAAAAATTGATGATTTGATTATGTGAGTTACGTTATGTTATGTTAGACTGTTCAAAATTATTCTTGCTCTAGAGGTAAAATATGAGTGAAAGAATAAATAATGACATATCTCAAAACACCTCTCTTTAAAATAAAGAATTAAAAAAATATAAAAGAATTAGAAAAAAATACAAATTAAAAAAAAATAAAAAAATCCTCCACTCTCCCGGACTTATCACTCAATCTCAATTTCTCAAAAAATAATAATAATAATAATAATAATAAAATTATAAAATATAAACTTTTTAACTTAATTCTGGAGATGAGATATTCAACTTTCGGGTTCTCCAATCTCCAATTATGAAAAGAAAGTCATAAGAATTTTAACAATTGAAGAACTTACAATCTCCATCTTAATGAGACACTTACCACCATCGAAATCATCTCTCAAAACATTTGTAAGCATATAAAATTACTTATAATTTCCAACAATACATGAAGAAAATATCTCACACACCTAAGTAGCAGTGTTTCTTTTAAGAATAAAGTAGTGCGACGGATGCAATATATTTACAATATTACTTGAATATTCTATAAAAATAATTAATATTAACAAATTATTTAAAATTATGAAGATATAATATTTAAAAATTTCATTATCTTTCATCTCATATATGATATATTATTATTACATGAAAATTAAAAGTTATAAGATTATATTATTAACAAGTAAACAGTATTACAACATTAAGTGATATAAGTATATAATATTACAACATAAAGTCATATAAGTATATAATATTACAACATAAATTTATATAAGTATATTATTACAATAGTAATATTATCTCTAACTTAATTTTTAATTAATATCTATATCTATGTTTTTTTTTTATTCCTTTGTTTATGTATTCAATCAATGTCAAAGCATCATTTGCATATTAATTTTTGTTGAGTTTTATGTTTATTCTTCATTACTAACTAAATTAGTATATCAAGAGATCATAAATTCCACTTTATTAAGAGTTTGATCTAAAAAATTAAATTCTTAATAAAAATATTTGGTGTAGCATAGGAAAATTTTGTTTAAAAGTATACACCTACATAATATTGACAAGTCAAAATATTTTAAATTTATCAACAAACAAAATAAACACTAATTAATCATTAATAATAAATCAAATATATAGAAAATCATAAAACAATATGAATGAATAATGACAACAATAACATTGTAACTTCATAACCAAACTCAAAAATAACAAATATCTCAAGATAATATTAAAAAAAAACGGTAGAAGAAGTGAAAATTCTTGTTTATTTTAGAATTTGTAAATATATTTAATTAAAAATAACAAATATCATCTCAATAAAAAAACAGTACATTAAATCATTATGTGAGCATTGAGACAATATAATTTGCAAACATATTTATAATAACTACCATTACACTATTAGGTATAAGTGTGTGTCAGTCTAAGTTCCACATTAGGTATAAATGAGTAAGTTGAGCAATATATAAGAAAGAAAACTCATAAACCTATTGCCTTAAGATTTTGGATTGAAGATAGTGTCATTTTCTTATGTGGTTTGGCTTATATCTCATTCTTATGAGATCTTTCCGATTATGTCTCATTAGATTCTCTCAACAAACGGTATCAGAACAGAAGGTTCGTGTCGACGTGACGTTGACCGGCTCATAAGGTACCGACGAGTGTAGAAAAGGGACTCTCACTTTAGGAGAAGATTGTTTCTCACTCGAGGACTTGAGGGAGAGATTGCTAGGTATCTAAGTATGAGTCAAAGTCTCACATTGAATAGAAACGAATAAGTTGAACAATATATAAGAAAGAAAATATGCCTTAAGATTTTAGGTTAAAGGTGGTGTCATTTCCTTATGTAGGTTGACTCATTTCTTATTTTTACGAAATCTTCCTAATTATGCTTTCTCATATTCTCTCGCGACATTGTTTCAAGTTTAAACACTTAAATATTATTCAAAATTCTCATTAAAAAAATAACAAGTGAAATAAATTGTCTAGAGCTAAAAGTAAATTTTATTTAGATTCATTTTAAACCGAAAAGAATTTTTTTTATCAACACTTAAAAAGAATTTGTAATTTCTAATATTATTTAATACAAACTTCAAATATAAAACTCAAACATTCTTAGAAAACAATTTTATAAAAAGTGTTTTTGAAATCAAATTAGGTAATTTGATTTATAGTAAAATTTGAGAATGAATTTCACCAGCGATGAGGAATAAATAAGAAGATTGAATAAGTGAAATGAGAAGAAAGAAAAGGCACAAGAGGGAAAGTGTTACATGATTGGTAAGACCTCTAATAAAATAATAATATTTTATTTTTGTAGATTATTTATCTTAAATTATTTTATATTCTAAAACAAACAGGAAGTGAAATCTGTGTGTATGATGGTGATTAAGGGAGAGTAAATAGGAACAAGTAAACAGAAAAGAGTGAAGCTGTTAGTATACTTACAGCACTGTAATGACGGGTCACCAGATTCAGATCCACCGTCGCCATCATCAGCAGCATCGTCACGGTCATCATTAACCTCTTTCTCTAACCCAACATCCTTCTCTTTCTCAGATTCAGATCCCAAACCCTAAAAATGAAGGACTCCAACTCCACCACCAGTACCAACACTGCCACAACCGAACCCATTGCCCAAAACATCATAAAACTCATAAGCAACCTTTGTTTCTCCGTCTTCGTCTTCTCCGTCCTAATTTTCACCGTCATCGCCATAACCTACCAACCCCCAGACCCATGGCTCCAGTCCACACCAGCCCTAACCAACCTCTTCACCCAATCCGAAAACGCCACCTTCCAAATCGACTCCTCTGTCATCAAAACTGGCGAGGACCTCGCCCCCTCGCCTCAGGACCCTCCCCTACCTCCGCCGCCGCCCTCCGTCGCTGCCGTAACTGAAGCCGTCATCGAGAAAGCCGAACAGCGAATCCTAAATTCCACTGCCAACTCCACAGCCCCGCCGCTTCCCTCTGTCGCCGACTGTGACTTAACCCTAAATTGCTCCGATCCTCGCGTCCTTATTGCTGTTCAGAGGTTTAACCTCCGCGCGTTCAAGTCCATTGCCTTCTTCGACTATCAGCCGCCTGTGAACGGCTCCTCCACCGGCGAGTGCGACGTCGCGTGGCGCTTCCGGAACAAGCGCGAGCGCTCGTGGCGCAAGTACCGCGATTTTCGCCGCTTCAAGATCAGCGTCACCGACGATTGCAGGTACAAGGTGGTGCACGCCGGTGGGTGGCACTCCGGGGCCAATGCTCGCCGGAATTTTACGAGAGCTGGCGCCGGCAGGGGCGTTAAGACACTGCAGCCGCGGGTTTCGGCCCGCGATGATGAGATCAATGACACGATTCCGACTTTGGGGTCGGAGAGTAACTTTAGGAGTGGGAAGTATTTGTATTATTCGCGTGGTGGGGATTATTGCAAGGGGATGAATCATTATTTGTGGAGTTTCTTATGTGGGTTGGGGGAAGCGATGTATTTGAATAGGACTTTTGTTATGGATTTGAGTGTTTGTTTGGCTTCCAGTTATAATCCTAGTAACAAGGATGAGGAAGGGAAGGATTTTAGGTACTATTTCGATTTCGAGCATTTGAAGGAGACTGCTTCCATTGTTGAGGAAGGTGAGTTCTTGAGGGATTGGAAGAAGTGGGATAAAACCCATTTGAAGAAGAAGAAGATTCCTGTTAGAAAGGTTGTCACTCACAAGGTGACTCCTATGCAGCTTAAGAAGGACAAGAGTACGATTATATGGAGGCAGTTTGATGCGCCTGAGCCTGAGAATTATTGGTACAGAGTTTGTGAAGGTGAGGCTGCTAAGTATATTCAGAGGCCATGGCATGCTTTGTGGAAATCGAAGAGGTTGATGAATATTGTAACTGAGATTAGTGGAAGGTTGGACTGGGATTTTGATGCAGTTCATGTGGTTCGGGGAGAGAAAGCTCAGAACAAGGAGTTGTGGCCTCATTTGGATTACGATACGTCGCCGGATGCTCTTCTTGAGAAGCTTAAAGGAATGGTTCAACCTTGGAGACATTTGTATGTTGCCACCAATGAGCCTTATTATAATTACTTCGACAAGTTGAGGTCAAATTACAAGGTCCACTTGCTTGATGATTTTAAAGAAATGTGGGGAAACACGAGTGAATGGTATAACGAAACGACTCTTCTCAACAATGGAAAGCCTGTCGAGTTTGATGGGTACATGAGAGTTGCAGTGGATACAGAGGTCTTTTACCGTGGTAAGACACGCGTGGAAACATTCTATAATTTGACTAAAGATTGCAAGGATGGGGTCAATACATGCTGATCAGGTTGGCACTACTGATTTTGATGCTTATTCAGAATATATGGTACACTCAGGCCTTGATTTGGATTCAGTTTCAGATTCATACCACTGGGTTGAATATGAGCTTGTTGTTGTACTTCCTGTTCTTTTATTGTATTGATTTATGTATGTTGTTTATTATGATTTTGTATACATACTATAGAGTCCACTCCTTTCCTCTTTCCTTCAATTGGCTCAAGCTGCTAAAATCATTCTTATTCTTTTCTTCTCTTTTCTCATTACAATGTTTGTTTCCAGAATGACCACACTGTATTGAAAATTAAAGAAGGGTTCTTTGCTTGCTGAAACCCTTAGGATTTTAATGTCTTTGATGTTTGCATTTGGTAGTGAATACTAAAATATATTCAATCTTCATCTTTGAACACATGGTTGCCCCGGATGAAATTCCAACCAAACTTTTTTACCTCAATCCCACGAGCTCGATGCATAGCCCAAATTATTTTACCCCAATTCTAACACCATTTATGTAGACTTCCTTTACTTCTGTATAAATATCTTTCGAATAACCTTTTTGACTGCTAGGAATACCCGTTTACTCCGTGCCATAGCCAACTAATGACACTAATTGGATTTCATTCTCATGCCTTAAGGATGAATTTCATTTTTACGCAATCTAGATTAACAATGGGCTGTATTACTTGTATGAATCTTACTTGACTTGCACTTGACATGTCTACATCCCCCTCGAAGGTCTGTTTTATTGAGATTACAGATTACTAGGTGCCCTTTCTAATGTGTGCCATCTCTAAATTGGTACCACCCCTCATGTTTCTGCTGAAACAAATCGTTCTGAATTATTGAGCATGAGTCGCTATAAATTTTCTTTATATTGGGGCAACTTGTTATTGATTTTACATTAGAGACAACCGTGTGTAAGAAAATGAAATGGATCAACATAATAACTTCCTTATCATTTGTGTTTGAATTGTGCCATCACTCACATTTCTGATTTCCTTATGTTGATTAACTGCATTGTGAATCGTACTCTGGATGTTTAAACAAACATGACACAGGTGCAAGTGAGATGATTGATTGTTCAGGAAAAAGGGTAACCACTTTTGTTTCGAGGGTATGCAAGTGTTTTATTTTCTATAATACACAAAAGTCAAACACTATCTTTGACCTCTACCCAAATCTTTGCCAGCCCTTAAGGCGCAATATGACCTCAGAATACTATATCTGATTGCATAGGCCTGTGTACTTAGTTTTGTTTGTGTTAGGTCCCGAATAGGAAACGAATGTTCTACAAACAGGTCTAGACATTACTAGTGTGTTGGCCTGCACATCAGAGCGAGTAAGAACAAATCCTGCACATCTAAGCCATTTTTGTTCCATTTAACATGAAAAACAAATTGCATAGAGTTGAATGTCAACATAAAACATTATATTGACAAGGAACATGCAAATATGAATTGCTTAAAAGACTAGACAGGCAATGCGGCATTTTCTTCGTTTTATAGCTAGAATCGCTAGTTGATGGATTATTAAAACTTAAAGCTGTTAAAACAATCCAAGCAGGCAGCAATGACAGTAGTGTCCGATTTCAACCTTATGATCTATCTTGCAATCTCCGTTTAGCAATATGCCAAAGGCATTTTCCTACGAGCAACTTCCATAATTTAACTTCTATAGCGTAATCCATTTTCGATTTGTTTCCTTGTGCAAGACAACTTTTTCTAGAGAAAACTTGTTGCCTTCTGATGATTTTGGTCAGTTATGCTAAAGAATGTCTTCTAATCTGCATGAAATATAAACATATCATGAAACATCCACGATTACTACCGTTTCTCCTGCAACTCCCTCAAACCACCACGCTGTCTCAATCAACAACTTTTACAAGCAATATATTTTCCATCACGTCATGTTAACTGAGAACAGTTGTTATAGCGACAAGCATCGGCCATGAAAAAAATATATTCGCCAGAATACTTCACCTTGCATTTAAATTTGAAAGTTCTAGTAAAATCCCCTTCCCGACATTTGCAGTGGATGTTAGATTTTCATTCTGACAATTAGAGATTAGCAATATTGACAATTAGAGATTTTCATCATAAGATTTGCAATATTGTCTGGATGTATCAGCCTACAAAGAGGTTAGATCTGTGCACGTTAGTTAAGGTTCTTTGATTAGGAAAAAGGCATACGAAACTCAGCCCAAATAAAAACCCTTTCTGTCAGGGTTACGTCACAAGATTACTTTAACTGCTCCAGTAAAAGGCTAACTTCCATTTCGGTCCATTCTCTATTTTTATCTCCTTCATTAAAAAAAAACACCTAAAAGAAACTGAATATTAAACCTTCCACATTTTATAAAATGAATTATGAAATTATTTTAATTATCTTGTCACATTTTAATTATCTTATGAAACTATTTTTAATGACACTATTTTTAGTTATGTATAAATTATTTTTCATAAGTTAAATGAATGAGCATGTTTATAAATAATACTTACATATTAAGTCTTACAAACAAATCCATCATTACAACATTACAAAGAGGTTAGATTTTTTCTTATACCAGAGAATTATAATATAGTAATATTTGCCCCCTTATGTAGATGTTGATCCGTATGACTGGAAAACACCAAAAAACTTCAGGGTGTAGCATTAGATATAGCTTAGGTTAATGTTTTGTGCTGACGGCATAACTAATCAGCACAAGACCGTCCATAAGCACAGCAATTAAAGCTCGTTCAAACTAACAATGGATGTCTTCCAAAAGCAAAAAAACGAAAATGAGATGTTTATCACCCTCCAACAAACCCTCAAGACATGCAAAGCAAGAGGATCTGTACTAACAAGAGAATAATATGGCTATTTCGCACATGCTTTGAATTCACACGCTATTATGGAGCATTGCAAATCTTCGAAATGTGCAATGTCAGAACCAGCTTTGAGATACAAATCATAAACAAAACTAGCCTGTGCCGTCCCGTAATTTTTCAAAAGTTATTTTTTCATTCAATAATTAAATATAACTTACCAAGACAAACAAATAATCAACACCTTATCATTGTACATCATTCTACAATTTTCAAAAAACAAAATAAAAAACAAGGATCAATAGTCGATATCCCATGTTTCAATACAATCACTTAAAGAAATAACCAACTACTCAGCCTCCTGACTGCGTAATCTGGCAGTTTTGTTTGTCACAACAACATCAAGCTGCGCAGCTCTCTCGACTATTTCCTTCCTCTTTCTTGTTGAGACATTGTGAGCAATCTCGGCACAGTAAGTCCTGAAAATTAAAAAAATGCAATATATTATATGCAAGAAATCAAGAACTTAAGACATGGAAATTATAAAAAACTCAGAAGCAAAAAACTAAAATTCAAAACAAATTTGTAGATGAAATACTTCACCTGTTGTGCATCATGAGCAGTTCCAAGTCTTTCACGTTGCTAAGAACAAATTTCTTGAAACCATTAGGGAGATAGTGACGAGTCCTCTTGTCTGATCCATAACCAATGTTTGGCATCAAAACACATCCTTTGAACTTTCTCCTAACTCGGGAATCAATACCCTTCGGTCTACGCCAGCTAGGCTGTTTAAAATATATTAGGATTGAAAAATGGTCATTAGAAAAAAATATATTAAATGACCATTAACAAACATTACACATCCCATCAGAAAAAGAAAGTAACACCAGGTAATACTTTCATACAAAAGAAAAACTATTTCTGCAACCTCAGCCGAAAGATGGTGATATTGATGATAATAATCACAGTCAATCAGCAAATTACGGAAATGTCATCACCGATTGCAATAACAATTTCAATAGTTTTTTGCATGCAGTACATGCTGAAAATGGGGCACTAAGTACAGAAAGATAAGTATTGAATGCAAAGGTTTATGAAACATGTAATAATATTGAAATGTAAACAGGAAAATAGTAACAGAAGGCTTATTAAAAAAGCCAACAGTGTCGCAAGGCCTGTAAAGAATTTATATATGCCCTGCAAACGAAATGTCCAGCTACAACAACGAGACAAGAGTCCCACTCTGGACATCAGATACCATGGGCAATTTAAAATGCTGTAAAAAAAACACCTTGAAAGCAAAACTAAATAATTAATGAGCAATAATTGAGAAATGTAAGAGATCAGATGGTAGTGCATGTTTGTAATCATCATTTAACAGCAGAAATAATGGTTAAACATCATCATATCTCTTTGCATTTCATGACCAAAAAAATCTTCAAGAGGAAATTAATATTAATGTTGAATGATGGCATATTTCCATAACATAAAAAGGCAAAAATGCACAACAGAAAATGCTGGTACAGTTTAAACGAAATTTTAAATTAAAAACTAAAAAAACAAACAATTTCAAGGATGGATCAGACAAGTAATATTTCACCAGGGTGCACCATAGGAACACTAAGACTGGGTGTCAACAAGTTGTCATCAGATCCCATGTTTACAATAAAAACAAAAAAACAAAACACAAAAAAAAAATTATGCAACACGAATGTTAATTCTCATATGGGATCAGATAGTCGATCTCTCACCACTCATAAAAGTATATAGTAAGACTGGGTGTCAAAATTCATCCTCATATCCCATTGGTCATTAAGTTAAACATCATAGAGGATACAACAAAGAAAAAGTGACAAATTGAAATGGATTTAACCCTAGAAAAATAAAATTAACAGTACTAACCACGTAGAAGGATCAGATAAAACGTCAATCACCATCTTACACCTTGTGGTGCAAATTAAGACTGGGGCGACAAAGTACTATCATCATGTCCTTTACAAACACACGCCAGTTCAATTCAAATCACTTATCCAAACGATAAATGTTAACTTAATACAAACATCAAGAAAGAGTCTTTGAAAGGAAAAATTAATACCTTGACGGAAATTTTACGGTCACTCTGAGGCCTCTTGAACCTCTTTACTCTCTTCTTCACGATCTTCTTGGGGAGTAGAGGCACCGCCATTTTCTCTGAACTGGCTTGGTTGCGGTGGAGTTCGGGGATAGCGTTGTATATATAAGCGTTTCAGCGTTTAGGGTTTTGAAGTCATAACAGAGTGCCGCTATTCTAGGGTTTTTTTGGATTGAGTTATGTGTGAATGAGATTGGGCTAAACAATGGGCCCAACCAACATCATAAGCTTGTTATTTCCACTTTCATAATTTCTATTAACACCTCCTCAGTTTAAAAAAAATAAAAAGAAAAAAAATTATTTGTTATTAATAATGTAATTTATTATTTATTTATATCTTTAATGTTATTTAAAATGAGTTATTGTCATTATTATAAAAGAAAAAACAAAAAAGTATATCCAACCGTTATTTGAACTCAAGACCTTACTTAGACGTACCAAATATAGTACTACGCCAACCATTAACTTGTATAATTTTAAGTTTCTTATTGTCTTATTCGTGTTTTAGAATACGTGGAAATTTTAACATTAATATTACTATTAATATAACTTTACACAGTGCTTAAAAAGTATTAATATTAAATATTTATATCATTATTTACAGTGTGTTAATTTACAATGCACAACAACCCTTTTCTAATGCGTTTTAAATTCATACTCTTTTTTTTTTTTTTTCAGTACCTTATACGTAATGTAAACATATTTTCGTAGGGCTGTTTGGATTTAGAGATAGATTTAAAGAAGTGAACAAATTAAATTTAAAGTGAAAGTTAATAAAAAATATATATATATTTGGATTAATGAAAATATTATGAGAAATGAAAATAAAATTATAAAAATTTATGAATAGTGTAATAGATTTAATTAATAGAATAAAATAATTATGATTAATATTATTATTATAAATTTAGAATTTTATTTTGATTATTTATAATTTATAATTTTATTATTATTTTATTTTAATATTTTTATGATTATAATTATTATTTATGATATTATTACTATTTTTAGACTTTAACATTAATATATTTGAAGATCCTTTTAATTATTTTATTTTTATTGTTATTTTATTATTTTATTATTAATATTTTTTAAATATTTTGTATTTATTAAATTTATTGTTATTTTAATTATATAAATATAATTGAAACAAACTACTTTATTCTTAAATCTTCCGAGATTACTTTCCTCTTAAATCTTCTAAGATTGTCAAGAAAATGAGTCCTCAAATTTTTATTACGATTCTAAATTTTCATTACGATACTAAATTTTAATTAATTTATTTTTTAAAATCTTAATTAATTTATTTTTTATCTCAATTTTTTAATTTTTTTAATCTGTCTTTAATCCATCTTGTGAAGCGAACGGAATTCAAAAATGGCGAACCCAACATATAAGAGGTTAAATTTATTGTTTTTTTTCACAAAATATCTTAATAGGAATATTAGAGTGAGTAAATCATAAGTTGTCTAGCCACATGTTAAGATAAAAATAAACAAGTCAATTTGGATTAATTTTTTAGAAATAAAAAGTTTTGTAACTTAACTCAATCTAGTGATAGATTAAGTGAGTTGACTTATTTAAACATTAACTTATTTAAAACAATCAATGACTCAATTATCTTGTTTATAACACTAATATTCACTTGTTTCATTAAATATCTACAATTATAAAGTGATAATACAAATGTAATACCTAAAAAAAACAAGTTTTAACTTATGTAATTGAAGAAAGAAATAAATTAAGCATATAATATTTTGAACAACATTATAATCTTAAAACAAAACAAAGTATCGATCTACATGTGGTAAATAATTATAACAAATAATTTATGAAAAAAAAACTATAAAAAGAATTGTTATTAGTGAATTATATGTTTACCTTACTCAAACCGCTTAACATGTTAATTAAGTGAATTTAATTTTGTTTAACTCTATTTTTAAAAATTATGTTTTCTTCAACCTAACTATATTCAACCCGTTATGAGTAAGGTTGGCTCACAAATTCAATCTCATTTTTACATCCTTATTTATAAACTTTCAACATACTTCAAAATGTATGAAAGAGAGTTTTTAAACTTGTGAATTGATGTATTTCATAAATAATGGTGGTGTTTTATATGAAGGAAGTAAAGACAAATTTGCTTGTATGTTGAGAAACTTTGTAAGCTTTTATTCTTATAACAAATGTTTTTGGGTGCCAAAATCTTTATATAAGGTATTTTTTAACTTCTTTGGTTTAAATAAGGTATCAGTTTTAATAAGAATTGAGCATAAAACCAAAATAGAAGATTATTTGTAAATGATGTTACAAACGGCAATTAAATAAGTAAATAAGAGAAAATAATAAATAAAAATAAGTTTAAAATTCGTATTTAGTTAGAAATTAATATTCCCTAATGTTACTCTGGCTTATGTGACATTATTTCTTAGGTGATAATGGTAATATTAAGTGGTATATTGATAGATAAGAGCTCCTATGTTAAAATCTATGCCTTGATATTGTGTTGTTGGATTTTATATTTTGTAACCAATTAACTAATTATTCTATTGGATACTAATACTATAATGGTCAATTATAAGGTAATAATCTATTTATAAAATAATTAACCAAATATTTCATATTCAATTAAACAATTTTAGTAAACTTTATGTGATATGATGTTAAATAACATCATAATATTTTTTTTTTCTACCGGGACACAAGAGGTGCACTAGTATAAAAATTGTATAATGATTTGCCTAAAAGGATATACTTGCAGTGTGTCCAAATATGGTAAAAAAAAATTACATAAAAAAGAAAGTTGTATAATGCAGAAGACACATTATAAAAGAATTTGTATCAAGGATTTACTCATAAAAGCATAACTATGCCCACATGATGTGGTAAGCACACAAATATAAAAATTATATTAACGGTTTCTCATAGATGTGTGGCTTCACCAAACTGTTTTTATCTATGTGATTTTGAAAGATTTCACTGATACTCTATTGTAGATTAAATGTTCCTAGACAAAATTAAATAGTCTAGAACTAATTATTCAAAGAAAGTCTATCACAATAAAAACTTAACACAATATTAAAATAGAAACTTAAGCTAAATTATTGATCATAATAAAAAATCAACATAACATTAAAATGAAAGCGCACCTATAATCAAATTTGTAACATAATATAAAAACAACATAATGTAATAAAATCAGTTTGAATGCAAGCATTCTCTTGTGATAATATTATTATATAAATTTTATGTGACTTATTTTTCGGTTAGAAAAATAGTCATAAATTGCTAGAACATAATATATTGGAGAAAAGAATAATATGTTAATTTTTATCTCTTAACAATTACGTAAATAATAAATATATACTAAAAATACAATTTATTTTTTTTAGATTCATTCCTTATAACAAAATAACTTTTTATTTAATTTCATTAGATAATAATTATTTATAAATTAATTTTTAATTCATAATATCATTATTAACTAAGCATACCAAAAGCTTGTAAATGCAACTTCAAAGACTTTAGTTGTCTATAAGCTCCGTAAATAAATTAATGATAGAGTTTTTTATTTTTTTTATTTTTTTATATACATGTATTTGTCTTGAACTCTATGTATATTCAATACATTTTACTAATTTGATACATATAAAATAATTTGTCAAGATAAATTGATATAATTTGTAACAATATATTTCTTTATTATTTTCACTTCAATATTTAAGACTTAACTTTTGAAAATACATTAACAAAAAATTTTAGTACGAAAAACTTATCCATCTGATAAAGTTTCGCAAACAATATTACATTAAGAATAAATTCGACCATATGAATCAATATTAACATTTTATAACATAATATTTTTATATTAAATAGCAAAATTGAAGACACTAGAGTGTTTTAGCTAAATAAAAATCATGGAAGTGCGAGAATAACAATCCCATAACTAAATAAATATAGATATATGAACAAAAGAAAAGCATTGGATCCTCATGCATTGGAAAAACAAAAGTCATTTCGCTTATTTCCATAGCCTTTTAATTCTCTTTTCAATTACACATCCTATTTTAAGTTTTTTTCGTAGAGAGATGCGAAATGCATATTTAAATAAAAATATATAAAAAGTATAATTAAAAAATGGGAAAGTGTATACCCGACTTAAAGAAGTAAGTGTGGTAATTTATAATATAGAAATATTTTTAAGATCTTTATTTACTTATCATAAAATTCTGGTGTTTTTTTTACCGCTTATTTAAAAAAAAAAACATTTTGTTAGTTTTTTTGTTATGTAACACTTTTTATTTCAAAATTATTTGAACCTTTTATTAAATTTATGATATTCATAATCTTTTTATTAGATTTACCATATTCAATAATAAAAAAAGTAAGCACAAATATTATTTGATGGATAAACCAAATGGTGGAAGAATAAGAGAGATACTATATATGGAAAGAAAAATATTCTGTCAAAGAAAAAAGAAAGAAGAGTATTAGTTAATGACATGGTCATGGGTTTTGTCTTTAGCTGTTGCAAAATAACCTATTTTGGATTTTCCTAAAAGGAATCATATTAATAACTTCAAAATGTAAAAATGAAAATTTTGTAATATTTAAATGGAAAAATATGCAATATTTTGTTCAATAAGACTATTCAAAAGTATTTCAAAGGAGATGAATGTAGTTTTTTTTACCTAATATGCAATAAATTTCTTATGGAATTTTGAAACTTCTTGGATTAAATATCAATTATATTGAACTTCTTTTCTTAGGCATATTTTTTAAGAAACAGTCTTATTTGCAAATGGATCTAAATGCAATGAGTAGGTAAAAAATTTAATAGAAGTATATGTAACCAATTTTACTTTATCCCATAAATAACACTTAAAATAACAGTTCTTAAGAAGATATTATTGGTGCTTTTCATAAAACATTTTATAATTTGTATACAAATTTAGATTTATTATTTATTGATATTAAATATTATTAATACTTGTGTTTTGTACCAATAAATAATAAAAATAACATTTTGAAAAGCTAATAATAATGAAAATCAATTAGATAGAATTTTTAAATTAGCTAGTTTTATTATGTTAGAAATATGATATATTAAGGAGGGAATAATAATATTTGATTAAAGGAGTGAAAAGAAACTTTATGGTGCATGCATTATTTATTAATTATGAATAAAGAAATTGAAAGGTGCATGTGCAGACACATAAAAGAATGTGAAAAAAAGGGTAAATGAAGAGAGGAGAGAGAAGAAAGGAAGAGCATAGGGCAAAATGGAAGGCAATGATGTGGAAGTAATGTTGTCTGTTAGTAATAACTCAGTGGGGAGTGAGTGAGTGTTTCAATTCAGACAGTGACTCAAACTTCCCTCACACTGTTACCTCTTCCCTCATCTCTCTCTCCCTTTCTTCTCCAACTCATTCACATCCCTTCTTCCAACACACCAATAACTAGTTACTTGGATGCATCACAGCATCTACACATTGCAACCCAAATATTCCAATTCAATTTTTTCACTGTTTCAGTTTCTGCTAAGTGCTACAGTGCTCAAAGCTGTTGTCTTTTTTCTGTTCTGCTTTGCTCTGTAACACCTTTCAACTTGAGAAGATTAGCTACCCAGCACCCACTTTGCAGGGTTTCTAACAAAATCAGGTCCATACTCCGCATGTCTCTTGCTTTCTTTGCAAACCCTTTTAGGAGGGTTAGGTTATTTGGTAATAAAAGGGGAATCACGTTTCTCTCACTTCTCCATTTTTAGAAATTTTTCTAAAAGGACAATTTTATTTTTTTTTGACTGGGCATTAATGTAATAATGTGCAAAATGTACATATTTGGAAAGCTTGTTCTTACTAGATTTGATTTTGTGTAAGTCAGTTTTGTGCTAGATTGCATGTGGGACTGTACATTGGTTATTGTTGTTTTGTCCAACTTTTGGTGTCTGTATATGTTAATTTCCTGTTTGTGTTCTGTTGGTGATTTTAATTGTTCAAAATGTGATTTCGTGTTTTTTTGGTGAAGTTTGATAGCTAAGGCTTTGCTGGGCAGCAATATTGGGCTGAGCTTTGTGGCTGAGGTTGTGTTGGATGTGATGACGCCTAAAACATGGTTTGCGAGTGTTTTGTTGCTAACTATTGCTATGCTTACCACTACATTAGGTAATTTATACCTGTTCTGTTATTGGATTGATATTGCTAGTTACAAGCACGGATTTTAGATTCAAAAGTACTGTTTTTCTTACATGAAAGAATGACCACCTGTCTTGTTCGTTGTTCAGGTTGTTGTTTATTTTAATAAATGTGTTATAGTTACCACAAGGGGAAGTGATTAGGCTTTGACTGTCTATTATATTTTGCAACTGAAGCTAGATCTAATTGTTTAACTTGCAGGTGCATACGTGGGGGTAAACATTGGCACTGATGTTTCTGATCTGCCATCTGCTTCCAAAATAGTTGACATTCTACAAGCTAATCAAATTACTCATGTGCGTTTGTATGATGCTAATGTGCACTTACTACAAGCACTTTCTAACACTAGTATTGAAGTAATTGTTGGTGTCACCAATGAGGAGGTACTGAGGATTGGAGAATCTCCATCAGCAGCTGCAGCCTGGATTAATAAAAATGTTGTTGCTTATGTTCCTTCCACCAATATCACAGCAATAGCAGTTGGCAGTGAGGTTCTTTCCACAATCCCAAATGTCGCTCCTGTTCTGGTTCCTGCCATGAATTCTCTTCACAAAGCCCTGGTTGCTGCAAACCTTAACTTCCACGTCAAAGTTTCAACTCCTCAATCTATGGATATTATCCCTAAGCCTTTTCCTCCTTCTGCTGCCAGCTTTAACTCTTCATGGAACAGTACTATATATCAACTCCTTCAGTTTTTGAAGAACACCAATTCCTCCTACATGTTAAATGCCTACCCTTATTATGGATACACTAAAGGAGATGGTATTTTCCCTATCGAATATGCTCTTTTCCGACCTCTCCCTTCAGTGAAGCAAATTGTTGACCCAAACACACTGTTTCATTATAACAGTATGTTTGATGCTATGGTGGATGCTACCTACTACTCTATAGAAGCCTTAAATTTCAATAATATACCCATTATTGTCACAGAGACTGGCTGGCCATCATTTGGTGGAGCCAATGAACCAGATGCTACTGAAGAAAATGCTGAACTCTACATTAATAACATGATTCAGCGGGTCATGAATGATTCAGGTCCTCCTAGTCAGCCAGACATAGCCATCAATACATACATATATGAATTGTTTAATGAAGACAAGAGGAATGGGCCTGTATCAGAAAAAAATTGGGGTATCTTTTATACCAATGGGAGTACCGTTTTTCCTTTGAGTTTTGGTGCTTCTGACCAGATTATTGGAAATTCTTCAGGAGTTTTTTGTGTGGCTAAAGATGGAGCAGACACTGATAAGCTGCAAGCTGGGCTGAGTTGGGCATGTGGACAAGGAGGAGCAAATTGTGCTGCAATTCAACCGGGCCAGCCATGCTATCTCCCCAATAATGTGAAAAATCATGCCTCTTATGCTTATAATGATTATTATCAGAGAAAGCATAATAGTGGTGGAACTTGTGACTTTGATGGTACCGCTACAATTACTTCTAAGGATCCAAGTAAGTTGATATGATTTCTTATTTTTATTTTAACTCATTCTGGTATTGTTCTCTTGTAATACTTCAACTTATTTCTTTGGATTTGTTACACATATAGCCTTTTTTTTTCCATATTGCGCACTAACAGTTGTAGGAAGTTTTGGAACATAATTGGTAATTGCATCATATCTATTTGAATAACCAATGGGACAATAAAGCAATTATAATTATGTTATAACTATTCAATTTATAGGCATATATACCAACATGCTTTCCAAATCTATGGCTTCCCTGAAGGTTGAAGTTGAATAAATACTTCTAATTCCCCCTGCAAAACATTGTGGGATAATAAAATTACGGATTCTGAAGCCTTTGTTTGGTGACCTTGTCTCTATTTTTCAAATTGTTATTATCACTATTAGGCTACTGTTGAAAGCTCTACCTAATAGGCTAATGTAAATATCTTATTGTAACCCGAAAAGCTAAAACTAATAATTGCATAATTAAGAAAGTACTGGTGTGGACTCTTTCAAACATGCACATAAACATTGGTGCCACTGAAACATTACCTTGTGGTATTGCCATATCTTTGTGTTGAGGAATTGTAGGAAGTTACTTGACTAATTAATTCTGTGGACTTTGTTTCAGGTTCTTCGTCCTGTATATTTACTGGAAGGTATAGATTCTTAATCTTTATTCATCCTTGATACATTAGACTTAAGGTCTGTTGGTGAAATTTTTTCTGTAAACACTTCTAACAGAGAAAAAGAAGAAAAAATAAAATTAATTTTTTTATAAACTAAAATTAGTTTATGTACGAGTTACAGATCAGATTTTGGATAAGCTATAAGAAATAAGCTACACAAATTAACTCATGTATAAATGAATTTTATTTTTCCATTCTTTTTTGTCTCGTAAATGTTGATGGATTTGTTTTTCATCAGTTCAAACTCGAGCACTGGTGGATTGAGTTTACCTCCAACGGCACTTGGACCATCAGGCCCCTTTGGTGGAAGTATGAAGCTGCAAGTGTGTAGCCTTAAGTACTTGATATCTGCAATTGCTGTATTTTTGGCTCTATAAATGCTCATTTAATGATTGGTGTAATGTGGTCATCATTGATTTTGTTTCTAACTTTTGTTTTGTCCATTTTATTCTTCAGATGTGTCCCATCTAGTGCATTTGGGATCATTGTAATTCATCACTCTTAAGATAGGTAGTTATTTAATCTAGTGCTTTAGCCGGAGGAGACGAACCGAATACCCTTAGAAATTATGCATTTCTTGTGATCATAAAAATTTAAAGTAGCATTCTTTGCATCAATCCATTGGTTTCTTAAGCTTAATGTTAATCAAATTCGCATGCAATTTATTTGAACTATTATAAAAAGGTGAGTAGCTGAATTGCTAACAAAAATGAGCAGGCACCAGTGAATTATTCAGTCACTTGCATGGAACTACGGCCAAGAATAATATTAATGTTAATGTTTCAATGAAATTTGGGTTAGGTCAATATTTTTTGTGTATTAATGTTTCTTCTGATTCACTGGGACATCTTACAAGACATTCCGTGCCCATAACTGACTTTTTTTAATATTTTTTACTTGCTTCTTTAAGGAATAAAAATTGGCCTGTTCTACACCAAAAGACAATCTTCAATATTAGGAATTCGAGTACACCTCCACTCCATGTTAAGAGACCATGCTCCATTAATTAAGTGATTGCGTCTCAATCAAAGATTAAGGTTATATTGAGCAGTCAATAAAGGTTTATATAGGTTAAAATTTAGTAAAAATATTAAGTTAAAATTTCAAGGTAATTGATTAAATATTTTATTACATCAACAATACTACTCTATTTAACATAAGTATAGAAAGTTTTTTTTAAGACACGTTAATATCTGTTTAGTGTTTCATAAAATGATACATCTCAATCTAGAAGTAGATATAGAAAGTTTAGTGTTTCATAAAATCATTTTACGAGGAAGACTTTGTATAACAAATAAAAAAAAATTAAGGACCCATTTAAGAGTAAATCTTATCGAATCAAAAGAAACTATATTAAATTACATAAACCTTGAATAACATTATTATAGGTCACTCCATTCTCTAATAAAACAATATCTTTTGAACCTATGTATCTTAAATTTTATTTTAACTACTTTTATATTTTTTTTTTCCTTTATATAGATTATAATCAAGACTCGTTAATTTTAGAAAAAAATTAAAAGCATGTTTAAATCAAATAAATATTTATCTTGATAAATTAGTATACTAATATACTAAATAATAAGAACAAATGTTTAAAATAAGCATGTTGAGATGAAAAAACTTGTACCAAAAATGAAGTCAGTTTTGTTTCTCGTAAGAGAAGGGATGTTATGGAAGTTTAAAAATTGCAGTAAAGTGAAAAGAGTAACCTGTGCGAATTCCTCTGCAGAAGAACAAATCGAACAATAATCATTGTGATCGAGATCGAATCCGAGCATGGAGACTAACGGAAAAGGATACGGGTGGGCAGTTTCTGCTGGATTCAACGCCGCTCTTGCAGCCATTTCCGTAAAGCTCCCTCTTCACCAGGTTAGGTTAAGTTAGGTTACGATTTCACTTCTACATTTCATATTATTATCACTTTCTCTTTCCTTCAAGCTTTGTTACTCACTGCGAACGGAACAGTTTCTCAGATACGGAATGGTGTTATTGTTCAATGTGACCATGTGGGCTTGTTATGTCAATAGCCTTAAAACTCTCTCCTCTCTTCAAGCAACCGTCACCAATTTCGCTACCAATTTCATCTCTTCCGGTTTAGCAGGTTTCTTCTTCTTTAGGGAATCACTCTCTTTCCAGGTACCCTTTCTCTTATCAATACTCTAATTGCAATTTATACACAATCCTTTCTGTGTCCATGCTTCAAATAATTTCTCAAGAACAAGAAAAATTAGAACAAAAAAGTTAAAATAACTTTTCATATGTTAGAATTAGCTCATACATAATTTAATTAGAAGAAATTCTTTTATATAATACTTTTAAATTTTTATTTTTCTTGTTTATATTTCTCACAATGTTATGACCTTGGCTTCCAATTAAAACACCTTATGAAGTTTGGTTAATTTTGAAGGTTTTAACTTGGCGGTTAAAGTTAGAACGCTTTACTCCATTTGCATCTAACGTGGTCATTTTAAACTATCTCCGAACCGTTTTTCATAGTCTTGTTATTAGTCAGACTTTGGAACCTTCCATGGTTCTAAATTGCAGGGTGGATATTGCGGCGTGAAATGAATATATGATTGCATCAAATGCAATTTTTTTATAGTTATTATGATTTTTTATTTATACAACTGCTTAGAATTTTATTCATTTTAAGACATTTCATCATTTTAAACCATTAAATACCTCCCACCCTACAACACTTAGTGAAAGATTGAAGTTTGAATATTTTTTTGACAAAGTAACACACAATGGTGTTGAAACTCTGTTGTGACTTGCCGCTCCATTTCATGTGATTTTGAATCACACTCTAATTGTGGGTAAGCTCAGCAACAGCCATATTCAGCAGAAACAAGTGCTTTGGCCCGCCTTTAAAATCCATGGAACCTTCACATACACCATTTTTGAACTATTCTCTCTGGTTGGAACTTGGAAGCCAAACCTTCTTCCATTAACCTTCTAGATGCTTCAGAGTTATTCTGGTTGTGGGCTAGAGTCAGTTTGGTATCCCGTTATTGAGCTGAACTATTCCGGGATGAGTTTTTGATGCACTTTTACACATCAAGTCTATCTTTGGGTTTTAGTGTGTTTGGTTTGGATTCCCATGAGATCATTTAAGATCACGTTGAAATATCATTTAATGTAATTTTAGGTAAATATTCACATGTTTGGCTCTTGTCGATGAATTGATTCTGTGTCCGAATTGATTGGGTTAAAAAAACTTAATACAGCTTATATGTTGCAATAAAACAGTTATGGAGTTTTGCTACTAACTTGATTTTAGAATAAAAAATCCAAACATGACTCTCTTCTCTTTAAAATCAATTTTACAAAAGGTCCCCGAGACACACTTAATTTTCAAGGGGCACCAAACAGAAGACCCTAAAATGTTGTCCTACTCCTGCTTTTGTTGAGCTAAGAGGGTAGATGGATACTTGCTTATCTTTCTTTGTTACTGATGCTCACAGTGCTAAATAACTAAACCACCAAAAAACTTGTAGCCAGTTATTTACCTCTCGTGTGTTCAACTTCTTCATTCGTGCATTGTCTTATGCAAAAACTGTTCCACAGTGGTTTGCAGGTGCCATACTTATAATAATTGGTGTAGTAATACTTAGCAACTCAAGTATTGAGGAGAAGGTTCGCACAGATTAGGTGTTAGAGTTCAGCATGATACCTTTTTAGGTTTGCTTGTTGAAGACGGAGGCTAGCATCTGCAGCTGCATGGGAGCATATTTTGGACTAGAACTTGGAAATATCAGGAGTAGCAAAGTTAGATAGTTTCCAGGGCAGTTCACTTCACATGAAACAAACACAACAAAAGCGCTTCTTCCCTTCTCTGGTTTAATATAACTCTTGTTATATGTCATTCAGGTTCAGGCAGTTATTTGCCCCAAGCAACTTTTAGTTCCACCATTCTATGGCTCCTCTTTTAAATTTAGATTTGTATTATGATCTCGAGGTTCTGTCTGCTATATTTCTGAATGTTCAAAATTCATCTGCAACTACGAGTTTTCTTGCTGATTGAACTAGCTCTCCATTTCTTCAATGAATTCATTCATTTCAGCATCTATGTAAAAATGACGTTATATATGAGAGTACTGCTGCCCATCCAATAACACAGCATGACACGCGATACACTAGCTACTGATGTTTAAAAACAAAAGGAAACTATTAATGATACATAAAAATTATCCTCAAGTGCTATGAAATTATAATATCATAAAAGTTAATAAAAGTATTTATATTTTTATAATTATTTTTTCTAAATCAATGTTTTTGTATCTTTAATAATAAATTTTCATTTTAATAATTTTTATAATATTTAATTTTTAATTATACTTTTTATTATCGTAAGAAGGTCGATACACATGTACATAGATGCTCGTGTTTCCATTAGCAAAGAATAAAGTAAATTTTTATTGACATTTTTTGAGATTTTGTCAAATTTATTATAATAACTTTCTTCTTGATTTTTCTTTTGAAAAAAAAATATTATATTGTGTAGATGCATAAAAGAAATTGTTTGTAAATATTAAAAACAAGATGACTATGTACAATCTCAATAAACTTTAGGGTTGTCAGCATAACCTTTTACTTCTTTTTAACATTTATAGTCATATCATATGCTGAGGTATATGTTGTTAAAAAAATTTACAATTAAGGGGTACATTGACCCTTCCGATGAATTTTCTCGAGGTTACAAATAATTTAATGTTTTTTAGATGCTTATAATAGCTTTTTTTTAAGGAGTACACAATGTAATGTTTTTGCAAATAATTTAGGCGAGTTACTGAAGAAATAAGTAAATAATCCTATATTTTTAATTAATTTACATTTAAGTATGACCGAAAAAATATCAGTCATATATGAGATAAACTATCACGAACTATTGTAAAAATAAATTGTCCGAAAGAAAACAAGCAAGATTTTAACTAACTTTTTTTATCAATTCCATTAACAAAAGGTTTAGAAAATGATTTCAAACATTTAAAATCAATCCATTTTCATTAACGAGAAAATTACTTACTACATTATTATAATATAAAAGTAAAGAAACTAACATCGTTTTATCCAAATAACATCGAGTTGAAATTCCTCAGATAAAATCTGCGACACCCACCTTCCAATAGTGGAAAAAATTGTTGCTTTAGCAACTTTAGGTTAGTTAGTTAATAACGAAGATAAACTGATGCATGAAGTTTAAGGAGGTAGTGGTAATGGGAAGCAAAGATGGGAGAGGATGAAGTGAAACACTCTGGTTCTTGCTTGTGGAAAGTTTGAAGACAAAGAAGAAGAAGAAGAGGAAAATTGTTGAATTTGTTTGGGTTTGAGAGATTGATGATGATATCAGGAGGGGGAGGAAAATCATCGTGGAGTTCTTCAACATCGTCATGGGTACCCACGACCTCCGTGTCGGCATCGGGAAAGAGGATTCAGAGGGAAATGGTGGAACTGAACAACGACCCTCCTCCTGATTGCTCCGCTGGCCCTAAGGGCGATAACATCTATCACTGGATTGCCACCATTATTGGAACCCCAGGTAGCTGCACATTCCCAATTCTATTTATTAACCCTATCACTGTCCATTCATCTGCCCAACTTTGATTTTTCCTTTATCAACTTCTTCTCTCTAGGAACACCCTACCAAGGTGGAATCTTTTTCCTTGACATCAAATTTCCCAGCGATTATCCCTTCAAGCCTCCCCAGGTACATTCTTCATCTTTCTAGCACCATTCTTTTTTGTGTTTTCTACCAAGGAGTGAACATGTGCTTCTTTTGAGTAATCCGTTTCATCTTTTTCAGTGTGAAAATTTTTTCTATTTCCCCTGTATTCCGCTATATTTGTTTGTTATTTTGTTTTAGGGGCACGTATTTGCAAAGTTAACTCACTTTGAACTAGTGTTGTTTTCATTTTTCCTTATTCTTTTTTTTTTTTCTAGTTCAAGAAATTTATCCAAACAGCCGCGTTAACCACTACCTGATTTATTAGTAAGTGTGACAACTTATTATTTAGAGAGTGGTAACATCTTTTTTCAGTTAATGCTTCTTTCTCATAATTTAGTGTTTGCATTGGCACGTGGAAGAATTTTGCTAGCCGTCTGCTGGACTGGATCTTATAATTTTGTTGCTAGTTGTGATAGAAGTGCTTCTGTCCTTTATTCTGTAGGTTGTATAAGGTTGTATAGTTATACAACCAGAAATGTCTATGAAGTGGCTAAATAAAATATCGACTATGTTCGAACTTTTTCCCTTTAATTTATAGAGCATTCTATAGCAATATTTTAGAACATGGGGTTTTCTTCCTTTTCATAAGTAAAGGTGAATAATTTGCATGAATTTGCATGCGTGTGAGTGTGTATGAATCTTTAGCCATTGGTTTTTATTTTCTCTTCAGAACAACAGTCTATAGGTTGTCTCTTTCTGATCAGAAGATAATGTGTAGTTTTTGAAATATCTCTTCATTGAATGCCTTCCCTGTTCGCTTCTGTCAAGTTGGGTATGAGGTTTTATATGTCATTTTGTCATTGAATTAAGAACTCAAGGGGATCTAGAATATGATTACTACAGAGATAAACCCAATCCGGAGTATGAAGCATAAAAGAAAATACTAATTAAATTGATCACAGTAATACCAGTACGTATTATCCAAAGAAGAATTCTTCCAGTACGTCGAGCTTGGTGAGATCTGGCACAGTTTTGGTTCTGTCAGCTCTTTAGCAGAGTTTACAGGTGTGCATGCAAGGCAAATCAAGAATTAGGAGGGCAATCTAGACAGTAAGCCGTAAGAAACTAAGGGGTTTAGATTGAGACTAGAATTTTAGGTAGAAGAAAGGTTACTGTTAAGCACAAATGCACATGCTGACCTGTTGTATACATGCTTGTCATGGAGCTGTATTGTATACAATAACTGGATCGAATTCCTTGAAATCCATGCTCATTGTTGACCGGATAAAGTTCTTCTTGTATGGATCGCGTTGATATTTACTTAACAGCATTGGTTATGTTACACTGACATAGATTGGATGTGGATCAAGACAGGCTTGACCAATGTGTACATGGGGTGCACATTTGGACCATGATTCTCCCGATCACTTGAATCATTCAAGCAGACAGTACAGATGACTTGCTCCATCAGTTTAGTTCAGTTTTGCAAGGCGATGAGCTTGTCTCTCTCTGATTATTTTGTTCCGTATTGAGTATAGTAGCTCGATGTGGCACTTGAGCCATGAGGCTCTTCACCCAAGGGGCTAATTTATAGGATGAATCTTATAATAACTGGCCCGTTCATTGCTAGGGAAATACGTACATGGTACATGTGCTTGACGAGTTAGAATGAAAGTCATTTAGTATTCTCTCACTTAATAGACCAGTCTTTCGGGATGGGTTTTCTCATGGGCTTGAGTAGGAAATCTTAAAGTCAAGACTCTCCCACCGTTGTGAAATAAGGAAATGGCGTGTAATTATTGGAAGATAAATAAAGTTGAATGTTTGTGTCACCTTTCCTTTCCAAGAATAGGAGGGTTTTCCAAGATTCCAAGATATATAGTCACTAGATGCTCATTTTGTAAGTATTTGATAAATATTATTGGAAAAGGTTTTTCATTTGCTTGAATGCACATATTTTTGGCTTTTGATTTGGCACAGGAAAGTTTGCTGCCTAGCTGTGCTGTTGACTGGGTCAGCGTGAACTTCCAGCTGCTTTTTCAATTCTAGTTTTTTAAATTGAAATTTGGAACCGTTTACTTATTTTGTTTTTGTTTCTTTTTTCCTTTTTGAGTATGTCACTGTTACCTCTTCTATTTTTTTCATTTTTTAAAAGGATAGCCCCCTTATTTTCAAATCCTGCACAAACCTTCCGTGAAATGTTCAAAATCTTCTATGAAGAGCCTAAATTATACTCCTTCTGTTCTTGATTTTCATAAACTTCCCCTGATCTAGGAAGAGTGGTAATGGTTTTGGAAACAAAGGAGCGATATGCAGACAAACCAGAAAATAATGTATAAAGCTGTTGAAGTAGTTTCAGTGTTTTACTGTCTTAAATTAAAGAAATGAGATTGCAGGTGGTATTCAAAACACGCATTTACCACTGCAATGTAGACCCTGACGGCCTTGTAAGTATGGGAATATTGAAGGATGATTGGAGTCCAGCACTAACAATTGCTAAGGTGCTACTTGCAGTTAGATCAATTTTCACAACTCCTGATCATTGTAAGTTCCTCCAACAGCTTCAAAAAATACTTATTGATATGACTTTTTAGGTCATTGTATTCACCTGTCTTGTTTTCATTTTCTATTTTGTTTATATAAATGGGGGTTGATGATGGTTTGCATGTTAGTTCATTCTTCAGCCTTCCGTGTATTGGAGATGAAGCACTTTGTAACAGGGACACCAACTAATTTTTGTCTATTTGACACTTTGGATTCAACTAAATTAAGGGGTTTCTTGATTTGACAATAGGTTTTCTGCTTTTATTTCTTGCTCTTACAAATAATTACAAATATGTTACCTTTCGATTGCTTGGTTTCTTAATTTTAAGTATTTACCCTAGAAACAATGACACTCTTAATCTGTTTTGTTTTTATGTTTCCCAAATATTTAAAAACGATAAAGTAAGGTATTATAAGACATTTCTTTTTTGTTCTAAAACAGAAAATCAAAATAGAAAAGCGTTTTCTTAAACCAAATAGCTGTGATATAGTACATCATCTTTTTACGACTCATTTATTATCTTTTCTTTTATTCGTAACATCACTCATATTATCTCATATATCTCTTCCTTAATTGTAAAAAAATGTTGTAAAAAAGTGTTGTGGCTGTAGAACTCTTGTTTCCAAACATGTAATATTGATAACGCCAATACTTTCAATCAACATACCAAGTAGGCATTTATGATCTTGGAGTTTAAAGTTGTCATCTTGTTGCAGATAATGCTGTTGTCCCTGGCATTGCTCACTTGTATTCTGGAGACAGAGCAAAACATGACGGTATTGCTGCAGAGTGGACTGTTCGATTTGCCAAGTGAATGTGATACAAATGTTTATTATTAGCTTACATCTTAGACTGTGTTCCAGTCTTTATGTAAATGAAGAATGATAGTTAATAAATCTACAGCAACTCCTCCTTGCTGGTTGTTAGTGTGTCTTAGTTGATTCTTCATAGTTGTACCTGGAAAATGGTTAGTTATCATCAAATGCTTTTCATTGTTTTATCAGTTCTTGTTTTTATTTATTTTGTTGTATTAAATTTGTTTGTTTAGCTAAATCTTGGGTAACAACAACCAAGACTTGTAAACTTGTCTTTTATTGAGGGAAAAATAAATAAACATATCTTTTAAATTTAATTTTGGGAATTTTAGAATTTTTACGAAGTTGTGGATTCTATTTAACCCAATTTGATGTATCTAAGAAAAGTAAGAATGACCGTGTATTTGAAAAGTTTTGGAAATTGAGATGTAGTACGAGATTTAGAGCTCTATATGCTGTATTAGTATATATTTTAATTTTGTTTTTTTAATATATTTAATAAACTAACTGTTTTAAAACTAATAGCAAAATTGTTGAAAACTGTATTGAAAAGCTAATTTACTTATATATTTGTATAAATATTACATTAAATGTTATATTTGCTCTTCATTTGTAATTCCTAGTATCTTATATATTATTAAAAGAATTTAGAATGTGCTTATATTCATATTCGTCTCTATTATTGATTTTGGATTGCAATCTAACATCTTTTTTAAGTTTTAGGAGTATAGGATATAGGAAAAAAATAGGTTGATATATATTACTTGAGGAAGCAACTTGAAATAGTACTTAGAAAAAGGTAGTAATAGTTTCTGAAAACATACTGTGTTCTTCAGCTAACACAATGTAGTATATCTAGCTGTTTTGAAGAGTTTTTAAAATCATAATTCAACCTTTATTGTTCAATTTTGCCCTTACAAATAAGATATAAAATTGAATTATAATAGTTAATAATCTCATGACATCGTTTAGTGAATTTCTTTAATAACTATTAGATATTTTAACAGTTTCATACTACTATTAATCGCCTATAGTAATATTCCATATTCCATTGCCATAATTTATGTCTTTTATGTTAAATTTTATTTAATCAATAAATTTTATTTTTATTTTTTATTTGTAAACACTGTTTACAAACTTCTATGTAAATATTATAGAGCCGTACAAACACACAAAAGAAAAAAAAAAAAAGAAGAAGCTAAATAGTGGTTATCTATGACTAAGTTTTCATGAAATACTCTTTTTTTCCTTTTTAGACATTACTTCCAATCCTTTTGCACAAATATTACAAATAAATAGATAATATTCTTATATTGAGTGACATGAATCCTGAACTATGAAACGGAAATAAAAAAAATGAAAAAACGGATTTACAGAGATATTTTGATCACTTATTTTAATAAAACAAATGAAAAATTCTTTAAAAATAATCTATAAAAAATACAATATTTGTTAAATTAATTACCATAATATTTTAAGTTTCATTGTGAAGTTAATATTCTTATAAATTAAATTTGAATTTAGGATTGTTAAATTTAAAAAAAAATAATAAATACAGAAGCATAAATTAAATTAAAGAACGTGGTTGGTTGGCTATGAGGAGAAGAGTCACCTACTACAGTGCTACTTTGTGGTCAACTTTGCGACCTGAAATTCACCAACTACCCCATGCACGCTTTTAGTTAACCCTTTTAATCACTTCCAACTTGCCAAAAGGTTTAGCTTCGAATGCCTTACTAAATTTTTCAGTTTTGTTAATTCTATGTGAAATAACACCTTTCAAAATTTGCTCATATTAATCATTTGGGAATCTCATGTATACCATTATTAGAAGTTCATTTTATTATCAATTGTTTTTATTCTAAAGTGATATAGTAACATTGAAGATTTTATTTGAATATAAAGTATTTTATAATAACAATATAATTTACTTTTAAAATTAATTTATGTTAATTTTGTAATTTATTTTTTTTTAATATATATATTTGAGTCGATCAATTTAATCAATAACTTAGCACATTTACATAGTACTAGTACTCATACGGTTAAATCACTGTTGGTAGGTGTAATAAACGGACGACCACGTGGTCAAGCTTCTCGACATACTTGTCTTAATAATACTGAGTTGGAAGTGTTAGGTGGTGTGAAGCTACTGCATGATCCATTTGGGTGACCTCAAACTCAAGAACTCAACAACCCCTCTGCATATTTTGATTCAAGTTGGAGACTTGAAAGAGGAGAGAAAGAGATGGTGAAGAGCGTCAGGGAATTGCAAGTGGAAGACTTGCTGAATGCAGGGTTAACAGTAGCAGAAGCCAATCAACTGTACGGCGCTTTGAGAGATGTTCTGTCTCAGTGTCTCTCCGACACCGACAGCAATCCCTCACTCATATGGCGTCATCTTGTCTCTCTCAAACTCCTCAAACCATCCTTTCCACACTCCTTGCATCAGCTTCTCTACCACTCTGTTTATCACTCTGCCTTCCACACTCCGCATGCTTCCCTTCCTCTCTATTGGTTCCCTTCTCTGTAAGTCTTTCTCTCCTTCTCACACTCATCACTTCTACAATCCAATCTCCACTCACTTCTCTTCTTCCTTTCAGGGAACACTCCAAACGCACCAACCTAGGCCGTCTCATGGAAGCTCATGCCCCTCAACTTTTAGGACCTTCCTACAAAGACCCTATTGCCAGTTATCCCCTCTTTCACAACTTTTCTGTTCAACACGCTCAGGCAAGCAACCCAACGCCTCTTTCTCTACGCAAAATCTCTTCTTTTCTTTCTTTCTTCGCTAATTCTTATTCTCAATGCAGCTCTACTGGTCCCTCATTCTCAAGGAACTTTCTGTCTCCTTTGTTGAACCTCCCAAGTGCATTTTAGATACTTCTGACCCTTCTAGACACGGAGGGACCTGGCTTCCCGGTTCTGTCCTCAACATTGCCGATTGCTGTGTGCAACCCAGTTCACAGCCCTACAAACCAGATGACAGTGTAGCCATCGTTTGGAGAGATGAAGGTTTTGATGATTCCGAGGTTAATCGTATCACGCTTAAACAACTCCGGCAACAAGTAATGTAGGCCTTTCAACTCCCACTCTTGCTTTTGGACTAAAGTTCTGTTGCTCATCATCATACTTGTGCTAAGTTGGTCGATTCAATAATTTTATGTGTTCTTCGATCTCATCACTGCTTTGATTTTTCTTGTTGTGTCGGGATTGATTTGTGTATCATTCTGCTGTATTTTGTTTGGCTTCCATTCTTTCTGTTCTTGTATCTCACTTTTTAGATTTTGATCTTTCTCCCTTTTGTTTTTTATTCTTGAAGTAATTTTCATAGTTTTTGCTGTGCTTTTCCCAGGTTGGTAGCGAATGCAATAGATGCCTCATTCTCGAAAGGAGATGCAATCGCCATTGACATGCAAATGACTGTCAATGCAGTGATTATATATCTAGCCATTGTTCTAGCAGGGTGTGTTGTGGTATCAATAGCTGATAGTTTTGCACCAAAAGAAATTGCAACTCGCCTGCGTGTTTCTAAAGCAAAGGGTATTTTCACTCAGGTATTGTGTATGACTTTAATAGTAACCTGTTGTTCATCAAAGTGGACAATTCAATTGATATCGTCTTTGTTCTTTCCTAGTTACCAATTTCTGCGTGCTATAGGTTCAGTGTGTGTGAAGCAATGCTAAAATTGCCCAATTGTTCTTGTGGCTTAAAAAATTTAATTTCATTAAATGTTTCTCGTTTGATGAGATCCAATCAACGGTCAATATTCACTTACCTAATTCGGGGAGAACTTGTTAAAATAATGATTTTTTGGACCTCATTTGGGTAAACTTTGTTGGCCTATACATGTTTGATGAGGATGCTGACTACATCATATACCTTTGATCCTCGATATTAACAAAGAGATATCTTGCTCAGGCTTATTAGTTTTCGTGAATGGTGCATTGCAATAAATTAAGACTTCACAAACTTGAGAAAAGTCAGGGTTTTAATAAATATTAATTAGTTAGAACAGTAGCTGCACTGAAAGCTGTATGTCGTGTGTTAAAGGGTAGCATGCAAAGAGTTGACAGAAATTAAAAACCATATTGGTAGCAGTTTTAATAATCAAAGAGTGCTTATTAAATTAGATTTCATGGGGCCGAGAGTTTTAAATGAAGTTAGGCAAAAACAATTACAACACTAAGTGAATGAAATCTTAATATGTCTAGCCATAAGATAAATCTGAACAGATAATGAACATAAAAGAAATTGAATAGTTGAGTTCTAGATTAAGATGATGGTTCCCAGGCTTCCTGCCTTTTAGTCAAGCACTTTCACACACTCACAGCCTAAAAGTTGCAATCATCCAAATCGTAAACTGATAATTACATGGATGAGCTTGTCATATATTGTTATTACATTTTGTTATATTCCCAACTATCTGTTAGAAATTAAAGTTTCTGGGCTTGCACATGACAAATTAAGCTTTTAGGAGACTGTTTTACCAAGTCATCAAGAGTTCTGTCCTCACTGACAAATTCCTTTAATTAAATTATAATTTCACCAAAAGGTCAGGGTGCACTAGTACTTTATTTGTGCTTGAATTTCAAATGGTTCTCACCAGAGGACATTTTAGACGTAACTACTATTATTGGGCTTGTATTTATAGCTGAAGCTTCAAGACATTTGCTTCTTGAAACTATCGTTTGATACCCAGCTGTATAGTTTCTTCACAGGATCAGGTTCAATGCCATGATCCTGGCTTCCTAGTTCCGTCTGTTTTAGATCTTTCATCAAATATAATTATAGAAACAAGCTGTAATTAGTGCTCTCGAATCTTCAAATTACTTTTGTTTATACCTGGAGTTATAAAGATCAAAATATTGAAGAATATGTTGAAATCATGAACCTAACAATTTTGAAATTTTCATTGTGTTATTGCATATTTTACAAGTATGGCTGTAGATCCCACATTAGTTAGATATATGACTTATGTAGCCCTTACAAGACTTAAGTAGCTTTCACTTTACAAGTAAATTTTGTAAGATTGAAGTCCAAATTCTTCTCTCCTAGCATTTGTTGTAGGGCCTTTTGGATGATCTATTATCGGGCAATACCTACACCCACGCACACATATATAAAAGTGGAGGACAATCCTCACCTCATGACACACACACACATATAGTACTCTTGTTTAAGGAATGAGACAGAAAAGCATGTTGTTGTAAAATAAATTGTAGATGCTTCTTTGGAATCTTCTTTAGATATAAAAGCATATAGCTTAAGCTTTCAGGAGAGTTGGTCCTTGACATGGTCCAAAACTATCCTGATCCAGTGGTAAAGAGTTTGATCCTAGCTGTCCTCACATTCAGGATCTTTAATAACTAGGACTTACATGATGAACTTTCAAAGATAAATTCGAACTATTGTAATTTACTCAGCTTGAATTTCTCTCAGGATTTCATATCAAGAGGTGGCAGGAAATTCCCTTTGTACAGGTAATTATTTTACATCATACTTGTTGCATTATCTAGATCATACTATCTAGTTTATCTGTTCATAAATCCTTAACTTTTGGCACAATTACCTCAAGATTTGTTATAGTATTGTTATGTAACAATCATTTGATAAATGTTTCAATGGCATGTTCCTTTTTGTTACTTGGGTTCGAGTTCAATGCAATGGTCCAAGTGCTGGTGAGAAGTTTTTGCATTTGAACATGGATATACATGGTTGGGCAACGTTGGGAAAACTCAATCTGTTATGGAACGGAAAAGTCATTGTATTAGAATATAGGAGTCAAGCTGAATGAAAATAGTGTTAAATCATCACACCTATTTTGGAAACTGATTTTGTAGAACCCCTTTTTTTCTCATAAATGCCTCAATGGAACTTTTAATGTGCGCAATTCTAGTTAATAGATATTTAATGGGACCATAAAAAAAAAGGAATATTGTAGCAAAATTATATTTTTCACTTATGAAATAAAATTGATATCTTAAACTCCCAGTCATCTTTTTTGCATACCACCTTTTCTGATTCTAAGGATTCGATCAAGCACAATTGTAAGAATGGGACTAGACCAAAGTAACCGGTCTAACCAAGAACCAATTTCCTTGTTCTAGATGCTAATTTCCTAACTACTGCTTAATGCTTACTTTAATGCCACTCAGAATATTTTTATGAAGCAAAACTTAGAATATTTCAAGCTTTCTTGTAGTTTATGCTAGATAAATTTAAGGTTGTTTCTTTTACATATAGGACACCGGCTCATTCTGCTCATTTCTCCTTGCAGTCGAGTCATTGAGGCAGCTGCATGTAAAGTTATCGTGCTTCCTGTGATAGGTGATGATCTAGGCGTGCAATTAAGAGAATGCGATTTATCATGGAAGGATTTTCTTTCTTCTAGCAGACAGCATCCCGGGTAATGTATACATTAAAATGTGTCTATTATTATGTGATCTAAAATACTCATTACTAGATAGAGATCCCATAAACAGAAAAAATGGGTGACAGAAGTTGCAATGTTTCTCTTGTGTTTTGTCTCACCTTAACATTTAAATCGTGGCAGGTCACATCACTACTCTCCATTCTATCAATCAATTGATTCTGTCACTAACATACTTTTTTCATCTGGAACCACAGGTAAAGATTCTTCCTTGAACAGTGAAACATATCAATAAGAAACTCCCATTATAATGATTTTCTAGTTGCATTTTAACTTTTCAGGGGAGCCAAAAGCAATTCCTTGGACTCAACTTTCACCCATAAGAAGTGCTGCAGATGGATGGGCTTTCGTTGATATTCAACCTGGAGATGTCTATTGCTGGCCTACAAATTTAGGATGGGTGATGGGCCCAACTCTTATATATTCATGCTTTCTATCAGGTGCAACTCTTGCTCTGTACCATGGATCTCCTCTGGGCCATGGTTTTGGAAAATTCGTTCAGGTATTTGTCCAACTCTAATATTTCAGTCCCTATATATTTCTGATTAACATAACAACATGTCTTATCCTACAAAACGGTCATTATTTGTGATTAACATAACATGTTTAATCAGCTAAGAGTTTGGGACAGCATGCTAAACAAAATAAATGCTGACTGGTAGCAGGACTGAATGGGAACTATACTAGGCTAGTTGTTTTTTCTTCCAAATTATGGAAGCAATGAAGTAATATGATGCAGTGGGATGTAGAGGGAAATGGTTGCAAGTTAGTGTCATCTACAGTGGCATAACTCGTGAGCATTCATATCCTGTGTGAAAACAATTTGCATCTGTATGCCACACTGATGTCAAAACAAGGTAAAAAAAGTTTTCTCCTTAGAATGTGTCTCGTAAAATAGAATTACTAAGATGAAGTTTATGATGACAAAAAAAGTATTGTGTCGGTGAGCCATGCCCATAAAAGTATATATGTGAACTTACGTAATTCTGTTATGGTAAAAGAAAAGAAAAAACGAGTTGTTCTTATGCAGTTATTTGTCTGAGCCTCAACGACTAGGTGCTTCTAGTGGAACATGAAACCCTGTACTCTGGATGTGGTGAATCAAACATAAATGCAGCAATAAAACATAAGCCTCATACTAATTGTTGTAGATGATGTTGTAATCTGCATCAGAAGAATTTGATACATTGCTCAAAGATCCTCATTCAACTGCAATTGTTCAGGATGCAGGTGTTACTATTTTGGGAACAGTTCCGAGCTTAGTAAAAACGTGGAAGAATACACAATGCATGGACGGCTTGGATTGGACAAAGATAAAGTAAGTTCTTGTTAGTTTGAACAATCAAGTAACTAATGAAAAACTGAACTAAACTGAGGTTTTATGCAGAACATTTTGTTCGACTGGAGAAACTTCAAATGTTGATGATGACCTCTGGCTTTCTTCAAGGTCTTACTACAAACCAATCATTGAATGTTGTGGAGGCACTGAGCTTGCGTCTTCTTACATAATGGGATGTCCACTGCAGCCCCAAGCTTTTGGAACATTTAGTACAGCATCAATGACTACTGGTTTGGTCATCCTTGACGAAAATGGAATTCCTTATGTAAGAATAATTTCTCGGTAGTTTATTTGATCATATGATACTAACTATTTGGTATTTTTCCACCGACTTGAGACCTCTTCCATTGTGTTAATACTTATCTATAATTTTGTTGTTGCAATGGATAATGGATGTCAATTTGTTACATAATCCAGACTTAGAACCAATAAGGCTAAATGGAAATACTGATCTCAAAATCTTGAGACATAATGTGTATTTGTGTGTGCTGTTACAATTTTTCAATTCTCTCTAGTCTTTAAGAATTTTTAATCTTACCAAGTGGATTCCATTTCATTTTGGGATAGACAAATTATTTTTTAGACTTTCTAATTTGTTTGACCTCTTTGACCAATGTGACAGCCAGAGAATGTTGCCTGTGTTGGTGAAGTGGGCTTGTTTCCTATATATATGGGAGCAACTGATAGATTGCTTAATGCTAATAATGATGAGGTTTACTTTAAGGGAATGCCAATGTACAAAGGAAAGGTATATACTTCAAATATCCTATTTCCAATTCGACATTATTTTCACATTCAGTTATAGCTATCTTGCAATAGTAATTCAAATCTGAAGGTATTTTGTGGCTTTTCTTGCATCATAATGGCTTTTTAAAGTTCAATACATCTCAATGCTTGTTTGATGTCTTACTGCACAAACACACACTGACACGAATTGAACACATAAAATCCAAGAAAGAAAGAAAGAAACAAGAGAGGATAAGATAATAAGATTACCCTTTAACTCTCGACTTAGGATGTCTATCAAACACTGTTATGCCTACGCAAGTGATCAATACGTTCATAAAGGTTTTCAATTAGTCCCATTGTAAATTACACTGTAACTTAACAGACTATGTTGTGAAGTGTGATATTACCTACTCATGTTCTGCTGTTATTCTCATCTACTTCTCCAACTGGTTTATTATCCATAATTTGTCATGCCTAATATGATATAAGCAGGTCCTTAGAAGACATGGAGATATACTCAAAAGAACTGCCGGAGGCTATTTCGTTGTACAAGGGAGGGCTGATGACACAATGAATCTTGGTGGAATAAAGGTACCTCATCTCCTTTCTGTTTTCATCTCCTTCTCCCAGTTCTACACTGATTGGCTACACATGGTGTAATAATCCTATATCTTTCCATGTCAATGTCCAGCATAAATTGATAAGAATGGAAACTACTTGTTACTGATCACGGATTCATCAGAAATTCATAAATTCCTATTTGACACCCTTGGTCTGACTGTTATTCTTACCTTGATTTTTATGTTTCTGATATGCAGACAAGTTCTGTAGAAATTGAGCGTGTCTGTGATAGGGCAGATGAATGCATTTTGGAGACAGCTGCGGTCAGTGTTGCACCTGCACATGGAGGCCCAGAACAACTGATTATATTTGTAGTTTTAAAGAAAGGATACAATTCAAATGCAGAAACTCTAAAAAGGAAATTCGCTAAAGCCATTCAAAGCAACCTTAATCCTTTGTTTAAGGTATGACCCCTTTGGTTCATTGCAAGCATTTACCATTTTGAATTGAATAAATCATGAAAAGCCACAACTCAATGACCTAAGTATTCATGAAATTTCAGGTTTGAAGGGAAATTGAAATTTTATTGATGATTAAGTTATTGATTTGATGTTCACAAACTCATTTTGTTACTTTACAGGTGAGCCTTGTTAAAATTGTTCCTGACTTTCCTCGAACAGCTTCCAACAAATTACTAAGGAGAGTTTTGAGAGAGCAAGTGAAACGTGAGCTTTCAATTCAGAGCAGACTTTAGTGACATTATTAATTTGCAAAAGAAACATCAGATTCAGTTCATTCTCTTCACCTACAGTCCTTGGCGTGTAAACAAGATTCAGTTCCTTTTTCTGTGTCATTCATCTTCCTCTGCCACAATTCCTTGTAACATTCAGATTCTTCTTGCAGTAATAAAAGCACCGAGAGATCTTTTCTAATTTTTTATTCCAACATCAAAATTCGTCAAAATCATTCTACAAATTCTTGAAGATTGATTTGATAAAAAGGGAAAAATGAAATTACTTGTAGCATATTTCTTTATCATTCAAAGAATGATGATCAGAGCTATATCTTTCATAAATGAATTTAATTGGCTTTCCTGAATAAACTTTGGCTACTATTAATGTCTGTTTATTATCACTTAAAGAAGTGACAAAAGTAACGATCAACGCGTCTGTATAAAAAAATTCTCACTTCCTATTTCGGGGATTTATTTACACCTTTCGCTTGGAAAAACCTGTTTTAAGTATCAGTGACTAACACTCGTTAAAAAATTACATTATATATATTTAATTATTTCTTGAAAACAACATTTTCACAGAAAACAACTTAATTTTTATTTTACCCTCACCGCTTCATTATTATAAATATTCCTATAAATAATTTTATATTTTTAAAGTCTTTCTTTTATCTAAAAAAAGACACTTTCCGCCAGATATATCCAAACGTAAAGATCCATTTCATGATATTAAATTTAATAATCAATCACGTTGTGCCCTTTTGCTAAACGTCATTTTGCAGTGAAAGCAATCTAAAACGTCATTAAGGGTACTCTAAAAAGAAAATCAGCATAAAATTGGATCATTTTCTATTTACAGTTTAACCAAAGTGGTCTGTTTCTTAAATGTTAATCATTCAGTACATTTATTACTTAACATATATGATTGAAAAAGATTAACTAACCCACTAAATCAGGACTATAAGTTCCCCATTCATTCTTCTTTCACAGTCTTAATTTTTATTCCAGTAGTGGATTAAGTAATACCCCGAATGAAGGGTTTAGGAATTTATTAATCAGAACCTCTCCTGTTAACTCTAAAGAGACGAGAATCCAAATCCACCAAACCCGTTGATGCTGACAAAACCACTATTAGCAATAAAAAATATAGGTAGTTGCTTCAATGGGACTTGTAATTGTCTAGAGACCATTTAGTAATTGGAACCACTCGCACACCTCTCATCATACCAATCCCATCGCAAAAATAGGGTGGAAAAAAGTTGAGCTTAAATGACTTCTTACAAAGCAGGCACCACATTCAAGTAAACATTATTACCAGATCTCAAACAAAAAATGCAAAAAGCCCAAAAGAAATATGTCAATAGTACAGCACTTGCTCGAATACAAAACTGATGGCCCTGGATTATACCGCTTTAGTTCAGCAGTAAGATACCAACCGAAAGTCCCTTGTAGCATGAACTTAAATGGCAGAAAATTGTGATGAAGAGGAAGCAATTAGTAGTCATTTACACAAATGAATATTCAACACCAATTGCAGCCATTTTCAAACAAATAGCAAGCAAAAGAAACTGCAAAGACACACATGCAAATTGGAAGTATTAGAATTTCTTTGCTCCTCCTGCCAACACCAAATTGTAGCTGCTGCCTGCAAAAAGCACAAAATTTGCTCCAAGCAGTGATGAAGCCGAACATAAGTCATTTTGGTAATGTATTTCCCAGCCTGGATTTTCGCATTTCAGTTTCATTTCTTAGCCAAGACCTCTCCCTTGTACTCACTACCGGCAGTGACCACAAAACCTGCTCCAACCTGCCATGACAAGCAATGTCACATTCCGATTCAAATTGCAATCATGAAAAAACGACCTGAAAAAGGTAAAACAAATTACTTGGCAATCTTTTAGTACTGCACGTTCTTGGAGCTGCACATTGCTGCAGATAACAGAACCTTGGATTGAACAACAGTCTCCAATAGAAACATGATTCATAACCACTGAATTAACAACCTGCATGTATAAAACAAGTCAAAAGAAAACATGGCATTAACATTATTGAATACAACTCATTAGTAATATGCCAGACAGTGTTGCTGATCGATCATTGTGGGTTGGAGATCATATGCCAAAGATAAATCAAAAGACCAAAAAGTAACCTCCTGTTATCTTTTAAGAATAATATATCATCCCACCTTAACATTGGCACCTATCCGACAATGACGGCCAATGACAGACCGTTTCACACTGCATTTGTCACCCATCTGTGAACCTTCCCCTAGCATACAATGTGGTCCAACCTACAATAAATCATAACTATTTATATGAACCTAAAAATAGGAAGAACATGAAATAATGCTCCAAAAACCGTATATCAGAGCATTCAAGTAACTCACAGTTGTTTTTGCCCCAAGCTCTGCAGAAGGATGGATAATGTTGTTTTGAGCAGAGAAAGAATACCCTGATAAATGACCAACCTCTCCTATTACCTGTCATAGTAAAAAAATGAATAATGCCAAAGCAACCAGAACTATACCAAAGAAAACAAAAATGTAAGGCAATAGCAAGTAAAGGCCATAACAACAACGAACTCACATCTCGGTTTATGTCATTGTATGCTTGTATAGAATTTAAGCGAGCACAGTACTTGCTGCTTCCAGCAATATACACACAGCATTTGTGGGTTTTTCGATCAGAAGTAGAACCATAAGGACCCAATGCATGCCGTAGATGAAAGGTTGGTTCAGATGCATTAGCAAGTATTTGAGATAGCATTTGTTGATTGCTTTGAGATATAACCTTTTCCGTTCCATTTTCTTCCACTTGTGGCATACCATTAAATAACACTTCTGATTTCTAACTCTCATTTAGAAAATTTGAACAAGGTTAGAATCCTTAAAGGTATAACAATACCTAACCTATCTCTTGAAAAACCATTAACAACTAAACTAACCAGTTGGCTCCGGACTAGATATGGCAATACATCATGCTTTAAGCTATGAAATGCACTTTTCTGATCTAGAACTTCTTGTAGAGCTGATCTGCAAGAAAAGTTCGTCTCAGGATACAAAAATGAGTGAGTCAAAACAAAAGAACAAGGAATGAAGTTAAAAAGAAAATGAATATACCTTTTGAATGCATACAAGTGGGCATCCATTAGATCAGCTCTTATTTCTATCTACATGAATGACAAAAAACAATAGAGAGAAATAAGAAATAGCAAAAGTCTTGCCTTTAATTTTCCATTAATCAGATGACCAATTCATATTTCACAGAAGATGCTACTTCTATAAGATTGTCAGATTGAACAGTTTTCTAACTCTGAAAGCACGATAACCAATTTCCATCTCTACATAAATCACAAACATAAAAGGACTCCAATAATAAAGTTGGTACAAGAGATGCAATAATAGCAAATACCAAATGAAAATAGAAAGTTTTGCTATAGAATAGCAAGTTAAATCTCACACCATAAGAATGATAAACTTGTAATATTTGAGAAATTATAGGCAGGAGGAACAAACTAAGAAGGTCCAGACACGAGAAAAAAAAAGTACCTGGCCAACGGCAGGGAGTATGCTCTTCTGAATTCGAAGATCCTTTTCAACTTCTGCTCCTGAAAAGTGTTGCAAGATTCCACGTGAACCCACATACAACAATAACATGCCATATATAAGTAAAAGCTAGATAACTAACCAGTTGCTATGTGAACTAAAAACTGTTTTGTGGGATCCAGCCCTATCAAATCATAGCGGCCAGGTTTCTTGGTTTTGTCTTTCCCGCCAGAGGATACTGACTCTGAAGGTCCACTTACAGGAGCAGAGCAAAGCATAGCAGTAACAACGGCATCATGTCGTCTATGAGTAGCTGCAACAGCACCAAGTGGCACATCCGTAATAAGATCACCACTGACAACCTGCAGAAAATCGACGCAGCCATGAAGAACAACATTATTTAGATCACAGAGTTCATAGGCAAGCAAGGGAGGGATATTCCACCAAAATGTCTTTAGCAGTTAGGTGATGAGAAATAGCCCGAATTGCACCTGCTGTGCCCACATCTTCAGGAACTGCAGCAACCTGGACAATTGTTAAACAAAAAAATCATCACACATGTGGATGCATTATCAATCTTTTAAGGAAAAACTAAATAAGACCATTCAGATCATTTTCTTAACAAGCAATCACAAAAGAAGAAAATAAAAAACAAAATGAATCAAACTTCTTCCACAAGTTAAAATCAACTTGTGCACCTCAACTTCTGAAGAAGTTAAACGAGAGAGCTTAAATAAAAATTAAAGTGCATAGGTTAATTTGAACTTATAAAAGAAGTGTAAGACCCTGTTTAAATAAGCTTCTCAATAAGCACTAACAAGAGAATAAAATAAGAAGGTAAAACAAATTAAAGCACCTCTCCCAAGAATTAGAATTGACTTACACTTAAGCTAATTTATCAAAACTCTTCCATTTCACTTCTTCAAAGCTGACGATTTTAAATGGCACCAAAAATTAATTCATTTTATCTTTGGTTTTCTTCTAATGTAAATGGTTAATGAGAAGCTTCCCCAAATAGAGTCTACTCATTTTACTATCTCAATTTCTTCCTCCGTAAGTATTTAAAAGTTCATCCAAACAAAACGTAAGTAAGACCAGGGTACCCATATGCTTATGGTCACTATCAAGATACATAGAGACAATGAATCATGTTTGATAAATGAACCGTAATATCAAAAAATCGATTACCTCAACATGGAGGCGATCAGCATAAGCCCCTGAAATCCAAGCCCCGACATGAAGAGCCGCTTCTTCGCCTTCAACCACCTACAGTTAAATTTCCTCACTAATTTCACTATCCACCCTTTCCAATAACACCTAAGATTGCGAAAAATGAAATTACCACAATGAGATCCTTGAGGTTGCTGAGCTCCAGGTACTCCAGAACGTAAGAGATAACGGGGCGATTCGCCACCGGAAGCAACGCGTTCGGAAGCTCCTGTAGACAGAAATAAGCGCTTTCACAAAACATAATAGCGTCGAAAACTGTTTGGTTAGAAGCATTTCCGTTGTGAACCTGGGAAACGAGGGGGAGGAGCTTCTTGGAGACGCCACCGCCGAGAACAACCACTTGAAAATCCATGGAGCCAAACAGGGTTTTGGGGTTTTCGGAGGGTTCTGTTTTCAATTTCCCTAATCAAATCTCGGATTCTACGAACGCTTATTCATTCATTCCCAAACCCAAACACGCCTTTAATCCACCTTCTCTTAATGTCAAATGCACCTTCCTTAATTCGTGCACCAATTTTGTTCCCAGCACACAACTTTTTTTTATTTTACTTTTATCTTTTTTTCTTGAAAAAACATCCTCGTATATTCAGACTTTTCTTTTGTATACTATAAAAAAATGACGGTCTTCCGTGAAAAAATATTTTATATTTCATTTTATCATTACATTGAATATGATAATTTAACATACAAAACCTATAATAAAATATTTTAGATCATACAGTAAAACCAACAAATTCCAAAGACGAGATTCGAAATAAATAAAAAATCAAAGTCGGTGATAATGAAAAAAATCATTTGGATATGAAAACATGTTTAGTTAATTATTTTTTATGTAATGTTATTACATTTATTGTTTTTTAACTTTTATTTAGATTCATTCTTAATCAATTAAAGATTATGGTACGTATAATTTTTAAGTTAGTGTGAAGTTAATAAATTATTTTTTGTACTTTATAATGAGATGACAACTTAAAAAGTGGTGTTATGGGTGGATAAAATATTATTTGTTTATTTTCTATTTTAAAGTGTGAATATATATATATATATTTGCTTGCGTTTGTGTTGTTAAGTATGAATTTTTATATAATATAAAAATACATGTAAGAAAAAAAATCATAAATTACTTTAATAAAATAATGTTAAATTCTTTTTTGTAATTGATTTTAAAAGAGATCGTTTCCTTATTCTTTATTTTGCCAATAATATTAACTAATATTTTTAATTAAATCTATAACAAATATTTTTTTAAAAATATATGGCATATTCATCATGAAAACGGGAATGAAATTGATTTTTTCCTTTAATTGATGGAATTTTAATGTTAAAATAGGCTATTTCTTTAGTATTCATTCCATTTAATTTGAATTTTTTTATTAATTTATATTTTATTTATGTTTTTAAATTTTAAATATGATATATAGACAAATTATATAATGGGTGTACCACCTTTTTATACAATATTTATAATAAAAAATTTAAGAATTGATATTTTTCTAATTTTAACTTCTTCAAAACTTCAAGACTTATAGTAATAAGATTAACTTATCTAGATAGATACAATCTCATACCTATTTAATTTTAATATTAATACTAGTAACATTGTCACTCTTTTGTCAATTTTGTTATTATAATTTTCCTACTTTGATTTTTTCCTAACTTGGCTAATACGACCTTGAGTATTATATGAAACGAAATTTTCTATCTTCAACTTAAAAAATCATAAAAAAGTATTACTTGATAGTTGAGCAGTTTAGTCTTGTAATTAAGATTGTTATTTTGTCCCTCACAACTTAGCCTAACTACACTATTTTGGGCATATTAAGCTCAAAGTTCTCCAAATACACTTCCATCCACAATTATGAAGGTATAGAAAATTTCAACTTGTTTGATTCCAACATGTTTGGTCTATAATTATGAGGGCACATATTAATCCACAATTATAAAGCAAACAATTTCAATCATTCCTTTTAACAATCCTAGCTTGTTTGATTTAGTCATTTATATCATCTGAATCACCTTCTCTTCCTCTTCCTTGTAAGGTTTAAGTATAATATTTTTGTCCTGCTGAACAGAAAATCAACAAATATTTTTTCAAAAAAACTCAAACACTCTTCTTTGACAATTCAATTAGTCCTCTTTAACATTGTTTTAATTATTTTCTAACTATAAAAGTATTTCATTTTTCTACCAAGGCTAATGTTCAAAGGTTTTGGCCTACAAAATTATTATAAGTTGGTTGGAAACATTAATCTGATATCTTATATTTCATATCTCATACCTTTCATCCTTCCCACGCCTCAACCTGTATACCATGAAATATGTCCCCTTATTTTATATATGGTTGTGTATTAACATTATGCAATATGCTAGATTAAAGTATCAATTATAATAGAAAAATTCATGTTGAGATATTTATTTCTAATACAAACTCACACCTTCAGTTGTGTTACAGTAAAAACTTTATTAGCATTTACCTTTTCATTCTTAAAAAATAACATAATTCCTTTGTAATATGAAAAAAATATATACATAGTTTGCAAATTTCATTTTATTATATTAAATCCATATTTTTTATGGTTTCATGAAATTATACTTATGTATGTGCATCATTTGTTTGAGAGTATGCAATGTTATCATTGGTAATTAAAATAATACTATGATGTGTAGCGAAAGTGATTATTTTCCATAAGTATTATATGTAATCGAGGTTGATTTTTATATAATCTATTTTGTTAAGAAATACAAAAATAGTTTTAAAAATTACCTAATTAATGGGCCAATCAATTTGGTACGTAAATGGTAAAAGTCAATGTTAAAGTTAGAAATCGTCGCCATAAAATTAAATTGGGTATACATGATCACTGTAATTTTGCTCGTTGTGTTGAAGTTCAGTGAGAAAAAATTCTGGTAACACGAAGGTTTAAATAGCTTTTAGTGTAGGATAAGTTGAAACCTCATTATCACAATTGAAAAAGGGGGAAATTTTGAGAATGAAACAATCTTTTAAAAGACTCAACATCCCAATGTTAGTCGAACCTTTTGAATGTGCATTAAAGCCTCTTCATCTACTTTCATCTTGAGAAACTAGAAAGTGAAAAATGAGCCCAAGTGCAATGCAAGGTTCTGAAAATTCAAACTACTTAACATTCCTTCTACCACACTCACTAGGGGACCAATCTTTATCCTCGTATCATTTGATTCCATTAAGGGTCATTATTCACTAGGGACCGGTCTCAAATGTTTTCATTTTCAACAATTCTTTGCCCCCAATATGGGAATGACAAATACAGGGAAGAAACACACTTCAATATCCACTCATTTCTTTTACTCATGTCTACCACCGACACACACATAAGAAAATACTATTTTAGTTGTATTTTGTTATTGTTGATTCCAGATTCAACAATTTTGTGACACAGAAGCATAATTTGAAAAACGTATCAAATAAAGAGTAATATACATGTGATATTTGTATGGTAAACAAAAAAATAATAACAAATTTGGCCTTATTATATTACACATCACTCCCTCACTATATCTCAACACAGCACCCTGATTGCACAAGCCCAGAAAAACCCTCAGCAACACTTATACTTCTCAATTTACGATTCTGCCCCTCTTCTATGTCCGCCAAATACAACCCTTCGGATCCACTCAACACAACCCTCGACCCGACCGCAACCCCACAAACCCCAACCCTAAAACCCGGATCCAAACCTCTAAAGTTCACCAGTTTCCCATCTTTCCCAACCCCAACACAAGACCTGGGGCACCGACCCTCTTCCCAAACCCCGTTAACCACCCTCCACTGACCCGACCCAAGATCCAGCACCTCCACCGACCCGTCAAACATCCCTTGACTCTCAGTACCATATCCACTCACAACCCAAAACTCATCCCCCACCACAACCCCCTCGCACTCGTCCCTCTCCCGGCCCATCGGGCCCACCCCGGCCCACTCATCGCGCCTCGGGTCATAAGCCCACGCCGACCTCAACGCGTTCTTATTCTCATCATGCCCGCCCGCCACATACACCCCACCCCTCCACGACCCTATCGCGAAAAACGACCGCTTCTCCGGCATGTCTTTCCCCCGCCGCCACTCGCTCGTTCGAAAGTCGTAAACAAACACTGCCGTCAAGGGCTCGTAACTCGCTGGGTCCCACCCTCCCATGAGCACGAGGCTCCCGTCGCAGCTGGCCAGCTGGCAGAACAGCGGCAACCCGAACGGGTAATCCGGAACCGGTTCGACCCGGTCCCACGCCATACTCTCCGGGTCGAACAAACTAATTCCATAAGACGGTGAGCCAGTGAGTTTGTCGTGGCGCGGTTGCTCCTCACGCGCCTGAACGAGGCACGTGACTCTTCGCGTGCGGCCGGTTTTCTTGCGGTGGGTGTAGAATTGGTCGCTCTGGAGGAGGTGGTGCCAGTTTCTGCAAACTCGGAGCGCGACTCGGTGCGCTGAGTGGGGCAGACGAGTTAGGCACTCGAGGGCAAGGTCCATGGGTAACCCTGGTATCAAGTCGTTGAAGTGGATGAAGATGGAGAAATCCATATCCCAATAATACTACACTCTCTCTCTCTCTCTGTTTCTCACCATTTATAGAGATATAATTCGTTAGATAAGTCATCGTAATCCATAACAGTACTTCCCTCCAACTCCTCATTCAGATATTTTCTCTCGTTAAAACCCAACTACACTTCTTCAATTTTTTTCACTTTTCAGGCTCCATTTTTTTATGCTAATCCACCAAATTATGATCTATGTAATCAAGAGTACGTCATTTGCATGGTATGAATAAATGCCTTTAAGATTTTCTTTCTATTCATTTATAACTTAATATTTATGTATTATATTATTTATTTACAGTACCTTTTTTTGTTTGTAAACAAAGGTGTACATGTAGATGAGGTTTTTTTAATGAACTTATATACAAAATAATATTGGTCGTAGATCTAAGCATATACACGTCATGCTATTATTTGTAAAATCACTATTTATTATATAAATAATAATTGTTTTAGCATCAAAATTTTAGAGTAGATTTTCTTATGCATAGTCTGAGACGATGGTTACCATATGTAAATGAAAAGAGAAACGAATACATCTATATTATTGGATATTTTGATTTTCATGATAATTTTATTGACAATTTCCTACAACACACAAAAATATGCTTTAATCAATTAGTTAACTCATGAGATTAACTGGTTGAGACAATTATTACCAATAACTATCAAAGAAGTTCATAGTTTTAATTCATATATAAATATTTCTTAGTGTGATCTTGTAATAGCTATTAATACCGTAAGCTCTTAATACACGAAATATTTTCAACAAAAACAAAATAATTGTCAACAACAAATGGAAATAGTCAACAAGATAACCAATGCAGAATTTATAAAATTATCTTTTATTACATTTTGGTTTTGTGTTTATAACTATTTTATTTGATTGGCTTATTATGAAATACTTTTTCAACTTATGTTGGTTGAATTGTTAATTAAATTAAATGTTCAAACAAATTACGGAATATCAATATTCATTTTACACAAGGATTTATAAAGTAACATCGATTATAATTGTTTGCAGGTAATTCATTTTACTTTCAAATATATTTATAAATAGTTAATGGATATATTGGTAAGTATTTATTTATGGATATATCCTAGAAAACCAACCAAAAAAGTTTTCTACATATCATGTTATATGAGATTATTTATGATATTTTAAAATTCATTGGTAACCTATAAAGAAGCCTACATTTTTTATGGTAATAAATTTATAAGTAACTTAGATTTACTTATAATAATCTTTTCTATAGAGTATGTAATTTCATATATACATATTACAAATGATTACATAATCAATTATGTACATATTAAATATGAACTGTATAAATATGTTGTGATCATATTATTGATTATGTTTTTAGCATATTATGTAAGTAATCTTAACTATATATTCACATAAAATGTTGTCACAAACGATTACGTATTTTTCTGACAGTAACTATTATGATTTTTATATTTAAAATTATATATATATAATCATCGTGATAAAATTATTATGTTCTCTTTTTATTATTTCATATCAATGATATATAATTACAACTTTTTTTATCTTATTTTTATTTTCTTTTATTCAATTCAAACAATTAAATTTTTTCATTTTTATTTTTCTCATTTTCATCACCTCACCCAAGTAAAAAGAAAAGAAAATATATATGATGAAATTGTACTGATTTAAGTTAAAACACAAAATATAGTTCATTATCTTTGATTGTATTATTATTTCTTGAAACTTACATTGAATTGAAAATTCATATCAATGTAATTTTGGTATAACTCATTTGTGAACTTAATAAATATTTAAGTAAATAACTAGGGAATAATAGTCTTTATTTAATGGGTTATTCATAATTGAGTTTTATCATTAATTAATGATATCATCAATGTCAAACATTATTTTTTTTATACCTATTTTTGACACTTACATTAGTAACAGATTTTATTTTTTTTTTATATAAGTCACAGGTGAGAAATTAAGAGAAGAGTTATTATACACCATAACTTGTATAGATGTATAACTTAGATTGCAATGAATTTATTTTAATCTATTATTTTTAAGTTTGTTGTTAATCTAAATCTTGGATTGATCAGATGTTTAATTTCTAATAAGATATATGTAATATGAATATTATAAAAAACGTTCGTTCATTTATATTTTATTTGTTGAAATCTTTTTGTATATAAATCTATGTGTAAACTTTATAATTTTTATATGTGGTTGTTTGATGGAATTGAATTACTTTTGGATTGTTAATCAAAATGTTTCTTTTTATATATATTTTTCTTACATTGAACATCATTTATTTAAATAGTTTATTATTGTATATCATGATTTATCGTGACTATATTATCTATAGTAATATATACAGGTACATACAAGAATAACATTTGAAAGGAATTAAAACTTTCTCTGTGAGTCCCTTTTCGTCAAAATGTATATATTGTATATGTTTAAGTTGTATTACGAAATTACTATATGTTTTATATAAATTTTGTGTTGAATTTATACTAAAGTAGACAATTATGTGACAATTTACTTATAAAAGAAAAATAAAAATATAACTGCAAATGAAGGTAGATGAGTTTTCAAATCAATTACATTTTATTTCTACATGTGTGTTTTGATTATGGACTTGAGGTAAAAATAAGTGAAAGTAAATGTATTTTGATTGAGAGAAAGATAATGAAAAATAAAGAAAAAAGTTTATGAAAATTTATAAGTGGTGTAATGGGTATGATTAAAATAATTTATTTATAATTTTATTATTATAATTATTATTTATGTTTTTATTATTGTTTTCACTTTTAATATTAACATTATTGGTATTTTATTTTTTTAATTATCTTATTTTTATTATTATTTTATAAATTTATTATTAATGTTTTGATTAATATTTTATTATTAATATATTATAATTATATTAAATCTATCATTATTTTAGTAATAATAATCATTATTTTTATTTTTATTACGTTAAATTATAAAAATTAATTATATAAAAATTAAGTTTCTTCACAAATCACAATAGAATATTATTAAAAGATGTTTACCTAGTTTTAAATTATTTAATTTATTTTTTATTTTTTTATATTTACACCTTCGTTGTCTTCCTCCACGTCACTTTTTTTTTTTCACAAATTCGTCTTCCAAACACGACCCATTTGATGCTTTTATTTAGAATTGAGCTACTAATTTATAGATTGGATCAAGTTAGGAACATAATATTGATATTACAGTGAAAGCTTTTGGAAACACAACTTATATAATACAAATAAATACAAGGTTTATATATATAGTCTATCGTTAATTTGAAATGTTTATACTAGCATTTGCAGGAGAAATAACTGTTATTGTGACGAAACTTTGCATTATATATTGGTGTTTAGGAAGTGTTTGTTTGAGTATGACGACGGTATGACGACGGTAGAAGTGGATATGAGTAGTATTTATTCTGTGTCCGTCTCACATTAAAAAATTGTAAATATTCAGATATCAGCAGATTTTTTATTTTGAATAAAATTATTTAAAAGTAATTCTTTGATATCTAAGCTTAAAAAAAATAATTTTAAAATATAATTCAAATAAAATACTTATGGTCTTTCCAAAAATAAATTTAAATAAATTGGACCATAAAATATATAAATGTTAAGAGTTATTTTTTTTGTAAATATTTCAGTTCCATAATCTAAATAAAAAGACAAATGTACAAAATATATTTCTAAATAGTTTTCTAACAGTTAATCTTTTTTCTCATAATTTTATTTTGATTAATAATAATTAGTAAACAAGATGCAGTTATGATAATATTTGTAATATCCAAATTTTATTCACAAATATTAGGGTGGTTTCTCTTTGATTTCCGTTGAAGAGCGCAGAAGTGGATAAGGATGCAAAGGTGTGTATGGAGTAAGGGGAGCCAAATTCAGAAGATAGGGACTAATATTAATGACTTAGTTTATTGAGAGTTATAGTTTTTTTTTTTTTTTAATTGACAGTAATACTTTATTATTGATAAAAAATGTGTAATGGCTAAATGGAGGGATGTGACGTGAAGATTATCTGAATTACCTTATCCATTCATATCTGCATAAACCTCAAACAACAATGGTTGCTACAATGATTATGTATTCATGTGAAATTACCATCATTCATGACATCATTCAGACGCGTAAAAAACTATAATGTTTTTTAAAAAATCTAAAATTATTAACCTTAGAAAATATGTGCTATGTAAGAGCCAATAAACAAATATACTCTTGAGATTTTTGTAAGCATAAGCATATTACGTTAGAAAGAAATAGAAGGCGATCGACTTGTCAAAAGAAATAGAAGGAGAAAGAAGGTAGAAATTTTACAATTATGTTATTAGGACAAAAATTAATGAATATTTTAATTTCGAGATAAAAAAAATAAGAAAAAAACAAAAAGGAAGGAATTGTATTTTTCAAACATTTATTGCAATCTTTAATTGTTGAAGAAAGTCATGGCAAGAGTGTCTCTGAACTTGGAAGGAAGTGCAGTACTCATAAACTCTCTAATGTGATCTTTCACAGGAAAATTGCACATGTGGTTGGTACTCTTGTCTCTCAACATTATCTTTTATCAATTAAATTGTGACTCAACTTGCAAAAATTTCAAGTGATTTTTAAATAAACACTTATCTATTCCATCATTATTAATATATATATATATATATATATATATATATATATTAAAGTTCCTTATATTTTTATAAAATAATATTCACCTTCTTAAAGTTTTAAAATATAATTATAAATTTAAATTTTAATCAATATAATGTAAAATAAAATAAATAATTATTACTCATTAAAATTGAAAATATAAAAATAAATATATTCTTAAAACTGAAAAATGTAATTACGTCGCATATTTACTCTGGACCCACTCTCTTCACGTTGCTGCCATCGTCGGTATCGGTCATAAATAAAATTATTTATGTACCCAACCATTTGTAATTTCTTTTTCAATGTGAAGGGGTGATAATTTTATATTCGCATAGAAATAAAAATGATATCTTATATTTTAATTAAAATATTATCTTAAGAATTATATGGTATTTGTTGCTTTCATTGCAAAAAGATATGATAGAGTTTTGCGTTGTTTCAAGAGTTCTTTTTATTTAAATGATTTTATTTAGTAGACTTAAAATAAGGAATTTATGTAAAGATAGGATATTTTTTAGACTTTGTTTAGATTGAAAATTGAATTTTAGTTAATTTGTGTAAAAAGTTTAGTTGTTTGGATTAAGAAAAAGATGGTAAAATTTTTGAAAGTTTATAAGTGATATAATGTGTAATAAATAAAATAATTTTTTAATAAATAAAATTATAATTTAAATTAATTTAAATTAAATAATAATTAATTTGTTGAGTATGATTAATAAATTCTTATTTTTAATTATAAAAGTATCAATTATTTTAAAATAAAAATTAAATTATTATTGTTAACAATAATATTATTATTTTTTAATTTATTTTGATTATTATTATAATTTTATTATTATAATTCTAGTTATGATTTTATTATTTTTTTAATATTTAACATTGATATTATTAGTATCTTATAATTTTGTTAAATTTATTATTATTTAATAATAATTAATAATATATTATTAATTGTTATAAATATATTGTATTATATAATTAATTATATTTATTTTATTATAATTTAAATATATGTTCTTACTCAAGTCATGTAACCTTTCGATAAGAATGAGGGTGATCCTTTATGGGCAATTGCGTGATCGGCTACGTGAGATGAAGGTCACTTGCAAAAGATTTTTCGAGACTTAAGTTAGTAAGACACACAACAAGAGAATATATGTGTTCTGGTACATCCAATAGTCTCGTATCGTTTAGGAGTCGAGACCAATGTCAGTTTATATAGACTTTTTTCCTTAATCTCTTGAGATGCTTTTTGATAACAGAACTATGACAAAGCTTTGAATTCCAAAACAGACAATACATTGGATGTGGTGATCGTTCATAAGAATGTCATTTCAACGGACTTGAGGTTAGAACAATATAAATATTACTAATGTGATTATATTAAATTAATTATATATAAAATATAATAAAAGTCACCCCTTCTTTACAAATTTTCACTCTATTGCAGAGAAAGTTTAATATTACAATTTTTTCTCGATTTTTGTTTTAAATTAATTTTGTATTCATGAAAATATGTACAATCGTCGCATTTATACTCTGCTCAACTTTCCTAACACATCTGCACCTTGAACCAAATGCACCTTTAGACTTTGTTTGGATCAAAGAGTTGATTTGAAGGAACGGATCTGCGTTGAGTTGAAATGAAAGTGTATGTAAAAATTTGTTTGTTTAGATTAAGGAAAAAAATAATGAGTTTTGAATGAAAAGTTTATAAAAATTTGTAAGTGATTTAATGTGTATGATTGATAAAATAATTTTTTTAGTAGATAAACTTGTAGTTAAAATTAATTTAAAATTAAATATAATTAATTTGTTGAGTGCGATTAATATTTTTTTAAATTATAAAATTAATAATTATTTTAAAATAAAAATTAAATTATTATTGTTAATAATAATAATATTATTTTATAAATTTATTTTCATCATTGTTATAATTATAATTTTATTATTATTATTTTTATTATTATAATTATTATTGATGATTTTATTATTATATTTATTTTTAATATTAATCTCATTGATATTTTTTTATAATTATCTTATTTTATTATTATTTTATAAATTTATTATCAATATTTTTGTTTTTTATATTTATTAATATTTTTTATTAATATTTTTTAATTTATTAAATTTACTATTATTTTGGTAATTATTATTATTATGGTATACTATATAATTCAATTATTGTTTTATAAATTTATTTTTATTATTATAATTTTTATTTTTTATTCTTACTTTATTATTATTTTGTAATCTTATTAAAATTCTTATTATTATTATATTATATTATATAATTAATTATATTTATTTGGTTATGGTATAAATATAAATATTAACATATTAATAATATTAAAAACGTATGAATATTCATTTATTCTCAAATCCTCGATTGACACAGAAAGTTTATAGTGAATTTTTTACTTCGTTTTTCATTTTTTAATTTTCAATACATTTCTTTTTCATTCTATCCGTCTTAGCAAATCGATCCTAGGAATCAAACAGAACGTTAGTATATACAGGAAAGTTGGAAATTATTTTGTTAAGCACTAACTAATTTATTCTAATAATATTAATAATTTAAGTGGGATAAAGTATAAATATTTAATTAGTTAAGTTAAAAAAATTATAAATTAAAAAATTAATTATCTAAAGTTCATTTCATGATTTTTTAAATTAAAATTTTCTTATTTTATTTTTAAAATTTTAGATTAATCAATAATAGGTAGTGAAAGATATCTTTATTATATTTAATAAGTTATTATTTGTTATTATCTTTTTTGAGTTGTTCAGGCAGGCAGTGATTTGTATTTATTGAGATAATAATTTTTATGTAAGATTTATTATGAAATGAATTTAAACTTGATTTATTTTTATAAAATCTATTTATAAGTTGAGAATTGTTCATTCTTATATATCATAAATTGATTGGTTTTATCTTTATTTAGTGTACAATTTTCAATATATTCTCTCGTAATTATCTTTACTCATGTATCATGAATTTAGGATATAAAATTTTATGACAAAATTTTATAGTCTTAATATATATAAAAACCAAATTATACTATTAAATATAAATTTCATCAGTTAAATTTAAAGCCTTATTCCTAATATCACTTATAGCATTTATAATAAAGTAGTTAGTATCTCATAGATATCATTAATTACTTCATATTTGGACCTACCTTATCATTTTCATTTTTTAAAGCTGGTTCTGCTAAAGTAGTTGATTCTTTTGTCTAAACTAAAGGAAATGACAGTTGGTGCAGTAGAAGCTTTTACTGGTTAGTTGGTTAGACAAATCCCATTAAACTTCATATCAACCTTATCCTTTTGACTCAACATCATGATATGAGCACAACATCCTCCACAACCGTTACAATCACTAAAACAGTATTGTCTCCTTCCATATAATACAAGGATAGAGGACTTAGCATAAAAGGAAGTTAAACCTTCATACTTTAATCTTATGAGTAAAAAAAATTATGTATAACCAGTTTAAAATAATGTCTGAACTGTAGAATAGGACTAAAAAAAATCAGAACTGTTACGAATATAATATGACTATGAAAAAAAAGTAAACTGTTTATAATATTTTCTTACATAGATAAAATTGTGTGTTAGGATGTATCACAATGTTTGTATAGAGTTGTAATAATGCGTATGTACGTTACTAAATGTATTTTTGTTATATTATATCAACAACAAAAAAATTACATCTAATCTAACCATCAATATATGAATGTTTCAGTTGATAAATCACCCAACAAAAATAAGAAAAAAAAAATATTAAAGATATTGGTATCATTCAATCGGGTAGTATTTTTCTTTCTTTTTCAGTTAAAATTTCTAGGACTTTAATTTTATTGTATTGATAGTGTAAAATATACTTTTACACAATTAAGTAATTAAACATTACCATAAATATGATTTTAAATAAGTATTTAATTGAAGTAGGATGACGGTATACAACATTATAGATTGTCATTACTTAATAGTTGAATTTAATAATAACTATTTAGAAGGCATATTTACAATAAGTTATTAGTGTTTATCTCTAAAATAATAATGTATGGAAATTAAAATCTTATATTTGTGTTTTAACAACGAATTTTTATATAGTAATTTATTTTTATATAAAATGAATATGTTTCATAATAAAATATATAAAATTTAATATTTAGTTCAGCTTTCGTAACTTTCCGATTAAAGTTAATCATAACTATTTTTTAACTATCAAAATTAATTTTATTTTGTTATTAATATAAACTAGTGTTATTTCTCGATTAACATTAATTGGGATTTTTTTTAACATCAACAATATTACTCCACTGATATCAATTAAAATGTTTTCTAGTTAATGACAATAAATATTATTTTCAAGTCATCTTACTTGATATTTCTTTTAACCAACATCAACTAAAACATGTAGATTATGATTATTTCTCGACTTTATGACTCCCAATACTAACATTGATATAATTATTTTTCTAGTGGTATTATATAAATTTTTTTATTAACATCAATGAGCTAGTTTTACATTAATATAACTAAAAACTTTTCAGTCGACATTAATAATAATTATTTTGTAGTTGATATTATTGAAATTATTTATATGTAAGTGAAGACTATTTCTATATCGATATTAGGTTTTTCTGAAATAATATTGGTAAGATTATATTTTAGTAATTTCAATTAAATTTTTGTTAGTTGAAATGTGTAATGTTTGATTTTAATCATTACCTATATAATTTTTGATTAATCAATATTACTATATTCCTTAATTACAATTTTTACATTTAATAGTAATAATATTCTAAGTAAAAGAAATTTTCAATAAATTTAAATAATTTTATCTAAACAAAACATTTCAAGAGGGCATCATGAATGTTTGAAGATTTTGTTAGCAAACCGAACACGCTATCCTAATCATTATTTTTGGAGAAGCAAATTGGAAAACCGTGTTGAGGTAAGAGGAATAACCAAAAACAAGTACTGAGATTCATAACAAATCGAAGGGAAGGGATATTTTACTTATATCAATTTTTCAAAAATTTAAAATTGAATAGTGAAAAAATTTCAACTTTTCTTTCAATATATGCAGTTTTGCACTAGCAAAAAACACACGCTTAAAGTTAAAATAAGTTAGCACGGCTTTTTGAAGCGTATTTCATATTTCTCACGTGATGTTTTCATTTTTAATCAAAATTATTTAAACAATAAAATTTTGATATCCTTTCCATAATAAATTTCAATAGCACAATTTTCAAACTAAATTAGATTATCATTCTATTTGAACTGTCTTTTCTCTCTATCAATCCACTCAACATATATCTTCATTCAATTTCATTTATATATAATATTTTATATAATTTTTTTAATATAACAAAGTATATATTTAAACACAATCTATGAGTTTAAAATTAAAGAATATCTATCATTTGAGTTAATTATTTTCACTTGAACGACATTTTTTTTTAAATAATCAACATTACTTTATCTCACTCCAATTTAGATCTGTGACTTGAATAATATGTTTCATTGCTTGAATGATATATTTTAAAAAGAAAATGAATTAATTTAGTCTCATCTTTATTTGAATATCCAAAAGAGTGTATGAACACTTAAATTCTTACAGAAAAAATTGTTTGTGATTGTTTATCACTTGAGCAACTAAAGTCTTTAAGAAAGAAAATTGATAAAACTTCTCTTTTATTCAAACTATTATTAGATCAATTGAATGGTATACACTATTGCTTAAACAAATCAATTAGATACTTTAGCAATAAATTTATGTAACAATATTAAATTAATTACATACATATAGAAAACCTCAAAATTACAAAAGAAAATTCCCTATCAATTTATTCCAATTTAATTTAAATGCAAAAGCACACTATTTTGACCTTCTTTGTACCAACTTTCTTTATTTTTCATGTATACAAACTTTAAATGCATTAAAGTTAATCAAAAGACAAAGTTTTACTATACAAAAGCAATGACATCTATACAAGACAATAAGCTTATAAAATATCAAACTAATCCACACAACTATTTTAACAATTTCACAATACATTCACATGAATCAAATGATTCAGTTAGAATGCACAAAAAAGAAACAACCTCACTTGTTCCACAACAATTTCATTTTTAAATATCTTAACCACAACCAGTTATTAACTTAAGTTAATTTTCTTTACTTAAAGATAACTTATATAATTAAAAAGAAAATCTCAAATAAAACAAAGAGTGAGTGGAGATCTTGTAATAATAAATAAAATATAGTATTCAAACGTTAAAACAAACTCAAAAACATCAGACATATATCAATTAGGGAAGTGTGTTAAATATTTCATAACGATTAAAAATAAGGTTAATTGATATTATATAAGTGAAGATAGTCCTCAATTAAAGATTAATTAAATTTAAAGTTACTTCTCAATAATTATATTATATATTTTTTTAAGATTAAGTTAAAAAAATATGAAATCTGTGACTAATAAAATAATATTATTACATATCTTAATTATTTAAAAATATATAGAAGTTTTTTATTCATTAATATGTGCGTTTACAGTTTAACAAAATAATAAACAAAATGAATAACAAGTCCGGCAATCTATACGCAGAAATAGTACACACCAGAAATTTCAGAAAATATTCAAAGAATCATTTATTTCGTTTTATCTTTCTTTTTCTTTGTTCGATTCACCTTAAAAGATTCTGAGAAGCCCTTCTTTGTTTCTGTCTAGCAATTATTTGGTGAAGACGAAAGATGGTTACTTTACACCGAAAGTGTCCATCACTTATCCAATTCCCGTCACTCAATCCATCTCTTCAAATTAAAAGCACAGTTTAAGAAAAACCTTAATACACTTCTTTAGTATTTGTCACCATCTCAAGGAAAAATGTTTTGTGTTGTTATAATTACGAGGTTTAATGAATTTATAAGATGGTTTTACGTCTTTAATTTTTTTAAGTGTTGAGTGAAACATTATTTGTGCCTTCACTGTCTTAATATAATCTGTATAAAATTTCCGCGAAGCTATCAATGATATCATGAAAATTGTCCACTGCGATGTTTATGGTGAATAATTAATAACATTTTTTCTTGATAAAGTCTGATTTTATTTGTATGGATTTGTGTTCTTGGTGTTTTAGTGTCTAGTAATTTAAAAGCGATAATTAAATTTATATTAATTTTCATCTCAAATTTATTAGATGTAAAAGATAATCTATTTATGTCTAAAAATTATATAAATATCCATCCATCAAGAAAGATTCAATTACTCTTAAAAAATTATAAAGCACAAAACTTTTATTTTCTATAATCATATTTAATTATAGATATTTTTATTAAATTATTAAAAATTAATACTGAATCATTAATAATAACTAGATTTAATTTAAATTCAATATAGAAATACATAAAAAAAAATATATATATATAAATATAAGATACTTAAGTATAAAAAAGAAACATAATTATTTAAACTAACCAAAAACGATAAAAAACCTTCATAGTTAAAACAATAACTTATTGTGAGACAATAGTAAATGATTTCGTACCATTTGATTAGTTTGAGAATAAAAATAGTTAACATATAAAAAGAAAGAAGTTAGAATTGGACTTCTATAACATTTGGGCTAAGAGTAGCATGAAAAGAAAAAAAAAAAATAGAAGGAAGGGTGAATTTAGAAAGTAGAGGTGCAAATAGTGAAATTCCTTAAAGAACACATAGTTTTCTTCTTCTGTAACAGTCTACAACCATGATTATTACGTTTGATTATAAACACAGGTGAGTTCTAAATGATTGAAAGGAGCAAAATTGAATCAATTTTTAAAGGATAAATAAAATAATTTTTCAAAAGATAAAAGTTTAATTAAATACAAACTATACAATAAATTAGTAAAAGTATAGTCACAGTTCTCCTTCTATATAGGTAGTATTGTATACAAGGTGAATTATTTTAACATGCGATCTACTAATGCACCATCACCATTCATTGTATATGGATATCACGTGGGATGAAAAGGTAGGTATATGTTAGACACTATAAACATTTTTTTTAGGATTCATGTGGATTTCAATTTTATTTTTCAGTAAAATATCTTTTCAAAATGATTTTACAATATAAAGATAATGTTATAAATAAACATATAACTATTGTTTATGTATGTGTTATAAAAGAAACAGCTAATTTCAATCATATTAAAATCTATCTATCACACCACAAATTTTAAAATTTGGAAGTAACTTTATTTATATTACGTAAATTTAAAAACTAAATGAATTTGATTTTTTAATTTGACCTTTTTTTAAATAGAATAAAAATCAGCCATTAACCCCAAACAGACAGGGCCAAAATATTTTGACCCCTTGTAGAAAATTGTCCACTGCGATGTTTATCGTGAATAATTAATAACATTTTTTCCCGATAAAGTATGATTTATTTGTATGAATTTGTGTTCTTGGTGTTTTAGTGTCTATTAATTTAAAAATGATAATTAATTTTATATTATGTTTCATCTTGAATTTATTTTTTTTCATGATAACGTAGGGTATCTGTTGTGTGACAATAATAAATGGTTTCCAACCATTTGATTAGTTTGAGAATAAAAATAGTTAACATATAGAAAAAAGAAGTTAGAGTTGGACTTTTAGAACATTTGGGTCAAGAGTAGGAGGGAAAAAATAGAAGGAAGGGTGAATTTAGAAAGTGAGAGGTACAAATAGTCAAATTCCTTAAAAAAACACAGTTTTTTTTTTTCCATTCTTTCCTCCTTCCAAAACTTTAGAAAGAAAGTTAGAACTCTCTCTTCCTTTCCTTTGAGAGATTTGCAGCTCCAAACTAGTTAAGACTTTTGTAAAAGAACTATATATTTGTTCCTCCTCCTTCTTCCATTCTATCTTATTTCTCCTTGAAAACTTGCATAAGATGATGGTGGAGATTGTTGGGAGAAAAATGATTTTGGGTAAGTTTGAACTTATGGTGGATATTTATGTCTAGGGTTTCATCCTTGAAGTAATGTAGGAAGTTCACTTGGTGTTCTTGCTCATCAAGTCTTTTTAAGTTGTAGTTCCTTAAAACACAAGAAAAATTAAGATAAAGAAGTTAGTTTGGTTGTCTACTTACATGTTAATAATATTTTATTTATGATGTATGTTTGGCTGATTAATTGAATTTTTAGTACATGCCCTTCTGGTGAATTTTGAAAACCTTGAGTTGTATATTATTTATGTGCTTTAAATACTTTATTGTATCTTTAAAATAATGTATCTTTAAATACTTTATTGTTGTATCTTAAAAACGTAGTTGAGGTAACTGTTTTGATATAATAATGGTCACAATTTTGACAATGAGAGATGACTTCATTCTAAAATTTGGTTTAGACATAGTTGACCTTATAAATGGTGTAGTTCAACAATTTTTTTTTTTTTCACGTGTAGGAAGTTGAGTAAAATTGGAAATTTGGTTCATTGGTTTTTAATATAAGTGTAATACTTAAATCTTTTGTTTATCTACTAAATTTTATAAAAATCGAGATATAAAAATATTTGAATATCAAACTTACTTAACAAAATCATTTGATTTTTCACTACATTGATCCAGATACATCAAATATTTTGACCCATTGAAGTGGAGCATCACAAGTTCTCACTCAAGCTTTGCCGTTTTTCACCGGCGGTGGATTATTTTTTAAAACATAATAATACAAATAAGCACACTTTACTACGTGCTCTTATCTTCCCTCTGACGCATAACTATCAGGAAGAATAATTGGGGCACCCAAAAGTGTAAGGGACACAAATTCTTAAATAAGATCTTTATGACTTTTGAATTTAGGGGCTGATGAGATTGGATCTAGAAATGCCAACTTGAAATAAAATAACAATTCATACTCAGAAAAGTACAACATATATTCTTTAGGGAATCTACGTCACCAATATATTTGCATTACAATTATACTTTAATGCATAATGACTGAAAGAGAATCCAATTTCTCTAGCAGAAATATGAACAAAGATTCTTCCATCAAACAGGGGCACTCCCACACACTCACCTTCTACAAGACATAATCATCTTCATCTAATTTATCTCCAAAGCGGCTGAATTCAAACCACTTCCTAGACTTACACACATTCATGAAATAATATAAAGCAATTCCAAGAGAGGTCAAGAAGACACTAGCCATGTACACAATTTTGGAAGCCACAAGCATCACATACACCAAAAGCACAGATGGTATCAAACACATTAGGACCAAACCAAAAAACCCCAATGGAACCTCAAATGGTCTTTTCAAAGCTGGGAATTTCCTCCTCAATCTCAGGAAAGCAGCAAACTCCAAAAGCATCCCCAAACTGTACAAGAAATTCACGGTAGATATGATCTCTGTGAAGGACAAGAAACTCACAGAAAGTGCTATAACCGTTGAGACCAAAATAGCCATCCAAGGAGTGTTGAACCACCTTGACCTTTCTCCAAAAATTCTTGGTATGAATCCCAAATCAGCCATACCCAGAAGCTGGTATGCAGCACTACTGAGTTGGGCTTCAAACAGCCCAATTATTGACAAAACAGCACCGATTTCCATCCAAATTTTCAACCACCTCCCAGCAATGATCCCAGCCACATCTGCAAAATACCCACCAACCCAACTTTTTTGGTCAAGTGGCATAGCCCCAGTGGCAGCCAACAAGGGAATTATGTAACCCAAACAAGTAAGTAACCCTGCAGATAACAAAGCCTTTGGGAATGTTCTATGGGGTTCCTCAACTTCACCAGCTAGAGTACTAGCACTGTCCCAAAAGTTCAAGTTCCAAAAGATGGTGTTGAAGTAGAGTGTCCAGTCCCTCTCCACACCCTCCTGACCCCAACTTAGCCACCTGCTTGGATCAATCTTGGGCAAGGAAAACAAAGAGAGCAACACAAAAGGCAAGAGGGAAACAACCCCCAGAGCAACTGCAGTATAACCCACTATAGCCAAGCCAGAATAGTTGAGAAAAGACAACACACAAGTGGAGAGGAATATGGACACAAAGCGAGGTAAACCAGAAGACAAAGCAGGGATCACTAGTTTGAGATAATCTATGCAGAGAACTGGGTATGAGGCTAAGTTGATTACCCCACTGTAGAACTTCCAAAAACCCATGAGGGAACCCCAAAAGGGACCAAAGGCTTCATTAGCCCATATCACAAACCCACCGTTACCAGGAAATGTTGTGGCCAATTCTGCAGTGAGGAGGGCCTCAGGGATGCTCCAAATGAAGGGGAAAACCACAAAACCAAGAATGGCCACCAGGGGACCTGCAGCCCCAACCGCAGGCTCTTCACCATAGGGGCCTCCAGCAACCTCAAAATAGATGAGAAAAACCAAAGGGAGAAGAGCTAGCTTCTTGTGCGATTTGGTGTTAGCGCCATGTTGCCCTGTTTCTCTCCCTTCTGTGTGGTCCAAAAGATTTTGAGAAGTTGAAGAGTGGAGGGAATCCAACATGTTGGGTTGAAAGGTTGATTGGATTGGAAGTGTGAAGCAAAGGCTTTATGGTGATTCCAAAATGAACAAGATTCTAGTGGATTAAGATACCAATCAGAGGGTTGGAATCAGACATCATTGTTTTCTCCACCATGTAGTTTTCCTTTGCGTAATTCTCACAACCACCTTTTATGCTTCCACTCCAACGCCAAACGTAGCCGACAAACCAAAATCATATTTGTGACTTTTTGAATGTACTCTAATCGTAGGAAACTCACAATTCTAGGCTTCCATTTCGTCAAACTTTTTTATTCTTGACTCAGCTATTTTCGTCCACGTTACAACGTAATTTTGTAGCAGAATTTCCACTTTTGGCAAAAAATTAAAAAAATTATTTTTTCCTCATGTAGTTTGCTTTAGATCCAAACAATTGGGGAGCTAGGTTGTTAATGGATGGAGGAGGAAAAGAAAGAGGAAGCTTATCTTGTTACTGTAAGCGTTAATTGTCCTCAAGTCTTTTCAAGTTCACGTGTAATGTCATAATTGTCCAAATTCCAAGTTCCAAATTGCCATTGTCACAACTCATCAATGAGTAACTATAAACACTTATTCGATAATATTTTAATCAAGCTAAATAATGTTACGATTTTATAATTATTTTTAAAAAATTATAACACATTAAACTAAAAGCACTTATATTTCTCTTGCAAGGAACTTTAAAGAAGTGATTGCTGAATCTTATACGTCTACTTAACACGACTATGGAAGGTACAATATTGAATTCATTCTTCTCCAAGTTATCTTTTCCACGTCTTAAAATGAGGGTGGCCACTTATCTGACACATCACCGTCTCTTTGAATTTTATTTATTTATTTTCTTTACGCAAGCCATTATTTGACAATAATTACGATATTTATTTCGCTAAATTATTAGTTTATTGTTTGAGACCTAAGAATTAAATGAATTATTTACAAAGCATTTGTAGACAATTACTCTGCAACATCCATAAAAAATATGACACATTTAATGTCTCAAAAATATTAAAAATAATACCTGTTTGATTTAATCAAATCTCTTTCTTGTTAATTCATTCAATTTTTTACTTTGTTTATTTTATGAGAATCTTACTGTGAGATATGTTGTACCTTAATTCGTTGACTTCGCATTTATTATATATTACACGTATTTTTTATGAAAATAAAATTAATTTAATCAAATTAAATAAGATAATTATGACCGATAGAACGTGTTTTTGAATATTTATCTATTCAAAGTCAAAACTTCTAGTTTAACCAATAATATTTGATACCAGTTCATCTTGTGTATTTGGTAGTTGAACTATATTTGACGAAATAAAATATATTTTATTTTTAAAATGGCAATTAAAATCAAAGCAGAAAAATCTTTTTCTTTCCAGATCAATTACCATAACGGTAGAGACTTTTATTTTATAACATAAATTAATTCATTATTTACCTAAACAACTAAATAACACGTGCGGAATTATTCATTGAACCAGCACATTTTATTGTGTACGTTCTACCGACCTCCCAACGTTGATTTCAAATTCAAATTAACTTTTCATGCTCAATTGAAAAATCGTTGAATCACCTTTGTTCTTCTTATTCTTTTCAAATGTTTACAATTTAAATTTATTTGAATACTCTATCAATAAATAACCCATCAACGCCAAATAGTTAAAAGCATATCCTATCATAAAAAACATATCATTTATTGTTTACTTTTTACCACGTGTTTTTAAATATTTATAAATAATATATAAAATATTCTAACAATCGGACATCTATTATGGATATATATAAAATATTTGACAAGAGCGGATGACAAATAATATTTATATCAAACTGTAATTTTGATAATGTTTTTAACCTATATTTAAGGATATAAAAATTTATAAATACATATTCATATATTCATATGAGGACACTTAATATTTTCATTAATTTTTGTCATTCATATTTTTATAATTTATTTATCTTTTAATTCGAATGTATTCTTCATATTATTAATCTTCTTTCGGTATTCATCAACAACTTGGCAACGAACTGACAAAGAATTTCGGCTTCCTAGGAATATCGTTTTACGTTCCTTCTTAACAAAAACATTTCATATTCATATGTGATTTGGGTAAAAGTATTCTGAATCTGTAAATCTTATCATCCTCATCAAATCGTGAAATAGACTCTTAAAAGTATAAATTTTATTATTATTTTTATATTCATGAATATAACAATAATAATAATAATAATAATATTTATAATATTTATTATTTTATATTTGTATTTAAGTATATATATATTATTTTATATATTGAACTCCACAATCGATTTTCCAAGAATTAATTTTGACTTTGGGTAAGAACATACTTCTTCTTTTGTCTAAATTTTTGTGGAAAAAATCTTTATGCAATGTCTTCGTAGCTCACCTTGCATATTTCTAAGAACCTCTTATGCAATTTTTATACTTATACATTCTTGCTTATAACAATTACTATTACAAATTCTTAATTTTATTTTCAATATTAAAGTATAATTCAATAATAAATTTCAAATTCTAAAATTTTAATGAGGACAATTTGCTATAATTTCAATAATGATTACAAATTAGATAAATTAAATCTTCTAAACATTGAAGAAGCAATGTCACTCGATTTCATTAAAAATAAAAATGGTAGATGTTATTATATCTCAATTATTACTTGTCACAAAGAATAAATTAATCGTAAATTATCAGTTAAAATTCAAAGATTAATTTATCAATAAAAACCATATGAATTCTTGTTATTTTTTTATTAATTTACATAAATTAAATCACAATTAGTAAAAAATAATTGGAACTCCAATTACATATAATAAAATCTATTAAGACTTAAAATATTGTCTTTTACCCATACATTCATACATAAAACATTTTTTACTCCTCTTTTTATCTTAAATGATGATGCAAATCACTTCAAGATACAAAATAATAATCCAATAATCACTGTTCATGAGAGAGAATACAAGTGTAACCCACACAAATTTCCCTGCAAATCATTATTAATGAACATAAACAAACAATCACTATCTAACTTTTCCTTCTTTACCAAGAGTAAGTTGACCTAATCAATGGAACATAACGAAAAATAAATAGCATTTCACTTTAACCTATTCGATTCGTTTAATAAATCTAAATACTTTGGAAAATAATATTATTCTAGTTCACTTTTTATTAAGTCAAAGTCGAGAAAAAAAAGTAATATAAAATTTTATTAATTTGACATAACGTGTTTTAAATAAAAATATAGTAAATATTTTTGTTTTATAAAGAAATAAGAGGTTTTTTGTTCTTATAAGAGTAAATTATTAGAAAAATAACGCTCAACAACTCTTGCGAAAACGAAAAATCTGGACTTGTGTGATGTCCTAAAGGGCCCTCTCATATATCAGATATGGTCGTGGTTTTTTTTTTTTAAATATCCAGGTGGATATATAAAAAAAATAGTTTTAGTTTCCCTACTCTATGAAAATAATATATACTATCAATCAATTAAAAAAATTATTAATAGAATTTTTTACATTATTATAACTTATTTTACAAAATTACAGAAGATAAGTTGAACATTGTAAACTTGCTAACTGACCTTTTTAGTCGTGCTGCGAGTAAATACGGTCCATTTTGGGAGTCTTACATTATAAATACAAATGTAACTAAATTGAAATATTTTTTATTTTTTTCTGAAACATTTTTTTTAAATAATTTCATATACTGAAATTAATTTATAGAGCAAAATCAAAGAAAAAATTATCACAAAAATTAAAATTAAAACTCACTTATTTTTACATGAAATAAAAGTACATTTAACTTCTTTTAACTTTTCAATACATAAAATTTATTTCTTTTAACTTTTCAAAAATCTAATCTTTTACTCGTAAATATATTAATTTAACTTCTAAAGATTGTTTTCATTTTTTCTTCTAAAAAATTATAAAAAAAAAAACTTCTTCTAAAGAATACATTAGTCTGATTTTATCCATATAGATAAATAGTATGCAAATAAAGTCTTTGTTAAATATTTTACATTCTTTATCATTTTATAGAAATTATGTTGAAGACATACACTCATTATAATTTTGTTAGTAATTATCATATAAACTATAAAGTGAAAAGTTTAATCTTGACAATTGAATGAAAAAATGAAAATTTGAAAACCAAAAGAAAATGGAAATTGCGTTTGCCGGGAGTCGAACCCGGGTCTATTGCTTGGAAGGCAATTATCCTAACCGTTGGACTACAAACGCTTGTTGATACTTCTATCACTTTTTTGATATATATCTAATATCTTCTCTTATTTGGTGCCTTCAAATGTGTATATGGTTGCGTCTCTACACTGCCATTTCTGAATTGGAGGGTAGAGGCATGGAGGGAATTGCTGTGAGGAGTATGATAGCTTCAGCTTCAACATCTCACTCTCATCATTTCCAAAGGAAAACAATCATACAACTATCACCTTCTTCAACAACAACGCTTCTCACCAAAAACAGATGCTTAAGTTTTTCTGTTCGGGCCAAACTGTCTTCTACTGATTTTCAAGGTACCCACATAACGGTTTCTGGAGAATTTTACTAAAAATCTGAACTTTTATCTCTAGGCTTCATGCCACTGAATTTCAATTTTGAGGGGTTGGGGATTTATACGGGAATGGATGATATCATCTCTACCTCTCTGTTCATAACTTGTAACTTGTAACAAATCTTAATAGCGCCTTGTCAACCACTATCTTTACAAGTTTATGGTCCTCTCACATGATGATTCACTGCAGTGGATGAAGGCAATGATTTTACTTATAGAATATTGACTTAACGTTTTGAGTAATTCTCTTGTTGTTATTATATATTTGTATATTAATGAAATTTTAAAGGGATTTTATAAGAATCATTACAGTTATCGTGCATCAACTATTTTTTCTTTTATCGTAATCCAATCTATATATTAATTCTTGATTATATAACTATTAACTATTTTTGCTTTCAAGTTAGGGGAGTCAAATAATATCTGAGGAGAAACAAAGTACTGATAGATTTATGTTGTTGTTTAATTGCAAATCATTATATATGTAAGTTTATTGACTTTTATAATAACTACTTTAAAAATAGTATTAACCATAATTTGTGATTGGATAGTAGTATAAAATCTCAGTGCATAACCACTGATCTCATAGTTTTTTTATGTAATTTTGTCTTACAAAAAAGCTCATTTTGAGGATTTATCCATTTATAAATCTTGTCAAGACTGATACGGTTTACTCTTTAGATAGATTTGCTTTTGTCGTCACATTTTTCAACTAATCTATGATCTTAATCGATTATTCTGTAGTCACATCATTTGCTTTAGTAGGTAAAGTATTAGTCAAATCCTTTACATTTTAATGCTGCAATTATGTTTGCAACTTGCAAGATATTTCTTTAATTGAAAAGCAGACCTGAGTGATTTCTGTTCTCTTAACATACAATGGTATTTATTCCTATTTTGTGACCAAACGGGGTAAGGGAAGGGTTATGATCTATTAACACATCTTTTAATAATGAATACCTTTTCTTGGTATACCATTTCAATGAAAAACTATTAGAGTAGACATTTGGTCAATAATGTTATAAAGAAGAGATTATTTTATTCATCAATCTGTGATATGTCACAGATTTTCGGAGGTATGCGAGGCCTTCACATCTTTTGCCAGCCTCTGAAGTGAAAGTGTACACAAATACATCAGCAGAAAACATTTCATCATCTCTGAAGGAGGATGGATCCAAATCTTTATTTAGGGTCAACTTATGTACAAGCAGCTTATATGGCTCAAGTATCAGTGACTTGAATGCTGGAATTCTCCTTTGCTTGATAGATGAAAATGGAAATTCCATATTGCAAAGAATCCCTGTGAGTTTGATGAATGATCATTCTACAGAATCAGGGGATATGACTAATATTGACGTGCTTCATTTCCAAAGAGGTTCTGTAGATGAATTCATTTTTGAGGGTCCGAAAATTGCAAGACTCGAGGCTCTCTGGGTTAGTGTTGAATCAGGTATATTATTGTTGTTGATATGTTTTGGAATGATTCAAAGCTTCTGTAGACATCATTCCTGACCTACAATTTTAAAGTGCTCTTGATTAACACTCTTGTTTGTCAACAAGATAAATACTAGCAACAAAACTAGTTTCAATACACTCTCAAATATTAGATGAAATTTGTTTGAATTCACAAAATTTTGTCGGTCTCATTATTTAACGAGTCTTACTTCTGATTTTATAGATTTTAATAAATTTTAACTGATAGGATAGAGGATGTTGGAAATTGTGAAAGAATGATTTGCTTGGTAGCACTTCTCATGCACACAAATCTGTTTTTATGTACTGAGCAAAACATCCCTTGTGTATTTGCTAGGAAGCCAGTGTACTACTATTTTCTTCTAACATCTTAGCTCAAATTCGAGTTTTAAAAGCATTATACAACCAATATATGCTCTTTTGTGAAACATGAAGAAATAATTGGTGGTACAATTATGAGTTCATACCATATTGGCCTGTCTGTTTAAACCAAGGCTTTCTTACAACACCCTTCTTCTGTCTCTAAGGTCAGGTCAGTGGCGCCTAGGAAGTGTATCCTTAATGGTTATTAGCTGTGAAGAGCAAACATCTGGGTTGGAAGATGGGGTACAAAGGTACAGTGGCTTCCAGTATGACTTTCAGATTGATGATGTGTTGCTTGGGGAGGGAACTGATCTGTCCATGTTGGAATTAAGACCTACCCTTGTTACTGGGCTGGAAGGGAATGATCTTACCAGCATCTTCAACAAAGGACTTAATGACCATACCTTGCTCTCAAATCCTAAGATCTCAAAGGAAGATAGCATGAGGGAATATGCAGATTTGAAGTTCTCATTGTTATTTTATGATGCTATGCTGACACTTTTTGGTACATCTGTGGCTTCCTTCTCAGCCGGGGAAAATGCTGGAATTGACTTCTTGATTGGTGGGATTGGAGGCTTCTTGTATCTGCTACTGTTGCAGAGATCCGTGGATGAATTGCCAGCTTCAGAACTAATCAGCAGTGACAAGGGTAGAACTGATGCATTGTTGAGGGGAGTTAAGGGTCCAATAGCAAGTGTGGCTTTGGCTCTAGGTTTGGCTGTAATTGCATCAAGGTATAGCTCTGGAGATCTTCAAATCATGCTAACACCAAAAGATCTCATAGTTGGAATGATGGGATTTCTTGTATGTAAAGTTTCTGTGTTGTTGGCTGCATTTAAGCCTATAGCACTTGGTCCAAAGTTACCAACTGATGTGTAACATTGTACGTTTGTCTCTTGTGAAGTGGTTTAATTTTTAAACCGATTGTATCATCAATACAATGATCCATATTAATTGTATAGTGCTGATTATAAATGTTAAGACTCAATTTCATATAGAGGATAGATGGATTCCTCCTATTTTCTATTTCCTATTTCCCTCTTACCAAACAACGCATAAAGGAATGAAAGGGGAAATGAGATTTTCGGAAAAGTTCTCCCATTCCTTTTCATTACAATTTTTCTCTCCCATTTCTTCAATTAAAAAACCCAGTTAATTTTCAGTTTCAAATGCCGATAATGTTTAAGGAAACATGTTCAACATGGGAACATTAGAACACTTGAAAATTTTTAAAAATTAATAAATATAGCATGAAAGCATGAATTCCAAGTTAGAATAAAGCCATTACTATTATTTTTGTAAGCATGAAGTTGTTTCTAGTTGTTGTAAGCACAACAAAACCAGTACTATTATTTTTCTAATTATTATAATATCTAGCGTATGTAAATATATTGATACATATCAAGATACCATATTCATAATTTAGGGTTTATTAGACATATTGTCGTTGTAATTTTACGTTATTAACTAATCCAAATTAATCTTGGAATGACATATTTATTATCAAAGTCAACAAAATTACCCTACAAAAAGATACATGATTGTATGAAAATATAAAATAGCTCTTATTATATACTAAGTGCATTTTAGTCTTTTTGCTGGTAATGTGAGGTGCAGGAAGAAAAACCTATAATAAACCATCTATTTGGGCCTTAAAAGGCCCATTTATCATTGCCCACGGGTTCACTTAGACCTTGTAGGCGGACTGCTTCTTCTTGCACCTCCATAGCGTCTTCCTGCACCTCCATAATTTTTGAAATTTTGAATTTAGAAATAATGAAATGACAAAAATATCCTTCCTGTTACAAAAGTAGGGTTCTCGCACTTGAAGATTTGAAAGGAAGGAAGGTTACGCGCAACAGCGGTGGAGGAATTTGTAGTTGTTGTTGGAGCGGCGGTGGTTGAGACACTTTTGCAAGTTGCGCAAGTACACCTCCAAATTGAAAGACTTGCGATTTCTACAAGTGACAAGTCATTCGAAAGTTCAATTCACTTGCGGTTTCCATAACCCGCAACTCCAATTTTCAATGAAAACGAATAACACCTCCAAACGGCAGGAGGTGCAGTGTGCTTGGTTACCAAAGATGCACGACATACAGGATGTGCAAGAGGTGGACGAGATGTAGGACGAAGGTGGGAGGTGGGTTCGAAAGTGCAGGATTTCAATTTAATGGGGTGAAGGGTAGAATGGGTTTAAAATAAAATTATAAAGGGTGAAATCGTATTTTCCACTTTACTATGGAGGTGGAAGGTGCAGAAAAAAGCAGTCTTGTAGGCGATGTCCCAAAATAAATCTAACTACATGGTTGGCCTAAGAGTGATTGGATGGGTTAGTGGGAGGTATTAGGAACCAAAACTTTTGGTGTGAAATGGTTTTACATTGGTAAAAACCAAATGGCATAGAAAAAAAATAGAAAATGACCATGCTTTGTAACCCGTGACTTCAGAGGATTAATAGAAGGTGAATATGTGTCAACGAGGATTGTGGATGGACAGAAAAATGGAATGTTGGGATTCAGTTAGGGATGTGGCATGATGTTTGACATGGAGACATGCAGTGCAAGTAATCTCGTACTACAATATTACCCTATCGAAGAAAATGACCTTCGATCAGCAGCTTTTTGCTTCCACCCACCTCAACCTATCTCTCCAACAATTAAAAAAATTGACTAGCCACTTGTGTTGTGAGAAATCCTTTCCGAAGATAAACAATAAAAATGAGGATATATTTATCTACGAAATACGGCATTTGAATTACTAATAGAAGATCATGTTTTAAGATAAATAATTTTATTAAGTCATACGGTAGTTAGAGAAGCTAATTGTTTATTTTCCACTCCGGTTACACGAGTATTAGTATCACAATCATCATGAAAATCAACTTACACTCATCATAGATGCGTTCCACTCACTCTTTTAATTAAAACTCATTTCGTGTAAAAACAAGACTACCTATTATAATATAATTCTCACAAGGCGGGTAAAGAATCACAAAACACTCATTAAAAGATATGTTAAAGCATTGTCCATCTACAGAAACCCACCCCCATTAATAATCCTAAATAGAGAAAAGAAAGGCCGTGAGTTGTAAATAAATAGATAAGGAAAATTGAAAAAAAAAAATTAAAATTGATACATTGCAAGCTGGAATGATACACATGCCCACAATAGCATCGTCTACTGCTCAGCTTCCTCTTGGAAAGATTCAGTTATAATTCAACTAAATAACACATCCAGCGAAGCCTAACTTCGAAAATATAAGTATCAATATGCTTCATGGCTCTGATTTGGACGAGTAGATGAGCTTGCAGATTACTGCAGGGCATTAGTTGCTGTGCTGGTAACAGCAAGCAACTCAACCAAAGTAGTATCATAGGAAGTAATCAGGCGTTCTCCTGGTTACATCTGGCTCTCCCCTCCTTGGAGCCGGTTCAAACTGAGATTACAAAGATAACTAAGTATAGATCCAACATATTGCTTAATGCAAAGCCAGCTAAACAATAATTGGAACACCTAATAAAAAAAAAACGAAAAGCTCAACCTGAATGAATGTGTGTCCTTTGCAGTCATCAACCTCGAGAATTGATGCCATGTTCCCACAACGATAACAATAGTTAGGTGCACTAAATATAGTAACCACCTTTTGATCCTGTAACAAGGGACTATTAATCCATTTACCACAACGAATGAATATAAAAACAAACTAAATGATATGAAGTATTTACATGACCCCAGTTATATCCTTCCATAACCAGCTGGTGAGCTCTAGCAATCAGCTTCAAGTTGTTGGTATGATTAAATTGCTCAGATATGTCCTACACAACAGCAATTTGCATAAGCAGTAAAAAAAGGTAATGGTGACAGATGAAAATAGTACAATCTTGTTAGATGAAAAACTGGATTACCTGCCCAAAGGTATATCCAGCACCTCTAGGAGAGATGCCCCAACCACAACGATCATCCGGATCGGACCATAGAAGATCACACATGGGTCCCTCATGAGGAACTTCTTGTACGCGATCAAAATTACGTATGTTGTCGAGGGTTTCAATAGAAGGAGACAATCCACCATGAAGACAAAATATTTCAGATTCAACCTACGAAAGTTAACGTATCACTTCAGCACCATTCAATTATTTAAAAACTGGAATCCATTGAAATATGTGAACTGAAATTGATTGAGCAGCATATCATGAAGATTACGAAAATGTAATAAGAGTTAGCTTCAGGAGCATATTTTTTAAGAAATAGATTAAGAAACACAGCTTAAAAAGAAGCATACTGAATTCAGAGTACCAAGAACAAAAAGCACACACAACTAGAAAGGTTGTTAAAATCAAAATCGTACTAAGGAACAGGAAGGGAAGGGGGCAAAATATCACAAATCGTGACATTGTAAAAAGGATAGTAAGATCCTACAAAATTTCATAGTATGTCTATAATGCATATAAATTCATGTTTTTGTAATTAAATTACCAATATAAGCTACTTTAATATTTGATAGAAATGGTAAAAATATAAGATGCTGACGGAGAGGGAACATAAAATTCAGTCCATAGATTCATATAAATTCATATTTTTGTCAATATATTACTACTATCTCAATCTACTTTTATATTTTGATAGTTATAATAAAAAATATAAGATGCTGAAGGAGACGGAACATAAATTCAGCCAAAGATCCAAGAGCGGTTTTATTTTAAATAAAAGGCCCAACAGCCCATTTCTTAGGTTTCAGAAACAAAAAAAAAGACAAAAGCTTCTTCTGCCAGCCCTTGCTTCCACACAGAAAGCAGAGCACAAATAGATCAGGATGATGCTTCAGTCAGCTAGATCACAAATACCAAAGTGACTTCGGAAAAAGAACATACAGGACTAGAAGACTGAGTTCAAACGAGATCAAAAGGTTAGAAAGTTGGATTCAATTGGTGTCATATGAGATAAGGCTTAAAAGAAATGGGTTACAACTAGACCTAGAATCTCAGTCAGTGACATTCAGTTTTTTCTTTGACCAGCTAACACGTGGTTCCTGGTGGGTGAGAGGAAAATTGAGGGACAGTGAGATCATCCGCTCCAGCAGATTACAATATCCAGCAAGGTGATCCCAACCAATCCCATATGACACAATCTTACACATGGCCAGCCTGCTAAGGGTGCCGTCAACCATTGAAACAAACAAACTACCATAGGCCTGGGAATAATAACAATCTAACAATATATCCCACTGTACTTTCCAAAATTATGAAATGGAGGTATACTAACCAATGCTGTTAATGGAAAGTAGTCAAACAAATCGGTAAAGATCTTCCAAACATTAGCAGTACCATACCTGTAAGTCAAATAAAAACATTCAATACAGGATTACGCAGCTTCAAATATGCAGGTTATAAAAGGAAATAAAAAAAAAAATATAAAGGATTAAAAATGAAGAAAAAAACAAATGCTATATGAATTTAATCATACCAAAAGAGAACAAAAACACACCAGCAAAAGACCTAGGTTAGCAACATGGTTGTAATCTTAATTAAATCACATCAACCAATGAAGATGCAGATAAAAGGCCTAGCAATTTAATTGTTTACTTCAGGAATTCCATGTTGCATGTACGTGACCCACATATCATATCTCAAAGCTTAAAAATCTGAATTAACCCTAAGTTAACTGCCAGTGAAAATCTTAATTACAAGAGTGATACTGAAAGTTTATCAAAGTACAAGTCTCTGTTACCCATTGGAGAGGCAAATAATACTGTTTTTTTTAATCGATGTCACCTACTTGGATAAACGCTGTTGTTGTAATTGTTGCTATCATCAATTGGGGAATAAAAAAATAACTCCCTAATAATATGCCAAAAAGTGAGATTTTATACAACAGCTCTACAAAGGGAAAAAACAATAAGATGAATACCATTTTCATAATCATTTTTAGCTCACCTCAGTGACACGTCCCAAAAAAAGTAAAAACTAAATCCAATGACAGATAACAGGAAAGGAATACACGTTGATTACAGTGCTAATAAGCAATAAAATATTTAAAAAAGTCGTCTAAAATAAGAAAAAAAAAATGAACCCACACAAATGTCATCTTAAATAAAAGCACCCTATAAATAATGAATTATCAGGTACTCACTTCCGCAGGCACTCATCATAAAACCCATAAACCTGAGTAATCTGCAACAAAAAGCTAAGATCAGCCATTACCGTTCAAAGCTAAAAACATACAAAAAACTGAACAAACAATTAAATCGATGCTGTACACAGTACTATAGTAAGTTGCTTAAAAGAAGTTCTAACTCTAACTACTTTCTGAATGTACTGGTATCGTTTTTTAGGAAAAGCTTATTTTGGTTCATGAGATACTAAATACTTTCCTCAAGATGGAGGCATGAAAGCATTTTATTCGCAGCAATATGAACTTACAGTAGTGTATTGACAGATAAAATCTGTCAGGAACTAAATTGTTACTGACTATGCCTCCAAGGACCAATATAGGGTTTTTAATCTAATCTGTAATTCACTACTCTCGCAAAAGGTCACGTGACTTTAAAACAACAAACCTGGCGACTTTCATGATTTCCCCTCAGAATGGTGATACGTTGGCGATAACGCACTTTAAGGGCAACCAAAAGCTGCAATATTATTTTGGAATTAGCACCAACAATGTTACAAAATAAGCACCATATGGAAGCAAATTCAACACCATCTTTAATAAGCAATTAAAAAATATTATAGTTCGTAAGAAGTGGATTTTAAGCCTAATTTAATTGCACATGACTTATAATGTGAGGTTTGCACTCACTTCTATACTATACTTTGGTCACACATCCCAAACATGAAAATAGATATTCATGACTGGTCTGATAATGACCCAATAATAGATGACACAATAAGCCCAACAAACCTCGTTACGATAAACTTTGATACCATCTAGAAAGTAGACTTCAAATCTAACTCAATCTCACAAAAATTGGCTTGTAAGGTACTATTTGCACCCAATTATATAAGTTAGTCATATCTCTAGTTAATGTGGGATTTTCACTCTAGAAAAAAAAAGTTTCCAGATTAAAAACAACTGCTGATGAACTAAATAATTATCTACTCCTCTAAGCATATATCAAATAACAAATACAAATAAAGTTTGGTCACTTAGCCAAAGACCAATGACATTTCACTAAAACATCCTAATCAAATAATTACATGACTTACGAAAAGTAAATAACAACAAAATAAAATATTTCATAATGGAATTGAACTCTCGAAAAATAATAAAGTACAATAGCTCATATTTACCGTAACAGTTTCAACAGAATAATAGCCACGGTCCACATAATCTCCCATAAACAAGTAATTTGTATCTGGACACTACCAACAAAAAATAGTGACTACAAATCAGTATGTTATTAATAAATTTCATATTTCAACTAGAAGCAAGAAATATATACAAATCTGCAAAGGGGAGAGGTTAAAAATAATGATTCAGAGAAGAAAAAAATAAACACAACACATTATTTAGCTTGTTTTCAAATTTGAAATAAGATAGTGAGAAGCTAAGTAATAAAAATTATTTAGCTTGCTTCTCAATTAAAAACAAAACTTTTGGGCAACTGTATTAGAAATTAAGAATCAGATCAAACTGCACCTAGTGTCACGGACAAAAAATATTAAAAACACAGTCATGCTTTTCTGAATAATATACCAAGAAAAGAAAACTTCCCAGAGTAAATAACTTTGAACATGGGCGTTCATGACTTTTCCATTCCAGTATATCACTATTACCAACACAAATCCAAGTACAATAATTACTCCCTATGTACATATATACAAATTTAAGTGTGCGTGTAGTAATTTTTAGACAAGGAGAAACTCAAAAAGAAAATTTTCTATTGTATTGCTGGCAACTGGAAGGACTACACTGTTGTGGAAATTTAATTGGGAAGAGTGTTTTACTGTGGCATAAGAAACAAACCAAACCTAATTTCACAGTACAGCACGAAAGCCACAAAGAATTTCCCGATTTCCAAGTACTATTTATCCGAAACATATAAATAAAATCTACTTAATCAAGTCGTCATAAATTTAATAGATAAACATTGAATATAAAATCAACTATCATAAAAAAATACCTTCCCTCCAATGCGAAAAAGCTCTGCAAGATCATGGAATTGCCCATGAATATCACCACAAATTGTAACAGGACTTTTCACAGGCTGCAATTATAGGTGAATGAAAAATCCTTTTAGTTTTTTTCATTTATTCAAAATCATCGGGAGTTAAAGTCCTACATAGAAACTCATACAACAAAGTAGAAAACCATCATAAAGAGTGCCTAATAAGAACTAACAGATAACAGTCACAAAATGAAAGGAAAAGGGGCATAAAGACAATGTTGGTTCAATAAACTAATTCAAAGAAAAATTCCTAAACTGAAAAGCAGAAACATATAAACTAAACATGCTGACATAAATCATAAAAAATAGGCAGACCTGGACATTGCTCTCTTCCATCAAAATCTCTTTTGCCTTATCGCACAAGACCCTTACCTGCATACACACGTGCCACATGAAATCAAAGTTGGATCACTAAATAGAAAAAGAATCATAACACTCTCAATGAAAAGGCTATTTACAGAGATTAGACTAAAATCAAACAAGCAATGGAATAAAATAGAAAAACTGTAATATTTTTAATGGATTATTCTAAGCCATGGAAATCAACACAGTTGGCCATAAATCATGGGCGAGAAACTTCGAACATAGCTTGTTACATTTGGTTATGTTTGGTTCTCTTTTAACAAAAACAATTTGCTTTCTGCATCTTTCGGTTTCCTATTATGAAAGCAAATCAACCTAACTCAAATATTCAATCAAGATCGCATGCATTCCCTTCTTTAGATTGAAATGAAAACATAGGTGGATGTGTGGAATCGGAGTGTTTGCCATATACAAATTGCATGATTTTTCTGTCAGAATCTTGTCATAGCCAAAATGCTGTTAATTGGGCCACAACTAGAAAAAGGTGAAGTTGGATCATTATTTCAAAACAAAACAAACTGGTTGGGAGTGATTGCTTAGGTTTAGTTGACCAATTGGAACCAAATTGATTTGTTCCCAAATAAGAAAAATTAATTGGTTCAGTTTGGAGGACATTTTTCATCATGTTTGAATCGTGGCTTCTTGAGGTGTGAATGAATTTGTCGGTGAATGGATACAACTTCATCCATGATTTGTGAGAAGGCAAAAACACATCACAACAGATAAAGTGGTCAGAGGATCCTCTAACCCCACATCACCACAATAGATGGTTGTTGCTAGTAACTTTGCCAAAGAGGAAAATAGTTCTGAACCCACAAACTGCTATGTAGCCCTTTCTTCTAATTCCCTAAATCCCACCCATCAACATACTTATTGTTGTAGCTGTAGCCATGGATAACATTCCCAAATGCTCTGCCTAAATTTTTTCAAAATACAATCCCAACTACCCAAAGACAAAATGGAAAACTAACTTCTCATTTAGGACAGAGTTATCATAATCCGTAAACACAACTCCACAAATCAGCAAACTACAAACAAATCCAACCACCCTAACTAATTGTGATGAAAATAAATCTTGTATTCTCTACTTCTTTCGAACTCAAGATTCAAATCACTGTTCTTAACTTGAGTTAATAGGAAGTATTCATTCAATAGCATGTATTCCTCTCCCTATGGTATGAAACCGAAACCAGCCAGCCCGCTTATCGTACAAGTAATATATATTAAATCATAAAATTCTTATAATCACCCCATACACAAGCATGTAGAAAGATATGTTTCCTCAATTTCAAATAATCATAAGCCAATGCTAACAATGCAGAAATCACAAGATTAATTGTCACCAATTGATTTAGGTCTAAAACTGACAAACCACAATAAAATGATATGCTCGAGATAAATCAAGAACTTATAATCACTAGCAGAAATTCTACAAATCTAAGTAGTTCTCAAACAAAAGGTGCATTCCAAATACCATTACAATTCAATAAGAAACCAGATTTCACGAAAAAAATAACCGGTTCAAATCTTTCTACGGATCGATAAGCAAGAAACAATTCCAGCAAAAGAGACCAAAGCGATGAGAAACTAGAAGAAAATTCTCCGATCCGCACGTCGCATTTGCTAAAAGAAAAAGGAGTAGAAAGCAGGGAAGATAAACTGTTCGAACGTTACCTCTTGCTCGGACAAGGGTTTGCACTGCATAAGCTGAGAAATCTGTTCATCGAGGTTTCCATGTGAATTCGAAGGCACCGAATCCATGCTCTAGTGCTCCACCTCCTAGCCTTGTCTCGCTGAGGTCCTTTGATGAATATCCTCTCACCGAATCGATGGAAACCCTAGATCTCACTAGGAAAACCCCTTTCGCCTTTTCTGTTTGTGTTTGTTGTTTCTGGTTTAGAGAGAGAGAGAGAGGTGAAGGGTGGTGGTGGTGAAGAAACCAAAGCGTTGGAGGCTTCCCTATGCTCGTTTTGTTGGATGACCACTCCTTTTTTTGGGGGCAAAACTGAAATTACAGATAATTAAGACTTCACATTTAGATTTTAAATATTGCAAAGTTCTTCCAATTAAAATGCACCAACTTTTAGGTGGAGCATTTCATACTTTCTGTTGTTTAACTAAATTTTGGATTTTTAGAATGTTACCACATAATAATGTCATATAAATGTCCATGATAAGTAGAATTTTAATGTATGGATCATATCTTAACAAACAAATATGCAGACTATAATTTGAGTTTATAATAAGTTATGTTTAATTATTTTTAAATTGGAAAAATTATCAATGTAAGATAAAACAAAGTCAATTAAACGGCTCACAAAATTAAAAGACTTAAATATATAAGTAAATGTAAATTAAGGATAATTTGGTATGTTTGAGTTGGAATTTGTTTTTTTGGCTAACTATATGGGTAGTGTACAAAATACCTAACATGAATTGAGGTTGTCTGAAACTAAGTTTAATTTTAGGATGAAGGATACACCATAGTCTCTTAGCACTGGATCAATCTAAAGGTCAATTTATTTTCCTAGTTGGGACAGTGTTCCACAATATTATTTGTTTATAGACTGTTATAGATTAACAGAAATACAAGAATTTATTACACCTCTGTGTTCATATTAGTTTTATATTATATTTTTTATAATTTTATTATAAATATATATATATATATATTATTTTTATTTTATTTAATTTTATTTATTATATGAAAAAATTAATCAAATCTATCATTTATTACATATTTATTAAAATTATTTTGTAATAAAAAATTTAATTATATAGAATCAAAACCTTCTAAAACACTTAGAGATAGGACGTAAACAAAAAAATTGGAGTCACTTCCCCTTATATTCTACTATTACTAGTGATTATGTTAAAAATTCACTACCTTAATATATTAAATATCTATCCCAAATTAAATTTGTTGAAAATATTCAGTCACCTATTATCAAACTCTATATCCTCACACACACAATATTCTCAATATGGAAAAGTGTATTGGGAATTCATACAACATATAAGTGGAAGTAGATCTCATATAAATGAATCTGATTCAGGGGATTTTGTTTTAAATTATAAAATTTAGATATAAAATATTATCAACTCATTTTGATCAATTATAAATTTGATTAAAGAAACAGTCCAATTTAACCCATTCAATAGAAATTCAATTCATCTGTTACCAATTTTTATGGTAAAAATTCATCCATAAAAATACTTTCAAAAATATTTTTTCTAAATTTCAAAAGAAAAATCTAACAGAATTATTAGAAAATTTTTGAAAATTTTCAAAATGAAAAATTTAAGGCAGATCTAATCAAGAAAAAAAAATTGGTTGAATCAATGCAAATCCAATAAGTTTTGAAAAGATTATTTATTGAATTTTGAGAAACAATTGATAAATCATTAACCATCTATAAAATTAAATTGATAAATTTAAATATATACAAAATCTGTTTATAATGGATGAATTAGATAGACTTATATATGAGAACACATGAATTATTTTATCACCATTACCAATCAATTTTATAGGTAAGATTCCATCATACCTCCCCATTAAACATTAAATACACAAAGATGATTAGAAAAGTTAAAAAATTCCATCAAATCAGATAATTAGCTTGTGAGTTTAAAGACAAATTGTCACCTCAACTCCAATTTCTTATATTGGTTCTTAAAATAAGAATTTTATCTTTATTTTAAAAAATTACATTAAATAAAACATGAATTAGATGTAAGAAGAGCAAGGTTAAAAAAAACAGCACATTATCCATCTTGTACCTATTGGATATCCGCAAACAAATAGTTGTGAATTTTTTAATACTCACAAATATCCATGAAAATTCAAAATTATTTTTTTTATTTTTTAATTTTAAATAAAACTAATTAAAAACAAGTCTTTAAAATATAAACTCAAATTAAAATAATTATTTTTAAAGTACACTTCAAACACATTACACAATAAAATAATAATAATATAAATAAATGATTCTTTCTAAAAAATAAACTTAGATGAGTTGCAACAAAATCTTAAAAGTTAATTTTATTAATAATCTTAATTTTATAAATCTAAATAAAAAATGTAAATATATGAAATCAAGTTCTAAATAATTTTTTAATTATTAATATTTCTCTCACCAATAACTTATTTAAAAATATTTAAATAAAATTCATTAAAAATGAAAAAAAGATAACAAATTTGTCATTCAGAACCAATTCTTGTACAAAAGCTCTAAAATATTGTTTATGTCTGAAAAAAACAAGTGAGAAAGGAGAGAGACACACATTGAAAGTATAATAATTATGGGACCCACATTAAAAATATGAGTGAAGAATTCAAACCAAAATTTAGAAGTAGAGAAAAAAAAAATATTAAAGGTTCTTAAATTATGTGACATTAGTGAAACCACATTACCAAAAAGGAGTTCTACCAGTGTACATGGCCTTCAGATCACTTGCCATGTGCTGCACTATATTTCCATATTATCCCTTCTTACCTCTCCCTCTCTCTTGAAAGGCCTAATTGGAGCCTTCCATTGGACCTAAAATAATTTCCCTGGACCTGCTTCCATGCCTAAAGCGAGTTTGTATGTTGCAAGAACAACAATCACACGTGGTTGTGCCAATGTACCTACTAAAGTACATCTTACCCACTACCTATTCAGCTAACATTAACTTGCTGTCACGAGAGAGAACTCATTATTCTCTGCATGATTGGCTATTTTGCAAAAGGGGAACCCCACCCACGAAGAATCCTAAACGCTCCAAGGCCTTCTGCAGCAGGAAACGTCAAAGTATACATACCAGCAATAACTTTCACACAGAAGAGGCAAGCAAGGCAAAAACAAGTTTAGAATAATAACTTCGATTATTTGAATTTTGAGATATTGACAGTCAATAAAGTTGTCTGAAAGTATACCATTGAACATCAATGTTTCCTATCAACTACATCAACTTTTCCCTTGCCTCGAGAGCAATAATAATCTATATCTAGAATGACCAATCATATAAAACTACCCATAAAGAATAATTACTGTTAAACCTGCATACATGTCCCACTGCTTGATTTAGTAAGGAAGAGCCTGGTTAAACAAAATTCCAATCTCCTCGTGGATATGATGTTCGTTTTTAATTTAATGACCATGACATAAATGAACAATATCCCTATGAGCAGTCTTGATTCAATCCATTTGGTAGCCAAGATACACCTGCATAAAAGATTCTTGTGAGGATTTCCCCAATTTTGCTTCATAACACGGTTAACGAAAATATCAATGGTGAAATATGATATACAGTTAAGAAAACATCACAATAATCCACATTATCATCATATTGATATTCTAAGATGACAAACAAATGCGCTTGCACAAGTCCTTATATTACATAAAAAAAATAGACAGACAGGTTTGATCCGCTACAGGTTAAAGTAAAACAACATGGAGTAGTCAAGCATTAGCCCGGGATTTAAATGATGTCCAGGACAAGGCTGAATGATTATTCCATGTCCAATGGCCAAATGAAGTGTTTTGCACATGGGATTCAAGGATTTAATTTCGTTTATTTTCCCTAAAATGTAGTGTTCTACATCAGAGACAAAAATTGTAGGGTGAACGGACCCACCATCACCCATGCAACAGTCCACCAGCTATACATAGAAACTATTAGTATACTTCTATCTTAAATCATAATGTTGCATATTCTCAAGAAAAAAGGGAAGGATCAACAATTAAGAGTAAATACTTTACATTTGTTTAAGTTAATTAATATGGCCTCAGCTGCACTTTTAATAGTAAACCCAAATATAAATTGCAATTGCAACTCGCGGATGTGAAAATTAAAATTTAATTTGATCTATTTTAGAAAGCAACGTTAGAAGAAGGATATATTAACAACATCAATTGGAGATGTACCTGTCTTAACTCTCTGGTTTTACCAAAGCATACTGAGTATTGTCATCTTACCAATTTAGTCAGCTGAGAAAAAGTATAACTACAATAAACTTCCTCTAGGCTGAAGTTTTACTGGCAGATTTCATAGTGTAGTTGGACATGGTACATACTCTAGAAACTAAAAACACAATACATTGAACAACAACCATGGGGTGTATGAGCAGAGAGAGTGGGTATGTGCAGAGAAGGTGCATAGGTTTCGTGTAAGTTGAGCTTAAGTACACCGGCAGTAAAAAAATATGCTTACCCAAAAATACAGTCATTTCAGTTCCTATATATTTATTAGCAACCAACAAATAACAAAAGAAAAACATTAATAAGAGGCAAGCAGTACCTAAATTCATGTTCACCAATAATCCCGGCAGGAGCATAGCCCATCTTTAAAATGGTGGAACCTTTTTGCATCTCGAATAATGAGTTCTCTACCTACAAGCTTAGAAATAATCTTCAGTGCTGTGTGGCAATCACCACAAACACGGAGGTTCTTAATAACCCTAATCGGAGAGCGAGCAGAGCTGCTGAGGAGACCATAAGCAACAGCAAGCCTCTCACTGTGGGCAAGAAGAGCTTCTTCTTTGCCTTCCTGGTCTATGTCATGCAACACAAATTTTGTTTCCGGAATATAGCCAGCTTCTTTCATTTGTGACTTTAGACCCCTCAGCAAGGCATATATCTTATCATTTTCAGGATGAGATGTATCTCCTGCTCGATATTCATGGACACGACTCCTTACTTCAAGAAGATTTTTGCTTGCTAACCTCTTTTCTTTCTCTTTTGTCAAGTTTGAGGCTTTTACAGGTACAAGGCCAGCCTTTGACTGATCACTTAAACGAGATGGATCTAGCTGCTCAAGTAGCTCAGCACAGCGATCCCCCAGGCCAGTGTTCCCATGAACTCTACAGAGATTCATCAAAGTCTCCCATATATCAGCACTTGGTTCCATTTTCATCTTCTCAATGAACTCAAAGGCTTCATCCAGATGCCCAATGCTGCCAATCATGTCTACTACACTGACAAAATGAGCCATCGATGGTATAATGCCATAATCTCTGCTCATGGATTCAAAGTGCAGCATTCCCTCATCAATATCTCCCAGCACACTACATGCAGATAGAACTCCGATGAACATCTGCCCATCAGGTTTAAGTCCCAAGTTTTTAAATTGAGTAAATAGATCAATTGAATCTTCTGCAAACCCATTCTTTGCAAGCTGTGTTATCATAGTATCCCAAGTAGTCAAATTGCGCTCTGGCATATTGTTGAAAATGTTGACAGCATCATCTACAGAACCACATTCTAAATACATCTCTAATATTCTATTATAAGTGCTGACTTGGAGAGGTGACAGATGTTGTAAAGCATGTCTGTGTACAATTTTCGCCTCTTCAAGAGATTTAGTCTCCCCACATTGGTGCATTAATTGCAAACAGCGAGGCAAATCCACAGGAATAAGTTGTTTTTCCAGTAATTCCAAAACCTCAACTGCTTCCTTCACTTTACCCTCTGCACAGAAACTATCAAGTTCCTCAAGTGTACCTCTATATGGACTATCGTTAGATGCCTCAGTTGATTCACCATCAGGATTTGCATTAGTCGATAGATGAGAGCCAATCACTGATCTCTGTGCAATATTAAAGTTTGGAGAATATTGACCATCTTTTAGACTCTGCTGAATTTGTCTAGAACCTGAGTACTGTTGGTGCATTTCATTACCCCCTTTGTATTGAACAGTTGATGGCCACTGAAAACAATCAATGTTTTGATTTAAGCCCCCTCTAAGATTTCCCTGTGATTCTAAAGGCCCAGGTGAACTATATGCATTAGGAGACTTCATCCTTTGTTCAGGATCTTGTGCCCAACCATGATTATCAACAAATGTATTTGGATGCATCCCAGAGGCCCGTGTATTATCAACGCCTACCCCAACTTTTTGTTGCATTTTCATGTTGTCTTGAACAAAGTATCCATTGGCACTTCCATTATGTCCCATCAAATTATTGTTAACGTTTATGGGCACATTTATATGACCTCCATCTGCCATTTGACGAGCTCCATAAGAATTTTGCTCCAAACTTGCATGATTATTCCAATAAGACTGACTTGCATTTGCTTGGGTAACATAATCAGGTCTTTGCTTATTGAAAAGCTCGTTAGTATCAGCCTTCTTCCGGCTTTCCTGATAAAACCCAACGTGACTTTGCTGGTAACCTAAAGAATCATCATTTTGATGACCACCAGAAAACTGAAAATTAGTCCTTTCAACAGCAGTGCTCATAGCCCTCAATGTATTCAGTCCTTTGATACATTCTGCAATGTGTTGTGAAGAACATTGTTTGCACAACTTCAAAAGAGAACAAACAGTAACTGATGAGGCTCTCTTTGTAGACATTATTTGGGAGTTAACATAATCTGCGGAAAGACAAATTAAAAATAAAATAAAATCAGAAAAAACAGAAGATATTGGGGGAATAGTGGGAGTATCAATTGTCCCCAAAACCTTTTGAAGAGACAATTAAATAAAAAACCTCATCTCCCTCATTTCATGAATACATGTAAGAGGCATACAAAACAATGTTGTGTATGCCCACGACATAATAAGCCCCTGGAGCCAAATGCCTAGGACTAGCCCATGAACCAGTCCATAGTAAAAAAACACTGATTTAACCCACTTGTCAAATGGGCTGGCCCTAGCCCACCCCATGGCCAGCTCACTATAAGCAAAAACAAGATCTTAGCTATATATACAAAATACGGAAAAAAAAAAAAGGAGATGGACAGAGAGAGTGATATGACCATTAGAAAGTATCACAAACGCAAGAAATTGACCGAGTCTGTTGTTAATTACTAGCCTACTAGGTCCATTATTTTATTTTATTTCTTTATTATTAAAATATGTTTTTTTATTAGTAAGTTGCAGAGAAGTAGGTCCAGTATGTGTCAGTTACCTTAAGCATGAGTCCATATCCCGCTTGTGTAGGGATTTTCAGTTTTAGCTTTGCTTTATATATGTGTCAGTTAGCACTGAAAAGTCTTATCAAAAATCAATTATCATTTCAGTCAAAAGGAGATTCTCCGTGGCTTCTAAGTCTCTTATTTGTGAGATTCTCGCTGAGAGGGATTTAGGAGAGTTATTATTATTATTCAATTGAGTTTATTTCCAGCTATCGAGAGGCACTTATTAGAGAGCAATCAGGTCTTTAGTATTTTCTTACCAACATAGACAGGCAACTAAATAAAACTCTCATAACTTTGAAATGATCTTGGTTAGTTTGCTTAGAGAATTTGAGTTAGTAACTCCCTTTGGGCTTAATCAGTATATTCAGAGGTAAAACAAGGTTCTTACTATAAACTAATTTTAATCTGCATTAATCCGTTTCAACAGCATTTAAGATTGGAGATGAAAATCAAAAGGGAACAAGAACTTACAGAGTAAATGTTGATCAAAGTGTTTTGTTACTAATTATGCTTAAAGGAGCTCAAGTAGTTTATTCGCACCTGTAAGCAGAGGTTAACTGTAAATAAGCAACCACATAATTCAACTTTGACATTATAAAAAAGATAAAAATTAACTACTAGATCTCTACAAAGCTGAAAGCGAATCCCCAATGATCAGCCTTTTACAATCTAACAGAGTACAAGTTCAGCACTATTTTTCCTGCTCAGGGCCAGTCGGTGAATTTAGCTACCTATTTGCATCAGATAACACGTGTTCAAGGAAGAATAACAATATTTTTGTAGATATCTAATCGCGGCTAGTCAATCCATTTAGCTACCTATTAGCATCAGATAATAGGTGTTCAAGGAAGAATAACACCATTTTTAAATATATAATCCTGGCTAGTCCTGAATGTAATGTATAAAGTTGCATCTTTCAGGTGGTCAGAAAGTATGCACCAAGGTATAAACTCAATGGCAGCCTTATGTTGAAGCAAATAACCTCAGCACATCAGGGTAAATACAAAATTAATGTAAAAGCATATACCATTAGGATTTTATTTTTATAATCAAGGCTTAAATTTATTTTTGGTCCTTGCAGTCTCCTGAATGTGCAGTACTAATCCCTTTAAACAATTCGTTCTACAGTTAATAGATCATCCAATCACAAACAAAATATTGATGTGCTCATTGGTGATAACAATGTCAGTACCTGTTTATGTAGAATATTATAGGTTTAACAACTAAGTTTAACACTAATTATTGTGAACACATTAGCACTTTTGCTAGCAATTGGATGACATATTAATAGTAGATCAAAATTGCTTAGCTTTAAAAATCTAAACTACATGCAATTAAATTTTTATATTTATATAGGGACTAAAATTGTACAATTGAGTTATAATGAGCACCAGAAATGGATTTAAGTTTTTAACAGCACTGATTACAGGATGCTTTCGTGAGCACTGATTTCAGCATCTTGGTATCTTACGGGGATAAAAGTTATGCAAGTTCAGATTAATGTAAAAACATATACAATTACATTTTATTTCCAACAAAAAAATTCTCTAGAATCTTAACTCTCTAAATTTATATCCAATAATCCAAAGTGATGTGATATGGTAACTACCAAGTCAGCTACACACAGCAGCCAAGCAAAAAAACATTACTTAAAAATAAACAAGTCTAGTTGTTCAACAATAAACTCGTTACATTGAACTGCATTTCATGCTGATCTGTTTGCTTAATATCTATCCTCCAAATATTATTCATAACAATTTTCTATTTCACAGAATGATGCAACGGAAAGCTTTTCAAACTATACATGCTTGTTTCTCGATTAAAAACAATACTTTCAGATAGCTACATTAGAAATTACGAATCAGATCAGACTGCAACTAGTGTCACAGGAACCAAAATATTAAAACATAGCCATGCTTTTCTGATCAAAATAGGAAGAAAAGAAGAGTTCCCAAAGTAAATCTTTTGAACATGTGCTACATGACTTTTCATTCATTAGACTGTTATCACCGGTATAAATCTAAGTACAAAAATCAATCCTTAAGCCTATTCAACCCAATTTAAATGTCAGTCTAGTAATTTCTAAACTGCAAGAGAAACGTGAAGAATTTTTCTGTATTGCTGTCACCAAAATTTCAAATTAGAAATCATAACGAGCAGTTTAAAAAGAAAACAGTAAAAACTTAACAATCAACAGCAGCATACTTGGTTCACTAATGGAACAGCCTTGTATTTCTAATTATTTTGTCCAAACTGTAAGTTGCACATTGCATTCCAGCAAAAACAAAAAAATAATATCTTCAACTAACATCATTTCCAGTTCAATAAAATAATTACCAACTCTAACATATCAAAGAAGTTATACTGAGTTAAGGAAAATACCAACCCAGTTGTTCATTGACTACTTCATTTCTTTATTATTTAAAAAAAAAACTCTTTCCTATTCGTCATGTAAGATCCGAACACTAATAAAAGAAAACAAGGAGTCGAAAGATCCGTGTGTAGCTTCATTTCGAGATAGTGAACAAACACTAAACCATTTTCATTACAAAGGAAACACTTAACCAAGCCCCTTTCTTCCTTAACGAGAATCTTGCAGCATTGCAGAGGAAGAAAGGCAATAACCCCTCGTCCCCTCAAATGCCACAAACCACTCCAATTGTTTCCTTTGGCAACCCCTTAAGCACCCCCCAAGAAGATTCTCTTTGGCAACCCTAAGCATTTTCTCTCCACCACTATTGTTTCTGGATTTTTAGAAAGGGAGAGATGAAGGGTGGTGGTGATGAAGAAACCAAAGCTTTGGAGGCGTGCTGCTGTCATTTTATTTGACAATCACTCCTTCGGAGGAAAAATCCTTAATGTTTTGCAAGTAAACAATATAGGGTCTCGGTTACTTGACAATTGGATTTTAAATAGTGCAATGTTTACTTCACATATTGCATAACAGATTTTCTATTTCACAAAATAATGCCAAATACTAAGACTATACAAGCATAATAAGTCCATTGAGTTGACTAGCAGAGCAACAAACCCACCACCAATTACTTCAGCATTCATAAAACATTTTCTTCTTCCACCAGGGAAACAAAAGAACTCAGGTGCAGTGAACTCAAACATTTTGATAAAGATCATTAAAACATTTTATTCCACCTCACATGGTAAGGCACTTGCACACAAAACAGATATGATGGAACTGAAAACCTAGCAGATACAAAGCTCCGATTGAAGAGCACTATCACATATCCTTATAATCAAAACAACGGTATAGATATCGAACACTCACAAATCATAAACAGCAAAACAAACGGAACACCAAAGTCGCAGGGAGACTCTGAGAGAGACGAGAGGAAGAGTTCTCCTTTCGTGTTCGTGTGCGTCTTCGTGAGAGTGAGACTCGATGTTCCTTACTTCGTGAAGATGAGGGAGAAGCGCATTAGGGCAATGGCAAATCCGAATCAACCCACTTTGCTCGACCCGACCCGACCCGACCCGACCCGGAAACCTGAGTTTACAAAATATTAATAAATGTAAATAGATGAATACATAGGTATTGATAAATAAAACAAACAATAAATATTAAAGCTCTCTTTGTTGCTTCTAATTGTGGACCAGTTGATTTAAATTTAAAATAAATGACTTCTTAATAATTATTTATTTAAAGCAGATAAAATTTATTCTTTAAAATAAACAAACAAATTATTTAATTTTTAAATATATATATATATAATACAAAATTATTTTTAAAAGAAAAAAAGGTAATTTAAAATGTATTTTAAATAATTAATTTTTTTATAAAATTGTAATTAAAATATATAATAATGACTTCAATTTTTTTAAATGTGAATACACCGATCCAGTTTTCACTAATCAGTAATAATAAACTTTTAATTTTTAATAAATTTTCATTTGTAATGTAAAGTGTTATTAACATTTTTTTTGTTATGAAAAATACGTCTTTGCACTAGAAAAAAATACGTTATATGTTAAGTAAGCGTTGATATATATATATATATATATATATAGGTGTAGTCGAAAAATTATTTGTAGGTGATAAATTAGTTGTGAGTGAATAAACTTTTAAGTTGTAAATTATTATTTTATTGAATAAACTTTTATTTATGTTAATTTACTAAATACTAGTATTTAGTAAATTAATTAATAAATAAAAATAACATAAAGGAATATAAATATATAAACTTTTATTATATGAATGTGTTTCTAAAAAAAAATATTCTTATGTAATTATAATTTTAATTTTTTAAAATAATTAAAATTTTATAAGGATATGTACTATTTATATAATTTTAAGTTGTATATGTTTTTTTATTTCAACTATTGATTTCATTTGAATGAATTGATCGAATAAGAAAACTTTTGTTACTTAAATTTATAATATTAATATTTTTAAATTTGAATAGTATAAGATATTAAAAAAATCTAATAAATTATAAAGTGTCTAAAATACTTTATAAGTTATGAGTTAAAAGTATTTAAAATAAATTACTTCAAAATACTTACTAAAAACTTTTTTTTTTTCAAACAAAGTAATTTATAAATTAGTAGCTACTTTACGGATAGGAATAACAAGGTAAAATAAATATGAATTTGACTATCTCATTTTTATTTCAAAGTAAAAATTTATCCTGCTATTCAAGAAAATATTTAATTTTTACTAATTACTCAAATCATACAAATGCACAAGTCAATTAGTGATAATTAATATATGATTTTACCATTTAACTAGGAAAGAATTTTTCGTCATTCAAAATTATATTATACACTATTGTATTGCTCTCAATTTTAAGAAACAAACACACATGCTATTGTGTGTGTGAAGTAACAATCACTGAAGCAATTCCATGAAGCTCAAATCATTCAGCACCTCTGTTTATGACATTCTGAAAACGTCTGAAGGAATTTTCTCTCTCAATCTTCAGCTGTCTGCGGAAGATGTTGATGAATGCATCAGCCATTTTGTTGATGTCTTCTTTCTCATTCTCCATCACTGTTTTTCTGCTCATCAATATCCTCTTCCTTTCTGAACTTTCATTGTTACTCCTCTTGTTGCTCAAGTTCTTACCATAATCCATCACAGAAGACAAGCCAAAACTCCAAGCTCAAAGAGAAACAGATTTTGGTTTAGAATGATTTCTTGCTTCCTCAAACATCAATATTTATACTCATAATTTCAGCACGTGTTTAGCATGGTCAAAAAACATGGAAAGTGGATAGACTTGAAGCTAATGCTTTTGTGTTTGTCTTCTGTGTAAATAGAAAAATTGGCATAGTATGTGGCACCCTTTTTTTAATTAAAGTAAGCTTCATTTCAAATAAAATATTTCGATGATAACATTGTTCATCACGATAGATTCCACAGATCTAATCGTGTAAACGTGTTTCAGTTCTTGGTCAAGATTTGACAAACAAACTATCATATTAAAACTTTAGCACCATGTGTTATTCTTTTTAGTCCAAGTTGGTGTTAAAGAAATGAATTAGTGATAAATCTTCCTTCAATTACCATATGCAACTTAGAAACTTCCAAGTTCTAACAGCGAACCAAATTATCATATTTTTATTTAATAACTTTAATCTTTTTATACTTAGATATCTCTACGTAATTCATTAATATGGAAATTATATGTAAAATAAAACAAATGAGAATAAACAATTTATTTAAACCCACGTTAATATCTAAATGATCATAGTACTTTTTAAACCTTAAAACTATTATACCAATAAATTTTACTTTTTTTTCTTTCTATAAATTATTATGATACAACATCACCAATTTCTACCCATATCAGTCATCATGATCGATTTTAAAGACAGAGAGACTACTGGCCAGCAATATAAATGCCAAGGATGATTTAAGAAAAATAATAAGAACTAAAATAAATAAAAAAATAAGGTAATTTAGAAGGATGATATGTGTATTTAAACTAATTCTAGTTACTTTCTTCTAATTTAGTTCACTTATTAAATATTTTTTAACATAAAAAAATATGAATAAAACATAATAAACACAAAAGAACATTTTCCACCAAAGAATTAAAAAAAAAAACATTTACTCATTGTTTAAAATGAATATACCACTTGTTTATACGTATAGATGAGATTTTTTAAGATAAATATAAAATGAATATATAATTATTTTAAAGGTCATATATGTTATAAAATAAATTTATATTTGATTTCTCTAAACTACTTTATTCTTCTAAGGTTAGAAAACTTTAAACTTTTAAATAGGTTCATAACATTGATTTTTCTTCGAATACACATTAAGAAGATAGCGAAACCTAGGAGAATCTAAGTTTATCATATTTTTGTGAGTAAATTTTTTTCTCACATTTTGAATTCTTTGTTTCTAGTTTCTTCTACATGTAAAATTTGAGTTAAAATGATTTTTTTTGCTAGTTAAAATTTGTAGTAAAGTAGTTTTTTTTTTATCAAGTCTCATCCGAGCAAGTTAGAAAATGTCTAACTTTTCTCATGTTTTCGAAGTATTTTTCTTCAAGAGCACAAGATTTCAAATAAGGTAAACTATTTAAATTTAGTTAACTTGAATTTACTTGAATAAAAACCGAGTTTAGGTAACCGAAGATGTTTGTTGATGAGTTTGGTTCAAATGTAAATATTTTAATGCTGATTGTTTTTGTGAAATATTTGGTTATTTGTGAAGATGAATGTTTAGTCAAAGTAGATTTAGAGAATATGAATCAATCGGACCAAGTGGTTACTTATTTTAAAACTAAAATAAAATAATTAAATTTAATATATTTTACACCACTGTCAATATTATCGTCTGTTATTTTAACCTCTCTAAACATTTTTATTTCTAAACCTTTGATGATTGACTACAACACTGAACAATCCTTTATCGTACGTATCACAGCAATTTAACTGAAGAAGCTCCAAATGTAAACATGTTCTTTAGGAAATGAACTGTTTTGGCTCCGAGTGTGGTAGATCCAACTCCCAAGAGTGAGTGATTAGTGGATAATTAATCATGGAACTGCACTACTTAACTCCTTATTTAGTAAAGAAAATCCGATTTACAACATCAACAGGTAAGGCATAAGCTGGATCTATCGGTTTCACTCCTGGATATTCAAGAAGTGAAAGTCCTGTACAAAAAAACATATGGAAACCCCAGATGACAAGATTTTACCACAACATATGGAACAAAAAACAAAAGTGAGAACATAAGAGGTACTCTACCTGCCACCCCGAAGAATGTATGAAATACATCCACGGCATCATCTGGCCTGTCTGAAATCCCACCATTTTCTATGTCCTTACAGTTTCAACATACAAATTATTTCAGAATTACTAACCTGAGAATAGTTTATGCAGATTTATAAACACCGTAAAGAAATTCAATCAACTAACTAACCTGGCAGTCTATGATAAACTTTATAAGCTTCTCCTTACTGATCCAATGGACTCTATCAATCATGGTCAGGCTAGAAAGAACCCACCAGGAGTAGCAGACCTGAGATTATCTAAAAGCTAGTAAGAGAAATGAGCATCACATAAAGCAATAAATATAAATTTGAAAAGATTTACTAACATCAGGAAGTTTCTCAGGACGCCCATTCAGACCTCCAGATTTAACCTGTCGCTCACATAACCACCAACCCAGTAGGTCCTTGTCAACAAGATCTAGTGACCCTGTTATGGCAAGGGCTCCCACACAGCAGAAAACTGACAATAGGAGAAGCAAATATTTTACAAGAATTATATTCCCAGAAAGATGATGATAATGATGATGATCGATGAATTGATGAGTTTCAATTTAAATATGATATTTATCTCCAACACCCCAATCCCAAGATTTAAACTGCAAGAAAATTACTCTTAATCAAATATTAATTTGAGCCCTCTCTTAGTGTGCTGCCTAGGATTAAACAGATTACCATAACTTCAGAAAATATATTCCAAGTTCAAATTATGCCCTCACCACATAAAACATTCCCTTCATGTGGTAAAATATTAGTACATAATTGTTGAAGGGAACAATAGTATTAGTACATACATTGAGTCAGTGACAGAAATTAACAATTTAAGTAAAGATCATGATAATATCACATACTTTGACCAGCATGAGATTCCCCACCAGGAGTGCAACCAAAACCACCATCCATATTTTTGCAACTTATAATGTACTTCACAGCTTTCTCCACATTGATTTGATCCAAGCGATGTAATATTGATAAACAACAAATAGCAATATATGAGAACCTAAGACAAACAATTCAGTGGATTTTGGTTAAAAATATAGTAAGCTCATACATGGTCAATAATGAATAAGGAACTTAAGAGAAATACCGCGTATCAACTTCACCCCACATATCTCCTGAAAAGGATCCATCTTCATTTTGCAGGCTGACAATATCTGACATAGATATTAAGTGACAAAGATCCAGTATACTTGTTTCATTGCTGTAATTTTAGTAATCAAACTCCACTAAAAATCACAATAAAATCTTTTCAATGATCTTTCTAAAAAACACAGCACCAAAGTAATAAATCGACTAATCCTTATAAAGAACAGAATATAATATTTAAAAAAATTGCAAAAACAACAAAGTTTCTTCTGTTTCACAAAATATTTGTGAATACAGATTTTAGGGACCTTCAAAACCAGTTAACATGTGTAAGGATACAATTTGTCACCTTATCTACATCAATAACATCCATCTTATCAAACAGAGCCAACACCTGCACGGCACTTAGTGTATACAGGATGTGCGGGTCATGTCCAACATTTCCACCAAATCCCCCTTCACAACAACACAATCTCATAAGAAATTATCTATAATACTGATGTCTAAAAAAATCCAAATCACAAAGAAACAAATTAAACATTGAACAACCTGACTCATGCTGACAACTCAGCAACCATGAAGTAACCTCATTAACATCAACACTATCAAGCTTTCCCAGAAGATCCAGAGCAGTCAATCCCCAGTATGCTCCACTCATTCTTAGATGCTCCATTACCACAGATTCAAAATTATCTTTCCTCTGGAAAAATAAAGAATGTGTAAAAGGAAAAATGAAGGCATCCAACCTTCTAAGCATAAAAAAGAGTTTTTAAGTCATCCATGTTTCGTGATAATCAACTCGAGACAGTCTCTTCTTTTCAGAGAGAATGTATAAACAGGAAGCAAACCTTTTCAACTGATAATATGTAGCGAACATGTTTCTCAGTTGCCAGCTCTGCCATCTATTCCAACAACAAAATTAGAAAGATTAGAATCGGAGATCTAAAAAGCCTAGCCAACCCCATTCGTTTTGTCCTTTTTAAGAAAATGGAATAGAAATGATTTGATACCTAAATAAGATATGAAATAACCATCGCCATAACTGCTAAGAAATTATAATGTTTTGTGCACGAGGACATCCACAACACAATTACTGATTCGCTTTGTGATTCTAGAAGTTTTAATTTGTGGTCAGTCATCTATATTCGATATTTCAACAAAAACAAGTGAAAAATCATTCGTTAAGAGAGAAAGTTTCTTCTCCATGAAATGAATCAGTAAGAATTAGTCAAAGGATTAAGTGGAAGTACATGAAATCTTAAATTCCAGGTTGCACAAAATATACCAATCTAAGATCCCCAAAAGCAGGGAAACAAATACTTCACACATTATACTGGTAAATCAAATTTCGGTTTCAATTTCGTGACACCCAATTCGTTAAACAGAGTATATTAAATTTTGCAGCGCGTCCTCCTAAGCTAATACACGGCAAAGAGAACAAATGATGCAACTCAACCAATTTCAGTTCAACAAAGCTAGGAAGACGAGAGGGGAGAGGCAGGGGAAGAAGGAGAGAAGAGATCTGCATGACTTAAGTTTTCCTTGGAATTGCATTGAGTTTGGAATAATTATAAAAGGAAAAAATAAAAACAATGAAAAGTGAAGAGAGGGAGGCTTACAGTGAATGGAGTAGAACACGGTACGACTTCCACCGTCGTCGTCGCTTGATTTAGCACTTAGCACAGGGTTGTGTGTTTGAGGGCAACAACACACAAAAAAGTGTTGGCAATTGCTTCCTGCACCCCGCATTTGCTTCGTACACCCCCATCAAAATATTATAACACCATTCTGTTAAGTCGTGTGGACATTCTCTTACGATTAGGACATTCTCTGACGATTATGATGGTGAGTATTGTAAATAAAGTTTCTCTAATAGTTTCATTGCAAGTAAGAGGTAAGTAGTTTTTGTTTTTCGCATTACATAGGAGATGTAAAGTGGTATAAGATTGTTACAATTTTTATATCCTAAAAATAGGTTTTAGAAAATGAAGTAATGAGTTATGGGATGTGTAAAATATCTTACGAAAACGTTTTTCGTAAAAAGGGTTTTGTATTATAAAAAACATTTTTCATAATACAAAATCCTCTTACGAAAAATATTTTTCATAATACAAAAATCTCTTATGGAAAACATTTTCCATAAGACATTTTACACCCCTATAATTCATTCTCTTTCGAAAAATATTTTCCAGAATATCCTAACTCCTTTTGTCTTCATTAACAAAAGCATAGGTATCTATTCACATATTCTAATGGGTGCAGAAAGCAATTGCCAAAGGTGTGTCTTGAAATCCATAAACTTTGTGGGCTTAAAATTATGAGATTGCAATTGTTAAACCTACCACCAAATTGCTACATGTAACATTTTATTGATGAGAAAATAAATTATGCATTGAGATATTTAGGATGTATCCACGTAATAATGCCATTTAAATGTCCATGACAAATAGAATTTTAATGTATGGATCATACTTTAATAAACAAATATGTAGATTATAATTTCAGATTATAATGAATATTTTAAATTGTGACGTAAATTATGGTTAATTATTAAATATTTTAAATTATAAAATATAATTTTAAAGTAAGGTGAAACAAAGTCAATTGAAAGGGTCATAAAATTAAAAGTCTTAAATATATAAGTAAAAATAAAATAAGAATGATTTGGTATGTTTGAGTTGAATTTTTTTTATTTTAATTATATGGATAGTGTAGTCAAGATAACTAACGTGTTCTTTGAAACTAACTTTAATTTTGGAATAAAGGATACAACACCATAGTACCCTGGCAAGGATCAATCTAAAGGTCAACTTATTTTTCAAGTTGCATTTATTCGTGATTGAGCCTGGAAATTTTTTTAAAAAAAATTGTTTTTCGTAATTTTAGATCTCGTTTTTTATGCTTTACCTACCTGTTTTTTCTTGGGTGAATAAATAAATTTTAAAATTATTTTTTTATTATTTTAAATTCTTATTATTACTTATTTGATATTGGGTAAAATTTTATTCGTTAACGTTAAGAAGGCTATTATTTAATAAATGTGAATAAAATTTGTTATATTAACGCCTCTTGATTTTTGTTAACATTTACTATGATTATTCTTATCAACAACATCAATATTAGTTTGTTATGAATTTTTTTCTCAACACTAACTACAAAATTTCTTTATTAATGTCAGTTAAGAAAATTGTTAGTTAACTTCAATTAAAAAAAAAATTGACAAAAACCTTCTATGGTTGACATCAATTAAAAATAATCTTGATCAATATCAAATAATAATTAAAAATAATTGACAAAATTTGATTGAAAATAAAAACTGTATTTATATTTTTAAAATATTAATTATTATATAATATTTAAATATTTTTAATAAATGGTTTCTAGTTTAATAACATCAAAGTTTATTAACTCATCCTGCTAGTGTATTATGTATGTTTGTCATGCTCCTTTTTTCTACTATGAACCCTTCATTGACTCCTTTGTGTGGGTTATATGTTGACAATTTTGCTTCATTCATTTAATTTTTTGTGAATGAAAATATAAGAATAGTTGGAACTAATTCGTCGTAGTGGAATAAACCACCCACCGTCAAAATAATAATAACAAAAGTTATCATTGAGTATAAAAGTACATTTTAAAAAATTAAAATTAAATTTACAAACTTTTAAATAAATGTAAAATTATTTTGAAAAGGAGTAAACAACTTAAACTCATTTTTAGCCAAAAGGTTTTATTTTAAAATGTTATATTTAAAAATAAAAAACTTTCCAAAATCCAACGCCACCCTTAAACACTGTATTAAAATTATTAACTTTATTTATTAATTATGAGAATTTATTCTACACGTCTACTTTTCTTGAAGTAGACATCATTGCCCTAAAATACAAACGGTGTTGTTTTAATGTTTGGTCGGGACCGTTGTTTTTGGTGGCCAATAATGAGAATTGATTAACGCAGAAATTTCCACTAATGGGTCCTATTTTTTGTTTTTATTTATACATGTTAAATCTTATAATCCCAATATCGATTTATAGTATTATTTAATATTACAGGAAATTATATATTCCTTACCTCTTTTTATTATGTTAAAAAAACCGGTAAAAGTTATATGAGAAATAAGTGTAGTTTAAAATCATAATTAAGAAACAAATAAAAAGACAGTTATATTTTTTATTTTTAGCTTAGTTCATTATATATGCAATTCAATTTTTTTTATTGAAAATAAAAGACGGTTAAGGATGTGACTGAGAACTTGCTTTTTATAAAATTAATAATTATTGATATTACTATAACTGAAGAATAGTTTTCAAAGTTATTTAAAGGACAAAACGATTTAAGAATGGGTGTTCCTTTATTGTCAATAAAATAGATTATAAATATCGATTTGCAGATCATATATTTGAGTGTTTTTCCTAGGAAACAACGGTTAAATGTTTTCTTATAATTTATTTTTTTCACTGTCGTGATCTTTTCAACTTAATCGTTGTATTTTTAATTTAGGTAATCAATTTTAAATTTCAAAACAACAAATCAAAATACTAATCATATAAATAATATCTCAATTTAATTATTTTCTTAGAATTATATGTAAATATAATTTTAGTGGTTGTAAATATGTTTTCATTTAGTTTTAATCGTATGAAAAGACATTGTTTTTTAAGTCTTCACATTTGTTTACCGTTTTTTGAATTACTAACGTTGTTTAACAATGAAAAACATTATTTGTGTTATTTTTAGATGTCTAATTTAATTAAACAATATATTATTTATTAACGTACATAAGTTATTTGCAAATGATATTCTTATTATCTATTCACTAGTTTACTTTCAATGTTATATTTTTCTTGAAATAAAACTATGGTTTCATTATAAGAAAAAGTGATTTTACCCACTACTAAAATCTGTATATAACAGCAAAAATTCGTGGGTAAATCAATATTACCCATGGATACTCACGAACAAAAATTTGTAGGTAAACTCTACAAAAATTGAGTCTGTGGATAATTGAACTCGTAGATAATACCCACCAACTCTAATTCGTAGGTAATACCCACCAACTTCAATCTGTGGATAATACCCATCAATTCTAGTCCGTGGATAATACTCACCAACTCTAGTCCGTGGATAATACTCACCAACTCTAGTCCGTGGATAATACCCACAAACTCCAGTCCATGGGTGATGTGGATAAATTCGTAGGTGATTCTTCGTGCATCAAAATGTTCATTTTAATTGAATTTTATGAAACATTCAAAATATCCAACATATCTAACAATCAAGCATCATTCAATACACCTAAAAAAAAATAAAATCCACATTTAATTTCAATTTGAAACATAACATATATAGTTGAAGTCTCATCATACAAAGTAAATCAAAGATAACATAATTCTAAAATAAAGTAAACTTGAAACATAATCCAACATAATCCACAATGTAAATAAACTTGAACCATAATCAAATACTCAAAGCCTAAAAATACTAATAGTCTGCAAAATGTCTAGGTTTCCATGCTTATTGTGTTGTTTGTTGGGTGGTTGCTCATGCTCATTTTCTTGTTGTCTGGATGATTGTTGTTGTGGCTACTGTTGTTGAGTTTCTTGTTCAAATGCACTTCTTGAATGAGGTGGAAGTATAGGAAGAACCAAATTAAGTAATGCTTTCATTTGTTGACTAAGTTTGTCATTGTCTTCCCTAAGTTGTCTTATCTCCCGAGTTTGTTATGAATCATGAGAGGAAGTCGAAAGTTCATGATACCTAGGAGTATTTCCAGATTTAAACTTACGAGCAAGCTCTCCGACCCCATAAATTTAACCTTTCCTTTTGCCACCTATAGCAAGAAGTCAACTTTCAGTTCTTAATTTGTCTTCCTCTACGGGATCTACAAGAGATTATTCAAATTGTGACGTAGAAGATCCAACTTGTGATCTGGCTTGAGTAAATATACTTTCAAATTGTTCCTGTTATTCATATATGATATTAATGTTATTCATACAGTACATTACTAAAATAAAGAAAAATAACAATAACAAATGTAACTCACAACTGTCCTTCTTGATCTTTCATCAACGAATTCACCATTACTTTTCCGTTTATGAGTCTTCTTAAATACCTCATCAATATGTGCAGAGACGACCCAACACTTTTGCCTATGAATAATATAAATAATATTATTGTTATGCAAGGCAATATCATATATTGTATAATAGAATAACATGTAATCATGAAGTATAATTCAAAACCAATTACACTCAAAATTTAATACAACATATATGTTTTGTATACGTACCATGCGAATGACTTGCTCATGTGTAGTTATGGAGCCACCAGTGTGTAAAGAACCACCTATGTCAGATGCTCGATTTTTTTGCGCTTGAATACACTTGGCACGAAAGTCATGTGAATTCCACTTCGATAACAAAGAACTCCACACTTCATCAAACATCTAATTAAGCTTTTTTTCCAATTTTTCCGACTTCCATAAACATTTATGATAGCCTATGTGCAACTTTGGAGTGGAAGTTTTTTCTAATAATTTCCTCATGTTTAGGTTTTCAATTGAGTTTTGTTTGTATAAACACAAAATGTGTACTTAAAAATGAGAAACTTTGTGAATACAGTGACATTAAAAAAATAATAACTAAAGAAACATAACATTGTATCCACTATCAATAACTTAACATTGCATATTAAATGAGAAAAAATACTTTAAAACTTTGGAAGAAGATTTCCCTATCTGTATTAGTCATTGAATGCCATGTAAGCCAAGGTTCACGATATTGTTGTTTAATGGTCATTGTGATTGTCTGTGATACAACCTTACAGGGATGAAACCTAAAAAAAAAAAAAACAAGGTTGAAATTATTAGACAATAATTTGATTAAAGAAGTAATATTAAATATTTTATTTATAACTATTACTTACCCAAGACCATAAGGTGAAATCATAGGAAGAGGATGACCGAGTATGAGATCGTCGTCCACAATGTTTGATTGTTCATCACCTCCATTAGTACATATTTGTGGACATTCCTCAATAGGAGAATCATCAATTATATAAGGCATTGGAAGAGGTGAGGGTGTTGGTAATGATGTAACCCTTGGCAATGGTGATGGTACTGATGATGTTGAGGGTGTTGTAACTGGTGGGAAAGGTGCTGATGCAACAGCTGAGGTTGGAGATGATATGGTCGGAGGAATGACTTTTCTTGATTGAGGTGGTATGTTTGCAGTCCTAGGACATGGAAAAGATGTAGTGTAGGTGTAAGGGGTGGGATATCTACTTTAAGTATATATCGTGGTCTTCTATCCTTCATTACCCTTTTTTGCTTATTTTGATTACATAAAAAAAGTTTTGGTTGGTTACATCTTTTCGAAAACATATTTATAACAAAAAATGATGTTATCAATTATAAAAGAAAACAACATCCTAAAATTAAAAACATACAACCTAATATAAATCTATTTCATTTAAAAAATCATTATATTATTACATAAACAAAAACAAGCATCATTGACAATTGTTAAACATTGATCCAATTCAATTGTTAAACATTATTCATTACTTCCATTAGCATGACCATGATTTTTTCAAACAAAAAAACTATTTTTCCTATCCAAGACAAAAATATAACATTAATTCATCAATTTAAGTCATATTACATCATTTTTCCAAATCTACAATAATACCTAATTTTTTATTAAGATAAATATTGTACAAGTCATCAACAACTTCACTCCACGACATAATCCAATTCATTGATAATATAAACAACTTCTTAAAATTTTACATTCTCAAAACTTTACATTTACTGTGTCATACATTGAGTTGATAAAACACTCCCACAATTAATGTTCAAAACTAATTAATATATGACATTTTATTGTAAACCAAACCAACGTCACCTACTAAAATCAATTACAGGATAAAATAAATAAATATAGACCACCTTTCAATATAAAAAAATACATACATGTGATGAGAATTCAATATTTATATATTCATCTCATATCATACCACAAAAAATCCTTTTTAACTTTTGCATAATCAATCTTATTGATTCATATAGTTCAAAAGCATCAATAAAGACCAATTCCACTAAATAGTCACAATCAAACTATAATACATCAAATTAATAATACGACTTATTTAAATCAGACATTTTAATAAAAAAAACAAATTGATCTTCGGTTTTTCCTATATTATAGTTCACAATAAAACTTTTTATGTTCTACTTTTATTATATAATCTAAACAAGCTGAAACAAATTCCACTTATATAATTTTTCATCCCAAACCACCAAAACATTTTTTTTCAAACATCAATATAATTTTTAAACACCCAAATAAAAACTCAAAACCTTATTACTTTTACGATTTTTCTCTAATACTAGTTTTCTCATATATTATTATTCAGATAAGTAAATTTTATCAAAAATATTTATAAAATTTATTTTTTTATTCTTGTTGTCAACATGTTTTTGCAACAATTAATATTTTTTATAACTTTTTTCATATTTTTTAAAATTTCATTTGAGATTTTTAATACCCTAAATATAAACTCTTAATTCTTAGCGCAAATAAGTTGAAATATTTGAATGATTGTATCAAATTTAATTCACTTACCATTATCATACGTGCGTTGAAGACTTTTTTTCATGAGTATTATATATCACAATGTTTGTTTGTGAGAATGATATTCTAGTTGAAGTTATTATCGTTAAGAGATTTTATTTATTTATACTATTGTTTTATAATCAAATAGGCATTTTAAATATATATATATATATATATATATATATATATATATATATATATACTATTTTACTTTTAATTATTATACATGACTTTTTTAAATATATTTATAATATATAAAAATACAAGTATAATATTAAAATAAGTTATGTATGCAAATTGAAAATTTATTGTATCATTTAATCACATTCCGTATATATAATCTATTTGAATTTTATCTGAATATTTAACAACATGTTTTTAGTTTAAATTAAATATATTTTATTTTTTAATTTTTGTCAAAATTTAGTTTTGTTTTTTATAATTTTTATTTTTAGAGTGATGATTACATTTCTTAAAAAAAAATCGATCAGATTATAATAAAATAAAATTTAAATTTTATTAGAGGGACAACATATTTTAGTTTTTTTTTTTTTTTTTTTTTTTGTGTTTTGAAATTGAGAAGTGAGAGAAAAACATTACAAAAGGTAGAAAAGATATTTTTGTTGTTTCTAACTCGGAAAGCGCCCTCTCTTCTCTTTCTCTTTCTCTTCCTTCTGCAACCAAAACCAAATTAGGGTTTCTCGATCTTCTTTCTTTCTCACTGCTCTCATCATTTCAGGGTTTTACCTTCCTAACACAGACTCAGGTACGTCTTCTCTCTCTGCAATCTGCGTATCAATATTTCTTCTTTGCTTCGGTTGCGGTGATATTTTGCTCTTTTTGTTTGTTTGGTTGTTATCGTGCTTGTCTTTTGAAGACATTGTGATTGGTTCGGTATTCTAGGCCAATGGTGCTTCTGCTATAGTCTATTTGAGTTTTTGAGGGGCTAAACTTCTTTGCATGTATTCACTGCCTTGTAATCTATTGTTTAATTTTTGCTTTGCAGAGTTTTCCCCTTTGTCGATTGTATTTGACTTGTTCTGCTAGTAGGCTCCTTATTTGTATGATATCATGATGCAAAGATGTTGAAGGGTTACTGATTGAGATTCTGCTGTGTTTCAGGGTTGGTTCTCAGCAATTTTGTTCCTTTTGAAGAGTATTTATCCGTTTCAACTGTTTTTATTTATTTATCTGGGGCTAATTGTAAAGGTGTTATCACGAATCCGGCTAAGAGGGGGTTTCCCTTTGAATTTTGAAGACTGCTGTTGACAACAAGAATTTGTGATTGACTATGCGAACTTCATGGGCTGATTTGGCTGCAAATTCTGCAGCTGAAAATTCGGGTCCCGGTCTTTCTTCTAACAATGTGGGAACTGGTAGCACTTTAGCTCCTTCACGTCCAGTTTATGTTCCTCCTCATCTCAGGAACCGCCAGCCATCAGCAGAAGCCCCAGCACCAGCATACAGTGGTCCTTCTTCTGGTTCTGCTGGCTCTAGTGCTACTGGTAATTCTGGATCCCGTTGGCCTGCACCCAGAAACGATAATCGTTATGCGTATGGGGGTGGTGGTGGTGGACGCCCAGGTGGATGGGGAAATAAAAGTGGTGGGTGGGATCGCGGCAGGGAAGTCAATCCCTTTGAAGAAGAGGATAATGCTGAAGAGGCATTTAGTGAGCAGGAGAATACAGGAATAAATTTTGATGCATATGAGGACATTCCAGTGGAGACTAGTGGGGAAAATGTGCCCCCACCTGTGAATACATTTGCAGAGATTGACTTGGGTGATGCACTTAATCAGAATATAAGAAGGTGCAAATATGTGAAGCCAACACCCGTTCAGCGGCATGCCATACCAATATCCCTAGCTGGACGGGATTTGATGGCTTGTGCACAGACTGGTTCTGGAAAGACAGCTGCATTCTGTTTCCCGATCATCAGTGGAATTATGAGGGGCCAACCTGTTCAGAGACCACCTCGTGGGGTGCGTACTGTGTATCCGCTTGCGCTTGTTCTCTCTCCAACGAGGGAGCTATCAATGCAAGTGAGTAGTTATATTAACCTGTTTTTATGCTTATGCTTTTTGTTGGACACTGTTCTGCTATGAAATTATATTTTAAATCTTGTATTTGGTTTCAGATACATGAAGAGGCTAGGAAGTTTTCATACCAAACTGGTGTTAGGGTGGTTGTTGCTTATGGTGGAGCACCAATAAACCAGCAGGTTATCTTCCCTTTTATCTTTGTTTCTCCTTCTTGTTCTCTTTGTTTTCCACAACTAGTTATGAGTCCTGACATGGTATTCCTGGTATATGCTTCAAATTTATTTGTATTTTCACAGTACTCTGTAGACACCTTGTTATTACCTAGCAGTGTTCACATTTGAGAGCCAAGTTTAATGCATGTGGTTGTCAAACAGAGAGTTGAATCATACATCCGAAGATTCATGATAGATAACTAACAATGTTTGGCCAACAAAGTCATAACAACTTTAAAACATAGAAGTAAAAACACTTACACATATAAAGAAACATTAAAAACATCTATATATTGGTATTTAAAAATAATATAGAGACAACATCAACAATTAAATACCAGAATAAGAGGTTGGTAACTGTCGACCTTGAATAATGAATGCAAGCAGCAAGAAAATACCGAGGAACAGAACATATACACGGATTTATTTAGTTTTAATTAATTTTATTGTTGTCCATGCATGTATAATTGCACTACGGTCAAAATTTACTGTTCTTGTATGCAGTGCATATATGGCTAATTATGTGCCTATCCACAGTCTGAGTATTAGATTGGCAGTTATGTGCATATCCTTTGCTTTTGGAAGAAGTTAATGTTGACTGTATTTGATGACTATCACTGGGGTTGGCTTTTTTTTTTTTTTTTTCTGGTCAGAGCCACAGAACATGTTCTTACTCTATTGGGCTTTAGATGTGTAAATTGCTTCCCATAAACATTACATTTTATCATTTTCAGCATGATAATGTACTGTTTTGAGGTATATACATTTGTATGTAGTTAGTCTCGGGATTATTTTCCTTTTATGGTGGTATGACATCTTCTATTGTGCATGCAATTGTATTTGTAGTTATGTTTTTATATATTAACTTTAAAATTGATAGACTTCGATATGTTTTGTATTAAAATTGTCAATTTTAAGCTACTGTATCTTCATCCGCACTCATTACTATTTCATAATATGGAGTTATGGACAAGGTGAATCATCTTATCTAATTTTTAGTATTTTGGAAACGCATATTTTAGGCCGGTCAAGCTGTGAAGTTACATACTTTTAGAGCTTTACTGGCTATGCATGATTTCATTCTTCCACTAATGTTGCAAGTTTGTACTTTTTTGAATGTGTATGTATTGGTTGGTTAGGAACTTTTTGGTTATATATTGCAGTATATTTGTTGGAGGTGAAGCACCTTGTCTAAGGAGCCTGAAAATTATCCTCTGGATGTATTCTTTTGTAGATTCTGTCTTGTTTCAAATTCTCCTTAATGGATCCAATATGGAACCCTGATTGAACTATAAAAGTTTACCTTCAAACGATAGTAAGGACTTTTAGATTTTGTTTTATATACCCTAACAAGTTATTTTTTCTGTAGCTGCGAGATCTTGAAAGAGGGGTGGACATTCTCGTTGCAACTCCTGGGAGACTGGTAGATTTGCTGGAGAGAGCTAGAGTTTCACTGCAGATGATTCGATATCTGGCCTTGGATGAGGCAGATCGGATGCTAGATATGGGTTTTGAGCCACAAATAAGGAAGATTGTAGAACAAATGGACATGCCTCCACCAGGTGTTAGACAGACTATGTTGTTCAGTGCAACATTTCCGAAAGAGATACAGGTCTGATATAGTCTGTAAAATATGATTTTATGTTAAGCGTGCTTTTATCTGGCATGTGATTTGAAAAAAACACATTCTTGATCTCGCTACCATTCGTACGTAATTGGTCAGTTAGGATTTCTTCCCCACTTCCTTTATTTGCCCCTTGTCTCTAGGCCCTGCATACGGGCTCCTTTTAATGCTGGCTATACACCCGTCTAGGTTAGGGAGGCGAGTTTACTTTTCACTGTAGTACTCTGATATGCATTTTCCTTTTGTATTTGTGAATCACATACTTGCATCCAGAGGTCTTGCCATCTTCCTCTTATCGCATAAATAATGTCTTTAGAATAGTATATCAAGGTTGTTTTTAATTTGATCTGAGATGATAAGTGGCTCGAGAGGTATAAATAATGCATGAATACCTATTTATTGTGTATATTATAATTTTCAATACCTTTTTATTATAATCATTTCTTGTTAAAATGCAGAGACTGGCTTCTGATTTTCTTTCAAATTATATTTTCCTGGCTGTTGGAAGAGTGGGTTCAAGTACTGATTTAATTGTCCAAAGAGTTGAGTATGTTCAAGAGTCTGACAAGAGAAGTCACCTAATGGACCTTCTTCATGCACAGAGGGCAAATGGTGTACAGGGAAAGGTACTTCACTTACATAAAACTTAATACAAGTGATTTTAGAAACTAAATGAATGTCAATAATTGATTCTAGTTGTATGAATGCACATTGGGTCGAGAAAAGTAGCCCAGAAAAACTATGATGATCAATTTTGCCAATGTCACCAGTGAACTTGGAGCTTTAGTCAGTTGTCCAGTGTCACATTTTCATAAGAAACACCAAGGCTTTCACAATGGCTATTGTCACATGAACCATCCTGACCCACTTGGATGGTTGTTCTGTTTTCTGAGATGCCTATACACATTCTTTCTTGCATGGATTTTTCTATAAAAAAATTAAGACAAGTATAAGACTTATGCTAACAGATGAAAAGATAAGATATGCTCCTTGACTTAACAAAAGAAAACAGAAAAACATTCAAAGTCCTCTTAACATTATACAGCGAGCCCTCATAAAATGACCGTCAGTTTTACATTATAACCAAGTGGGAGACTAACATCTAATCTTGTTCCAAAGAATTTACTGGTTAATAGAATTATCCATGAAGATACAAAAACTAGTCTCGGGCTATTTTGTATAGTTATTTATTGTGTTCTAGGAAGCAACAACACCTCCGTAGAATAACGTTTTGTTATGTCTGACACTCTTTGGAGAAGACACGTGTCAGGCATGCCTTTGTAACGTGTCCAACTCTTCAACGGTGTAAGAATATGTTTTTGTAAGTTCAGACACCTCCTTGGCAGATTGTGGACACCTCTTTGATACAGCTTGAACACCAGTAAAGTGAATGAGCTGACACCTATTATTGGCCAAATTCTTTTATAACACTGATATCTTAAAAAAGTGAGAAGAAATTAAAAGAAAACAACTTACGTTATAAACTTTACGAGGCTCATGGCATTTTTTTTCTGATGCTTGGTTTTGTAAGACTTGATTAGTTATTTTAACTATTAAGAGATTATTCTTATGAAACTTTTACTGAGGACCTTTTGTATGGAAAACTGTTAGATTTTTCAGATTTGCGTCTACAGTGTGAATTACATTTTAATTCTCAGTTGAGATTTTTGTCATGTTAATCATGTATATTAGCGAATTCGTTGTGCCCCATATTTTGTACATTAACTACAGTGTGAACTGTATAAATTTTCGTCCTGATTTGAGATTTTTGTCTTGTTAATCATAGATATCAGCCAATTTGTCCTGCCTTACATTTTGGACATTAACCGTGTCCGGGTGTGTGTGTTCATGTCGGAGTCGGTGTTTCTTAGAATGTGATTCTTTAAAAGTAAACTCTTGCTTAATTATCATTTATAATATTATTTCATGCATGACTTTGCAGCAAGCTTTGACTTTAGTTTTTGTGGAGACAAAGAAGGGAGCTGATTCACTGGAACACTGGTTGTGTCTTAATGGTTTTCCTGCAACTACTATTCATGGTGACCGGTCGCAGCAGGTTAGTCCATTTTTTTCCTTTGTTTTTTTTTTTTTTTCACTCTTGCAACTGTTATCTCTCAAACCAATGCCTTTTGGTTTAAAAGTATTCCGCACAAATTAGGATTTGTCATCGCTTACTGAAAAAAGAACTGATATATCGACAAACAAAATTCACGTTCAAAATGTAATCCATGAACAGTTGTTGCCCAGAAAATGAACATGTCTTGGACTTCTTAGAGCTTTTGTACTTTTGCTCTCCATTGTATTTTCTAAGTGGCCCCTGCCTCTCACTCAAGGACCAGTTGTATTTAAACTTTATAGTAATTATTTATTTTAGCAACCAAAATTTTTAAGCAACAACAATACAGACGCCCTTAGCATAATAGTGAAGAATAACCAACCTGGCTGTCTCATTTGTCCTGTGTTTGGTTGCATGGAAGGAAAATGAAAGAAAGTGAGATGAGCTAGAGTGAAAAAATGTTTTTATACGTTTGAAGAGAAAGTGACAAGAAAATGATCATTTTAAAAAATAAGAAAATAGATTAAAGTTAAGTAATTGTACGGTTACAAAGTTACCCATACATATATTATGAAGAGAGATGAGAGGTGTAATTTTGGAAAATACCAGTATCTTTTGCACTGTTCATTCTTTCCTACTCAAGTCTAAGTGGAAAATAAAACACGTGGGACCTAAGGGAAAGTGACATCTTTCTTTACCAATTTCTTTTCTACCGTACAAGGAATGCTTTCTCTGTCATTTCTCTACACCAGTCATTTCCCACTTTACCCTTTCCTTTTGAATCGAATGGACCCTAACAAAGAAGCATGTCAAAGGTGAGAGAAATAAGGATGGAGAAGCGAAGATCAGGAATGTGTGAAGTTACTTTCATCTGAACAGAGGACAAGAGGGCCTCCGCCTCCATAGCCAATGAAGTTGATTTGAACATTTTTTTGGGGGGGTTCTACTGGGATGGCTTGAAACACCAAATAGATGGTTGCGTCAGTTTTCCATTAGCATTGCAAGGAACTAATTTGTCATGGTTCGCCTGCAATTTATTGAATTCCAATGTGTGTCTAGTGCATGCCTATGAAACTTCTTTCAACTCAAAATACAAGCACACGGAATCTTTGACCTTGCAAGATTCACTGGTTAAACATTTCTAGACTAGAACAGTCGTCAAATGTATTCCTGTAAAAGAATTGGTTTTTTGTTACAGGCAATGTTGTGAAGTTTCAAATTATTATGTTTTCTTAAGCATTGTTTAATTTGATTATCTTTTTCCCTTATTCTCTGATGTTATGATTAGTTTGTTTATTCAGATTTGGAGCTTACAAATATTTGTGTATATTTATTTATCTCTCCCAGTTTTTTCATTAATAGGGTCATGGTTCTGTATTATTGCTATTCAACTGTTACCCTCATATTAAATCCTTTAACTTAATAGCATTTGCTAATTTATCTGTTGGTTAACTGTATGGGTGGCAAACTGGATGGATTAGTGGTTCGGATAAAAAATACCCATTAATGTACTTTGATGGATTAAAAATTTAATGAAAACCTTGATACCATTCGATCTATTTAACAGAAATCCAATCCAGATCCATTAGTTTTCATGGATGAAATTTATTTTTAGAAAAAGTTTTCAAAAATATTTTCTTTAATAAGCAAATTCAAAGTATTATATTTTGAAAACTTTTTAGAAAAAGAAATTTAAGAAATATTTAATTATGAAAAAAGTTGTTGGATTATTTTTTTATCTGTTAAGTATTGATAGGATAATCCATTGGATTTTGAGAAATAGGGATGGATCTTCAACCATCCATAAAATTGGAAGGATTTGATCCAATCTATTATTATTATTATTTTTTTTTATATTCTATGTAATGGATGGATTTACTTATGGATGAACTGGATTGATGATGGGCAAATGGATTGCTTTGCCACCCGTACCCAACTAACTGTACATCGAAATATTGTTTATGTATATATTTGTTTGTCTTACTGTGCTCGTATCAATTTTGAAATATCTGTAGGAAAGAGAATTAGCATTGAGGTCCTTTAAAAGTGGCAACACCCCCATATTGGTTGCTACTGATGTTGCTGCACGTGGTCTTGATATCCCCCATGTTGCTCATGTGGTCAACTTTGACCTGCCAAATGATATTGATGATTATGTACACCGAATTGGAAGAACAGGGCGAGCTGGAAAGAAAGGCCTTGCAACTGCATTCTTTAATGATAACAATTCATCACTAGCTAGAGCTTTAGCAGATCTGATGCAAGAAGCAAATCAAGAAGTACCTGCTTGGCTCTCACGATACGCTGCTCGGTCTTTTGGTGGAGGGAGAAACCGCCGGTCAGGTGGTCGGTTTGGTAGTCGTGACTTTCGGAGAGAGGGCTCGTTTACAAGAGGTTCTTCAGATTACTACAGTGCAGGAAACAGCAGTGGTGGATATGGAGGCTCTGGTGGGTATGCTGGAGGGTATGGTCCTGGCGTCACTAGTGCCTGGGACTGACTTTCTTTTCGTATCATTACGTCATCTTAGGTATAGGTGCGAATACACACACCTACAGGATGAATTTTCTCCCCTCTTGTTTTAATGGTCTTCAATTTACTTCCTTGTGTTTCAAGCCGTCATTTTGTACTATTTTTACAGTGCTAATCATTGTGGGGGATATGGGTTTGTGTATGTGGTCGAGTTGCCACATCAATAAAGATTGTGTAATGTTGGTAGGAATTGGTGATTTACTAACATATTAGTAGTTTCTGGTCGACAACTTTTTGACCCCTTCATTTTGGGTGGTGATTTTGATGGGAGACTGGTTGTAGATTATGCCTGGGGAGAAATTTGAGCTTTTTGTTATGACTATCATGGTTATCTGACTTATCTCTCAAGCATACTCTTTCCAGTTTCAACCCATTTTATGTTGAATTTAATATTTCCCCACTTTGATAGGCAAAGGTTTTTGTAATATTATAGTGGTGGCTGAAATGAACGAAAATCCCCTCATGCTTTCAATTGAACAAACTTTGTATGCCATAGTAAGTGTTCTTCATCTTTGTATCATATATTTATTGGGTGGGATTCACTAAGGGCAAGGATATATTGTTTACATTGTACAATATCGCGTATGCCACGTTATCAGGGAAACTCATTCCTGCCGTTGTCTTAATTAAATTGTCGTGAATTGTTATAAGTTAGGATGCCTGTGGTTCGTACCTGACTAGCATAACAAGTCAATAACAGTAAAAGAGAGGTGGAAATTTGAAGGTGTCCTTGGCCAAGTTTTAATTTCAATGTCTCTGCTAAAAGAAAATTTGTTTCTAATGCTTTCACAGTTTGATCATTTATCCTTGGTCATGCTCGTGTTTTATCTCTTTAAATGCAATAAAAGAACAAATGGTAGTGACTCTTTTTTACCCCAATTTGATATTGTCAATTTTTATTATTATATTCATATTTGTTGTATTTCAAGGACAACATTTATGGTAAAGTCGCATTCGATTTGTCTTGTCTATTCAAGATAGCTTGAGGTGGTTAAAGAAGTGGACCGACCATGTATCCCAATTTGATGATCAAGTCAATAATTCCGATTAATATAGAAAGATACTTGAGTGGAGAAAAATTACGTATAGAACGGGACCCTTATTTATGATGTATGGATGTGATTAGTATAGGAGGCCTATAATACTCAATAACTCTTCATAAACATAGAGTTCTATTCTAATCTAAGTCCACTAAGGTAGACGTGTGGAAAAAAGGTGTACAGAGAATTCTATTTCTTTTCAATATGCATCAATTCTCTTCAATATGCATCACATGCAAGTAATTTTATGATAACGTATTTATACTTGTATTATAACTTGGAATTAAAATAAGGCTTTTGTTGACCAATGCCCTAAGGCAATGGTTAAGAAATTAAAGAGAAAGTTTTTATTATAAATCATATTGAGTGTTAATTAAAATAAAAAAGAGTTATGAAGGAGTGCTTTTCATACACTCTTACAAGCTTTTAGTTCCTTAACAAAGTAAAAATGCTAGCATTTACCTAAAGTAAAATTAGGTTGTACGATAGAAACCCGTGTCTATCCTAGGGGGAGATAATCAAACATATACATAGGAATGATCAAATTACTCAAAAGAATGACTTTAAAAGAGTTGTTTTCTTTTCCTATCGATCTTTCTTTTAATTCAGCCATCAAAAACTAGTTCTGTTTTATGCTTGGTTTGGGTTAAAGGGAAAGTGAAAAAAAAAAGAAAAAAGAAAAAAAGAGTAGAAATGAACGAGGAAAATTTGTCTGAAATTGATGTAACAAAATAATTTTTTATATATTAATATATTTATAAAATAATTTTTTAAAATATAAATCAGAGTTAAATAAAATAAAAAAGTATTATAAATATAATTTAATATATTTTTAAATAAAAATACATTAAAATAAATTACTTAAAATTATTAAGATTTAAATTAATTATTTTTTATTTTATTTTTATAATTGTAATATTTTTTCAATATTGATTTTTAATTTAAAATATTTAGTTATAGATAAAATGTTACTTATATAATCAATTACAGTTCTACTCACGATGGACTATATAGGAGCTATCCATCTAAATTCTTCTGCATATGCAAAGAAAGTTTGAACCATTTTTTTTGGTTATTTTTATGAATATTTAATTTCGTTTTCTGTGTCTTATACTTATATTTTTCTGTATACTAAATCCCACTTTTTTTATATGTAAAAACAAATAATACGTTATGGTCGTTAAATTAAAAAAAAGATGTTGCATACACTTTTTTTTTTTAAATAATAATTAAAGGTAACTTATTTTTAGGACCAATTAGGTTTATAAAAATCGAAAGGTTTGGATGAGACACAAATATAAGAAAGAATTAAAACGCATACATGGAAAGATCAAGATCAAATTAAAAAAATAGTAATTATAGGGAACAGTACTTTTTGGGAATGACTTTTAATCAATCTCAATATTTTTATGGGGTGGTGGATTAAACTTTTCCTAATGAAAATATTAAACTTACTAAAGAAAGTACCATGATATTCTTATTAAATTATTTAGTATGGTAACAAGTTACAGATTTTGTTAAAAGAATGGTCAGAAAGTTACACAGAGGATATTAACTTTAAATTTTGAAAAATATTGTTTCTTAAACCACTTTGATATGAGAATTTTATTTTTTAACAAAGAATATCATTTTACCCTAAATTTAATAAAATATTAGGTTTACTAAAGACGTTTTCTTAAACCACTAGAGTTTTACTGCGAAGTTAAATTTTAACACAAAGAATATATTCATTATAATATCATGAAAAAATCTCAAAATATAAGAGGCAGAAGATGAAGACAGTATATTTTTATATTGATTTGATTCTCTGCTAATTTATATCAAGTTGAATCTAATTAATCCCAATTATATTATTTTAATATATAGAATACAATATTACTAGTACAACTCACATGCGTATGTAACACCAATGAAGTCTTTCTTGAAAAACCTAAAGTTTTACCAACACATGTAAGAAAAGATATGAAAAATAATCTCAGAACAAAGAACGTGAAAAGATATATCACAAGAAAGGTGGAATATATGAATAACTTGTGCACAAATAAAAACTTCTCATAGTGCTTTAAACAACCCTTGAGTTTCACTATTAAATTGATTATCAATTGTGAATTTAATCAATTAAACTTTTGAAACTCATACAAATATGTTAAATGCTTATTCTAATGCATGATTAACACATGTAACTTAAAACAATAATAAGATAATCTACACCATTTACTATTATTGATGATTTTAATTTACAAATTTAATTTATAGTCAATAGGTAATGAAAATTTATAAAACTAACTTAGGTTAATTCAACATATGTGAATATCGCATTATTACATTATAAAAAAGGAAACTTAAGTGAACTTAAAGGATTATATTCTTTCGGAATCTTAATTTATTTTTTTATTAATTCAAATTAAACTAACTAAATAAATAAATAATAAACAAAAAGTTAATTAATCTAAACATTTATTTGATATTGTATGGCCCAAAAGTAACCGTCATCTCAATCTTTATTTTCTCTTGATGTATGTGAGATATTATTTATATTTTAAAATATTTATTTACTAAACATAATATACATACCACCC